>ERZ826220.564-NODE-564-length-42624-cov-35.974418_pt1 | contig 42624 bp, 36 predicted proteins | sample MGYA00519927_ERZ826220 | MGnify/ENA primary metagenome ERZ826220 (study PRJEB31778, sample SAMEA3449225) | human gut metagenome | biome: human gut; feature: human-associated habitat; material: faeces | place: United Kingdom | collected 2010/2012 ... | reverse complement strand
TCCCATGGCTTTCATCAAATCCACAACAAGCGTTTCAAAGAATGATGGCGTTTGATCTATAATAGCGGTGAGTAAGTCATCCGCCAGCCGCTCGTTGATGATCGAATAGACGCGCTCAAGAGTCTCCGGCGGAGTTTCCGAGGCATCATTTTCCGGCGGCCCAGCAGGATCGATGTCATCCTTTTTCCCTTTCCGAAACGCTGCAAAGTCGGGATAATGCTCCGCAAGATAATGATTCGTAATATCAACACCGCTGTTAAGAAGACGCTTCCCTTCATCGGTTATCTGACAATGCCCGGCTTTCGGCGCGATCACAAGACCGGCTTTCTTCAAGTATGTATTTGCCCAGCCAAATCTTAAAGCCCATACGGACTGACGATTGCTGGAAATCAATTGCGACAGATCATCCTCCGACAGGTGAAGGCTGGATGCCAGACGATCTCTTACTTCTTTCACAGAGTAGACAGCGCCATCTTGAATCGTTGTCAAAAACGGCAGATAGAGTTCACTAAACTTCGGTAAGGACATTTTTTCACCGCCTTATTCAGATAGTCTATTCAGCAGAGCCACCGTCTCCACGTGCGGCGTCTGCGGGAACATATCCACGGCCAGCGCCTGCGTGAGCGTGTAGCCGTGCTGTGCGAGCAGCTTCACGTCGCGCGCAAGTGTGCCCGGGTCACAGGAGACATAGACGATGCGCGGCGGCTGCATGGATACCATCGCGTCAATGGCATCCGGCTGCATACCCTTGCGCGGGGGATCGACCACGATGCAGTCCGGACGGATACCGCGCTGCGCGAGCTCCGCTGCGGCAGCACCGGCATCCGCGCAGAGAAACTCTACATTTTCCATGCCGTTTCGTTCGGCATTTCGGCGTGCATTCTCGATTGCCTCCGGCACGATCTCGGCCCCGATGACGTGCGCAGCCTTTCGCGCCAGACACAGACTGATCGTCCCTGCGCCGCAGTACAGATCCAGCACCTGATCCGTCGGCGCGTTGACGGCGTATTCCACCGCGCGCTCATACAGCCGCTCGGCCTGCACGGGATTGACCTGATAAAACGCCTGCGGCGAGAGCGTGAACGTCAGCCCACAGAGCCGGTCGGTCAGCTCCGGTGAACCCCAGAGTGTATAAAAATCTCCGGCGAGCACGACGTTGCCCTTTTGCTTGTTGATATCGAGCACGATACCGGTCAGCTCCGGGCAATGCTCACGCAGGTATGCAATAAGTTCCTCCGTCTTCACGCCGAAGCCGCGTGCAGAGACGATGCACAGCACGGCGTCGGGCGTGTGCATGGCGCAGCGCGTGAACAGGTGGCGCACCGTGCCGTGCCCGGTCTGCTCATCATAGGGGACGATGCCGCGTAGATTCATCCAGTCACAGACCGCCTGCGCCGCCTTGTCCGCGAGCGGGAGTTGGAGCAGACACTGTTTGACCGGCGTGACATCATGGCTGGATGCGCGGTAAAAGCCCTTGACCACGCGTCCATCTTTCATGCCGACGGCATAAATTGCTTTGTTCCGGTAGCAGAGCGGGTATTCCATGCCGATGATATCCTGCACCGGCGTCGAAACGCCGCCGATACGTGTGAGCGCATCGGTGACGCGCGCGCGCTTCATGCGCAGCTGCTCACCGTAATCCATATGCTGCAGGCTGCAGCCGCCGCAGATGCGGTAGACAGGGCAGGGCGGCTCTGTGCGCACAGCGGCAGAGGACAGGCACTGCTCCGCCTTACCGTAGACGGCATTTGCCGTCACCTTCAGGATGCGGACCTGCCATGTCTCACCGACAAGCGCGCCCTTAACAAACACCGCGCGTCCGGCAATATGGCACACACCGGCACCTTCGGATGTATACCCTGTGATCTCGGCAGTATGCAGTTGGTTTTTTGCAAGCTGCTCCATGGTTTATTCCGTTTCCTGACCGGAGATGTGCATATATTCGTCATACGTGCAGCGGCGGTCGATGATGCCGTCCGGCGTGATCTCAATGATGCGATTGGCGACCGTCTGCGTGAGCTGGTGGTCATGGCTGGTGAAGATAATGTTATACGGGAAGGCATCCATACCGTTATTGAGTGCCGCGATGCTCTCGAGGTCAAGATGGTTTGTCGGCTGGTCAAAGACGAGGAAGTTCGCGCCCGAGAGCATCATCTTCGAGATCATGCAGCGCACCTTCTCGCCGCCGGAGAGGACCTTGACCTGCTTGTACACATCGTCGCCGGAAAAGAGCATCCGGCCGAGGAACGTGCGTAGGTAGCTCTCGCGCTTATCCGTGGAGAACTGGCGCATCCAGTCGATGAGGTCATAGTCGCAGTTTTCAAAATAGCTGTTGTGATCCTTGGGGAAGTAGGCCTGCGTGGTCGAGACGCCCCACTTGACTGTGCCCTCGTCAGGTTCTTCGTCGCCCATGAGGATCTTGAAGAGCATCGTTACGGCAAGCTCGTTCTTGCCGAGGATGGCGATCTTGTCCTCCTTGCCGACGATGAAGCTCACGTGGTTGAGCAGCTTTTCACCGTCGACGGTCTTGCTGATATCCGTCACGAACAGGCGATCCTTGCCCGGCTCGCGCTCCGCCTTGAAGCCGACCCACGGATAGCGGCGGCTGGAGGCGGGCATATCCTCAACGGCGATCTTCTCGAGCAGCTTGCGGCGGGACGTCGCCTGACGGGACTTGGACTTGTTTGCGGAGAACCGTGCGATGAACGCCTGCAGTTCCTGGATCTTCTGTTCGGCGCGCTTGTTCTGATCCTTGACGAGCTTCTGCATGAGCTGGCTCGACTCGTACCAGAAGTCATAGTTGCCGACGTACATCTTGATCTTGCCGTAGTCGATATCGACGATGTGCGTGCAGACGTTATTGAGGAAGTAACGGTCATGCGACACGACGAGCACGGTGCCGTCGTAGTCCATCAGAAAATCCTCCAGCCAGACGACGCTCGCAAGGTCGAGGTTATTCGTCGGCTCGTCGAGCAGGATGATGTCCGGGTGGCCGAAGAGCGCCTGTGCAAGCAGGACTTTCACCTTCAGGCGCGGATCCATGTCGGACATCATCGTCTCATGAAATTCCGGCGAGACACCCAGCCCCTGCAGGATGCGCGAGGCATCAGACTCTGCCTCCCAGCCGCCGAGATCCGCAAATTCCTCCTCAAGCTCGGAAGCGCGGATGCCGTCCTCGTCCGTCATCTCGTCCTTTGCGTAGATGGCGTCCTTCTCCTTGCCGCAGTCATACAGACGCTGATTGCCCATGATCACCGTGTCCATGACGGTGTAGGCGTCATACATCGTCTGGTCCTGCTTGAGCACGGACATTCGCGCCTTGGGATCAATATGCACGCCGCCGGAGCTCGGCTCGAGCTGACCGGAGAGGATCTTCAGGAATGTGGATTTTCCGGCGCCGTTTGCGCCGATGATGCCGTAGCAGTTGCCTGGGGTGAACTGCAGGTTTACCTTGGAAAACAGCGGTGCGCCGCTGTACTGCAGCGAGAGGTCATCAACAGTGATCATTTGGGAAACTCCTTCGTTACGTTCGAAATATAGATAGTAAATCAGTATAGCATACTTTTGACTGTTTGAACAGCAGATTTACACACGAACAGAGCCGGCGATGATCACCGGCTCTGCTGATCTTTATTTTGCAAGCACTTTTTTCAGCCGTGCATAGCGGGGGAGACCGTTTTCCACAGGGATCTCAGGCACACCCTGAATGAGCGGCAGGGCATAGTCAATAAAATCCTGCGTGACGTTGTTGCCCTCCGGGACGATCCATTCGACCGGCACTTTCTTCTCGTAGTTTGCGACGTCAGCCAGCGGAATAAGCTCCATGCGGCAGGTATATTTGCCGTCGACCATTTCGCGCATGAGGGCGACCATCTTGCCGGTTTCACCGGCGATTGCAGCCTCAACCGCCATTTTACCGGCAGCAAATGCCTCGTCAATATCGGTCTGAGATGCCAGATGCGCACCGGCGCGCTGCAGCAGCGAGAGTTCGATGCCGCGGACCTTTGCGTGCTCGCGCTCTTTGAGTGCCTGTGCCAGACGCGCAGCCAGACCACCGAGCTGCGCGTGTCCGAAACCGTCTGTTGCGGAGGCCTTCGCCTCGGACACGAACGAGCCGTCGGCATAGTGGATGCCCTCGGAGACAGCAATCAGCACGCTGTTCTTCTGCTCATAAACACGATGCACATCGGCAAAGAATCGCTCCATATCAAAGTCCACTTCCGGCAGGTAGACCAGATCGGGGCCGGAACCGCAGTATGTCGCCAGTGCAGCGCTGCCGGCCAGCCAACCGGCATGACGCCCCATGATCTCGATGACCGTGATCGTACCGTTATCATACACGCGGCAGTCCTTGGAGACCTCCATGCACGATGTTGCTATGTATTTAGCGGCGCTGGCATAGCCGGGGCAGTGGTCAGTGCCGAAGAGGTCATTGTCGATCGTCTTGGGCACGCCCATCACACGGCACTCCCAATCGTGCGCCTGCATATAGCGGCTGATCTTATTGCAGGTGTCCATAGAGTCGTTGCCGCCGTTATAGAAGAAGTAGCGCACGTCGTATTTCTGAAAAATCTCCAGAATGCGCCGATAATCCGTATCGTCCGCTTCCGGGTCAGCCATCTTGTAACGGCAGGAGCCCAATTCCGACGACGGTGTATGCAGCAGCAGACGGAGCTCGTCCGGATCCTCCTGACGGATGTCATACAGACGGTCATCCAGAACTCCGCGAATACCGTGCGCCGCGCCGTAAACATTGGTGATGGCATCCGATTCCAATGCGGTCTTGAGCACACCGTAAGCACTGGCGTTGATGACAGCAGTCGGCCCACCGGACTGCCCAAAGATACACGCACCCTTCAATACACCGGACATAGCTTACCTCCACAAATTCACAAAATTGATAGATTTTAAGGGAACATTGAATTCTGCTATTGATATTATCTCGAAACATGTGTAAAATGAATTGAACCCCTTATCGGGGGCATTCATTTTATCACCGTTCCTTATATTATATGAAAGAGAGTTGACTTGTCAATGTCGATTGTTACTTCTCAGGAAATGTTTGCAAAAGCGTATGCCGGCGGTTACGCCATCGGTGCGTTCAATGTGAACAACATGGAGATCATTCAGGGTATCACTGAGGCCGCAAAGGAGTGCAACGCTCCGGTGATCCTGCAGGTGTCCTCCGGTGCACGCAAATACGCCAACCGCACGTATCTGGTCAAGCTTGTGGAGGCTGCCGTGATCGAGACCGGTCTGCCGATCTGTCTGCATCTGGATCATGGCGATTCGTTCGAGCTGTGCAAGTCCTGCGTGGATGACGGATTTTCGTCCGTCATGATCGACGCCTCGTCCAAACCGTTTGAAGAGAATATCGCGCTGACGCGTCAGGTCGTGGAATATGCACACGCGCATGGCGTCGTTGTCGAAGCGGAGCTTGGCACGCTGGCCGGTATTGAAGATGATGTGAAGGTCAAGGCTGAGGACTCGTCCTACACGCGCCCGGAGGATGTGCAGGAGTTCGTTGAACGCACCGGCTGTGATTCGCTGGCCATCGCCATTGGCACGAGCCACGGCGCTTATAAGTTCAAACCCGGAACGAAGCCGCAGCTGCGCTTTGACATTCTGGAGGAAGTGTCCGAGCGTCTGCCTGGTTTCCCGATCGTGCTGCACGGCTCGTCTTCCGTGCCGCAGGAATATGTGCAGATGATCAATGAATTCGGCGGCAATATGCCCGGTGCGATCGGTGTGCCGGAGGATCAGCTGCGTCAGGCCGCGCGCTTGTCCGTATGCAAGATCAACATTGACTCTGACCTGCGTCTGGCCATGACCGGAACGGTGCGCAAGTATCTGGCTGAGCATCCGTCGGAATTTGACCCCAGAAAGTACCTCGGCCCCGCGCGCGAGAATATCAAGCAGCTTGTCAAGCATAAGATCATCGATGTGCTCGGCTGCGACGGGAAAGCCTGAGTTCGCATACCGCTCCGTCTGGACAAGGGGGATACCCATGAATTTTCAGGAACTTCTGACGCGCCTGTCCGCGAGCTGCTTTGCTGCGGATCGGCCGGACTATGATTGGAAAACGCTGCGCCTGTTTCCGGAAACGGGGCTGAGCCTTGTGCTGATCGCGCGGCTCTTTGCGGCGCTCGTCCTGTGCGTGATCGGTGCGCTTTTGCACAGCATGGCGCTGCGCTATGTGCTTTTGACTTTGTCCGTGCTCATCTGTGGCTATGACTATCTTGCTGCAGCGCTCTCGTGTATCCTTGCGCGGCAGGTGTTTCGGCCGGCAGTGCTCATCATCGTGTGCGTGATCGGCACACTGGCAGTCGGACAACCGGTGGATGCTGCTGTTTTTCTGCTTGTATACCGGCTTGTGACGATTCTGATTGCGGTCGTGACGCAGCACGCACAGAAGACATTGAAAGATGCAGTCGGCGGGGAGATCCACTCTACGGCAGAGTTTCCCGCGCCGAAATGGATCGACTATCTCGCACCGGGAGGGCTCTGCATTGCGATTTTGGTTGCCGTGCTCGAGAGCGTGCTCAAGGTAGCGACTGTTTCTCAGGCAATTCACGCTGCAATGATCGCGCTGTTCCTGTCTACGCCGTGCGCGCTGCTTGTTTCCGTGCCGCTCGTGTGGTACAGCGCCGTCAACGGTGCGTATCGCTGCAATGTGCTGTTTCGCAGTTGCCGCAGTATGCGCGCGCTCAATGCCGTGCGTGCTGTCGCGGTCGACGAAGGGGAGGGGGACAATCAGCTCCCGAAGGTAGTCAGTGTAAAGTCGGATCAGCTGACGCCGGATGCGCTGCTGCAGCTGGCTGCCAATGCCGAATCCTGCTCCAGCAGCCGCACGGCGCGCGCCATCTGCGCTGCTTATACCGGTCCGATCCGCAGCGAGTATCTTTCCAATGCGGTGGACATTCCCGAGAGCGGGGTGGAAGTATATATTGAATCGACGCGCGTCTGCGTCGGTACGCGAGAACTGATGATTCTCAAGGGCGTGGACATCCCTGATGCAGACATCTCGGACGGATATGTGGTCTATGTATCCGTTGGAGAACAGTATGCCGGCAAGATCCTGCTGCAGGAAGTCGTGCAGTCGGATGTCAAGCCTGCGCTCAAGGAGCTGCGCGCGCTCGGCGTGCACACCATCACACTCTTCAGCAATGCCAGCAATGACTCCGTATCCGAAAACGCGAAGGAGCTTCAGGCGGATCATCTCCACTGCAAATGCAGCAGTGAAGAAAAAGAGCGGCTTCTTACGCAGCAGGTGGAAAAGCTGGATGACGGGGAACTCTTGCTTTACTATGACCGTCGCTGTACGGCGCATCCGGAACATTCGGGCGCTGACCTGGATGTCTGTGTCATTCCGGAGGAAAGCGAGGAACGGTTTGACGCTGATGTCCTGCTCACGAGCCAAGACCCGTACCTGCTGCCGGAAGCGATCGAGACTGCCGGTTGGGTCGAGGGTATTTGCCGCGAGCATCTGGTGATTGGCGCTGCAGTGAAGGTACTGCTTCTGGTGATGGCGGAGCTTGGCTACTGTACGCTCTGGTTTGCCGCCGTTTTGGACGGTGCAGCTGCGCTCGGTACACTGCTGATGGCGATCCGTGCATTCGGTTTTGACAAGCAGCACCACCGTGTTCGCGACTATTTGCCGAAGATCAAGTCAGAATAAAACACAAAATCTCCGATCCCACGCTCAGGGATCGGAGATTTTTTCTGCCAAATTCTCGTCCGGCGAGAATTCTCCCAGCGGATTTGCCGCAGCCGCCGTGCGCAGCTGGTCGTTATCCACGTGGGTATAGATCTGCGTTGTGTTCAGATGCTCATGACCGAGCACCTCTTGCAGCGTGCGCACGTCAACGCCGTTTTGCAGCATGAGTGTTGCCGCTGTGTGCCGCAGTTTATGCGTGGAATACTGACTGGCGTCCAGGCCCGCGCGCGTCAGGTTTTTCTTGACCATGACCTGTACGGAGTCGCAGCTGATACGCGTGCGCCGGTTGGAGAGAAACATTGCCGTCGTGCGCGGCGGCGCGATCTCTTTACGGACCGCCAGATAGCGGTCGAGCGCCTCGCGGCAGGCATCATTGAGATAGACCACGCGCTCCTTGCTGCCTTTGCCGAGGATGCGCAGACTGTCACCGTGATCATCCTGCAGATTCAGACCGACAAGTTCCGAAATACGCAGCCCGCAGTTGAGAAAAATACACAGGATACAATAATCTCGCTCCTTATTTTTCCCGTCCACCACGGACAGAAGCCGTTTGCTCTCGTCCAGTGTGAGATAGTGGGGGAGCGTCTTGGGGATCTTGGGGGAGTCGAGATCCTGCACGGGGTTTTCCTCCAGCAGTTTTGCCTTCATCGTCAGGTATTTGAAGAAGCTGCGGATCGCAGCGATCTTGCGTGCACGGGAGTTTGCGCTCAGACCATATTCCGGTTCGTGTGCGTTGGACTGCTTGATGCGGTCACGCGACAGATAGGCTAGGAAATTGTAAACCTCGGTAAGTGTCACAGCGCGCAAAAATGCCACGTCAATATCATGGATCGGAATCTCGTCCAGCTCCGCAGCACGCGGCACGAGCCCACGTTCCAGCTTCAGAAACCGCAGGAACATCCGCAGATCGAGATAATACTGATCGACGGTTGCCTTAGAATGACCGCAGATCGCTTCATGATAAGTCAAAAAGTCGCGCAGCACCTGCGGCGCATCCGTATAGTCCATATCTGCCACCTCGATTTCTGATATGAGCATATCAGAAGTGCGGGGCAGTGTCTATTGACGAAATCCACAAATAATTCGGCAAAATAAAAATTTTGCCGAATTTAGAGGAGGGGAAAACCGCCGAAAAGCCCGTTTCAGGCCTTCCGGCGGTTTTCTGACAGTCCGATTGCTCCATTTGCAATTGTGTGTGAATGTGTTTTGCGTGCTCACTCGCTCATTCTATATCCGCTTCACCGCTTCACGCGCCGAATACAGCCTTGAGCGCCTCGCGGATGTTCTTGACCGGGATCGTCTCCAAACCGTTTTGCTTCTGCACATCGTCGCGCACATGCGCCGGAATGATGCAGCGCCGGAATCCCAGCCGCGCGATCTCCGACAGGCGCTGATTCAAATGACTCACCGAGCGGATCTCTCCGGACAGACCGACTTCGCCAACCGCCGCCAGATCACTGCCGACCGGCAGATCCTTATAGCTCGACGCGATCGCAAGGATCACCGCCAGATCCGTTGCCGGCTCGTCCAGACGCAGGCCGCCGACGACGTTGATGTATGCATCGCAGCTCGACAGCGAAAATCCCGCACGCTTTTCCAGCACAGCCAGCAGCAGCATCGCGCGGTTGTAGTCGATGCCATTGGCGTTGCGCCGCGCGCCGCTGTAGCCAGACGGCGTGATCAGCGCCTGTACCTCTGCAAGCACCGTGCGCGAGCCCTCCATGACGCCGACAACGCACGTGCCCGGTGTATTGCTTGGCCGTCCGGATAGTAACATTTCAGACGGGTTTGTTACCTCTCGAAGTCCGAAATCTTCCATTTCAAAGACACCGATCTCGTTTGTTGACCCGAATCTGTTTTTGGCCGCACGCAGGATGCGATATGCAGTACTCTGGTCGCCCTCAAAGTACAGAACGCAGTCGACCATGTGCTCGAGCACCTTCGGTCCCGCGATGCTGCCCTCCTTGTTGATGTGGCCGACCACAAACGCCGTGTAGCCGCTGTCCTTGGCCGAACGCATGATGCGCATCGTGCACTCGCGCACCTGACTGATGCTGCCGGGCGTTGATGCCGTTTCCGCGTCGTACATGGTCTGAATGGAGTCGACGATCAGGACCGTCGGCTGCAGATCGTCGATCGTGGCCAAAACCGTGTTCAAGTCGGTCTCGGCCAGTACATAGATGCTGCCATGGTCGACGCCGAGGCGCTGCGCGCGCATTTTCAGCTGACGCTGGCTCTCCTCACCGGAGACATAGAGAATCGTCTCGCGCTCACTGATACGGCCGCAGAGCTGCAGCAGCAGCGTGGATTTGCCAATGCCGGGCGCGCCGCCGACCAGAACCAGTGACCCGCGCACGGCACCGCCGCCGAGCACACGGTCAAATTCACCGATGCCTGTAGAAAACCGCAGTTCCTCCTCGGCATCCAGTTCCGAGATCAACTTGGGCTGCGTGATGCGCTTGGCGCGCGTGCCGAGCGCAGTCTTGGGTTCTTTCGGTGCTTCCACAAGCGTGTTCCACGCGCCGCACGCCGGGCACTGCCCCATCCATTTTGCCGTCTCGTTGCCGCATTCCGAGCAATAAAAGACGGTTTTTGCACTTGATTTTGCTTTCATGTGATCATTCCTGTTTGCGGCAGAGACTGCCGGTATTGTAAGTAAGACGCGATGATAACGGTCGCAAGCTTCGCCTGATAATCAGCGTCCTTGAGCTTTGCACATTCCGAAGCATTTGACAGAAAGCCGCACTCGACCAAAACGGCCGGGCACTGCACTGCGTGCATGAGATAGATCTTCTCTGAGATTGGCGCTGCAACGCGCCGGTTTTGCGGGTCAAGATACGTGACCAGATTGTCATGCATTCGCATCCCGAGCGTGTCGCTTCCGGTGCTCGCAGCGTACAGCACCTGCGCGCCGGATGGTTTTCTGTCCGGATAGCAGTTCTGATGGATGCTGATAAGCACTGCGTTGTCCATCTCACGCACCAACTCGGCGCGTCGGTGCTGGTCGGCTTTTTTCCGCTGCGCGACCGTGGCGGCGTCATCCGGGTATGTGATCTGCGCGCTCTCCCGCGTCATGACGACCCTGACACCCGTTAGCTCTGCGATGGCGCGTGCACGCAGCGCGATTTGCAGATTGATGTCCGCCTCTACGGTCCCATCCGGGGCTACTGCCCCGCCGTCTTCCCCGCCGTGACCGGCGTCAAGGATCAGAACCTGTGTTTGCTCGTGCCAGTTTGCGGCTGCTTCTGCCTGTCGGAGCTGCCAGTCAGCTGCAAACCAGCCGCCAAACACCACAATTGCGGCCAGCAGTATGACCAGTAGCCGATGATACAGCAATCTCGTCACGGCGCTCCCCCCCTCCTGACAGAATATGCAGCGAGGACGGGCACTTATGACACGCTCTCAGAATACCATTTTGCGACCTTTGCGTCAACCGCGCATAAGGAAAGAGACGCGCGGTGACCCGTGCGTCTCAAAAATCAGTTTTACTGAAGCCGGTTCAAAAATGCCTCCAGACGGTCCATACCGGTCACGATGTTCTCGGTCGAGATCGCATAGCTCAAGCGCATGAAGTTCGGCGCGCCGAAGCCGATGCCGGGCACGACCGCGACCAGAGACTTCTCCAGCAGAAGCTTTGCAAAATCGTCGCCGTTGTGGATGGTCTGGCCGTCGATCTGCTTTCCGATGGTCTTCTCGAGATTCACCATGACATAGAACGCGCCGCTCGGCTTCAGGCAGCTCACGTAGGGCATCGCATTGATGCGGCTGACGATCAGATCGCGGCGCTGCTCGAACACCTGCCGCATCTGCTCCACCTCATCCTGTGGGCCGGTGAGCGCCTCAATGGCCGCGCACTGGCACATCGTGCCCGGTGCACCGGTCGAATGGCTGAGATAATTGGCCATAGCCTTTGCGATCGGCGCTGCACACAGCGCATAGCCGATGCGCCAGCCGGTCATGGCATAGGTCTTGGAGACGCCGTTGATGAGGATGGTGTGCTCCTTGATCTCCTTGCCGAGCGCCGGAACGCTTGTGAATGCAGCACCGTCATAGATGAGCTTATCGTAAATCTCGTCCGAGATGATGTACAGATCGTGCTTGACGCAGACGTCCGCGACTGCCTTGAGCGCTTCTTTCGAATAGACAGCACCGGTCGGATTCGAGGGGTTATTGAGGATGATGGCCTTGGTCTTGTCCGTGATGGCAGCCTCGAGCTGCTCCGGCGCGAGCTGGAAGCCCTGCTCCTCGCTGACGTCAACAACGACCGGTACGCCGCCAAACAGACGTACCATTTCATAGTAGCTGACCCAGTACGGGGACGGCACGATCACCTCATCGCCCGGGTCGACCAGCGCAGCCAGCGCGATATAGACCATGTGCTTTGCACCGCTGGCAACGACCGCCTGCGTCGGCTCATACTCCAGACCGTAATCCGCCTTCACGCGGTCGCAAATCGCCTGACGCAGCTCGATCATACCGGCTGCGGGCGTATATCTCGTTTTTCCGTCGCAGATCGCGCGCACACCCGCATAGCTGATGCGGTCGGGTGTGGCAAAATCGGGCTCACCGGCACCAAAGCCGATAACGTCCTTCCCTTCTGCTTTCATCTTCTTCGCCAGCGCGCTGACAGCCAGCGTCGCGGACGGGCTCACTCCTGCGGCAATTTTGGACAGTGGCTTCATAGACATCCCTCGTTTTCATAAATTCATGTCCGTAGTTTACCACAACATTGTGAAGAAAACAACGCAAATCTTACACAAAACACCAGCGCGAATCTACGTCATTTTTGCCGGTTTGAGAAAAAATCTACCGTACCGTCTGCCGAAATACACAAAGACGCAGCGTGATACAGCAGGCAACGATAATGATCTGTGGTTGTGTGCTGACGGTTGTACGCATCATAGTGATCACTTGTCCATTTCCCTGCGGGCGGTGCTGTTGCACCGCCCGCAAAAAACTATATAATATGGATATAAATGCCTATACTTTTAAGTACTTTCTTACGGCGTGATAAGATATAAAAACGATCAAAATTACACATGCCACAATAATAGTTTCTATCTTCCGAATTCTTTGGTCCTTATTGTAGCCATCCGAAGAAAATATAACATCATTCGAACTTCGGATTTCAACAGCTTGCAATGCATCAAAACCATAACTCATCACATATGCATAGTTTTTCTCATCAGAAACTGTTATCACAACCGGGTTTTGGCTGTCAACTAACTGTTGGAGTACATCTGTCAACTTTTGCTTTTCGTCTTTAACCGAATTCCAAGCCCAAGAATTATAGTAGGCATCATAGTAAAACATACCACTATCGGTTTCAAGTTGAATTGTAATACCTCCATGCCGAGAAGTAAGTAGCGAAAAAGTTGTAATGTATGTCTTTACTGTATATGTGTTTTTCTCCGTTTCTTGATCATAATGAAAAAATGCATAAGCAAAGAGAAAGGTCACAATCGTAAAGCAAAGGCCATAACTCAATATACACCGCACACAACGTTTAAAAGCTAACTGCTGCTTTGTTTTTTCCCTTTTACTTGTGCTCATCTATGGCTCCTTACACGATTGGTTGCCTTATTACTAATGTAAGTAGTTGCCCGCCGTGTCATAGGCGCTACGGCGCAGCGTGATACAGCAGACAACGATGATGATTTATGGTTGTGTGCTGACGGTTGTACGCATCATAGTGACTACTTATCCATTTCCCTGCGGGCGGTGCAACAGCACCGCCCGCTTGATGAATTTCCTATTTACAGGGTGGAACTTTGCGCTTTTTTGTCACTCGATAAGGAATCTTAACACCACATCGACCATGATAAAAATTTTCTGCAGTATAGTCACCCAGATATCCGTCTTCCACTGAAAACACATAACGAGAATGCTCGTGAATCCAGGTTCCTGCAACCGCCGCCTCCCGATACCAATTATCTATAACCTGATCCGGCAGATAGCGAAACGTCTCTCGGGTCATGTAGGAAACCTGATCTGCCTTCGGAGTAAGTAAATAATACTCATATATTTGAATTCTGCTATTTTCGTCATACCGGCAGATGCTTATTGTATTTGCACTGTTATTTCTTATCTCCACCCCCAGCGTCACTCCTGCGCCGTACAAAATATACTCCTCTAAGCAGTGCATGTGCTTGACTGTGATCAAGCGATCCGACGCATCAAAGCCGTATATATGAGAAAGTCTTTCCTCCGGCGGCCGCTTCTTGCAAAGGCGGCCACGTTTTGTGTTGCCGAGCCAGAGATCTTCCGTCAAACTTGGACAATAGTAGCCACGATGTATCGTACCGCCTGCGCAATACTGCTGAGAAACGACTCGGGATTTCTGTTCCTGCAATTCAGCTGCCACGTCGATCTCTTTTGCCAGCAATGCCCGCATGTAATCACAAATGAAGTCCATGCTTCGCTTCCTTTCTTAAAATTTAGGGGTAATTCCATCCAATACAACGAGGTCGAGCCGTCGTTGTAGATCATGGCGAACGGCTGGTTGCCGTCGTCGTAGACAAACTCGAGAGACTTGCTGCCCCAAGTCTGCCGCATGACCTTGCCGGAGAGCGTGGTGTAATTGTACGTCGTGCCGTTGACCGTTTTGCTGGTACGGATGCCGGACATGTCGTAGGTGTACTCCACGGTCTTGCCATCCACGACGGCCTTTGCAAGCTGGCGGCCCTTCGTCCACGTGAAGGCATAGTCCTTGCCGTTGTAGTACGTGATGGGGTTACCGGAGGATGGGAGGTCGCTCGTCTGCGACTGCCCCTCATACAGGACATCCTTGGTCGTACCGTTTGCCGTCACGCTCGTGAGCAGATCCGGCCACGAGGGGTTCGTGTAGCCGAAGGACTTTGTGACCGCGCCGTTTTTCGTAATACTCCGGATGTTGCCCGCCGTGTCGTAGGCGCTGCGGCGCAGCGTGATACAGCAGACAACGATGATGATCTGTGGTTGTGTGCTGACGGTTGTACGCATCATAGTGACCACTTGTCCATTTCCCTGCGGGCGGTGCATCAGCACCGCCCGCTTGCTAACAAATCACTTCAGTGAATAAAAATAGTTAACTACATTATGTTCGCCCATCAGTTCGCAGCAATGGATTGAAAATGTTAATTATAGTTGCGTATCCAACAACACGTGCTCCTTCTTGAATGCAAATCCTTTTCCCAATCCACAAACAGTGCGGGTATACTTCAGGCGTCAAAAATGTAATAGTACCCTTTGCGATTCCGTTTGGAGGGACAGACTTAACGTTATAGTAGTGATGAACACCTGTGGTTAAATAACTGTCCGTAACCAAATGGGCTGGTCTATAGCCATCTTTTGCAGGATTTTTTCTCATACCATTAAATTCGAATATTACTTCGACGTCCGGTTGCTTATTAATGTTGTCCCCCTCCTATGGAATAAACCTAATCGTTCCACTAACCGCCTGATTAAATGCATCAAGCTGATCACCATATACTGTCAAAGTCCCAGAGCGGAATATACTGGTATCAACGCCTCCCGTATACAACTGGCTCAGCATGCTATTGGGAACATTATTGATGAACCGGCAGTTGGCGAAGTCGTAGTACCGGCTCTGGAGGTAGTAAAGGCGCGTTTCGCGGTCGTAGTAATAGCCGCGGTAACGCAGGGGATTGATGTGCCCGATGAAGGTGGCATCCGTGGTCTTTTTGCCGTCAGCATCGTGCACGGAATAGTTGCCCCACGCGCCGTAGGCGCTGCGGCGCAGCGTGATACAGCTGGCAACGATGATGATCTGTGGTTGTGTGCTGACGGTTGTACGCATCATAGTGACCGCTTATCCATTTCCCTGCGGGCGGTGCTGATGCACCGCCCGCGTTTTGTTATGAAGTTAGTCAACGACAGAAAAAACTCGCTCATCCCCAGAAGAAAAATCTTCCGGATTATAGTACAGAGGTTCCCCAGGCCAGACCTGATGGAATCGAATCGTAAAGGAATCACAACGGCTTACTGTAACGTAGACTGCAAGCTTCTTTTGCGGATACTGCGCCTTGATATTATTATAGATGAGCCTGCAAAGAATAGGCGCGTCTACAGCCAATTTAGAAAACTCTTCATCTGAAATATCGTCCAGTAAATGCACGTGATTGTTCACGGCCTCATAAGCTGTTTTGTCTTTTACAGAAAGCGGAATAGTTTTTCTGTGGTCATCATATAAGTAAAGCAACTCGTTCCCAGCTTCATCTGTTAGCACGTGATAATGCAAAAGCTGTGAGAATGACCAGAACAGGTTCACAATACTACTCGAGCATAACCAGTGCATTTTTCTTCTGTAAAGCCATTTAATTTTTGAAAGAACACTTTTTCTATTGGTCACAGCAATCGTTCCAGAAGGCTTTTTCTGGCAATCACAGTAATAGTAAAAATGAAGACCACCTTCTTTGGCTCTCATGGCGGCGAATACGTTTCCGCTTTTGTGCTCAAATTCTAAAAATTTCAAAATGCACAGACATAAATCTCGCGCGGGCTCCCGCAAAGCACGGAGCTCCAATCGTGAAATATGCTCCACGAGTGTAATCTCCATATAGCTTTTTTGAAAACTTTGATCTGTTAAATCTATTTGCTTGCAAAAATCACATATTCTATGGATTAAATCTACTTCACTTCTCATAGTTAGTACCCTAAAATAATTAACCCTTTTTCTATAGCAATTACAATCTTCTCATTTTCTAAATACTTCTGCACTGCTCGCGGTGCGATTTCTCCTGTCTTATCAAACCTAAATGCCTTGAGGTCGAGCCGTCGTTATAGATCATGGCGAACGGCTGGGTGCCATCGTCATAGACAAACTCGAGGGACTTCCATGACCACAGTTTACCATTGCATCAGCACAAATTCAAGAATCATCATGAATCCTGATTTCAAGACACAAATCCTGAAATCAAGGACAGGGACAACATAAACAGGCATCCGGCGTTTTGCCGGATGCCTGTTATAACGATTTGCTATTCTCAAAAAAAGCGTCTGCAAGTCGGTTCCCGGACACCAGACCGAGCTCCTGTCACAAAATGATGCAGATCAGTGTACCGCTGCCCTCGTTGACCACGCGCTGCAAAGTTTCCTGGAGCTTTCCGACCGCTTTCGTCGGCAGGCAGCTGAGTTTTTCCTCCACGCCTTCCTGTGCGATCGTGTAGATCGGCTTGCCGAAAATATTGGACTGCCAAAGCTGCTCAACATCGCCGTCAAACCCTTGCAGCAGGAAGCCGAGGATCTCACTCGAGGCGTTTTCCCCACCAATCTCCGGCGAGATCTCTGTCTCGATATTCGTCTGGAACATATGGATGGCCTTTGCGCTGGCTTTGAGCCGGACGCCGTATCGGCCGCCCTTGCGCACGATCTCCGGCTCTGCGAGCTGCAAGTCACCGGGTGCGGGTGCAACGACACCGTAGCCCTTAGTGCGCACGTCGTTGAGCGCGCTGCGGATATGCTGATAGTCAGCCTGAATGCGCCCCATGTCCGCGAGGAATGAGATGAGCTCTCCGTCGCTGTGCAGAGCAACGCCCGCCTGCTCACTGATCACATCATAGTAGAGCGCGCGCGGAAACGCGAGCACGTAGCAGACCGTACCGGTGTCCACGCCGATGTGCTCCACATCCGCCGACTCCAGCAGCGGGTCTTCCGAGAGCGCTTGCGCCGTGCGGCGCGCCTGGCGCAGGCAGCGCAGCGACGGCATCTGCTCACGCAGCCGCGCATAAAGCTGCTGCTTAACTGCATTGTCCGGCGGCAGGACATCCATCCACTCCGGCATACGAAAACAGGCTTCCGCGACAGGGAATTCATACAGGATCGTGCGCAGGATCTCCAGAACGTCCTGCTCTGTCAGCGTCTGACAGTTGACCGGCAGACAGGCGGCGTCATACTGCGCGCTCAGGTCGGCAGCCAGCGATTGCGCACGTTCTCCCGCAGGATCTGCCGTGTTGAGCAGGACGAGAAACGGCTTGCCGATATCGCGCAGCTCTGCGACAACACGCGCCTCCGCCGGTGCATAATCCTCCCGTGCAAGCTCGGTCACGCTGCCGTCGGTCGTGACAACGATGCCGATCGTCGAGTGGTCGCAGATCACCTTCCGCGTCCCCTCTTCCGCCGCAACGCGCATGGGGACTTCGTGATCGTACCACGGGGTCGTGACGAGGCGCTCTTCCCCGTCTTCATACTGACCGTTGACTCCGGGAATCATGTAGCCGACGCTGTCGATCAGACGCACAGAGGCATGCACGGAGGCATCCAGCTCGATGGCAACGGCATCCTCCGGGACAAACTTCGGCTCCGCAGTCATGATCGTCCGCCCAGAGCCGCTCTGCGGCAGCTCATCGCGTGCGCGCTCGCGCACATAGTCATCGGTGATGTTCGGCAGCACAAGCGTCTCCATAAACCGTTTGATAAAGGTCGACTTCCCGGTGCGTACCGGGCCGACAACGCCGATGTAAATATTCCCGCCGGTACGGGCGGCAATGTCTGCGTAAATTGAAGAAGTGTCCATTCTGTCGTCCTCTCCTCATCAGTCTTACAAAACTGTATGAGCCCGTGGACGAGAATATGCCGCCGGGACAGTTCCGGCGGCATAGATCACGGACAATATGTCTGCGCGGTCTGCGCGTGTACGCGGCTAACGGTAAAAGCAAGCGCCGGAAACTGCACCCGCAGCTTTTCACACAGGATTGGGATGATCACGTTTTCGGTGCAGAAATGGTCGGCGTCGATCAGATTGACGCCGAGCTCCCCCGCCGCGAGAAACCGGTCGTACTTCACGTCCGCTGTTACGAACGTGTCGCAGCCCTTTTGCGCCGCAAGGTCCAGCATGCTGCCGCCGGAGCCGCCGCAGACCGCAAGCTTTTGCACCGGGCGTCCGCCGTCGACATAGCGCAGACCATTGGCGTGCAGCCGATCAGCGACATAGGGCAGAAAATCCGACAGCGCCATAGATTCCGGCAGCCGGCCAATGCGGCCGCAGGTCAGCGCGCTGCCATCGTCGGCTGTACCGGATGGCTCGAGGCCGCCCGTGACCTCAGCGCCCAGCGCCGCCATGAGCGCGTCGTTGACGCCGCCTTCGGCAATGTCCAGATTCGTATGCATACAGATGGCCGCAACACCGTGCCGCGCGAGCGAAAGCACCTTGCGTCCGGTAAGGTCATCTGTTGTTGCACGGCGCAGTGGCGTGAAAATGAGCGGGTGGTGCGATACAATGAGCTGCGCGCGCAGTGCAGCCGCCTCCGCGATCACTTCATCCGTAATGTCCAACGCCAGCAGCACGCGCTCGACCGCGGCGCTGCCGTCACCGACCAGAAAACCGGCGTTATCAAAGTCCATCTGATACCGCACAGGCGCGAGGTCATTGAGAAAATCGTAGATGTCGTTTACGGTTGCCATGACTGTACCTCCTTCAGGCAGGTCTGCAGTTCGTTTAGCCGCGCATCAAGCGCTGCAAGCGCCGCTTCCGGCGTCTGCTTTGCGTGCGCCATACCGGCGCGTGCGCGCGTCTGCCGCCGGATCTCGTCGGTCAGATATTCGGGCAGCAGCGGATCTGCGCGGCGGAGCAGCAGCTGCTCCACCGTGCACGGCTGCTCGCTCGACCGACCAAGCACACGCAGCGCAAGATAGCGCTTGCCACTGTCACGGCAAAGCGCGGCATCCTCGATCGTGAAGCCGCTGCGCCATAGCCAGTCGGTAAGCTCCGCGACCTTGCTCTGCGGCTGCAATACGAGCCGGCGCCCCTCCGGCAGCCACGGTGCTGCCGCCATGATCGCGCAGATCGTCTCCCCGCCCATGCCGGCGATGGTGATGACGTCCGCATCTTTGGCGTCCGGAAACTGCAGACCGTCAGCCAGCACGAAGCGAAAGCGCTCGGTCAGGTCATAAGCGTGGGCAGATAGGCGCGCATTAGCGAGCGGTCCTGCGTGAATGTCCGCCGCAATCGCTGTTTCGGCAATGCCATTTTGCAGCAGCCAGACCGGAAGATATCCGTGATCCGTGCCGATATCTGCGACACAGGCGCACGGCGGCACGAAGTCCGCGACCATCTGAAGCCGCGGTGACAGGCGAATGTGGTCCATAAAGCTTCTCCATAGAAACACCAAAAGCCGGCGTCACGCCGGCTTTTGATCCTTGTCTGTATCTTACAGGCTCTCCAGATAGGTGCGCAGCTGCTCGAGGAAGGCGTCGGGATCGACGTCGTGCGCAAGGCAGGCCTGCTCAAGCGTCTCGCCGCTGGCCATGGCGCAGCCGAGGCAGTGCATGCCGATGTTCTGGAACACGGGCATTGCTTCCGGAGCATTGGTCAGGATCTCCGAAATCATCGTATCTCTGGAAATTTCAAACATAATTCTTTACCTCCGGTAAATTGCTTGTGAGAAAATGATTGGGTCGCACAAAGCGCCCCAATCATTTTAACCAGTTTATCTGCTGATTAGTGCTGCTCTCTCATCTTCGCGAAGCACTCGCTGCAGTAGACAGGACGGTCAGACTTCGGCTCAAACGGAACTCTGGCCTCGCCGCCGCAGGCAGCGCAGGTAGCCGTGAAGAACTCGCGGGGACCGCGGGCAGCATTCTTACGAGCGTCGCGGCAGGCTTTGCAGCGCTGGGGCTCATTCTGGAAACCCTTCTCCGCGTAAAACTCCTGCTCACCTGCGGTGAAAATGAAATCCGCGCCGCACTCTTTGCACTTCAACGTTTTGTCTTCGAACATGATAAATCCTCTCTTTTGAAAAACTTGCCTATCGGCTATATTGCGCTCAGCTCTTGCTGAAGTCGCTGAAATTGGGGAGCCGCGCCAGTTTGCGGCGGATCCGCTGTACGGCATTGTCGATGGATTTTTCGGGCTTGTTCGTCTCGGCCGCCATCTCTGCATACGATAGGCCGGACAAATACAGCCGAAGCACCCGCGCCTCAAACGCGGACAAATACCGGGTAAAAGCGGATAAAAGCTCTTGTTCACTCTCTCTGGCCAGAACCTGCTCCTCAGTAACACGACAATTTGCTCCCGGATAGGTGGACGCCTGGGTCTGTGATTCTTCTGAGAGGATGCTGTCTAGGGAAATGCCGCTGTTGAGCGGAGAATGCTTCTGCCTTGAAGCGGACTTGATGGCACTGTAGATGCGGTTGCTGATACAAACCTCCGCATATGCTTTGAACGGGACGTTGGACGCCGGGTCATACTGCCGGATCGCCGAGAGCAGACCGAGCATTCCCTCCTGAATAAGGTCCTCGCTGTCGCCGCCTGCTAGAAAAAGCGGACGCGCACAGATGCGCACCAGACGGCTGTAGCGCTCGGCAAGCGCTTCTTCCGCGGCAGTATCTCCGGCAGTCACCCGGGACAGCAGCTCAGCGTCTGACAGTTGGGAAATATCCATCATCTTTCAAGCTCCAATACCACAAAACAAATTATAACTAAAATCCCTGAAAAGTCAATAGACTTTTGTACAAAATGCACGTTTGCGGCAACATTCTGCGTTTTTTCAGAGCTCTATTTCCTGCTGACCGATATATTCCAGTCCAAGATGCTCATAGGCACGGCGCGTGACACAGCGCCCGCGCGGTGTGCGCGTCAAAAAGCCCTGCTGCAGCAGATACGGCTCATACACGTCCTCGAGCGTGACGGCTTCCTCACCGATCGTCGCAGCGAGCGTCTCAAGTCCGACCGGCCCGCCGTGATAAAACTCGATGATGCTGCGCAGCATCCGCCGGTCGGTCGCGTCGAGGCCCATAGCGTCCACTTCCAGACGCAGAAGCGCATCGTTTGCCACCTCTTTCGTGATCACGCCGTCTGCGCGCACCTGCGCATAGTCGCGCACACGCTTGAGCAGGCGGTTTGCGATACGCGGCGTGCCGCGCGAGCGTGAGGCGATCTCATAGGCGCCGGCGCTGTTGATCTCCACATTCAGGATACCGGCGCTGCGCTCAACAATTTTTTGCAATTCTTCGGGGCTATACAGCTCCAGCCGGAGGTTGACGCCAAAGCGGTCACGCAGCGGCGCTGTCAGCTGACCGGCGCGCGTGGTCGCGCCGATGAGCGTGAAATGCGGCAGATCCAGCCGGATCGAGTTGGCCGACGGACCTTTGCCGATGATGATATCAATGGCGTAGTCCTCCATGGCCGGGTAAAGGATCTCCTCGACCGCGCGGTTGAGACGATGGATCTCATCGACGAACAGAATGTCGTTTTCCTGCAAATTCGTCAGCAGCGCTGCAAGGTCTCCCGCTTTCTCAATCGCAGGGCCGGAGGTGATGCGCATATTTACGCCCATCTCGTTTGCAATGACGGCAGCCATCGTCGTCTTGCCCAGCCCCGGAGGGCCGTAGAGCAGCACGTGGTCGAGCGGCTCACCGCGCAGACGCGCAGCGTCGATGCAGACCTGGAGATTCTCCTTCGCCTTTTCCTGACCGGTATAATCGCGCAGCAGGCGCGGACGCAGTGAGCCCTCGCCGGAGTCCTCCGGCAGGACGCGGGAAGATGTGACAACTTCCTGCTGGGCGTCTTCAGAAAAATTGATGCTCATATGCTTCCTCCCTGCTTACTGCTGCATCATGGCGCGCAGTGCAGCCTTGATGATCTGATCGGCACTCATGCCCTCAATGGACGGCAGCTTACGCAGCGCCGCATTGATCTCCGGCATACTGTAGCCGAGCACGGTCAGGCCGGCGATCGCATCACTGCGCGCGGCCGAAGCCGCATCGGATGCAGGCACGGCCGGCGCGAGGTCTGAAAAATCAACGCTCGCGCTCTCCTTGGCCATTTTGTCCCTGAGCTCAAGCAGGATACGCTGCGCAATGCGCTTGCCGATGCCGGGCGCGCTCGTGAGCGCTTTTTCATCGCCGTTGAGCACGGCCAGCGCCAGCCCGTCCGGCGTGTTGGACGAGAGGATCGACAGCGCCGCCTTCGGCCCGACACCAGAGATGCCAAGCAGCAGCTCAAAGCAGTGCTTCTCGCTCTTGGAGCCAAAGCCGTAGAGATCATGCGCATCCTCGCGGATACACTCATATATATACAGCTTGGCGCGTTCACCGATCTTGACGCTTGCGAGCGTGTTCAGGCTCACGTTGAGCGCATAGCCAACGCCGCCGCACTCAAGTACGGCCAGATTCGGTTCTATATCGGTAACAACTCCGTTTATGTGGTAGAACATGGGTCAAACCTCTCCTGTTGATGGATCAATGATGTAGCGCTGCGTGCGTGACACAGCGCGATGGCGACGGCGTCCGCCGCGTCGTCCGGCTTCGGGACTGCCTGCAGGGACAGGATGCGCCGCACCATATCCATGACCTGCTTTTTATCTGCGCGGCCGTAACCGACGACCGCCTGCTTGACCTGCAGCGGCGTATATTCATAGATCTGCAGCCCTGCCTGATAGCCCGAGAGCAGAATGATGCCGCGCCCATGGGCGACGGCGATGCCGGTCGTGATATTGGTGTTGAAAAACAATTCCTCCACCGCCATCGCTTCCGGATGAAACTGCGCAATGAGTTCATTCAGGTCACGGTAGATCTGATCAAGTCTGCTCGAGAGCTGCGTTTTGGCCGGTGTCGTGATCACACCGCAGGTCAGCAGCCGCTGACTGCGCTTGTCCGCGTCCAACACCGCAAAGCCGACCGTTGCGATCCCCGGGTCGACGCCTAAGATCCGCATATGCATCACTCCAATTAAATAAATATAGCATAATTTCGCCACGTAAGCAACTGCTCGAAAAGAAATAGCGCTCCGAATTTCTTCGGAGCGCTGAAAACACAATGGATCATGCACGCGGGTGCGCCTTGTTATAGACATCCTTGAGCTGTTTGCTGACGAGGTGAGAATAGATCTGCGTCGAGGAGATGTCCGCATGACCAAGCATTTCCTGAATAGCGTGGATATCCGCGCCGTTTTCCAGCAGATGCGCCGCGAACGAATGGCGCAGCGTATGCGGTGTGATCGCCTTTTCGATGCCGGCCTTCGTCTGGTAGTTCTTGATGAGCTTCCAGAAGCCCTGACGTGACATCCGTTCACCGCCGACGTTAACGAACAGTGCCTGTTCATCCGGAGCTGCGATCATCTGCGGACGGATGAAATTAATGTATTCTGTGAGCGCGCGAACAGCCGCCGGATACATGGGGATCATGCGCGTCTTGTCGCGTCCGTGGCAGCGGATCACACCGGCGGACAGATTGACGTCCGTGATGTTCAGGGAGATCAGCTCGCTCACGCGGATACCGGTCGCGTAAAGCAGCTCGAGCATTGCGCGGTCACGGTAGCCCTTGGCGTCCGTGCACTCCGGCTGCGCGAGCAGGAGCTCCACTTCCTTGCTCGTGAGGATCTGCGGCAGCTTCTGCTTGGCCTTGTCCGGCACGAGCTTTCCGGTCGGATTGTGCTGCACATAATGATTATTGAGCAGGAAACCGTAGAAGTTTTTCAGCGACGCGATTGCCCGGGAAACCGTGGCGACCGACTTGCCGTTGCCGCGCATCCAGTCAATGTAATCGCACAGCTCCTCTTCTTCCGCAGAGCCGAGGTCGGCATCCGTATGGGCGTGCAGGTATTCACTCAGCTGCCGTACATCCCGCAGGTATGAGGAAATCGTGTTTTGCGATGAGCGCTTGACATCACGCAGGTAGGATTCGAATATTTCCATTCCGTCGGAATCACGCACGACGACTTCCCCCTTTCCAATCAGATTTCATCCAGAGTGACCATCGGTCACAGAATAAGCTTTGTGAAAAACGGCACGGCATAGCTCGCCGTGGCCGCAGCCGCAAGCAGCAGGCAGAACACCAATGCCAGTTCCCGGGAACAACGCTCCGTCACAGCGGGAGACGGCAGGCCACGCCGCTGCTCCAGCAGACGCACAGACATCTGCGCGCAGAGCACGCCGAGCAAAAACAGCGCCGGCACGAGAAACACGCCTGGCAAACCAACCGCAACACACGACAGCGCAAACGCATGTGTGCAGCCGGAGCGCAAAAAAGCAGCCGCCGTACAGGCGGACAGAAAACCTTTGACACCGAAAACGACGGGGATCAGCAAAAAGCCGAGATACGACGTCGACAGCAGCAAAAATGCAAAGCCATAAGCGCACGAGATGCATAACTCCGGCAGCAAGCCGCCATACAATGCGCCACCCGTGCCGCTTTGCAAAAACGAAAGCACCGGTCCTGAAGAATCCGGCAGCTCGGCGTTCGCACCGCAGCAGCAGCCGATCACGTAGCCTGCCGCCATGCCTGCAGCAAGCAGCGGCGGCAGCGGGAAGCGTGGCAGAGCCGCTTTCCGGCGCACACGCAGTTTCTTATGTCTCTGTCGCACATTCATTGCCCATCACCACGGACAGTCTATGAACGTGCATTCATAACATGACAATTTACATAATGCGGTGTAGACATAATATAATACAAATCGAAACTGTTATCAAGCATTTCGTCAAACTTTGTTCATTTTTGTTTATTATGACAAGAAATTATGTTAACAGTGTTATGTAAACTCCGTAACTCCGAGTTCTGAAACAGCCTGTTTTTTCAAGCGCGCACGCCTATATTTCGGTAATCACACAGGCGCAGACGCTATATGTAGGTAATCACATGAGTGTTATGTAAACTTTCGGCGTGATTACTTTCTGTATTTTCTGCTCTGTTTCCGTTTTTTCTTCTTTGTTCTATTTCGTAACTTTTTATGAAAAATGCACGAACCGATGATCGCCGCCACAAGTGTGACCGCGAGCGTGACGGCGGTCTCGGCGCAAAAAACCGGCGCACCGACAGACGCTTTCAGGATCAGATACCCGATCATCCACGCCGTCCACGTCATCGCACCGCCAAGCGCCCTCCCCTGCTCCGGCCGCGGAGAAAACGCCCCGGCGATCAGGCACGCGAGCGCGCAGCATATGAGCGCGATAAGCCGCGTATCAACCTCGGGCAGCAGCTCGCGGTTCACCGCAAACGCCGCCAGCCAGCTCAGCATCAATGTGAGCACAACTCCTGCCAAGCCGCAAGCTGCCGCGCGTGAGAGCAACGGCAGCCATTTTTGTTCCGTATGCAAAAAAACACCCCCTGCAGAACATATGCATCACAGCATATTCCTGCAGGGGGTGAATCATTCCGAAAGCTGCTTTACACCTCGGGGCCCTTCGGCTCCTCGTGCTTCGGCTCTTCCTTTTTCGCTTCTTTTGCTTTCTGCTTGGCAGCCTTGCGATCCTGAGCTTCCTTGGCAGCCTGCGCCTCGGCGCGGGCATTCGTGGAAATGGCCCACTTGGCAACCTGAATGCGAACCTGGTCCTCGCTGGTCTCAAAGGTCACGCTGTCGTCCGTGACGTGGACGACCTTGCCCATCATACCGCCGATCGTGACGATATCGTCGCCGACCTTCAGACTGGAGCGCATTTCATTGAGCTTTTTCTTCTTCTTGTTCTCCGGAAGGATCAGGAACAGATAGAAGATGACAAGCATCAGAATGATCATGATAATGGATGAATATCCGCCGTTTCCCATGGTTTTACCTCCGTGTAATGATGAAAATATTATATCCGCTTTGCTATACAAATGCAAGCGTTAAATGCGCGTATCGAGCATAGTTGTGTAAGTTTTTCGGAACGTCTCATATTCCCCGGCCTCGATCGCTGCGCGGATACGCGCCATGAACGTATTATAAAAATACAAATTATGCATCACGGCAAAGCGCATGGCCAGCATCTCGTCAGCCTTGAACAGATGGCGCAGATAGGCGCGCGAGAACCGTCGGCAGACCGGGCAGTCGCACTGCGGGTCGATCGGCTTCTCGTCGCGCTGATACTTCTCATTTTTGATATTGATCACACCGGCCCACGTGAACAGATGCCCGTGGCGGCCATTGCGCGCCGGCATGACGCAGTCAAAGAAGTCCACGCCGCGCGCAACCCCCTCAATGATGTTGCCGGGCGTACCGACACCCATCAGGTAGCGCGGTTTATCTGTCGGCATATAGGGCTCGACGGCGGCGATGGTGTCGTACATCTCCTGCGTCGTCTCCCCTACCGCGAGGCCGCCGATCGCATAGCCTGCCAGATCCAGTTCTGCGATCTTTTTCATATGCTCAATGCGCAGATCATGAAAGACCGTACCCTGATTGATGCCGAAGAGCACCTGGCCGGGATTGACCGCATCGTCGCGGCCGGTATAGTCATCGAGCGCCGCCTTGCACCGCTTCAGCCAGCGGTAAGTCCGGTCGCAGGAATTTTTCACATAGTCATAGGGAGAAGGGATCTTGATGCACTCGTCAAACGCCATCGCGATATCCGAGCCGAGGTTCGCCTGAATGCGCATACTCTCCTCCGGCCCCATGAAGATATGCCGCCCGTCAACATGGCAGTTAAAGGCGACGCCTTCCTCCGTGATCTTACGAAGCTGCGCCAGAGAAAAGATCTGAAATCCGCCGCTATCCGTCAGGATCGGTTTATCCCACGTCATAAATTTATGCAGACCGCCGAGGTCGCGGATCAGCTCATCTCCGGGTCGCACGTGCAGATGATACGTGTTGGACAGCTCGACCTGACAGCCGATGCGCTCCAGATCCTCCGCCGAAAGCGCGCCCTTGATGGCCGCCTGCGTGCCGACATTCATAAACACCGGCGTCTGAACCGTACCGTGCGGCGTCGTGAATTCGCCCCGGCGCGCATGACCGTCCTTGCAAATCAGTTGATACATAGCTTGCTTGCCTTTCTGTTGTAGTTGCGCACTTATTCTATCAGATTGCCGCATCAAGTCAAGCGCTTCAGGCAGATTTGCTTATCCGGACTCTCTTTAAAATGCGCCGCGCCCCGGCGATTAGCCGGGGCGCTGCGCATTGCTGTGTTACTCGATTGCGATGGTAGTGTGCTTCGGAAGCTCCTTCTGCGCAGCCTTCGGGACGCTGATCTTCAGGATACCATCCTCGTACTTCGCAGAGATGTCCGCGGCTTCCACGTCGTCACCGACATAGAAACTACGGCTCATCGAGCCGGAGCAACGCTCCTGACGCAGAAACTTGCCCTTCCGATCGGACTCGTCCTTGTTAAGAGCCTTCGCAGCACTGATCGTCAGGTAACCATCCTGCAGGTCTACTGTCACTTCGTCCTTCTTGAAGCCCGGCAGATCCACGTCCAGCTCGTACGAGCCGTCCAGTTCGCGGACATCGGTCTTCATCAGGTTCTTGGCATGCTTACCGTACAGCTCACTGCTGATTTGCGGCATCATACGCCCGAAGCCGAAGAAATCGGACAGCGAATCATCAAACAGGTTTTCACCAAAAACACTCGGCAACATAAGTCATTCCTCCATTCATACCTTTCGTAGGCGCTGGGGAAAAACTCCATGCGTTGGCGAACTCTGTTACCGTTTGTACAACAATGCCTGATCTCCGGAGGGCTCTCAACGCTCCCTCCCTCATCGATCGTGTTCATCATAGCACGCTTTTTAGCACAGTCAATACTAGAGTGCTAGTGTTCACGAAACACGCAATGTTTGTTCACAAAATATGTGATTTTAAAAGCCTGACCGCCCTGCAAAGCCTGCAGGGCGGTCTTGATGGAGTCTCGGCGTGGTCTATCAGAGATCCGCAATGAACATCGCATCTCCAAATGAGAAAAACCGATAGCGGTTTTCGACGGCAATTTTATATGCGTTGAGGATATGCTCCCGTCCGGCCAGCGCCGAGACGAGCATGATGAGCGTGCTCTCCGGGAGGTGAAAATTCGTGACGAGCGCATCCAAGCATTTGAACTTATAACCGGGATAGATGAAAATATCCGTCCAGCCGGACTGTGCGCGCAGCGTCCCATCGGGCTCGGCAAAGCTCTCGACCGTGCGGCAGGACGTCGTACCGACGCAGATGACGCGGCCGCCGCTCGCCTTCGTCTCGTTGACGATGCGCGCCGTTTCCTCCGGAATGATGCAAAACTCTGAGTGCATCGGATGATCTTCGATCTCATCCTCTTTGACAGGGCGAAACGTACCGAGTCCGACGTGCAGCGTGACATAGCCGAGCCTTACGCCCATGTCCGCGATCTGCTGCAGGAGCTCCTTCGTAAAGTGCAGGCCAGCCGTCGGTGCGGCGGCGCTGCCGAGCTCGCGGGAGTAGACCGTCTGATAGCGCTCCTGATCCTGCAGCTCCGCCTTGATATACGGCGGCAGCGGCATCTTGCCCAGCCGCTCGAGCACCTCGAGGAAAATACCCTCATAGTGAAACTGCACGATCTTGTTGCCATCGGCGATCGCATCGACGACCGTGGCAGTCAGTTCCCCGTCACCGAACGACAGCGCGGTGCCGGGCTGTGTCTTGCGTCCCGGCCGGGTCAGGCACTCCCATTTTCCATCGCCGAGGTCGCGCAGCAGCAGCACCTCGACCGCGCCGCCGGTGCTCCGGTGCCCGAGCAGACGTGCCGGAAGAACACGTGAATCATTGAGGATCAGGCAGTCGTTCGGGCGCAGAAACTGCGGCAGCTCATAAAAGTGGTGGTGCTCGACCGCGCCGGTCGCTTTATCCAGCGTCAGAAGCCGGGAGGCATCGCGGCGCTCGAGCGGCGTCTGTGCGATGAGCTCCTCCGGCAGGTCAAAATAGAAATCCGATTTTTTCATGAAACATAGGCTCCGGTATAATAGAAACTGATGATCTCTTCGTAGGTCTTTCCGTGCACCTCCGCCATGGCCTTGGCGCCCCACTGACTCATGCCGCAGTTGTGGCCGTAGCCGCCGCCGACGACATTGTAGACATTCGAAGCCGCATCATACTCCACGGTGAAGTGGCGGCTGTTATAGCGCAGGCCGCAGATCTTTGTTAAAAACGTGCGCACATTGTCCTTGCTGTAAGTTTTGCCGCCGACCGTTACGGTCATGACATTTCCGATTGGCGTATAAGTGACGGAGATGTCACCGACTGCATCGCGGGAAACAGACGTTCCCCAGCTCTTACAGTAAAAATCAATATCTTTTTCATACGGGTCGATCACGCCGCGCAGATACGGCACTTCCGCGACCCAGACATTCTCGGAGTTCTCGGTCGCGCCGCCATCGGCAGCAAAGAAGAACGTCTCACAGAGCTTGCCCTGATAGCGGACAAATTTCCCCGCCGTCTCGTCCACGGCGCGGTCACTGTTGGCACTGGCTTCGATCGTGCCCAAATAAACCTGACTGGTCGTCGTCGCTGTGATGTCAAAGCCATACGCCGGTACGCCGTTCATGTGTGAGGCTGCGTATGTGCGTGCACAGACCGCCTGCGCCTTGAGTGCCTCGAGCGGCCAGCCACTGCTCATCTCGTATGGCACAACGCCCTTGACGTATGACTCCAGATCCACGAAGTTCACCAGTGTGAGCTTCTGCGGCTGCTGCGTATCGAAGCGGGTAAACTGGAAATCGCCGTAGTACGTGCATGAGCGGTCCGTGCTGCGATATTTACACTCAGCCACCTGCGTGATCGCGGCACCGCTGCTGTCTTGGGGTGCAAGCGTGAGCGACTTTGTCGAGCCGCAGTCAAAGCCGAAGAGGATCTCGTCCGTACCGGCCTTTACGACCAGCACGCCGCGTGAGCCACCGGAAACGACGCTTCCGCTCGCGGCAGCTGAGGATGCAGAGGCTGCATCCGCAGTTTCAAAGCTGCCGATGCGGACGCGGTACGTTCCGTTATAGAACATCGGATAGCCGCCGTGAGCAGCAGCCGCCGCCTGCGCGGCCTCAAAATCTGTATATGTATCACCAAGCTCGATATGATAGACGCCAAAGGTGCTGCTTCCGACTGTAACGTTTGTGTCTGCGACAACAGCCACGGAGTTCTCGGCCGTCGAACCAACCGCGCGAAAAACGCGTCCGGCCTCTTCATCATAATATCCGAAGGCAAAGCCGGAGCCCGTCTTGATCTGCAGATGCACAGCATCGAGTGCCGTCGAACCAAATGCCAGCCCGGCGCGGATAAGGCCATTCGGAACGTTCGGCTGCACGTCGTCATATTCCGTGCCGCCGAGCATCTGCGTGCCGTTCGCCGTGGCTGCATAGACGCCGCGATCCGGCAGCTTTGCCGCTTCTCCGGACGCACCAATGGCATACGCATCCGCCATCGTCAGCGTGCTGCTGCCGTCATTGACGTAATACGTCTGCGCGCCGAACACCGACGTGCAGGGCGTCGCCGCCAGCAGAGCGGCGGCAAGCAGCGCCGTGACTGCCTTTTTCAAACTCGATTTCATAGCGCACCTCGCTGTTTTGTGAGTGTGGTCATACGCAAAATATGACACTTTATTATAATAACTTTTTGCACATTATGCAAGTGCTTTTCTATGGAAAAACGCCCTCCGTCAGTCCGGAGGGCGTTTGAAACCAACTCGTCAAATATGCAGAAACACTTTTGCAATGGAAAAATAAATCAGCAATGACACGGCGTCCGTGATCGTCGAAATGAGCGGGCTTGCCATGACCGCCGGATCAACGCCGATCTTTTCGGCGATCATCGGCAGAAGGCTGCCGACGGCTTTGGCGAACATGACCACGAACACGATCGTGCAGCAGACTGTCGCCGCGACCGACATCGTAACGGCGGTGTTGCCAAGCAGAAGCCGGTCGACCAGCAGCATTTTCACGAAATTTGCCGCTGCGAGTGAAACACCGCACAAAAACGCGACACGCAGTTCTTTCCAGATCACGCGCAGCGCGTCCGACGTCGACGTATCACCAAGCGACAGACTGCGGATAATCGCCGTGGACGACTGGCTGCCGGAGTTGCCGCCCGTACCCATGAGCATAGGCATGAACGATGCAAGCGCAACCTGCGTCGCCAAAGCATCCTCAAAGTGCGTGACGATCATGCCGGTGAAGGTCGCCGAGAGCATGAGAAACATCAGCCACGGGATACGGTTTTTCCAGATATCCACGACGCTTGTGCGGGAGTACGGCTTATCGGACGGCGTGATACCGGCCATCTTTTCGATGTCTTCCGTAGCCTCCTGCTCCATGACGTCGATGATATCGTCGACCGTGACAATACCGACGAGGCAGCCTTCCTTATCTACGACCGGTATAGCCAGCAGGTCATAATTGGAGATCATCTCCGAGACCTCTTCCTGGTCATCACCGGTGGTCGCGTAGATGACATTGGTATCCATGATGTCCTCGAGGATCACGTCATCATCTGACAGCAGCAGATCCTTGACCGTAACAACACCCTCAAGCTTGCGCTTGGCCGACGTGACATAGCAGACATAGATCGTCTCCTTGTCCTCGCCGATCTTGCGGATGCGGGCAAACGCCTCGCGTACACTCATGTATTTTTTCAGATCCACAAACTCGGCCGTCATGATACTGCCGGCAGAGTTTTCGGGATATTTCAGATACTGGTTGATGAGTGCGCGCGTAGCAGGCGTCGCCGTGCGCATGACGCGCTTGACGACGTTTGCAGGAAGCTCCTCCATCATGTCGACCGCATCGTCGACATACAGTTCCTCGATGATGCCGGCAAGTTCCGTGTCGGTGATGGAGTTGATGATCGTCTCCTGCTCCTCGACCTGAAGATTTGCGAACACCGACGCCGCGATCTCCTTGGACAGGATGCGGAACACCATCGCCATCCGCTGGGGGTTATCCTCCCAGAGTTCACCGAGAAACTCGGAGATATCAAATTCATTCATTTCGTTGAGCTTTTGACTCAACGCTTTCATCCGATGCTGATCCAGAAGCGCAAAGAGTTCGTCGTGCAGCGCCTCGTAGTCCTCGTACTCCTCGTATTCCGTGTTCTGATCGTCCATCTCCCTGCCCCTCCTTTCCGTCCGGTGTTACAGATCAGCCGTTGAGGTACTCCTTCTGGCTGCAGCTAAGGCTGTCGATGGAGACACCCATGGCCTTGAGCTTGCGGCGTGCGATGTTGTCGTCGATCTCCGCAGGCACAGACACGACGCCCGGGCGCAGCTGGCCGCGCGTGCGCACCAGATACTCCGCGCTCATGGCCTGCACGGCAAAGCTCATATCCATGATCTCGGCAGGGTGTCCGTCACCGGCCGCCAGATTCACCAGACGTCCCTGCGCGATGACGTAGATCGTCTTGCCGTTCGGCAGACGGTAGGCATCAATATTGTGCCGCGCCTCATAGATTTCATCCGCGCAGCGATCGAGCGCCTCCATGTCGATCTCCACATTGAAGTGACCGGCATTGGAAACGATCGCGCCGTCTTTCATGCGCTCACAATGCTCGAGCGTGATGACGTCCTTGCAGCCCGTGACCGACACGAAAATGTCGCCGATCGCGGCAGCGTCCATCATCGGCATGACCTCATAACCGTCCATCACGGCCTCGAGTGCACGGATGGGGTCGACCTCGGTCACGACGACCTTTGCGCCAAGTCCCTTCGCGCGCAGCGCAACACCCTTGCCGCACCAGCCATAGCCGCTCACGACCACATACTTGCCAGCAACGACAAGGTTCGTCGTGCGCATGATACCGTCCCACACGGATTGACCGGTGCCGTAGCGGTTATCAAACAGATGCTTGCAGTCGGCATCGTTGACCATGATCATCGGGAAGCGCAGTGTCCCGGCGCGATCCATGATGCGCAGGCGGTGGATGCCGGTCGTCGTCTCCTCGCAGCCGCCGATGACCTGCGGGATGAGGTCCGTGAACTCCGTGTGCATCAGATGCACCAGATCACCGCCGTCGTCAATGATGATGTTCGGGGCGACGGAGAGGACGCTGCGCAGATGCGCCTGATACTCCTCGTCCGAGCAGCCGTAGACTGCGTGCACATCCATTCCCTTTGCCGCCAGCGCCGCAGCGACATCGTCCTGTGTAGACAGCGGATTCGATCCGGTGACGTGCATCTCAGCACCGCCCATTTCGAGCACACGGCAGAGATACGCGGTCTTGGCCTCCAGATGCACGGACAGCGCGATCTTGAGACCGGAAAACGGCTTCTCGCGCGCAAAATCGCTGCCGATGTCGCGCAGAACAGGCATATGTGCTTCTACCCAGCGGATCTTCCGCTCTCCGGATTCCGCAAGGTTCAGATCTTTGATCGTGCTCATAGGGCAACCTCCCGCTAAAAATCGATTTAGGCGCTTTATTCTAACACTTTCGGCAAGCGTTGACAACCGCTATTTGCGCAGAAAATGCCCCGGAGGGGCAGCATCCCTCCGGGGCGACGAGAAAACCGGCCGCTCACCAGCCGCAGCACAGGCAATATCCGATGGCTGCCGTCAGCGCAGCGGCGACGGAGCACAGACCGATCAGCAAGCCGGTGTAGGATCTTTGCTTCGGCCGCGGTGCGCGCACCGCCGGCACACTGCCGACAGCTTCACGCGCCTGCCGCACAATATCCGCCGCGGTGACACCGGCGCCGGCGGCATTGTCACGCACGATGTAGATGATCTGCTCGAACAGCTGACTGTCAGCGGCATCGACTACCACAACGCGGCGCGAAATACCGTGAGCAAACGCGGTCTCTCCTGCGTTTGCCGCCGTGGGAAGGGATTGCAATCGTACAGAATTTCGGGCAGACTTGTTTTTTCGTTTCATCAGCTGCGCACCTCCACCTTTACCGCCAGTGCGGTCATGTCGTCTCCACGCCCGTATTCACGGATCGCAGCGCGCACGACGCTGCCCGCGAGCGTCTTCATGTCTCCATCCTCAAAATCGTTCAGCAGCCGTCTCAGCCAGAGATCCTGTCCATCCGAAACGACACCGTCGCTTGCGATCACAGCAACGCTCCCCGGCTTGAGATGCATGTGCAGCTCATCGGGGGCTTTCCCGCTCTCCTGCTCGAGGCCAGGAGCAAACGACGTGCAGCGCAGCTTTTTGAGCGCGCCGCCGGATTTCACATAGGTCGGTGCAGCGCCGTACTTATAAAAATCCGCCTCGCCGGTAAACAGATTCATGCACATGAGATCCACCGTGGCATAGCCCCAGTTTTCTCCGTCGCGCAGCAGCATGGCTGAGTTTAACAGCTTCATGGCCAGCGTCGGACTGACGCCGGAGCGCAGGAATTCTTCCAGCATGCCGACCGTTCCGATGCTGCCGTCGGCCGCCGATTCACCGCAGCCCATGCCATCGGACAAGATCACGCACAGCTGCCCTGCGTCGGTTTTGAAATACGTGCCGCGGTCGCCGGAGACCGCCTCCCCTTTCTTGCGCATGGACGCGATGCCGACCGAGACCGCCAGCGGCTCCGCCTCCAGAAGGAGCAGGCTGTCGCCGCGCACGCTGTCTTCCGGCATACACAGGCGCACACCGAGTGCCGCCGAGAGTTTGTCAAGGTAATCCGGCAGCTCCAGCAGCGGGCGCAGATAGCGGCTGTCGATCGTCACACGCAGCCGCCCCGTGCTCTCGCGGAAAACCGCGGCATCCGCTTCCACACCAACTGTGCGCAGATACCGGATGAGCCGCTGTTCTGCGAGCGGGTCTGCGCCATAGCCGCTGTCCAATTCACGCGATACGTTTGTGAGCACCTGCGCAAAGTCAGCATATTGCTGCCAGAGCACGGTACGGTTTTCCTGCAGGGTTTCCTGCATCCGCTGCCGATAGGCGCGCAGCCGCAGCTCACCGTTGACAACCTCGGTGTATTCATGCAGATAGACACAACGGTCACGGAAATACGGCGGAAAATCCTCCGGCAGCAGGCGGCCGCGTGTTTGGATGCGCCGCGTGGCATCGTTCATGATATTGAGGGTATCGAGCGCCCGGCGCGTCCAGCATTCCTGCTGCAGCTTGCACCGGCAGCAGACACGGTCGGCCGCACGGTCGAAGATCTTGGCGGCGTCGGCATCGTTTTCCACCGCCGCAGCCGCTTGAGACGCGGTGTCATGCAGCTGCTGATATGCGTGCGCCATTCCGCCTACGCGCCCGGCAACATACCGGCGCAGACCGGATTCGCCGCTCCCGGCGCGCATCGGCTGCAAAAATGCACCGACCGCAACCACGAATTTCTTCGGGAGAGCGAGATAAGCGCCGACGGCAAGCAGCAGCTCCGCGCTCGCCCCGATGCGCAGCGCCGGGAGCGGGACACAAAACAGCGCCAGAAGATATGCCGCCGCGAATACGCACAAATAAAACACGCGCCGGTGCTTGCAAAACTGTCCGGACAGCAGTCCGGCGGCCGCGTATACCACAGAGAACAAAACACCGGCTCCGGCGGCCACATCCATGGCAATGCCGAGGATCACGCCTGCAGACGCGCCGCACAGCGCACCGCCCGTACCGCTGAGTACGAGCAGGATGAGCACCGAGAGCGCTCTGCCGACCGAGAGCGTGTCAAACAGCAGGAGGTTATTCACGCCCATGAGCAGACACGCGAGCAAAAACACCGCTGATACATTGCGGCAGATCTCGGCATTGGCCGTGCGCGGCTCCTGCGCGCGCAGCAGGTCGTCAAAGCCGTAAGCCGCTCCCGCACAGAGGATCAGAAACAGCGCCATGCGCGATATCAGCAGCAGTGACACGCCGCCCGTGAGCAGATACAGCACCAGGCGCGTCGGTATGTAAGCCGCCGCGGAGACGAGCGGCGGATACCAGCGTGTCTGCACAAACGGACGGCTGCGCAGAAAATACGCCGTCAAAAAAGTCAGGCAGCACCCGGCTGCAAGCTGCGTGCCGGATGCGACGCCGAAAGCAGCAAAATAACCGAGTGCACACCCCACAAGGCACAGTGCGCCGCCGGATCCATAACCCATCGCAGCCAAGAACGCCAAGCCGAACGGCGCCGGTGAGTCTGCGATGTGCGCCGTCGATAAAATAAGCCCGAGCGCAAAGCTCACGAGCATACCGACCCACTTGGCATTGTCACTTGCCGGCAGCAGGCCCATCGGGCTCAGCGGTGTTCCGTGCGCGCGCACGGGGCGGTCACCGCCCGCGATCCTGACATTCATAGTGGTTCCTCCTGACGCAGATAAGTTTACATAAATTATAGATTCTTATCATTATGAAAACTGTCATTCCCCGCTGTCGCAAAAGATATCTTTGTACAGGAAGCCCTTATTTTTGGACGCAAAAAAGCTGCCGGAACAAATCCGACAGCTTTTTATCTGATTCGATTTTTATCTCGGGCTCAGTTTTCCGAATCCGACTGCTGCAGCAGATGCTCACCGATGCGAAACACATCGCCAGCGCCGACGGTCAGAATGATATCACCCGGACGGGCGATCCTGCGCAGCTCGCGCTCGATCTCCGCAAAGGTCGGGTAGAATTTCGCACCCGGGATCTGCGCGGCCAGATCGGCAGACGAAATGCCGATGGTGTTTTTCTCGCGCGCAGCGTAGATCTCCGCCAGATAGACAATCGTCGGGCGGCGGAGCTGCTCGACAAAATCGTTGAAGAGCTTCGCCGTGCGGCTGTAGGTATGCGGTTGGAACACGACGATCGTGCGCTGATAGTTGAGTGTATCCACGGCATCGAGCAGCGCGCGCAGCTCACTCGGATGGTGTGCATAGTCGTCGTACAGATCCGCGCCCTGAAACTTGCCCTTAAAATCAAAACGGCGGCCTGCGCCCTCAAATCCGGCAAGACCGTACTTGACGGCATTCGGGCTGACGCCGAGCACAATGGCTGCGGCTGTGGCAGCGAGCGCGTTGCGCACATTGTGAATACCCGGCACGTGGAGTGTCACGCGGGCAAAATAATTTCCCCGGTGATAAATATCAAACTCAGACACCGAGCCGCGGTGCACGATGTTCTGTGCATAGACGTCCGCTTTTGCATTCAGACCGAAGGTAATGACCTTGCGCGCAATGCCGCGCAGAGCGTCCATGGTGTTAGCATCGTCATAATTTGCGATCACGGTGCCGGTCTCCGCCGGAACACGCTCGGCAAAGCAACGGAAGGAATGCTTGATATCCTCAAGATCCTTGAAGAAATCCAGATGATCCGCCTCGATGTTCAAAACGACGGCGATCGTCGGGTTGAGCGCCAGAAATGAGTTATAATACTCGCACGATTCCATGATAATCGTGTTGCCCTTGCCGACGCGGTGGCAGGCCTTCAGCAGCGGAAGCGTTCCGCCGATCATAACGGTCGGGTCTTTTTCCGCCGCCATCATGATGTGCGTACACATGGACGTCGTTGTGGTCTTACCGTGCGTACCGGAAATGCACAGCGCGTTCTGATATCCGCGCATGAGCGCTCCCCAAGCCTGCGTGCGCTCAAAGACCGGAATGCCGCGGCGATGCGCCTCGTGCACCTCCGGGTTATCATCGTGCACGGCAGCCGTGCGGATCACGAAGGAAATGTCATCCGTGACATTGTCCGCACTGTGGCCGATATGGATCGGGATGCCGCGCTCACGCAGCGTGAGCGTGTTGCTGCTCTCGGCCATATCCGAACCGCGGATGTCCAGCCCGGCATCATGCAGCACCTCCGCCAGCGGCGACATGGACACGCCGCCGATACCGATCAGCAGGCCGGTCTTTCCGGGAACCAGGAAATTCTTAAAATCCATTCAAAGCACCAAATTTCATAGAAAATATTTTGACGTCCGGCGCGGCGGGGCATGGTCACGCCGCGCAGACAAGTTACAGACAGGTTACAGTTGTCATTTAGATTCCGAAGTATTATAATACGTTTGCTAACACATTACAATAGATTTTTGACGAACCGGCTGCAAAAAGCCCTCTTTATTCAAACAAAAAGGAGCAAAAACGGATGAATGAAGCCTGGAAAGAGCTCAAGCAGGCGTGCGCGCAGTGCCATCGCTGCGGTCTCGGCGAGACGCGGCACAGCCTCGTGTTCGGAGACGGTGCAGAAAACGCACGCATCATGCTCATTGGCGAAGGCCCGGGTGAGCAGGAGGACCGCCGGGGCGTGCCGTTTGTCGGTCCGGCCGGAAAACTGCTCGACGACATGCTGGAGATGATTTATCTGGACCGCACCAAGGTCTACATTGCCAACATTGTCAAATGCCGTCCGCCGCACAACCGCGACCCGCAGTTTGCGGAGCAAAAGTGCTGCAGCGAATGGCTGCAGCGGCAGATCGAGCTTGTCGATCCTGTGCTTATTGTCTGCCTCGGCCGCATCGCCGCGACCGTGCTCATCAAGGATCCGTTTCGCATCACGCGCGAGCACGGGCAGTGGTTCGATGTCAACGGCCGCCGCTATATGGCGATCTACCACCCCTCTGCCCTGCTGCGCGACCCGAGTAAGCGTCCCGAGACGTTTGTCGACCTCAAAACTTTGCAGCGCGAGATCTATGCACGCTGCCCGGAGGTGTATCCCGATGCCTGACACGCAGATCCGGCGCGCAGGACCGGCAGACCTCCCGGCGCTGACACGTCTTTGGCAGACCGCGTTCGGCGACCCGCCGGAGCTCATCGAGCGGTTTTACCGCCGCTTCCCGCCGGCGACGGCAGCATGGGTGGTCGAAGACGGCGGCTGCGTCGTCACGGCGGCGCATCTTTTGGAGGGACGCTTGCACACGGCGGACGGTAATGTCTTACCCTGCGCCTACGTGTATGCGGTCTCGACCGACCCGGCGCATCAGGGAAACGGCTATGCCTCGGCGCTGATGCGCCGCTTTGCGATGGACGCGGACATGAGTGGCCGTGTCCTCTACACGCTCCCGGCGGAGGCCTCCTTATACAAGTGGTATCAGACAGTCATGGGCACAACGCAGACTGCCCGCGGCGAGCGGATACGCATTGCCCGGCAGCAAACAGCCAGCACTTTGCCGAGTGTCACCCGCATCAGCGCGCCGGAATACGCTGTACTTCGGGCGCAGCTGCTGCAGGGGCAAGCCTACGCAGAGCCGTCAGCAGCGCTGTTGGATTTTCAAGCCGATCTGTGCGCCATGTGCGGCGGCGCTTTGGTGCACGTCGGCTGCGGATGCGCCGTCGTGGAACGAGATGGCGACACGCTGATCATCAAGGAACTGCTGGGTGCTGACACCGCATCTGCGGCGCAGGCGCTGCTCGCGGCCTTTGACGCACAGGCGGCACAGGTGTGTCTGCAAAGGCAAGACGGCGCACAGCCGATGGCGGCGTATCGCCCGTTTTCCTGCGATACAGCGGATATATTCTGGGGGCTCTATCTGGACTGAGCAAAAACTTCATGGATCGGTAATCATTTTTCTCTTGTTTGTGTAATATTTTCCCGATATCCTTGAATTCAGAAGCAAGCAATCGATTTTCTTTTTTCCTCATCCACAGCAAAACAGAACAGAGCGAAGCGGCACAGAAGCAATTTCTGTGCCGCTTTGTCTTGCCGTTTTTTCTTTTTGGACATCAAACCGAGGTGTGTCCTGTTACTGAACATTTTACACAAATACTGTGAAAATTCCATGCAAAAATAACGAAATTTAAACAAAAGAAATCCCCCTCGGGCGGATATTTTGTTTGACAATTAACAACAAATCCGCTATACTCCAATTGTATGAATAGACAGCCGTATCGGCAAAGATGTCCGGTCTACGCGCATATGACCATATATTTTTGTCGAGTGTTCTCATCACGATTCGTCGATTCATACAATGTCTGTTGTTGAATGCGAAAAAATTTAAGGGGGCTTGCACATGAGAGACTTGAAACACCTGATCGCATTTGAAGACCTGCTCCAGGAGGCCAACAACCAGTTGGTCCGGCAAGGAAAGGCAGACGGTAAGAAGGCATTTGGCTACACTTGCTACTTCATGCCGGAAGTCCTGCTCGACCTGCCCGGATGCTTTGCTGTCCGCCTGAGAGCGCCGAAATGCACTTCTCCGGACATTGCTACATACTACATGTCCAGCCGTACCTGCCATTACGGCCGCAGCCTCTTCGAGCGCGCACTCGAAGGCGGCTACAACTTCCTGGACGCTCAGTTCGGCACCGAGACCTGCACGGTCACCTGCCGTTTCCAGGAGCACCTCGGCTACATGGACGTCATCCAGAATCCGGACTTCTTCGTGACGTTCACCGACGTACCGTTCAAGAAAAACCAGAACAGCATCGTTCACTATGAGGACCAGCTTCAGGCGCACGTGCTTGACCCGATGCACGAGAAATACGGCATCGACATCTCCGACGAAGCGCTCATGAAGGCGATCGAGCTGCACAATGAAGTCAGCGCCGTCATCAATGAGATCGGCGATTACCGCAAGCTCGATAACCCGACCATTACCGGCTACGAGTTCCATGTGATCCAGCTCTGCTCTCAGGTCTGCCCGAAGGATCTGATCCTTCCCATGCTGAAGGAAACGGCTAAGGAGCTCAAGACCCGCAAGCCCGATAAGAAGAGCCCGTTCCGCTGCAAGGTCGTTCTGGCCGGCTCCGAGAATGATGATCCCGAGTTCACCAAGCTGATCGAAGGCTGCGGCGCCGAAGTCGTCTGCGACCGTTACTGCTACGGTGCTGTGGAGTCGCGTATGCCCATCGAGGTCAAGGACGGCGAGAAGCCGCTGACCGCGATTGCCCGCCACTACCTCGAGACCAGCAACTGCCCGCGCTTCATGCCGCAGGATATCATGCGCGAGCGCAAGCAGCGTCTGGCTGACCTCGCCAAGGAGTATCATGCCGACGGCATCATCGTTGCGTCCAACAAGTTCTGCGAATACTGGAGCTACGAGCGCACGATCGACACCATCGTCCTGCCGCGTGACTTCGGTTACCCGGTCTGCTCGATCGAGAAGGAGTACATCAACTCCGCCTCCGGCCAGCTGCGTACCCGCTTCCAGGCTTTCGTCGAAAGCATCGAAATCAAGAAGATTCAGGAGGGCAAATAATGAATTACGATATGAAAACTCTTGCCCGTGACTTCTGGTACGGCAAGCCCCATCAGGAGCGCCGTCTGGGCGACCTCTATATTGACAAGACCGGTCTGTACAAGCACAGAGAGTGGCGTGGTTTCAAAGACACCATGTACTACTTCTACAACATCTGGATGTACAACTACGCGCACATGGTCATGGACGTTGTCCGCTACGGCGGCCTCATCAACTTTGCCAAGGGCGTGTGGCGCTACCGCTGGGTCGGCCAGACCTACCTGCCGGTTCTCCACTGGTTCGACCGCGGCATGGAAGGTATGCGCGGCGAGGCGCTGAAAGCCTCTGCATGGCACTATCGTGCCATGGTCAATGCGACCATCTTCCAGTTCCAGCGTATGTTCTCCTCCGATGCCAACCTGCACGGCGGCAAAAGAAACTACAGATGGCACCACAACATTGCCCACAACGAGACCGTCTGGGGCGGCGTGTTCTATCCCTGGCACGGCAAACTGACGAATGTCCCGATGGAGATGATCCCGTACTTCGTCACCTGCCACGTCAACAGCCATACCGTTCTCAACTATATTGACGCGGTGCAGTCCATCGGCCTGCCGGGCGACCCGTGCCCGATGTGCCAGGCGGAAGCCGGTCTGTTCGTCCTCGACGACATGCCCGACTATGCGCCGATCGTCGTCACCTCCAACGAGGCCTGCGACGCGTCCGTCTCCACCTCCATCCTGCAGGACTGGTTCCTCGACAAGCCGCTGTTCGCCATGCCGCAGCCGATGCAGTTTGACGATCCGCTGGTCAAGAAGCATTGCCGCGACGAGATCGAGCAGTGCTGGAAGTTCATCGAAGACCAGACCGGCATCCCGTTCGACTGGAACGCGCTGGTCAAGCGCATCGAGTCCCAGAACGAGCTGCAGAAGTTCGAGTGGGAGAAGTGGGATGTCGCCGCGAAGACCGACTACTACCCGGTCAACGGCGTTGCACAGGCTCTGTACCGTATCTACCAGTCCCAGCTCGGCGATCTGCCGGTCTGGCATGAGGTCGACGGTCACGTCCGCAAGATCCTCAACAAGTGCGTCAGAAAGAAAATCAACAGCTTCCCGGAGACTCGCCACAGAGTGCTGGCCTGGTCCTGCGCTCCGCTGTATTACTCCAACTGGTGCACCTGGGCGTATAACTGCTGGGGCCTGAACGCCGTCATGAACATGGACTCCCTGATGTTCAACATGACCATCCGCACCGACAGCTATGACCACTGCCTGGACGACA
>ERZ826220.549-NODE-549-length-43589-cov-5.523200_pt1 | contig 43589 bp, 39 predicted proteins | sample MGYA00519927_ERZ826220 | MGnify/ENA primary metagenome ERZ826220 (study PRJEB31778, sample SAMEA3449225) | human gut metagenome | biome: human gut; feature: human-associated habitat; material: faeces | place: United Kingdom | collected 2010/2012 ... | reverse complement strand
GAAGATGCGCGTGCGGAAGCTGTTCACCATGCTGCTGGCTGCCGAGGCGCTGGTGGGCGCGGTCGCGCTCATTCTGGCGGAAGGATTCCCCCGTCAGTTGATCGCCATTTTCGGCGCGGCCAACGAGAGCAGCTACTATGCCGATTTCGCCGTCAAGGCGTTCCGCACCTATCTCTGCATGATGGTCTTGGCCTGCATCAACAAAGCGTGCTTTATCTTCCTGCAAGCCATCGGCAAGGCGTTGGCTTCCACGCTGCTGTCCATGTTCCGCGAGGTCGTGTTCGGCGTGGGCTTCGCGCTGCTGCTGCCGGTGTTCTTCGGTCTGGACGGCGTGCTCTATTCCATGCCGGTTTCGGATGTGCTGACCTTTGTGATTTCGGCATTGATCATTGCAAAAACCTATAAGGAACTGAATACGGAGGGCGTTGATCGCGTATGAAAAACAGAGTCATCACCATCAGCGGCGTGTTGGGCATCGACAAATGCACGGATATCATCGCGGAATTATTCTGACATCCATAAAACAATCAGGCTCCCGGTACCGACCGCTCGGTATCGGGAGCCTGATTGTTTAGCGGGAGCGCCTGTCCCGCGCGGGAATTTCATTCGGGCGGGCTGTCGCTCAGCCCATCTTTTGGGCTGCCTTGAGATGTTCCAGCGTTGCAGCGACTTATTGAATTTCACGCTTTTTATAAAAGACGACGGACATATACCAAGAAAAAAGATATGTTCCGATTCCGATAACAGCAAGTATTTCCAATACCCAGTTGGGCTTGATTTCTGCCGCAGGCTGACCTTTAAGAAAACCGGATATCAAAACACTCACGCCGCACACAAAACCAATCATCACATAATAAGCCGCCCTTCCTTTTTCCACACCCATCTTGAAAATAAACGGGAGCGGGATGGAGGACGCGAGCGTTGACACCGTCAACATCAGCAGCATCAGAACGGCAAAATCCCCAAGGATAAAACCGCCCGTCAGCGTCATTTTTACCGCTTGCGCAATTCCCGTAGCGACGAGCATCGTAAGTTGGGCAAACAAGCTGATTAGGTATTTTTCGGAAACAATTTGTATTTTTGTATAGGGCATCGTTCCGCTGTACTGTACCCATCCGCTCCTCTCATCGTATCCAAGGAGGGTAACGGGAATCATCCCACAAAGCAGACATGGATAAAATACAAAAAACAGGTTGTCGCTGTCCACAAGAGACAACGCCATAAAAGCAACGGCAATGACCGGATATGTTCTGCAATATTGCTTCATCATATACCAATCCTTTAAGAGAAGCCCTTTCATATCACTTTCCCTCCTTTACCATAAATACGAAAAGTTCCTCCATGCTGATCGAGCTTACATGAATCCCGGAGGGAACGGCATTTCTCTGCACCATTGCCTGAACTCCATACGTATTTTCCCTTTTATATTTGACCGCATCCGGCGGCAGCGTCCGCAACTCGTCAGCAGTACAATGAATCAGACCATACTCCTCTAATAATTGATCTTTTTCTTCGCAAAGCAATAGTTTTCCCTCATGCAGGAATGCAATATAATCGCAAAGTTTTTCAAGATCACTGACGATATGCGAAGAAATGAGAATAGAATGGCCTTCGTCTCTTGTGAAATCATTGAACATCTCAATGATCTCATCGCGAACCACCGGATCAAGCCCCGACGTTGCTTCATCCAAAATCAGAAGTTTGCTGTTGTGGGACATGGCAATCGCAATGCCCAGTTTCATCTTCATTCCACGCGAAAACGCTTTGAACCGCTTTTGTTCCGGCAGCGCAAGTTTTTTCAGCAATTGAGCGTATTCAGCGTCATCCCAATTACGAAAGGTATGTTTCATTACATTTCCGACCTGCTGAGCGGTCAGGCATTCCGGAAGACCCACTTCATCCAAAACAACGCCGATATCCTCTTTCGTGAGTTCGATATTATCCTGATTATCCTTTCCAAGAATGGTAATACTGCCGCTATCCTTATGAATCATATCCAGAATAAGCTTGATGGTGGTACTTTTTCCCGCACCATTCTCGCCGATAAGCCCCATAATGCATCCGCTCGGCAGTGTCAGATTGATGTTGTCAAGCGTAAAGCCGGGATATGATTTTGTCAGGTTTCGAATTTCAAGCGCATTCATCCTTGTTCCTCCAAACTGAAATGAACCATTTCCATAATCTCTTGTTTGCTCAAATTGCAGGATGCAGCTAGTCTGACGATTTCATCAATATGTTCTTCAATCTTTTTCAGATTTTCTTCTCGCAGCAGCTCTACATTTTTAGGCGCCACATAACACCCCTTGGCAGGCAGGGTGTAGATAAATCCTTCTTTCTCAAGCTCTTCATAGGCACGTTTCGTAGTAATAAAGCTGATGCGAAGATCCTTCGCAAGACCCCGAATGGATGGAAGCAATTCATCTTGCTTTAATGCGCCGCTGATGATCTGACCCTTGATCTGAGAATATATCTGATCATAAATCGGCGTTCCGCTTTTGTTATCAATCAAAATATTCACGTCATCGCCTCACTGTAATTTCTGTATATGTGCATTATATACAGTTAGGGTCCTTCTGTCAATACGTTTCACAAAAAATAGACTGCCAGGTTTTTAACCTGACAGCCTCGGTTTCTCTATCATCCGGCGTTCGCTCTATCCCTGTTCAGCGCCGGATATCCTGCTTTATTCCTCTTTCAGCCTGCCATCCAGCGTGACGGTGACGACCTGCCACGGGATGAATTTTCCGCTGTTTTTCAAGGCGGTCACCGCCGCGCGCTCCAGCCCGCCGCAGCAGGGAACTTCCATGCGGACGACAGTGACGCTCTTGACGTCGTTTTCCCTGATGATCTCCGTCAGCTTCTCCGCGTAGTCCACGCCGTCCAGCTTAGGGCAGCCCACAAGGGTGATGTGCCCCCGCATGAACCGCTCGTGGAAGGCGGCGTAGGCGTAAGCGGTGCAGTCGGCGGCGATGAGCAGCTTTGCGCCGTCGAAATACGGGGCGTTTACCGGAACCAGCTTGATCTGGACGGGCCACTGCGAAAGCCTGCTCTCCTGCGCGGCGCATTGCGCGCCCGCATGGGATTCTTCCGCGCGCTTAATCTGCCGCGATTGGCTCCCCGGACAGCCGCAGGGCAGGGTCATGCCCTCTTTCCGCATCTTTTTCTGCTTGTTTTCCATCACGGCCTGCTCGTCATAGGCCGCCGCTTCGCGCTCCACAAAGGTGATCGCGCCCGTGGGGCAGGCGGGCAGGCAGTCGCCCAGCCCGTCGCAATAATCATCCCGCATCAGCTCCGCCTTGCCGTCCACCATGGCGATAGCGCCCTCGTGGCAGGCCTCGGCGCATGCCCCGCAGCCGTTGCACTTTTCCCTGTCGATTTGAATGATTCTACGGATCATTTTGACGTCCTCCTCGCTGTTCTGCTTGACTTCACGGTGATATTCTACTATCATCAATCGTGAAAATCTGTTGGCATGCCAACATGGAGGAGAAAAATATGCGCTTTCATTTGACGAACGCCCCGCTTTTTCGCGGCATGACCCCGGAGGAAATCGACGCGCTGCTGAGCTGCCTGAACGCGAAGGCGCGAGCCTGCAAAAAGGGCGAGATCATCCTGATGGAGGGCGCGCCCACGGAGCAGCTTGGCGTGGTTCTCTCGGGCAGGGTCATCATCGAAATGAGCGACGTCTGGGGCAACAACAGTGTGCTGAGCAGCGTTTCCCCCGGCGGAACCTTCGCCGAGGCGTATGCCTGCATTCCGGGGGAGCCACTCATGGTCAACGTCGTCGCCGCGGAGGATTCGACCGTGCTGCTTTTGAACGCCCGCCGGGTGCTGACCCCCTGTTCCCATGCCTGCGCCTGCCATGCGGGGCTGATCCGCAACCTGCTGACGCTGTGCGCGGGAAAGAATTTGCAGCTCTCCCGCCGGATGATGCACACCAGCCCCAAGCGCATCCGCACGCGGCTTTTATCCTACTTTTCGGAATGCATCAAGCGAAGCGGCAGCTACGCCTTTGACATTCCCTATAACCGTCAGCAGTTGGCGGACTACCTCAACGTTGAGCGCAGCGCCCTGTCCAACGAGCTATCCCTCATGCGGCAGGACGGAATCCTGCGTTACGACAAAAATCACTTCGTCGTCAGCGAAACGGCGGACGTGAAATAAGGGGCGCGCTTTCGCCGGGCGGCTTTTCGCGGCGCGGAGAAAATCCGCGTCTCACCTTCCGTATACCTCGATCTGCCTGAGTGCCGGGAATGCCGACGGATTGTCGCATTTGATCAGCCTGTCCAGCGTCAACGTGCGGGTGCGGTGCGCGCCCAGCTCGACGCGCTGCGGGCCGTCGGTCCCTGCCAGCGGGAACGTCTTTTCATAATCCACGCCTTCCGCCATCGTTTCGGTCAGCGCCGCGCCGCAGGTCGTCAGACATTCTTTCAACTCGTCGCGGCTGACAAAGGTTTTCAGTTTGCCCGTACATCTTCTGTGAAGCACCACCGCACGAGCAGAACTTCAACACGTTGGTGGCAATGATTAACGCGATGGAAGTGCGCGAGGACGACGACAATTTCAAAAACCCCGTCGATCTGCTCTTTGATGCGCTCGAAGAAAAAGACTCGGATCACTTCGCTGTGCATGCCGCTGCCGATTCGTATGGGCATTACCAAAGGACAGTGGACTTATCTGCTTGCGCTGGCCGTTGAGTTTGGCGCAGTGGCACTTGTCGGCAAGCTTGGCGACATGAACGTCGCTTCGATGTTCGTCGCGGCGAAGATGTTTGATCGGCGGGCGGAGGAGTAAAACACTGACCGTCTTTGAAAACGGCAGACATTGGGTAGGAAAAAAAGCGGTTTTCGTTGTATAATAGACACCGTATTGAAAAGTAAAGGAGAAAAATCCGTGAAGAAAAAGAAAAAATGGATCAAGTGGGTTGTGATTCTCGTGATCGTGGCCGCCGTGGTCGGTTGGTTCATGATGGTTTCCCGAAAGACGCAGGACGTGGCCTATACCAATGTGCAGGCGACGCTGGGCAGCATCGAGACCTATTACAATTTTGACGGACTGGTCAAGGCCAAGCGCGTGCAGACGATTACCGCCGCGCAGAGCGACAAGGTGCGCACGGTGTATGTGACGCAGAACCAGCAGGTCAAAAAAGGCGAGCGCCTGTATCGGCTGGAGGGCGGCGAAACCGTTGAGGCCGATATCGCGGGTGAAGTGACAGGGCTGTACGTCGAGCAGGGCGGCGTGGTGACCGCAGGAGAGACGACCGCGCAGATCATCGACATGAACAGCCTTGAAATCGAGCTGAACGTCGATGAATACGACGTGGCGGCAGTCGTGCCGGGTCAGGTGGTGCAGGTCAACGTGCTTGCGCCGGATGTGAGCTTCACCGGCATCGTGACGGCGCTCAATAAGAACGGCACGGCCTCCGGCGATCTGTCGTATTACACGGCGACGGTCGCGTTTGACGCGGCAGAGAACGTCTATCCCGGCATGCAGGTGAGCGCCAAGGTGCTCAAGGAGCAAGCCGAAGACGCGGTGCTCCTCCGTCAGGACGCGGTGCAGTTTGACGATTACAACAAGCCTTACGTGCTCGTGCGCGGCGCGGATGGCAAGAACGTGGAGCAGAAGAGCGTGACCGTCGGCGTAAGCGACGGCATGAACTGCGAAATCACCAGCGGCCTGAACGCGGGCGACACGGTGCTCAAGTCCTCCGGCGTGACGATGGCCGAGCTAATGGAGCAGATGCATGCTCAGCAGCGCACCGGCCGATGAGCGGAGGCCGCTATGAGCAACGACTTTTTCAAAATGCGCGGCATTGTCAAGCAGTATCAGATGGGAAATGAAGTGCAGACCATTCTCAAGGGAATCGATCTGGATATTGAAGAGGGCGAGTTTCTCTCCATCCTCGGCCCGTCGGGCAGCGGCAAATCCACGCTGATGAATATCATCGGCTGTCTGGATACACCGACGTCGGGCGAATACATTCTGCATGGGCGCATGATTCGCGATTTGGATGAAAACCAGCTGGCGCATATCCGCAGCAAGGAAATCGGCTTTATCTTTCAGCAGTTTCAGCTTCTGCCGCGGCTCGACGCGCTCAAGAACGTGGAGCTGCCGCTGATTTACGCGGGCGTTCCGCCCAGAGAGCGCACGCGGCGCGCGGAGGAAATGCTCGTGCGCGTCGGCCTGAAAGACAGGATGCACCACTACCAGAACCAGCTTTCCGGCGGTCAGCAGCAGCGCGTGGCGATTGCGCGCGCGCTGGCGACCAACCCGACGCTGCTGCTGGCGGACGAACCGACCGGCGCGCTCGATCAGGCGACGGGCGAACAGGTGATGGCGCTTTTCCGCGAGCTGAACGACGAGGGGCGAACCATCGTTATGATTACCCACGACCTCAAAATCGCGCGCCACGCGAGCCGCATCGTCAACATTCTGGACGGCGTGCTCTCCGAGGGGGTGAGCGCCTATGATTAAAAAGAAGTGGGATATGTTCGCGGAGAGCGTCTCCATGTCGCTTTCCAACATCGCGGGCAACAAGATGCGCACGTTTTTGACCACGCTGGGCATCATCATCGGCGTGGGCGCGATCATCGCCCTGATGACCGTTGTGCAGGGCGCGACGGACACCATGAACGCCCAGTTTGACGCAATGGGTCTGGGCACGCTGCGCGTCTCCGTGGCGGGCACAGCGATTAAGCATGGCCTGACGGACGACGATTTGCAGACGATTCTGGATTGCGAACATGTCGCAGGCATTTCGCCGTCGCTGAATGCGACCGTGACGGCCAAGCGCGGGAATGTGTGGAGCGATTCGATCTCCGTCAACGGCAACAACGACGAGTATTTCCGCCATAATCCGGATCTGCTCCGACGCGGCCGCGCCATCGACGTGTTGGATGTGGAAAACAACGCGCGCGTCTGCCTGGTGGACGGCGACGCGGCCAAGACGCTGTTTTTCGGCGAAGACCCCGTCGGGCAGACGTTTTATCTCGACGGATTTGAGTATACCGTCGTCGGCATGATCGACGAGGACGAAAACGCCAGCCTGTTCTCTCAAATTCTGATGGGCGGCAAGACGGACGGCACGGTCTACGTACCGTACAGCTCGGCGAAAAAGCTGCTGGGCACCTCCGCCGTCACCGCCGTGGAGGTTTATGTCACCGATCCGGACGATACGGATGCGGCGGTGGATGAACTGGAAGCGGCGCTGGACGGCATTTTCAATGATAAGGATAACACCTACACCATCATCAACATGGAATCCATGACGGACGCAATGAACCTGATGACCTCCATGATGATGTCGCTGCTGGTGGGCATCGCATCCATCGCGCTGGTCGTCGGCGGCATCGGTATCATGAACATGATGCTCGTCACCGTCACAGAGCGCACGACGGAAATCGGCCTGCGCAAGGCGCTTGGCGCTGAACCTGGGCAGATTCAAATGCAGTTTTTGATCGAGGCAATCATCCTCTCGCTGCTTGGCGGCGTCATCGGCGTGATTGTCGGTCTGAGCGTATCGTTCGCTATCTGCATGAATACGGATATCACGTTCAGCCTGAACACCTTTGCCATTGGGCTGGGCGTGGGCTTTTCGGCGGCGGTGGGCATCATTTTCGGCTGGGCGCCTGCGCGCAAGGCCAGCCGCCTGAACCCGATTGACGCGCTGAGGAGTATGTAAAAAAGGTTTAAAACCGCCGCGAAGCGAGGAAGGGAGTCTGATGGGGATTGATATCGCGTGCCCGCTGTGCGGGATTCGACGGGATATCAATCATCCCTCAGCGGGGTATGGAGCAAAGCCCCATGAATGCTCTTCTTTTCAAGCAGTTTCAGAGCAGACTACGTAGTAGTCTACGCAGACTGTAGACAAAAAGCTATTCTCCCCCCCGAAGGGGGGAGAATAGCCCTTTCCGCAAATGAAAGAATAGCTGGATTTCTTGATTTTGCTATTCAAGCCAAGTTTGCTTATGTCAACAAGCTGAGCAGACTACGTAGTAGTCTACGAAACGGTGGCGGAATGCAAACAAAATAATAACGGCCCAAAAGAAAGGATACGGATATATGAAGAAACAGATTGCGATGATTGCAATGATGGCTTCCCTGGTCACGACCACCGCCTTTGCCGAAGGCGTCAAGATCGACGGCAGCATCAAGAGCGCCGAAACCAAAACCATCCTCGCACCGTATAGCGGCGTGGTGGACAATTACGCCGTGACTGCGGGCGACGCGGTGAGCATGGGCGACGCGCTTTTTGCGTTGCGCACCGAACAGATCTATGCCGATTTTGACGGCACGGTGACCGCCGTGTTTGCGCAGCCCGGCGACAGCGCCGCTTCTGTCGAGGAGCGTTACGGCGCGCTGGCTTACATCGAGCAGGATGTGCTCTATCGCGCGGAATGCACCACGACCGGCGGCGACAGTGACAACGAAAACAAGATGATTCACGTCGGCGAGAAAGTCTACATTCGTTCCACGGCCAACAACGAACGCGTGGGCGAAGCGCGCGTCATCGGCGTGGAAGGCAAGAGCTACACGCTGGAAGTGACGAGCCAGACAGATATGCGCCTGAATGAGAACATCAAGGTCTATCGCAGCGCGAACCATGCTAATTCCAGCTGCATCGGCACGGGCAAACTTTCCCGCATCGATCCACAAGGCGTGACAGCCACGGGTTATGTGCTCGCCGCGTACGTGGAGGACGGCCAGCATGTCAGCCGCGGCGACGTGCTCTTTGACGTTGTGCCTGATGTGCTGGACGGCATGGTCGGCGGCGACGGTCACGTTTATATGCCGGAAGACGGCGTGCTGCTCAGCGTTTCGGCGGTGAGCGGTGAACAGGCGGCCAAGGATGCTGTTCTGGCGACGTATTGCCCGAAAGACACGATGCGTCTCGTCTGCTCGGTGGATGAACAGGATCTTTCCGAATTGGCTGTCGGCGATGTGATGCAGGTGACGCTGGACGCATATGAAGATAAGCCCCTGAGAGGCACGATTGCGAAAATCGCTTCCGCCAGCGGCGATGACGGCACAAGCACGTCGTTCGACGTGACGATCGAGCTGGAAGCCAACGACCTGATGCGTATCGGTATGAGCGCCTCGGCGGAAAGGTAAGAGAATACAGGGAAAAACGGGGCGGTTTCAAGGAGCCGCTCCGTTTTTTGTTGAGTTTCTGTTTCAGCCCTTTCGGATAACAGGACGCTGTTTGACCTTTTTCCCGATCTGCCGTCGCTCCAGTGCAAAGACCATATCCGGGGTTTGTTCAAAGAATCCGATGCCCTTTTTCCAGCTCATCCCGCAGCGGCAGTGCTGCAAACCGATGAACTGCTGCTTCATCTTCCGCCCACAGTTTGGACAGACTTTGTTGCTTGCACCCATGCTTCTTCTTGTACTTCAGTCAAACGTATTCAACGAAAAACTGAATGTTATCAATCTAATAATCCTTCGGTCATCAATAGCTCAAGAACTCTTGCTTCTCTCTCAAACATGGCTTGATTATAAGGGGTTTGTGTTACATTGTGATTCTTTCTTATTGCAGTTTTGGGATCGACAAATTCTAAAGTATATGTTTCTGTAAATTCATACTCATCTAAGTTTTGTGCAACTACACACTCCTCTGCTTCACAAAGATAATAATAATTATCCTGAACAAAGCATTCCGTCTCATCCAAATCGTTCTTCTGAATGCGGTGGACATACCCATATTCTTTTATCGTTTCGGGTCTAACAACCAGCCCTGATTCCTCACGGGTTTCCCGTATCATGGCATCTACGGGATTCTCACCGCTTTCTATCCCTCCGCCAGGGAACTTATAGTAGTTATATTTCAAGCTGTGTATCATAGCAATCTTGTTGTTTACAATGATAATACTTCTGGCAGAATTGCGAACAAATGCGTGTGTACATTTCCCGTAATCTTTCTTATCCATCTCAAATAGTAATCTCATGTTGCCTCCCCACATCCCGATTTGTTGAACTGGTTTGAGTATACCACATCAACGGATGAAATACCATTTGTTTTTTCAGAAAGGAGTCCTGCCTATCGCTGTCACTCGAATCATCCCCATGCACATCAGCAAAGGCAAAACCGCCTTGCAATCCCTCTCAGCTCGGCTAGACTATGCAACCAACCCGAACAAAACAAGGAATGGCGAACTCGTCACCGCTTATGCCTGCGATCCGCATACCGCCGACGCAGAATTTGCTCTATCGTGCCGCCAATATCAGACCTACACCGGGCGAACGCAAAAGCACGAGGTTATCGCTTATCAGGTGCGCCAGTCTTTCAAACCCGGCGAAGTTACGCCGGAGGAAGCCAACGCCATCGGCTACGAATTTGCCAGCCGCTTTTTGAAGGGAAATCATGCGTTTATGATACGACACAAGAAAACTCAGGAGGACAAACAGATGCAGGAAAAAAGTCTCCTTCATAAGATAGTGTTTTGGTTGGAATAATCATAAATCTATCAACAGTTGCGTTTTTACCGTATTGACTTTCAAACCATGCACAGTGGTTATTCATTTGCTCTTTTTCTTCACTCCGACTGATTTGCTCATGAAAGACACTCTCCGCTTTGTTTGATGAGTCCATTATACGTATTTCCATTTTCAGTTTCTACACACTTTTGACTCAATTCCGGCCATAAACGCAGAAAAAACCGGTCACATTGCCATTCGATTGACATCTTAACAGCGCAATGCTACAATTTTCTCATCGAAAGGCTGCAGCATGAACAGACGCCACATCGAGGCGCTCTCCGCCGGCGCGCTGGGATCGCGCTCTAATATTCCTCTCATCCGCGCGCGGTACAATGACGGGACATCACACAGGCTGAAGGAGAATCATCATGCGAATACTCTATGCAGAGGACGAGCGGGATCTAAACGACCTCGTGACGCGCCGCCTTGTCGCCGAGGGCTATGGCGTGGACAGCTGCCTTGACGGACAGCAGGCTTGGGATTATCTTCAGGCCGCCGATTACGACGCGGCGATACTGGACATCATGATGCCGCATCTGGACGGGCTGAGCGTGCTCAAAAAGCTGCGCGCCGCCGGCAAAACCACGCCCGTGCTGCTGCTCACCGCGCGCGACGCCATCGCCGACCGCGTGGCCGGGCTGGACAGCGGCGCGAACGACTATCTGGTGAAGCCCTTCGCGCTGGAGGAGCTGAGTGCCCGGCTGCGCGTGCTGACGCGTTCCCAGTTCGGCGCGGGCGACAGCAGACTCGTCGCGGGCGATCTGACGCTGGACACCGGCACGCGGCGCGTGAAGCGCGGGGGCGCTGAAATTGCGCTTTCCGCCCGGGAATATGCGCTACTGGAATACCTCATGCACAACAAGGGCATCGTGCTTTCCCGCGAAAAGATCGAAAATCACGTCTGGAATTTCGATTACGAGGGCGGCACGAACGTCGTGGACGTGTACATCCGCTATCTGCGCAAAAAGATCGACGACGGCCATGAGCGCAAGCTGATCCACACTGTGCGCGGCATGGGCTATGTGCTGCGGGAGGAGACGCCGTGAAGAGAAGCTCGCTCCAATGGAAACTCACGCTGTGGTTTTCCGCCGCGCTCGTGCTCATGGCCGTGCTGACATTCATCGTGGTGTTCTTCGTGAGCCATTCCGTCCTGCAAAAGCAGCTGCGCACAGAGCTGATACACACCGTCGAGGACAATGTGGACGAGGTCGAGTTTTACCGAAGCATCGCGCAGATGAATCAGGACGGCGACACCGACCACTACATCCGCTACGGCGTGGGCTATCTCGAAATCGACGACGATTTTCTCGATCAGGTGAACGGCATGACCACCGCGCTCTATCACGAAAACGGCTCTCTGCTCTACGGCGAAAACCCCATCGCCGCGGCAGGCATGCTGGCCTTTGAGGACGGCGTGTGCCGCACAGTCCGCGTGCGCGGAGAAACTTGGTATATATTTGATCGCCGCCTCGAGCAGAACACCCTTCGCGATCTGTGGCTGCGCGGCGCCGTGCCCGAAACGCGGGCCGACGCGCCGCTGCGCGACATCGTGTACGTCTGCGTCTGGAGCCTGCTGGCGCTCACGCTCATCGCCATTGCCGGCGGCGTGCTGATCGCCCGACGCGCGCTGAAGCCCCTGCGCGCCATGGCGCTCACCGCGGCGCAGATCAGCGGCGGCGACGACCTGAAAAAGCGCATGCCCGACGGCGGCAGCGACGAGCTGGCGCAATTGGCCGGCGCGTTCAACGGCATGATGCAGCGGCTGGACGACGCCTTCGAGGCCGAGCGGCAATTCGCCTCGGACGCGTCGCACGAGCTGCGCACGCCCATGGCCGTCATCATGGCGCAGTGCGAGGACGCGCTTTCCGGCGAGAAAACCGGCGCGGACTACCGCGAGGCGCTCTCCGTCATCCATCGTCAGGGGTGGCGCATGAACCGCATGATCTCCGGCATGCTGGAGCTCGTGCGCATGGAGCGCAAGACCGACCGCTATGCTCGCGAGCCGTTCAATCTGAGCGCGCTGACCGAGTCCGTCTGCGAGGACATGGCGCTGATCTGCGAGAAGAACATCGCCCTCACTACAGACGTCGAGCCGGATATTTCCATCACCGGCGATCAGACGCTCATCACGCGACTGCTCGGCAACCTCATCGGAAACGCCTACCGCTACGGCCGGGAAAACGGCCATATCATCGTCACGCTGCACCGCGCAGGCAGCGCGATAGAGCTGACTGTATCGGACGACGGCATCGGCATTGCGCCCGATCAGCAGAAAAAAATTTTCCGGCGGCTCTATCAGGGCGCGTCCGAACGATCGGGCGACGGCGCGGGGCTGGGGCTGGCCATGGCGCGGCAGATCGCGCGTCTGCACGGCGGCGAGCTGACCGTCGTGAGCGAGGAGGGCAAGGGCAGCGCCTTCACCGCCCGCTTCCCCATGCAATGACATATAATATAGAAGAGAGCGGGATCTCCGGCGGGAGGTTCCGCTCTCTTTGCGCCGGGCAGGCAATCAGCGCCGCCTGCGGACAAAAACGGGAGCGCCGCAGGCTTGAGGGCACTTTTCAGAGAACTGACGCGTCAGGCTGTTCTTTCGAAGGCGCACTGTTTGACGGCGCTTCAGCAAAACGGCAGGCTGCGCATTCGGAGGAATCGGCGCACGGCAAAAATTTTATAAAAAATGAGCGCTTCTCATTTTCATCTCATCTGCGTCCTGTATCATAAGGCCATACCAAACAAGGAGGCGACTTCAATGAAAACGACACTCAAATCCACGCTGAAAGCCCTGCTGACTCTGACGTTCATACTGACGCTCCTGCTGAACGGAACGGCCTTCGCGCAGAGCGCCTTCGACCAGACCGCCGCTGAAAATCTGGCTCTGGAAGCCGCCGGCGCGACCCGCGAGCGCGCGCTGCTCTTCCCCACCGAGATTGAAACCGAGCACGGCCAGACGGCCTATGACGTCGAATTCCGGTGCGACGGCTTTGAATACGAATACTGGATTAGCACGACCGACGGCGCGATCATCAAGAGGGCCTGGGCGCTGACGAGCCAGAAGACGCTGGAAATGGCCGCCTATCAGGACGCGGCCGCCATCGTGATCGGCGAGCAGCAGGCGCTGGACAAGGCGCTCGCCGACGCGGGGCTGACTGAAGCGGACATCACGCTGCTGGAAATCAGCCTGGACACCGACGATATGCTGCGGCTCTACGAAATCGAGTTTTACACCGCGACGGCCGAATACGACTATGACGTGGACGCGGTTTCCGGCACTGTGTGCGGCACAAGCATAGAATACTTCGCCGAAAACGAGACCGTGCGCCCCGGCCAGCAGCCCGCGAGCCCCGAAACCGTGGCCAGCGCTCAGGGAATCTCCCGCGAAAAGGCGCGCTCCATCGCGCTGAGCGACGCTTCTCTCTCCGCCGCCGACGTGACGTTCACCAAGACCAAGCTCGACCGCGAGGACGGCATGCTGGTGTACGAAATTGAATTTGTCACCGCTGCCGCCGAGTATGAGTACGAAATCGACGCGGTCACCGGCGCCATCCGCGAAAGAAGCATTGAGACGCGCGCCACCGCTCAGCCCGCCGCCTCCAGCTATATCGGCGTGGATCAGGCCAAGAGCATCGCGCTGAAGCACGCGGGGCTCTCCGCCGCCGAGGTGTCCTTCACCAAGGCCAAGCTCGAGAAGGACGACGGCCTGCGCAAATACGAAATCGAATTCATCAAGGGCAGCACCGAGTACGAATACGAGATCGACGCGGCCACCGGAAGCGTCCTCGAATATGACGTGGAGCGCAGCGAGCCCGCCCCCTCAAACGACAACCGCCAGCCTGATCGCGACGACGATCACGACGATAATCACGATGATGACCGCGATGACGATCACGATGATCACGACGATAATCACGATGATGACCGCGATGACGATCACGACGACGATAATCACGATGATGACCGCGATGACGATCACGATGACGACGATGACGACGATGACGACGACGACGATTAATCCCGCCTGACGCGCTCCCGAAAGCATAGATGCGCCGCCTGTCCCCGCTTACACGGGATGGGCGGCGCTTTTTTTTAATGGGGGAAACGTTCTCCGTGTTGAATACACCCCCATTATTATGACCAAAGGTGGAGGCTTTACCTTTGACTGATGCTTACTAAGCGAACGATCTACTAACGAAAACCTTATGATGAAGACGCTGAAAAGTGGCTTGAAATAAGCACTTCTCAGCGTCTTCTTTTGATTAGAAGATGGATTTTGGAGGAGGATTGCTAATAATTCTGCAAATTCCGTCCGCTTCCGTTGGAAAAACCACTATTTTCGACTTTCCGCATATGCGGCGGACGGCGTGATGAAATCATATAAAGATGAAACAGGTTGAAAAGTGGCTTTACATAAAGGGTTTCGCTATGCCTGCCAGAGACCGGTCATCGCCCCGGAGATAGTATGTTTTATTGGATTTCTAACCATCAGCGCGATTAGCAGCCGTGATTGTTGCAAAATTTGGCGGACGACGATGCAAAGAAAAGCGGACGGTCACGCAATCCACAAGCAAACCCTCATGACTTTTCACAACCGCAAGAGCCTACAGTGGGCGAAGAAATCATCAAGAGTACGCAGGGTCTGGTGACAACGGTTTTGGGAACGATGGTACTTCTTTGTACGGGATTTTCCGATGGCGGTGAAACCGTGGACGGCTTGTCCGCGGCGGGTTTGTAGTAGGAGGGCGTTTTCATTTGTAACAAGCACAAAGTATTGGTAACATTTACTAAATTTTTCTTGAACTTTTAGGCTGGATAACCTATAATAAAAGATATACAGTCGAAGGGAGAAAATACAATGGACTTTGAAATTAAAGACGGATGTTTGGTAAAATATACGGGAGAAGACGAAAATGTAGTCGTACCGGGGATGTGACGAGCATCGGATAATAGAGAAACTTTATAACGTGGCGCATGAGTTGTGTTTTGGTGAGACAAAAGTTGTGGATCAGTCTTGTAGATTATAGGGGGAGTTGTACATATGTCAAAGCCTAACTTTTTTGCGAGCATAGATGCTTTAAATTGCCTGCTTCAAATGGACTTTGATAAGCCTTCAAAGGACATTGATTTGACGCTTGATCTCATTGAACTTCCTTTCTGGCTCAGTTTCTGTTCTGATAAAAAGACGCAAACCCTCAAAGCATTTGCGCAGACGGAACTATATAACAAAGATGAAAAGATGGCCATGGAGAAGGGCAGTTTGATTCTCGATCGATCAAGCGGTCAGGCGTCAGTCAAAGCGGTTCAAGAAATTGGTGAAAACATGGGCGTATTTTATGCTGCATGTCAAAAGCTTAGTTGCTTTATCCAGAAGAAAAAATTGGAGCCGCTTTATGCGAATCTGAATCCGGATGAAGCAGGAATTCTTCTGGTGAAGAATAACGACGAATTGAGTTGGAAGGTTGTTTCTGGCAGAGAACGCCCGAGTCTTACTGTGCAAACCTTGTTTGGAGGAATAACGATGGGTCGTCCGTATATGGACGATTTCTGGGAGCGTTCAGAACTTGAAAATCTTAGCTTGGAAGAGAAGATTGCTGCTGCCGAAGAAGGCAACATGACGGCAATGGAAGAACTTGCCATGCTTTATCTGAATGGTGACGAAAATCAAGAAGTTGAACCCGATCCGGCGAAGTGTGTATACTGGTTCACAAAACTTGCGGAGACCGGCAACGCAACTGCGATGTTCAACCTTGGCTTGCATTACGCCAAAGGTCATGGAATAAAGCGTGATTTTGAGAAGGCTGCTGAATGGATGGAGAAAGCAGCCGAAGCCGGAGATGATGATGCACCGAGATTGATTGGGAAATATAGGAAGCTTGCATGTGCCGTTAAAAAGGCCGCAGATGGAGATGCTCAGGCGCAGGCAGACTTGGCAGAAGGACTTATGGAATTAGGCGGATCGCTTGAACAGGCTGGGGTCGGTGATGATTATACTGAGAGCGTGAAATGGGCAAAGCTTGCCGCTGCTCAAGGAAACGCAGACGCAATGTGGGTGTTGGCTCTGGCATATGAACACGGACGCGGCGTGGATAAAAATATTGATGTTGCGATTGAGTATTACAAAAAGGGCGCGGAACTTGGCAACGCTGCCTGTCAGCATAGTCTTGGTTGCTATTATGCCAGAGGCGATTATCTCAAAAAAGACAATGAAAAAGCGATTGAACTCTTTCGGAAATCTGCTGCACAAGGTTATGAACTCGCAATAAAAGACTTAGGTAGATGCACTCAGTCCGAAAATGGTTTCATGGACAATATGAAGACGTGTACAAAAGACCGAGAACAGCCTGCTGAAAACCTAAAACTCGCAGAGGACAAGCTTTTTGAAGACTACGAAAAGGAAAAGAATCGAATCAGTGAGCAGCGCAGGCGGGAATTGGATCAGATTTATGCGAGAAACAGAAGTACGACGTATGAAAACGTGAATGCCCTGCGTCGAGAATTTACGCTGAAAAATAATGAGAGTGGGCGCAGATTCAGCGCACTGGTTCGTAAACTGAGCGAGGACGGCGAAAAACTTGTTAAACGCGGCGCGGGAAAAGATTTTATCCGCCGTATGATCTCTAAGCTTCAGGAAGAACAGGAAGAATTGACGTTGGAGTTGGATATCAATATCAGCGATTACGATAAATGGGAAATCCGTTTTGATATTCCGCAAGATATCAGGAAACTGCCTGACAAGTGGAAGAAAATGCTGAACCAACCGAGTCAAGGAAAAAATGAGCTTCAAAAGAAGCAAAAGGCCTCGGAAGCAAAGTCTGTTAAGGAAAAAGAAAAGACGAAACAGGCAGAAACGGAAGAGGAAAAATACCAAAAAACGTATCATACATGGAAAAAGGAATGCGACGAAGTAACGGCCAAGCGCAAGGCTCGAAAGGAAAAACTACTGGAGGAAGCGGAAGCAGAGAACAGGAAGCAGCTTGAACGGGCAGAACAAGCCTATCGTCAATCCGTTACGCAGAAAAAACAACATTTGGAAGATGAAAAACGCCGCAAGGAAGAAGCGGAAAAGAAATTGGGAATGCTTGGATTCTTTGCATTTGGCGAGAAGAAGGATCAAAAAGCGATTATTGAAGAAACGGCCAGAACCATTCCGCAGACACAGGCGGCTATTGAGCAGGCTGAAGCCGATTATCAAGCGGAACTTGGAAAAATAGCTGAACGTTTGAAAAAGAATAAGGAAGAAGCGGAGAGCAAGGCGGAAAGGGAGATCCCGATGCCGGAAAAACCGCTGTCGCCAGAAGAAAGCCGACGCCAAAAGCAGGAAGCGGATTGGAAAAACAATATCTTGAGCGTTTTGTCATATTCAGAACCGATGAGCCTTGAGGATATTCGGCGTTCTAACCCAGAGCTTGCAGAACTTACGGTGATGCAAATCAGCAGGTTATTGCGAGAACTGAAACGGGAAATGGAACCGGAAGGAATCGTCGTTCAAAGAACGATTGTGAACCGAAAAGAATGTTATGTACTGAATTGAGCGGCATAGGCGAAATATGAATTGTCAGCTATTACGAAATAAATTAAAAGGGGAAGCGTCTTTGGCAATCCTATAGCAGGAGGTATAACGATGCATCTGGACTATCGCTTTTATGTGAAATTTGGAGAGTATGATTTATGGGATTCATGTATGAACCGGATTGCGATTGAAACAGCCGACGGAGAAGAATATAGTTTAGCTGAAATTGCAAGAGTTTTTAGAAGCCCGGGAATGTTTATGACACATTTGAGCCAAAAAGATTCTATTGCGGATATTTTCGATGATATAAAAATGGATGGAGAAGCATTGACCTGCCAAATTCACGATCATTGTAAATCATTTGATTTCTTTGTCGGGCTGACGGAATACATGATGAGAGAAATTGCGAGAGCTTGTGGCGATAACGCAGCAGCGATTGCTGACATAACCAATTTTGATAACGATTCGTTCGGCGATCATATTTTCTATTATTTGGGTGGCGAAAATGGGATAGGCCAATACGTTGTGGAAGGCCCGGCAGGCCTGGAACACCATGATGTTGAGATTTCGGATTTTGCGAGTATGCTGCCTCTGTCCAGTGAACAGCAGAAAGCACTTGAACGATTTATTTCCAAGTCAAATTCAATCGTATAAAATGAAATGAAACATATTGGTATAAAATTAAACGGATAATATAATGCCCTCCTCTGCACTTTGATATGTACCCCCAATACTGGACACCCGGTATTGGGGGTATTTTTATGCGATACAGTTATGAATACAAGAAGATGTGCGTCGAATTATATCGACAAGGAAAATGGGTCGAGACACCAGAAGGAGTAAAAGAAAAGAACTTTCGGAATATGATTCAAATCTGGGCAAGAACAGAAGAATCATGTGGTGTAGAAGCACTAAGGCACAAAAATCAAAACAAAGTGTGGACGGCAGAAGAAAAATACGAGCTAGTGGCTAAGGTGTTGGCAGGAGAATCCAACAGAACAACAGCAATAGCAGCTGGAATCGACAAGGGACTCTTGTACAGTTGGGTCAGATGCTATAAAATGAAAGGGTATCAGGGATTGGTCGCACAACGACAAGGACGGCCGCCCAAGGAGCCTGACATGAGGAAGAAAATAGAACCGGCAGAACTGACCCCTTCTGAGCGAGAAGAGATGATTCGGCTCAGAGCTGAAAACGAACGTTTGAGAGCGGAGATTGCCGTCGTAAAAAAAGAGATTGCCTTGAGAGAAGAGCGATGCGCAGCGCAACTCAAGGCGAAAAAGCTGCGATCGTCCAAGAGCTCCACAAAGAAGGACATAAACTGAATGATCTGCTGGGTGTAATTGGTTTGTCCAGATCAACGTATTATTACGAACTTTGCAGAACGGATAAAGTCAAAGAGAGAAATGCCGAGTTATCGTCTGAAATTTCCACTATTTTCAACGAGAACAGAAAAAGATACGGCGTGAGACGGGTACACCATGAACTTCTGAACCGTGGGTTTCAGGTAAATCACAAGCGTGTTCAACGAATTATGAACCAGCTTGCATTGTTTGGCAAACGTCCAAAAGAGAAGTACCATTCTTACAAAGGCGACGTTGGTAAAGTTGCGGACAATATCATCAATCGGGATTTCAGTACCGAAAAGCCGCTGCAAAAGTGGACAACAGATGTATCGCAGTTCAATCTTCCTTGGGGCAAATGCTACATTTCACCGATTCTGGATATGAATACAAATGAGATCATTTCTTACAATCTCTCGACCAGTCCCAACATGGAGCAGATAAGAGATATGTTGAACAAAGCATTTGAACGCTTTCCTTCTGTACAAGGTCTGGTCATGCACTCGGATCAGGGCTGGCAGTACCAGCACGCATTCTACCGTGGTGAACTTCAGAAGCACGGAATCATTCAATCCATGTCCCGAAAGGGTAACTGCTATGACAATTGCATGATGGAAACCTTCTTCGGCAGACTGAAAAATGAAATGTTCTATGGATTTGAGAAGAATTATCACTCCTTTGAAGCCTTTTCAAAGGCCATTGCCGAGTATATTGACTATTATAATAACAGCAGAATCCAAGCTAAAACAAAATGGATGCCTCCCTCCAAGTTCAGGGAAGCATCCATGATGGAATCTTAATTATTCAATTTTGAACCGGTGTCCAGAAAACTGGGTACATATCAGTCTCTATAACGGAAGGTGACATTTCGTGGAGCTGATGGCCGGATTCGAACCGGCGACCTCATCCTTACCAAGGATGCGCTCTACCGACTGAGCTACATCAGCACACGCGAATAAATATACTGTTGCGTTGCGTAGAACATATCCTTACCAAAGCCATGGTAGGATTGCTATACAGCCCTCTCTATACGCTCATTGGTAAGATGATTTTCCATGTTTCTAAGAAATAATAAATTTGTCTGCACTATGGGTCAGCGTAAGTCCGATGGCACCACATACACCTGATTAGCAGGGGTGTAGCAGAGAACGCTGCACAAGCGCGAGACGATTAGCTGAGGATATACTCTAAGGCAAATGAATGGAGTTCCCGAAGGCGTTCAGAAATGAGCGCCTTTTTTCTATACTCTTGTAATTGCCTTGACAGAAGATATGATCTGCTGGCAGCATAGGAGATCATAGGATCAATAACACAGTGCTCATGGAGAATATCACGAATGTAGCGCAAATGGCTTAGTGCTTTGACGTTTTCTTATTATGACCATTTCATGAAACGGAGGATTTTACGGTGGCTGTTTTTCGCGTAGAGAAGAATCGGAATTACACGGTCATGAGCAATGTTCATCTCAAGGACAGGGGAATATCCCTCAAGGCCAAGGGTTTGCTGTCCGTTATTCTGTCCCTGCCGGAGGATTGGAATTACACGACGCGCGGACTGGCTGCCATCTGCAAGGAAGGTGTGGACAGCATCGGCGCAGCCCTGCGCGAGCTGGAAAGCGCCGGGTATCTCATCCGCCATCGCCTGCGCGACAAGGGCGGACGCATCTCGGATACGGAGTATATCGTCTATGAGAGCCCGCACAAGACGCCGGAAGCGGATTCGCCATATACGGCTTCACCATGTACGGAAAACCCGTATATGGTTTCCCCGGATACGGTAACGTCGCGAACGGATGCGCCGTATACGGAAAAGCCTGCGCAATTAAATACTCAGGTATCCAATACGTATGAATCAAATACCCAAAAATCAAATCCTGATCCAATCATGATCCAAAAACAAAGGGCCCAGCAAGCCGATACGGGCACGAGCGATATGGATCAGATGGATGCACCGGAGTACCGGAGAACGCTCGCCGAGGTCAAGGAGCAGATCGAATATGATGCGCTGGACACACCGCACGACCATGAACGTCTGGACGAGATCGTGGAGATCATGACGGAGACGCTGTGTAGCCGCAGGCCCTATATCAAGGTCGCAGGAGAGAATTACCCCGCCGAGGTGGTCAAGAGCCGGTTCAAAAAGCTGAGTTATCATCACATCGAGTACGTCTTTCTGAGCCTCGATAAGAAGCACACGGAGGTGCGCAATATCCGGCAGTACCTGATGACGACGCTCTATCATGCTCCAACGACGATGAGCAATTACTACGACGCGGAGGTGCGAAGCGCCGGGATTTTGTAATCCCATGCAAAGGACTTGCTGGCGGGCATTCTACCAAAGCTGGTCGAGGAATGCCTGTTGAGCAGAACAATCAACGACTGCATATCAGGAGGCACAGAGTGTACAGGAATCAGGAATGTTATGCGGATCCGACTGCCGGGGAGGCATTAGCTCGCATTGCGCGTGAGGAACAACTTCATGCCCAAGTGAAGCGGATTAGAGAGATAAAATACAAGCTGGCGTGGACGAATCCAGCGTTCCTTTGTTCAGCCAACCATAGGAGGAATTGCATTGGCTATCAGGAAAACCAGCAGCGTTAAGGGAGAAGAAAACCCTTGGCAGGTATTGGCCGACGCCATCATCATTCAGGCGGTCAAGGATTATCGAAATCGCGCCCGGATGATGAAACGAATCCGTGGGTGTCTCAAGAGGAATAAAGAAATGACTCCATCTGAATTGGCTTGTCAGGCGCAGCGCTTGCAGCAATACGAAGAGAAACAGGATGCTGTCGGCACTTTCTTCTTTTCCAGATGGTTTTCGGTTCTGTCGGATTTGGATGGATACGATCTGCTGGATAGACTGCAAAGGGAGGCAATGTGATGCCGGTTGATACGCTTTTTGAAAAGCTGCGGTTTGCAGAACGCCGCCTGACTGCGGCAGAGGAGCGGGTAGTCTTCTGTCGGGCTGCGGCGGCAAAAGCCTCGGCAGTGCTGGGCGGTGAACGTGTTTCAAGATCGCGCGACGTCACCGCCAACGAGAACGCCGTTATACGCCTGATGGAAGCTGAGCAGGAGTATGCCGAAGCGGAACAGCAGTACAGTGAATGGCGCAACCAGATTTGTTCTCTTTTTCAAAGGCTTGATGATCCGATCAATGCTGAAATCCTGAAGCTACAGTATGTGGAGCACAAGCGGATGTCAACTATTGCGAATGAGCTTCATCTCAGTCGATCTAATGCCTACTACCGGCATGGAAATGCTTTGATGATGCTGAATAAGCTTCTTCAGAATCAGTCTCATGAAAGGAAGTAACCTTGCCCCATAAACAGAAGGAATAATCGCCCTCACTATTGTTTTTCCTTCCTCTATCGTTAATGGTGACTGCCACATTGAAGTTTTGTTCCTTTGAGCGATTGATGTTGAAGGGTTTACCCCAATATAGAGGGCGAAAAACATTCTACATGCTTGCAATAACACTAAGCGGGAGTACAGTTTATCGGCGATTTCATCTGCACTCCTGTTTTTACATATTTGTAGTAATATATTCTTCAATACGGCATATTGTGGAATCAACATCAGCAATATTTTTTCGAAGAAGTCGATGCAGGTCCTGATTAATTTCGACATCTTTTCCCTTAATGCGAATTGTTTTCTCGCCAAATGTGATGTGCCCCAATCTATTGCGATAAATATTCACTTTGTCGATATAGTATTGCTTAAAATCAGACTGGCAGGCAGTAGAGGGTAAGTGATATGTTGTGGAGAGAATCGGCAAAATCGCTTGAAAAATATCTAATCTATCGGAAATACTTAATAAGTGTTCATCGTTGTTAGCATATTCAAAAACAACCGATGCTGATTTTGCAGTTTCGACTTGCTTTGTAACCCATGCTTTCTTTCTGTCTAGCGAGCCTAAGAGGACTTCTATTAACGATGATTTCTGGGTATCATCAAATTTTTGCCAACAGATATTCAACACTTCTTTTATTCTCAATTCAAAATCACTGGTATTATCGAGAACGAACCCACGTAAATTAACAACATCTTCTGAGCGTTTTACGATTTTACCAATAATCTTTTCAACTTTTTCAGTAAAAACTGTGTAGTCTCGTTTAGTTAGATAAACTCCATCAATTGGTGGCATCTTTGCTCTAATAGCAGTTAACATAGCTTCTTCTTCTGAAGAATAAAACAATATGTCTGTTAGTATACTGCTTTCTCGTAGAGCGGCAACAATAGTATCACCAGTTACTTCGTCTGCCAATTTGAAATCCATTAAAATCAAATCGTAATCGTTCCCGGTTAATTCATCGATATTGAAATCATCCCCGCTTTTACGAATAATTGATGGTACTAAATAGTGTGTTTTTAGAATACCTTCAACGCGTAGCCTTTCCATATTATACCAAGTTGGTTCATCTTCAAACCAAAGTATCTTGAATATCGTATTCATTTTGTTAGCCTCACAATCAGCTTAAAACCTTGGTGATATGTAGTGTCGATTTCAACAGTACCCTTCATCTCGCCTACCAACTGCTTGACATGAAATAGCCCTATCCCATAGCCCTTTTTCTGTCTGTTTGAAGAAAATCCCCACTCAAACAAGGACTTGGGATCAATGTTTTCGGCAAGACCTATGCCGTTATCTGAGAAAGCGGCTTCTACATATTTACCTGTTTCTTCCAAAGAAATTTGTAAAATCGTTGCACCTGCTTTGACTGAATTACTAGCAATATTGTCAATAATTACACCAATTGATGATGAATCAAATTTACAATCAAAGGCGCGGGTATCTTTTGCTAACTCGTATTTTAAACCTTCAATTGTAAATCCTGCATCAATATATTGGCGAATGAAATCATAGAGACTATGTGGTCCACTTTGTTTTAGTGATTGATTCCCGTGTATCGCCAAATCAGCGAGCTTGTGGGCTTTCTCATTCGCTTGTTGGATTTGTCCTATGATTGATAATATAAAATCTTTATTTTCAAGATCCATAGGAGCTATAAGTTCTCGTAAATAACTTATGTTCCCTCTTGAGGCGTCTGTTAAAGTATATATAGAGTGAAATCCATTCACTAGATTTGTTACATTTTGATTAGCTATACCCTTAAGAAAATAGATTTGACGCTCTCTAGCCAGTCCCTCTTTTTTTACCTTCACCAATTCCTTTGAATTTTCTGCATTTTCTTCTTCAAGTTGAATGTTGTGTGAAATAATTGACTCGGTTCTCTTTTTTAAGGTCTGTGTTAAGCTAATAAGTCCAGTATCTTGTGTACGTTCAGCGGCACTTTCCAATTTTTTCAGAGACACAGTAATACTATCTTGACTGCCTTGCGCATTGCTCTTAGAAAGAATATCCGGATTATAGTCCACACTAACAAGATCTTTGGAATCAACGCTGGTAATAAACTGCGAGATTATTTGCTCGCCTATTTCGCTTGGCGATATCGTGTGCTGTGGATCAGACTTTAATGGTTCCCCCCAATTGATTAGGTTAACAACATATTTTTCAAGAACTTTTAATACTTTTTCAAGAAATAGGTCGGCTAACATATCAACAGCTGAAGTTTGAATAAACCCATGTGCACGGCTTGTTGTCTCCAAAAATTGATCATTATCACCTTTTATTGATATGCGCCCCATGATTTCACGAGTTCCTAAGAACCGCTTCCAGCCTTGAGCTTTTCTTTGGTCAATGCCGAAAAAATCCTGTCCTGGCTCTCCATAAGGATTTATTCTAAAACCATTCTTGTATATAAAGACAGAACCATAATTCTTCGGCTGCACTCCCCCCATTTGTCTAGTAAAACTTGCCTTAGCACTTTGATTCAAATAAAACACGACAATAGATATATCCCGCAATCTGAAATAGTTTCTGTTTCTTTCAACAAAGGAAAAAATGTATTCGCCACGATCAGTCAATCTACTTGTGATTAACTGACCATCCTCAGAAACATTTACTTCAATACTAGTCGTTTTAATGTTCAGCTTTTCGAATATATCATTATGGATGATACCATTTACAACATCTCGATCAGGATTTATTCCGGCTTTACTAAGTGCCTTATTATCATTTTCTCGTTCAGCCGGGACGATAAGCTCAATGTCAAAAGGAAGGTCCCCTTTATTGGCATCAGGGCTAATCAGTTTCATCAAGGAGCGTCTTAATCTGAGCAGTTCATCCCTGCTCCAACTTTCACGTAATGCATCTACAATCAGAGTCGTTCCCTTTGAAAAGCCACTAGGAAGCGCATCAACGGTCGAATACTGAACAGGTATATTCATAAATTCCTGTGTATCATCCAATTCAAACTTATTCCAGTTTACCTCGACTTTGTTTGCGGATAATTCGGATTCTGTTTTGGTAATTAGCGTTAATAGCGCACCTAGGCGATCGCATGAAAATCGGCCAACCCCTTTTGCTCCTGCCACCTCTCGCTTAATTTCATCCCGAAAAGATATTTTTTCGCGGTTTTGAGGTTTTTTCTCCGAATATGCAACAAATAGCCATTTCTCAATAATATCATTATATGTCATGCCACAGCCATTATCAGATATAATGATTTGATCATGGCCCTCGTCAGTTTTTATAAATGTAATATTGACTTTATACGCTCCAGCATCATAAGAATTCTTGACTAGCTCAAATATAGCGATATACTTATCACTAATCAGGTCGCGACCAATTAAATTCTTTAATCCCGCACTTACACGGAAAGATAAAGTGGTGTTCTGATTAGTCATTTGAAAGCACCTCCCGAATTGCAATTCCAATTTGTTCAGCAAATAAGGGCGGAACTGCATTGCCAACTTGCGTATATCGCGGCACCTCTTGTTTGCGACGGTTACCGCCGGATGTGTACTTACCCTTGAATTCAAACCAATCTGGGAAACTTTGTATGCGAGCATGTTCGCGTACTGTTAAAATACGCGGCTCAGCATAGTGTACAATTTCATCAGGTATTGATGTAATAGTTGGCGCTTGCGCATCTCTATTAAGTACAGTAACACCACGTCGGTTTAGATTGGGAACAATATTATCTTCTGGCGTAATTCGTTTTCCCGCTGGGGCATGGGCTAACAAGTCGTTATGTAGCGCAATTGTATCTTTTCGATGATTGACAAAACGATGACTGTCTACTACGTCTATTTCCGACTTAACACTTTGCCGCATTAATCTTTGATAACCGGATTGAATAGGCCCATATAGACCAGCTTGAAAACCTTTGGTATCCGGAGAAGGTCTTGTCCCATGAACTCTTTCCAAATCACTAATTGCTTCGTAGATTGTTGTTTTGCATGTAATTCCTTTTAATTCACAAAAGGATTCTCTATTTTTACTAAGCACTTCAAAGACTTTTTTGGGAGAGTGCTCTTTCATTGCCACGAGAATAAAGCGTTTCCTATTCTGAGGGACACCATATTCTGACATGTCCACAATTTGGTGCATTGTCTTATAGCCCAAGCGTTTTAATGCTCTTTCGACATAAGAAGAATATTGTTTAGTTCCCTTTTTTCCTTTAAAGTTTACGGTAAAACCATGAACATTTTCAAAAATTATTGCTTCTGGTAGAACAAGTTTGATGAATTTAACATAGGACTTAACAAGTTTGTTGCGTTGATCGTTTTCGTCACGTTTTCCAGCCATTGAGAATCCCTGACAAGGGGGACCACCTGCAACCAATGTGACTTTCCCCTGTAATGTGCGAAGATCATCAGCGTGTTTTTTTAATAGTTCATTTATATCACATTCTTGGATTGGTAACCACGAAGGCCATAAGAAATGTTCCTGATTATCTATGAGGTTATGCTTGAGAGTGGAAAATGCATCAGCATTTTTTTCGATAGCAAATAGGCCTGTCCAACCAGCATTCAATAATCCGGTAGACAAACCTCCACAGCCCGCAAAAATGTCAATGTAAATCTTTTTGTCTTCCATCATAGAACGCCTCATAATTGATACAATATTTCAGAGTAATTATATCATGAGGACTTGGGAAATGCAATAAAGATGGGGGAGATTTAGAATGCCATTCTGTTATTTTTCGAGAGTACATAAGGGAACATCATGGACAGACCTAAAGGCTAATGAACAACTTCAAGTTATTAGAAAATGCAAAAAGATAGAGTACTTAGAGTTGATTTCCATTGTAGTAGATCAAGAAGAATTTGACCTAATATGCAATGATGTGTCAAACGCAAGAAGTTGTTACCAGAAATACAGTCATCAATCGATTGCTACTTTGGATGGAAAGTGGAAATGTATAACAATCAAGAACCGATACAGGAAACAAAAAATTGTCTTATATACGGCAGGCCGGATTTATCCGCTTTATGCTGCAGTATGTGAATGGAACTATCGGGATACATCGGAAATGAGGAAATGAAAAGAGTTAAGAGAAGGACTCACCGACTCGTATCTTTGGCATATTGCGAAGAATAATTCTCAACGGGATACTATTCCAACAAATCATGACGTTCTGATCGTGATAGCTTAGATATTAAAATGGCACAAAAACAGCCTCTACTATTTGTAATGTTGATGGGGACATATTCATCTTCTTCTCCAGAAAAAGCATCGAAATGAATGCTATGGTGTTGCAAAACTACTGTGTGATAAAAGATTCATTCAGGTGAGAGAAAGATTCTAATTATTCTGATCCTTGAAAGCGTTTTTGGATGCTACACAAGAAACGAAAACTCATAAAAATGAACTCTGCAGGAGCATTGAAAAGAGATTGAAGGGGCTTAATTGTACGGTATGGGTAACTGATTCGATAGGATTTAGCGAGTAGCACTTGGGCACTACCTCAAGGATAAAACACTATCATGAAAGTTAGGACTGTATGGGACGGTTTGTGACAGTTTAGGACAAAAAGCTGTGCTATAATGGTAACGTGAAAGATGAGATTGAGAACATCGTCAGAGCAGTCTGGCGATGTTTTTTCTTATTCAAATGATCGGAGGGATAAGATGAATGCATCGATTATCGGGTTAGTCAATCAAAAGGGAGGCACAGGTAAGACCACTACCTGCGTGAATCTCGGCATAGACCTTGCCCGTGAAGGAAAGAAGGTGCTCATTGCTGATTGTGATCCCCAAGGTAGTGCGACCATCAGTCTTGGCCATTCTCAGCCGGATGCCCTGCCAGTGACGCTGAGTGATCTCATGGGCAAGGTACTCAATGATGTGCCGCTTTCTCCCGGAGAAGGTATTCTTCACCACGAAGAAGGCGTGGATATTCTTCCTGCGAACATTACGCTGGCCGGCATGGAAGTGTCCCTCGTCAACGCCATGAGCCGGGAGACTACGCTCAAGCAGGTGCTTGCCAATTACAGCAAGGAATATGATCACATTCTGCTGGATTGTGGCCCGTCACTTGGGATGCTGACGATCAACGCTCTGGCTGCAGCTGATCGGATTATCATTCCCGTACAGGCTCAGTATCTTTCGGCAAAGGGTGTTGAGCAGCTTTTGGCCACTGTTGCCCGCGTAAAGCGAAACATCAACCATAAGCTGCACATTGATGGCGTTCTGCTCACCATGGTGGACAACAGGACAAACAACAGCCGCGAGATTGCTTCCCTGCTTCGCAACACCTATGGTTCCAGGATCAAGGTGTTTGATACGGAGATCCCCCGTTCAGTGCGCGCAGCAGAAATCAGCGCCGAAGGAAAGAGCATCTTCGCGCATGATCCTGCGGGTAAGGTGGCTCAGGCATATCATGCGCTGACAAAGGAGGTGTTGCAGCTTGAAAGGCAGCGGCAGAAACATCAGTCTGGCCTCATACGATGATCTCTTTTCCACGGAGGAGACACGACAGACAGATGCGCGGGAGCAGGTTCTGCAAATCCCACTTTCTGAGCTGCATCCATTCAAAGATCATCCATTCCGCGTTGTGGATGATGACCGCATGATAGAAACCGTGGAAAGCGTCAAGGAGTATGGGGTGCTGGTGCCAGCCATTGCACGCCCCTTGGAAGATGGCGGGTATGAGATCGTCGCCGGACACCGGCGAAAGCGTGCCTGTGAACTGGCAGGCCTTTACACCATGCCGGTCATCGTCCGCGACCTCGATGATGATGAATCGGTCATCATCATGGTGGATAGCAATCTCCAGCGCGAGAATATCCTGCCGAGTGAGCGGGCGAAGGCATATCAGATGAAGCTGGAGGCCATCAGAAGAAAGGCTGGTCGGCCTTCAAAAGATAATTGTTCCCAACTTGGGAACAATTCGGATGGTAAGCGCTCGCTTGAGATTTTGGCTGAAGATGCTCCGGATAGTAAGAATCAGATTCATCGCTATATCCGGCTTAACAGCCTTGAACAGCCCTTGCGCGACAAGGTAGACAGCGGTGAGCTGGCTTTTACACCTGCCGTTGAGCTTTCCTATCTGAAACCAGAGGAGCAGCAGTGGCTGCAAAACGCGCTTGAGGTCACGCAGCAGACCCCCTCGCTTTCGCAGGCACAGCGAATCAAAAAGGAAAGCAAAGAAGGAACGCTGTCTGAGCAGGGCATGATGGAGATCATGTCAGAGGAAAAGAAACCTCTGCATAACTCGGTAACACTCAGCCATGACACGCTGAAAAAGTATTTCCCCAAATCCTATACGGCAAAGCAGATGGAAAAGGTCATCATAAAGCTGCTGGATAACTGGCTGAGAAGCCGCCAGAGAGAACAAGAACGATGAGTACACCTGATGAAATGTGGGTGTGCTTTTTGATTGGAGTGATTGCTTGCAGAAACATGGAATAGCCCTTTCTTCCACATTGCTGCTCACCATGTTCCTATGCGGTGCAGCAGCGTTTGTACTGCCGCTTGCATTGGAGCTGGCTGCGTACCGAGCGGATGAGAATGCGTATTCGGCGATTGCAGAGATAAGCATTCATGCACCATCGCCCAGCCCTATCCCAATCATGCCGCTTCCTGCGCCGACCGGGAACACAGAGAACGACACAGAAACCGCACCGTTGCCGGGAACCGAGTCGTATCCTCAGGTGGGCATGGCAACCGATGCTTTGGCATCATCTTCCCCTGCTCCCAATATACCAGAAGCCCAGCAGACCGCTTCTCCCTCCCCGGATGCTCAGTCTGTTGTCGATTCAGGCATTGATCTGGAGGCGTGTCTTGCCCAAAACAAGGACTTCGTTGCCTGGCTTTCGATTCCCGGCACCGTGATCAGCTATCCAGTCGTGCGCTCGGATGACTCCGCGTATTACCTGAGCCATCTGTTTAGCGGGAAGAAAAGTAAGCTGGGATGTCTGTTTTCGCTGAAAAGCTCGGACTATCGGCAGCCCAGCCAGAACATCGCCATCTATGGTCATCATCTGAGCCATAGCGACGCAATGTTCAGCACCCTGATTGACTATAAGCAGGAAGCATACTACGCGGAGCACAGCGTCATCACGCTGGACAGCATCTACAGCAGGCGCAGCTACCGCATCTTTGCCGTGCTGAACATGAAGGTCAGCGATTGGGACCCGGCTGCTGCGTCCTTTGGCAGCGGTAAGGCGTTTCTTCAGTTCGTGAACCGTGCCAAACGAAAGGCGCTGTTCAATACGGATGTTGAGGTGAAAGAAAATGATCATATCCTGACGCTGATTACCTGTGACCGCAGCTATAGCGGAGCCAGCGGACGGCTGATTGTCATGGCAGTCCAAGAGTAGAAAAGGAGATAAAATGCAGTTGAGACGAAAAACAAAACGGTTTGCAGCGCTTGTGCTGGCGATGAGCATGGCACTCGGCTGTATGCCTGTGGGCGCATGGGCGGAAGCCACGACGCCCACCGATCTGCCCCCGATCATCGCTACGGATGGCGAGGCAGTACCTGAACCGGCGCTTCCTTCCGATGAACAGGAGGCCGAGAAAACAGATGGTGCACCTGCCCCGGAGGATTTGGAAGATCCTGATGAATCCCATGGCGACAGCGAACCCGCTGCGGATGACCCTGCTTTCGAACAGGGAAAATCCGCAGATGACAACACTGACGGCGTGCCTGCCGACAATCCGCAGGGAGATGATGCACAGGATGCGATTCCCGATGAGCCTGCGGACGGATCGGAAGAAGAAAACGAGGACAATACACCCGATGGGGAGATCGTACCCGACGACAGGCTTCCGATTCAGGCAGCTCTTGACGAACACGGTCATGTCTACGTCGCTACTGTCCACAAAGCAGTCGTGTACAGCGACGCTGCGAGGACAGAAGAATCGCTGGTCTACACCACGACGGAGGATGTCTTTCTCGTTCTGGCAACCGAGTTTGTCGCTCCCGCATCGGCGAAGGTATGGTTCCTGAACGAAACGGGCGAGGTCATCTGCGGCTATGTCTGTGCGGATGATCTGGACAGCAGCTATCTGCTGGATGAGGATATTCCACAGATCAGTTTCTTCCCCGCAGGCGAGGGCATGACGGACATCGGCCTGATGCCGCTGTTCATCGTCAGTGGCGAACAGCCGACAACGGATGCGGAAGGTGATCCTGCGGAAATGCAGGAGGACGCTGTGCCCGACGAACAGCAGCCTGATATGGAAACACCGGAGGACACTGCCGGGCTTCAGCCCGAACATGGTGAACTTGGTGACGCGGATGAATTGCTTCCTGTTACGGACATAGAAGAAATCCTGTCTCCCGAAGAAAACGCTGATGCGCCAGTGCTTGCCGCGCCCGGCGATTATGTCAGCGTTACGACTGATACGCGCGTCCTTGAGTACGTCAACGAATATGGCATCGAGGATTATTACTGCGACGGGTACCTCGGGCAGTTTGTGAATGACGCGACCGTGCAGGTGCTGTCCGTCACTACCGATGAGCTGGGCAACGGCTGGTACGAGGTGCGCTTCCTGTATGGCGACGACTTTGCGGATGGTACCATGAAGTGGACGGACTACGCCACCTGCTGGGTTATGGCTGCCGAGACTGGCCCTGCAAACAGCGATGCCTGTACAGTGACGGATTTTGCGTATTCGCAGGAGTTTCTTGAAGCACTGCAGGCAATGGACATCAGCCTTTATGCGACGGCGATGAATGGTTTCTCCCTGAAAAATATCAATGGAAGCGTCGGCGGCTTTTACGCATGGCAGTCCTCACTCTATGGCAGCTCGGGCAGGGACAGCGCTTATCCCCAGATCGCCAAATCCGCCTCTCATGGCACGATCTATGCCACACCGCACTATCTGGAGGGCTATACAGTGTACTGTCTGGAGCACAATCTATCTGGCCCCGGTGAGGGTTCCGGCTCCAATCAGACCGCGAAGGGCCCTTACGTGTTGGTGGATATGAATTACTTCGTCAACAACTCTGGCGGCAGCGGTGTTTCAGGCGTGCGTTTTTCCGCAAAGACCATGCACACGCTGGCTTGGGTACTGCGCCACACCTACCCTTTCATGGCGGTCAATCGCAGTGCTTCTAATAACGAGGTTTGGTCGCGTGTCGCTGGTCAGTTTGCCATGCGCGAGGTGATCAAGCAGCTCGAAGGTTCGCAGTATGTCCGCGGCTACTGGGATATGGACAGCTTCTACGCCTTCTCCGGCGGCGCGCCTGCTGTGTACCTCACCTACGCCAGATGGCTTGCGGAAAACGGCATTGCCCGCGCATCCATCACGGGCAAAATCACAGCCTCCAATCAGAGTTTGAGCGTGTCCGGCTCCAGCTACATCGGCACCGTCACGCTGACCACGGATGCCGATCTGATCCGTATTCCGAGGTCGGTGGGCACACTGACCGGCAACAGCGGCGGCTCGGACGGCAGCTACTACTACATCAAAAGCGGGGATACCATCCAGGTAACATCATCAAGCAGCCGGTTTGCCGTCTCCATGGAATCCGTCTCCTCGGACGACGAGGAAGCCTATTTCCTCGTCGGTATCCCCAGCGTCGCCATCCAGAAAATCATGGTTCCGCTCTACGGCTCTCCATACGCGCTGCAATCTGCAAGCGTGACCTTTGAGCTGAGCACGGGCGAAATCAAGGTCACCAAAAAATCTTCGGATGGCATTCTCCTGAAGGGCGCGGTCTTTGAGCTGCTGAGCAGTGGTGGAGCTGTGCTGGCGACAAAGACGACCGGCTCGGACGGCGTGGTGCTCTTTGCTGACCTGACGCCCGGCGCATACACCGTTCGGGAAAAGAGCGCACCTGAGGGATATGCCCTGTCTGCGTCGGCCTCGTCCGGCGTGACCGTCGCTGCGGGCACAACCACCCATGTTTCTTTCACCAATGAACGCATTATGGGTCGCATTCGGGTAAACAAGACGGACAGCCTGACCGGAAAACCGCTGGCTGGGGCTGTCTTTTCTGTTACACGCCTGACTGGCCCGGCTTCTGACAATGCCGCCGACATCGGCAGGGTCGTTGCGACCATCACGACCAATACCCAGGGCATTGCCGAGACAGAGCCTCTCCCATGGGGGCAGTACAGAATCACCGAAACCGGCGTGCCGAGCGGCTATCTGGATGCCGGGTACACAACCACCGTAACCATCCGATGATGAGGAGAATAAACAATGATGAGATTCATGAAAAGACTGCTCCGTCTGGGCATGACGGTGCTTCTGCTGCTGTCCCTCACGGCAGCAACCGTTCTGGCTGCCGAAACGGCGACCATCACGGTGAACGTGACCAACACACCGGTGCGCGGCGATGTACGGCTGGAAAAGACCGGCTTGCAGCTGGTTCGTTTTGAGGATGAGCAGGATGCCTGCGGCAATACCGTCATGCGCCCGGTTTTCCAAAATGGCTATCTGGCTGGTGCAGTGTTTGAGCTGCGCGCTGCCGAAGACATTGTGGGCAAGGAAGGCTCCGTGTTCTACCGCAAGGACGAATTGATCGAGACGCTGACCACCAGCAAGACCGGATCAGTCAAATCCAAGGTGCTGCCGCTGGGCAAGTATACCCTCACGGAAATCTCCGCGCCGGACGGTTATGTGTTTGATAGCACGCCTCATCCCTTCACGCTGGCTGCCGTGGATAAGCAGACCGCGATTGTCGAGGTCAAGGTGTCTGCCAGCAACACTTATCTGCCGGTGCGCGTGACCCTGCGCAAGCAGAAGGAGGATCTGCTGCTCACACAGACGCAGGCGGGCATGATCCACCAGACGGTTGAGGTCTATCCCGGCGAGGGCTTTGTCTTTGGCCTGTACACTGGTGAGATCATCACCTATGGTGACAGCCAGAAGCTGCCCGCCAATACGCTGGTGGCCACCGGCACGACGGATGCGCAGGGCAATCTGACCTTCTCCGGCCTGTATCCGCACGGCAAGTACTATATCAGGGAGCTGTCCGTGCCGGACGGCTGGCTGCTCAGCACGGAACAGTATCCTGTGACGCTGACCTCCGCGAATAAGGCCGTCAGTGAGAACGTCATCACCGTCTATCTGGAAAACCCGATCCTGAATCGCCTGATCTACACGCCCGTGACGATCACCAAAACGGATATTACCGGTGCCAAGAAGCTGCCGGGTGCGCTCATCGAGGTATACGATGCCGACGGCAACATCATTTACCGCGAATACACCAATGAGAAGGGCGAAATTCCCAACATCCCCGTTGTGCCCGGCACCTACACCTTCAAGGAAACCTACGCGCCCAGCGGCTATGCGCTGAATACCGCGATCAAAACCTTCGCGGTGACCGCCGACGGCAAGGTGACGGGCGATACCGTAATCCGGGACGAGCTGAACAAGGTGATGCTGAAGAAAACCAAGCAGAACGGCGAAGCGCTGGCGGGTGCGGTGTTCGGTCTGTTTGACAGCGAAGGCAACAAGGTGCAGGAGGCCACTTCCGCTGCGGATGGATCTGTGCTGTTCCAGCAGATTGCATATGGCGAGTACACGATCCGCGAGATCAGCGCGCCCTACGGCTATCACCCGTCTGTGGAAGAGTGGACGGTGACGATTGACGGCGCCTACCTCAATCCCACCACGCTGCTGGCGACAGTAATCAACGAGGACGCGCCGGGTCGAATCAGGATCACGAAGCAGGATGCGCTGGATCAGCACACGATTGCCGGCGTTCAGTTCGACATTTACTCGGTGGACGAGGACGGGAACGCCATGGATCGTGTTGCGCAGATCATCACGAATGATCAGGGAATTGCGGAATCGCCCGACCTGTTCCCCACTGACTACATCGTTCGTGAGCACGCCAACCCCACCGGCTATGAGGATGCGCTCTGGAGCGAGAAAATCACCGTGGGCATGGATGAGCTGGTGACCCGCACCGTGACCAACATGCCGATTCAGGGCGTCATCCGCATTGTCAAGACGGACGGCGAAACCGGGAACGGCCTGCCCGGTGCGGAGTTCACCGTAACGCGCATCTCCGGCCTGCCCTCCCATAACGGCGAGGGTGACGGCGAGGTGGTCGCCGTGATTACGACGGACGAAAACGGCATTGCGCAGACGCCGCTGCTGACCTGGGGCGAGTATGAAATCGTCGAATCCGTTGTGCCGGATGATTATCTGGATGACGGGTATTCCACCACAGTTTGGATTCCTGCGGAGGCTGAGCCGCAGCCGGTATCTCTCGAGGAGTAAACTGCAGAAGGCGGCGGGTCAAACCACTGCCTTTTCCTTACCTATCTAATCTAATTCAGAAAAGAGGTAATCAGATGAAGATGAGACGAATACGCAGCTTTCCCTTGCTGGTGCTTCTGCTTCTTATCCTCGCAATCCCCATCATGGCGTTTGCGGAAGACGAGACAATGATTGTGCAGGAGATCGCGGTATCCAACACGCCCATCAAGGGCACGATTGAGATCAACAAGTGGGGCTTTGTGCTGAAGGGCTTCAGCGAGAACCGGGATACGCTCGGCTATACGGTACACACGCCGCTGTATCAGGAGGACTGGCTGCCCGGCGCGGTGTATGAGGTGCGCGCTGCCGAGGACATCGTGGGCAAGGACCAGACAGTCTGGTTCCGGGAGGGCGAGCTGGCTGTGACGCTGACCACGACGGCAGGCAGCAGCGTTGTCACAGATCCGCTGCCCCTTGGACGATATATCGTGACCGAGGTGTCCGCCCCTGCCGGGTATGTGCTGGATGAAACGCGCCATGAGATTGCGCTGACAGCATCAGACCACACCACACCGGTGGTGAAAGCCCGCCTTTCTGCCGTCAATGAGTTCATGGCTGCACGAATCACCTTGACGAAGGAGAAAGAAATCGTGACCACGCAGCATGATGAAGATGGCATGGTTCATTCCAGGCTGATGAACGTGCCCGGCGAGGGCTTTGTTTTCGGCCTGTATAGCAGTGATCCCATCGAGTATGCTGGCGGCACGCTGCCTGCCGATACGCTGATCGAAACCGGCATCACCGACACGGATGGCGTTCTGACCTTTTCCGGCGATTATCCCCACGGGGAATACGATGTGCAGGAACTGGCTGCCCCAGAGGGCTGGATGCTCAGCGATGCCCGATACCGCGTCACCATCACGGACGAGTTCGCTGACGAGCATCACGAGGTTGTTTTCCAGATGGGATTGCCCATCCACAATGAGATTGTTCATGCGGATGTGCGGATTGCAAAGACCGACATTACCGGCTCTGTAGCCCTGCCCGGCGCGCTGATTGAGGTCAGAAACAGCGAGGGCGAAATCATTTGCCGCGACTATACCGGCGAGGACGGCTATCTGCCCGCATTTCCCGCAGTCCCCGGCACCTACACCTACCGGGAGGTGCTGGCCCCGGAGGGTTATGCGCTCGATGAAGCCGAAATGACCTTCACCATCAATGAACAGGGCGAGGTAGTCGGACAGACTGCGCTTGCGGATGATTTTTCCCGGTTCTCCATCCAAAAAGTCGATCCGCAGCACAGGCCGCTGGAAGGCGTTGAATATGGGCTTTTCCGCGAGGACGGCACGCTCCATTCGACCGCTGTTACGGACAGCGAAGGTCTGGCGACCTTTGAACAGATTCCCTACGGCTCCTACACCATCGAGGAGATTAAGCCGCTGCCCGGCTATGTGAAGGACCATACGAAAACGCCGATCACGGTGGACGGCACCTTCAAAAACCCGGACGCGCCCATCGCTACACTGACCAACTGTCCGACAGAGCTGCTGGTGCAGAAGGTCGATCAGAACAATGTCGCCCTGGCTGGCGCGCAGTTCGGTTTGTTCGGTGAGAAGGATGAGCTGGTCATGACCGCTGTTTCGGATGCGGAGGGCTTGGTGCATTTCGTGGGTGCTGCGGTTGGCAAGTACACGATCCGCGAGCTGGCAGCGCCCGACGGGTATCTGCTGAGCAAGGATGTGATCCACGTCACCGTCGATGAGGGCTATACCAACAACGATGTACCTCTGGCCACGGTGGTCAATCAGTTGAAGAAGATCACCTGCATCAAGGTTGATACCGCAGGCACGCCGATGTCCGGCATCGCGTTCAGCCTGTACAAGGCCAGCACCATGGAGAAGGTCGAAACCGCCGTCAGCAATCAGGATGGCGTATTCACCTTCAGCCAATTCGACTATGGCGACTGGATCATCCGTGAAGACGCCGCGCCCAATGGCTATTGCCGCTTGGAGGACATTCGTATCCATGTCGGGGATGACTGGACGGAGCCCAAGCCCATCATGTGTGTGAACATCCCGAATCACTATGAGTTCATCAAAACGGATAGCTCCGGCGTTCCGCTGGCGGGTGCGAAGTTCACCGTGGAGGATGCCAGCGGCAGAATCATCGGCACCTATGAATCCGGCGAGGACGGCATCGTCAGCATCCGGGATCTTACACCCGGCGAATATTTCATCAAGGAAATCGAAACACTTGAGGGCTACAGCGTTTCCGGTGAGGTCATTCGGGTAAAAATCAACGAAGCCTACGTCGTGCCGGATGAAATGAGGAAATTCGTCAACTACACAACCATCCAGACCGGCGTGAATCTGGCTGTGACCGGCGTCATGTGGTTGGGCATTGGCCTGATGGTCATCAGCGGCGCGGTCGGGCTGATCCGCAAGCGCCGCGAAGGAAAGTACAAGAAGAACTGAGGAGGTTTTGAGTTATGCAGATTCGTTCATTTACCAATTTCAGGAATGAGGCGTTCTATGTGGTGGGCTTCAAGGATGTCGCCGAGCGCAGCCGGTTGTTTGATGCAATCAGCAGAAGCGACGTTTTTCTTCCCTCGTTCGGCGAACGCATGGAGTTTTCTGAGCTGGTGAACCGGCTTGCGAAACGGGATGCCGGGCAGGTCGGTATTCCGGGGATTGTCGCGGCCATTCCCCTGCGCGACGAGGAGATGAACAAGCTGCTGGGCGGCATGACGGAGATTCTGCTTGAAGCCAGCACGCAGTGCGCTGCGCTGGATGAACAGGACAGGGCGCTTGAGAGGATGTGCCAAACCTTCTCCTTCGGTGATGGGGGCCGATGTCCGGATGGGCGTGGATTATGCTTTTCTAAACTGAAAAACAGGGATGGCGCTGCCCAAGTAATACTGGACCGGAAGAAGGCCGACACATCTGCAGCGGCCTTGCTGCTGATGAACACCATCCGCAAGCAGGCAGAAGAGAAGTTCTAGTTCCTGTTCTCGTCGATGGAGGGATGCTACAAGATCGACCACCTGCTAGGTATTGACGTTTATCGCATGGGCCTGAGCGCTGCAGAAGTAGTAGAACGGAAAGCCGATCGAGGCGTTCACGGAGATGTCGAAGTGGTACTGGCTGTATTGACTGCATGAAAAAAACCGCGCGGGTCTGAACTGACCTGCACAGGTGATTTCTTGGTCTGATGAGAAAATTGTCATCTTCCAATGGAGCTCAGGCATCCTCCTCGTCATCATCCTCGGAGGGATAAACCGGCTCGGAGGAAGCCAGCATGTCAAATTTCAGAAGCATGGGAACGCAGTTGGCATTCCAGACTTCATTCGGAATCTCATACAGATCCCCCATTTTTTCAAAATTGAGCACACGACTGTAAAACTCAACAGCCTGAGGCTCCGCGTAGACGAGCAGATACATGACACCTGCACTTTTCTGAATCTCGCGGCAGCAGAACAACGCATAGTCAAGCAGCAGTCTTCCGATTCCCTGGCGCTCAAACTGCCGGTTCACAGCCAGCTCCGAAATCTCCAGCGCGGGTTTTCCGGAATAGCCGGACTCCGTTCTGTACAGAAGCGAGGAGGTCTTCAGCGTAACATAGCCTAGAATCGCAGTAGGATTGCCCTCATCATCATGTTGGGCAAGGACGTGAGTGACGCCCATACCCGTTAGAGAATCGCTCATGGCATTACAGAGCAGATACTCCTTGAAGTGTTCCGGATTGCCGCAGGAATTCGGGTTTACAGAAAAAAATCGGGCAATTCCTTGGTGACTTCCTTGGAATTGCTCGAAATACTCATTTCTTGCTGGATCGTAGGAATTGCTGGACATTTTGGATACACTGCTCCATCTTCTCTTTGGTAATGACCGGCTCGGCAGGTGCATTTTCCTTCTTCTTGCCGACGAAAAAAACAGTAGGCTTTTGAACGCTGGCCATTATTACACCCCCTCATCGAAGCTAACATCCATATTAGCCATGCGGCGCACCGAGGCTACACATATAGTATATCGCATTTGTCAAGCGAATACCATAGTTTTTTTGATTTTTTTCTGGAAATAAGCAGGAAAACACCACAAAGGACTTCTTTCATGCTTGGGATGGGTATTTCTTATACTGTTTTACGTCTAGAATCTCACTTGACAAATCAAACCTGTCTCAATCGTAGGCCACTTCGCAGCATGCTTTGGAACTGCGTTGTCTCAAGAATTTTTGAGTAAGGGCACCGTCCCTGAACCTTGCAAGGGATTTCATCTCTTAACCCTTCCTCGCTTCGCACCAATAAAAGCAATTTTGAGTAAAACAGTGTAAGACGGAGTCATTCCTGCTTTTTTCATGTATCGCAAAATGGTGAGTATCCCGTGAGGGATCACCTTTTGATATCATACAGGATCACCTCGTCTTCCTCAATGTTCTGTGCCAGTTTGCCGGACAGGGGATCATCCAGCATTCCTGCAGTGATCAGGTCAACCTTTTTGTGAAAGGCTTCCTCCAGATCGCTTTGCAAAGCGCCCAAACGGAACATGCCAAAGTCCTCAGGTACATCTGCACGGAAATCAAGATCGCTTTGCTCAGTGGCCTCGCCGCGGGCATAGGAGCCGAACAGCGTGAGCCGCTTGAGCTGATGACGCTCGGCAATGGGGACGGCAATCGATCGGATTTCATTGAGCGTATAGATGTGTTGCCGGGCGGCAGCGGCCTGTGCATCCGCCAGAGAAGCGGGGGTTACAGGGGCAAGGACAATCTGGCCGTCTCGCTCATAAAACAGCAGCTGATCGCCCGTGCCAATGCCGAGCTTCTTTCGGATGGAAGCCGGAACTGTCAGCTGACCCTTGCTGGTCATTTTCGCAAGCTCCATATCATCACTCCTTGCTTTTCTTACTATCCTTACTTTCTATTTCTATTATATGCCGACTGGGCGGGAAGGGTCAAGAGAAATGGACTTTGTTGATCTCGGAATGAAGCGTTTGTACTATCTTCACCGTCTGGAGGTGCCGCCGTGGCATCTTCTTTTGATTCTCACACGGGAGGGAACTGCCCATGCAGGAAGACATTGAAAATAAATCGCTTACCCTGATCATCAACACGAGCAAGCTGACCGCACGTACCCTGGCGACGGCGTTCATGAAGTTCCTGCGGTACTCCAGGAACAAGATTCAGGCGCATCAGAACGTAAAACCCCAGGGAAAGCAGTCTGTCAAGCAGCTCATCGCGCAGAATCAGGGTGTTGAAAACACAGAGCTGTCTGACCGGAACGAGGCGAAATCCTTTGACCGGTATGCCCGGCAATACGGCGTGGACTACGCCATCCAAAAGGGTTACTCTCAGGAAGGCACGCCCCGGTACATCCTGTACTTCAAGGCGCGTGACCGGAGTGCCATCAATCAGGCGATGGCTGCCTACTCAGTTGCATGGGCCAGGCAGCAAAAGCAGGAGCGCTCTGCCGCTGAGCCGACGCTCGATCCGACCAGAGAAGCGCCGGCAAAGAAGATGGAACGCATCCGGCAAAAGGGGATGGAGCGATGAACAAAGCGCGGCTCAAGAAGCTGCTGATTCTCAATCTCCCCTATGTGCTTATCGGTCTGTATGCGACCAAGCTGGGAGAGGCATGGCACTTGGCTGACGGCGCGGACATGTCGGGAAAGCTGCTCCACCTCATGGACGGGCTATCCGCTGCATTTTGCTCACCGTGGCCCAGCTTTGTTCCTGCAGACCTTCTGTTGGGCATCACCATTGGCTGCCTGATGCGGCTGGTCGTCTACGAAAAAGGCAGGAATGCCAAGAAGTACCGGCACAATGTCGAGTATGGCTCCGCCAGATGGGGCAAGCCCAGCGATATTCAGCCGTTCATCGACGCGGACCCGTGGAACAACGTGATCCTCACGAAAACTGAGCGCCTGACGATGAACAGCCGCCCCAAGAACCCACAATATGCGCGCAACAAAAACGTGCTCGTCATCGGCGGCTCCGGCAGCGGCAAAACAAGGTTCTTCGTGAAGCCCAACATCATGCAATGCACCAAAACCAAAGGCACCTCTCTGGTGGTGACAGACCCGAAGGGAACCCTTGTCGTGGAATGCGGCAAGATGCTGGTCGCCGCCGGGTACGACGTGCGCATCTTCAACACCATCAACTTCAAAAAGTCGATGCACTACAACCCGCTCTCGTACATTCACAGCGAAAAGGACATTCTGAAGCTCGTCACGGCACTGATTGCCAACACGAAGGGTGAAGGCAAAGCCGGAGATGATTTCTGGGTCAAGGCCGAAACGCTGCTGTATATCGCCCTGATTGGCTACATCCATTACGAGCTGCTGCCGGAAAGGCAGAACTTTGCGACGCTGATCGACATGCTGGATAAGATGCAGGTGCGGGAGGACGACGAGGACTTCCGCAACGAGATTGATGATCTGTTTGACGATCTGGCACAGCGGAAGCCGGGGCACTTTGCCGTCAGGCAATACCAGAAATACAAGATGGCGTCCGGAAAAACGGCAAAATCCATTCTGGTGAGCTGCGGCGCGCGCCTTGCCGTCTTTGACATCGAGGAGCTGCGGGAGATCACTTCCTATGACGAGCTGTCCCTGGACACCATCGGCGACAAGCGCACCGCGTTGTTCCTCATCATGTCGGACACGGATGCCAGCTTCAACTTTCTCATCAGTCTGGCCTATAGCCAGCTGTTCAACCTGCTCTGCGAAAAGGCAGATGACGAATACGGCGGCAGGCTGCCGGTGCATGTCCGCTGCCTGATCGATGAGTTTGCCAACATCGGACAGATTCCGAATTTTGAAAAGCTCATCGCCACTATCCGCAGCCGTGAGATCTCCGCCAGTATCATTCTGCAGGCGCAGTCTCAGCTCAAGTCCATCTACAAGGACAACGCCGATACCATCACCGGCAACTGCGATACGCTGCTGTTTTTGGGCGGCAAGGAGAAGACCACGCTCAAGGAGATGGAGGAGCTGCTCGGCAAGGAAACCATCGACACATATAACACCGGCGAAAGCCGCGGACGTGAGGTTTCTCACAGTCTCAATTACCAAAAGCTCGGCAAATCCCTGATGTCGGTTGACGAGCTCGCCGTCATGGATGGAGGCAAGTGTATTCTCCAGCTGCGCGGCGTCCGTCCCTTTTTGTCGGATAAGTATGACATCACAAGCCACCCCAACTACAAATATCTGTCTGATTCCAATAAGAAGAACGCCTTTGACATCGAAAAGTACCTGTCACGCCAGCTGAAACTCAGGCTGGAAGAGGAGTACGAGGCATTCGAGGTGTCCATAAGCGATAACCCGCAGGACGATGAAGCACTTCTGGAGGAATGGACGGATAGCACTCAGCTTCAGGCGGCCGGATATGGCGGCCTTTTATAATATACGGAGGTATTCTATGGCTTTTTTCAATTCTGCAATTACCGTTCTCCAGACCCTCGTGATCGCCATCGGCGCTGGCCTTGGCATCTGGGGTGTGATCAACCTGCTGGAAGGTTATGGCAATGACAATCCCGGCGCGAATGCTCATGTACGGTAAGGAAGCAAGCAACCGAAAACAAGAGATAGACCGCCAGCACTACACTATTCCGAACCAAAGACCAAAAGATAAGCATTGTGGGAAAATCTAAACTTTTGGATTTTCCTACAATGCCAACTACGGCGGAATCCCTCCCACTCCTTATATCTTTCTGTATACATTGAATTTGTATTTAGTAAAATGCAGACAACACCACGGATC
>ERZ826220.543-NODE-543-length-43778-cov-9.762070_pt1 | contig 43778 bp, 32 predicted proteins | sample MGYA00519927_ERZ826220 | MGnify/ENA primary metagenome ERZ826220 (study PRJEB31778, sample SAMEA3449225) | human gut metagenome | biome: human gut; feature: human-associated habitat; material: faeces | place: United Kingdom | collected 2010/2012 ... | reverse complement strand
TCGAATACAAGCGCCGGGTCTCCCCCGGCATCGCATCGGCGGTCGCGCCATCCGATGAGGTCATCGCCTTGCGGGAAACCCCATGCACGGCCGACCCCTCGCCTTGCGCGGCGGCCAATTGGTCGAGCGCGCCCCACACTTCGGCACGTTCCTCGTTGATCTCGTCCACCGACTCGTCGACATCCCAATCGTCTTCCAACGCGTGGGGAACCAGCTCGGTGAACTTCCATGGACGCCCCGCAAGAAAATCCTCCGCAGCGGCATCCTTCGTCATCACCGCAATATGCGTCAGGCTTTCCGCCCGGTACTGCAGCGCCACATAATGCCGGTGAATCGAGATCCCCTCAATGCCAAGACCATGCGCACCCTGCAAAATGGCTGGATTGCAGGGATTGGAATACGGTGTGCCGATCGGCATCCCAGAAGCGCCCGGTTCGACCTCGTCGCCATACTCGCATCCGTACGGCGAACCGACGGCCACACGCACGCCCTCACCCAAACGGTACGGGGGCTCATGGGAGCGCATGTCGATCACATCGATTTCGAAATTCGGGTTCAACGCATTGTGATAGACCACGGCGAGCGGAATATCCTCACCGCGTTCGCCGGCACCTTCGAAACGGCTGAAACTCACGTCGTATTCCACGTCCTGCTCGCGCGGAATGAACGCGCGGAATTCACCTTCCGGATCGTCGGTGGAAAGCAGCAGCACTTCGGTAGTGGTTTTCGATCCGGTGCCGATCACCAGATTGCGTTCGTCGAACGACAGGCCGATGCCCACCCAGAATCGTTCGTCCTGTTCGTGATACACTTCCACATCGTCGGTGACGGGGGTGCCGACGCGGTGCCTCATCACCGCGTATGGACGCCACGCGTCGTCGAGCTTCACATAGAACACCCATTGCGCGTCCGGTGTGAAGCAGGCGCCACCGATGCCCTTGAACACTTCCGGCAGTTCCTTGCCGGTTTCCAAGCTGCGGATGCGGAAATCGTAACGTTCGTCGCCGCTGGTGTCGGTGCCGTACAGCATCCAACGTCCGTCTTTGGAAATATCCATGCCGCCGATACGGAAGAAATCATGGCCTTGCGCTTCGGCATTGGTGTCGAACACCACTTGTTCGCCGTCGATAGGCACGCCGATTTCAATGGTTGGCGGATCCCAATCGTCTGCGCTTCGAATCGGCACACGGCATTGCACCGCATACTGCTGGCCCTCCTGGGTGCGTACGAAATACCAGTAGCCATCCATGCGTGTCGGCACGGACATGTCGTTTTCCTGAACGTGCGACTTGAGCTCGTCGAACAGTGTGGAGCGTAGGGTTTTCAACGGTTCCATGCGCTGCTCGCAATACCGGTTCTGCGCGGCGACGTAATCCTGCACGTCATGCGATTCCTTGTCGCGCAGCCATTCGTACTCGTCGATGAAGGTGTCGCCGTGGAATACGCGCTCCTTCGGCACACGCTTCGCGATCGGCATCCCGCATTTGTCTTGCACGCTTTCGTCGCTTTCTCGCGCGCCCGTTGCGCCCTGTTCACCCCGAAAATCAGTCATGCACGCGATTATACCGGCATTGCATTCCCAATCCCACGCGGCACGCAACCCCTGCTCTGGGCGTACGAAAAAGTCAGACGCCCATCTGTTGTTTCAGGAACGGCAGCATGGTTTTCATGATGTTCGATCCGGTCGTTCCCGTGAATACCGGCACGTCGGTGACCGGCATCGGCTGCGTGGCCACGCGCCCGGCGACGGAACCGAAATTGCCGGTCACTTCGCGCGGTGACAGCTGCCGGATGCCGATCGCCAGCACACGCCCCGGGTAGCGGCGTGCGATCGTGGCGTATGTGGTCGGATCCTTCTGCCCGTCGTCGCCGATCAGAATGAACTTCATATCGGGAAAATCCGCCATCAGCTGCTCGGCGTATTCAAGCTTGTGCTGCACGCCCGACGGAATGAAGGTTTTCGGCCTCGGGTCAAGGTCGCGCAGCAGCAGCGGACCTTCCGGAAAACCGTGGTTCGTAATGAAATGGCGGATCGAGCTTTCCACATTCCATGGCGAAGTGGACAGGTAGAAGAACGGCGCGTCCGTGAACATGTCCGCGATGCGGTTGAACAGCAGGTTCATGCTGGCCACCGGCACTTTTTTGCGCGGATTAAGCAGCAGCAGATTGTAGGCGGCCTTCATCAGACGCGGCGCCTGCGTGACCATGATGGTGTCGTCCACGTCGGAGATCACGCCCACTTTGGTGCCGCTGGGAATGGTGAAAAGATTGGCGTTGACCGGCTTGCGGCTGCGCACTTTGTACGAGACGTTGTGGATGCCCGGTTCGAGCGAATGCTCGGCCACGAGGTCGAGGTAGCCGGCATCGTCGGATGCCGCGAATTCGCTGGAAATATCAGGATTGCTGTCGATCGCGTCGTATACTTCCGACGCACCCACCTGCACTGTTTCGATGGGCACGTCATCGATGGCGATCCGCACTTTGGTATGCGGGGACGGCACCATCAGCATGCCACGGATGCCGCGAATCAGGCGGCCGGCCTGCCGTTTGAACGGGCCGTATACGGTACGGCAGATCAGTCGGGAGTAATGTTCGGTGCCATAGCCGACGTAGGGTTCGACACGTGGATACCAGTCGAGCGACCGTACCAATGCGGTCGAGAATTTCAGCCAGACGCTGAATGCTTTGGTGATCGTGCGGCGGAACAGCCTGGTCAGCGGCGGTTTGACTTCAAGACGCTCATGTCTGGAGGCCGCGTCGAAGGTGGTGACCACCTTGCGTGCCGGAATCGGCACGGTGGGCATGTCATCGCAAGAATCGTCCATCCGCTCCCCCATACGCTGCTGTTCGCGCTGCTGGTCGTGCTGCGGCGCACGCTGCGGCGGGAACTGCGGCAACGGCTGAATTTCACTCATATGCCCACTATAGAGGTCGCGTTCGAACAAACAGTAACGCCACCGAGAAAATCAGGGAACTTTCAGGGCCCCGCAAGGCACTTCCCATAAAAAGGCTGCGGCCGGCGGGTGCGATGCGCGACCGTAAGCCCGGCCGAACGGCCTTGAGTGTGCCGCGCATCGCACCCGCCGGCCGCAGCCGTAATTAAAACTAGACGTCCGTGCTATTCAGTCAGCCACAATCTTGGCATACTCGTCAGCGCTAAGCAGGTCAGGCTCGTCATCCTCAAGCTCGATCTTGAAAATCCAGCCCTCGCCGTACGGATCGTCCGTCACAATGCTCGGATCGTCCGCAGCCTCGTTGTTGACGTAGCGGATGGTGCCAGCCACCGGCGAGACCAGCGCGGTGACCGCCTTGGAGGATTCGAATTCCGCCACTTCGTCGCCAGCTTCGACCTGCGTACCGACTTCAGGCAAATCGATGTACACGAGTTCGCCGAACTGTTCGGTGGCGTATTCGGTAACGCCCACCATGGCGGGTTCAACGGAGGAATCCACCCACACGTGCTCGTCGGAATATTCGAGGTGCTCGGGCACGTCGAGGTTCACTTTGCTATCGTTTGCTTCGCTCATGCCGCCCATTGTACGGCGTATGCGAACGCCGCGCACCCGCGCCACGCGTAACGGGTCAGCGTACCGGTCCGGATGGCATGGCGCCGACTACCTGCACGATGGTGCCTTCCGGACAGTTGTCGTAGATCCACTTGGAATCGGCTTCGTACATGTTCACGCAGCCGTGGGAGCCGTAGTGCGCCGGGTCGCCGTGGGCGATGCCGTAATTGTTCCAGCTTGCCGTGTGGAAGCCTTCGCCGCCGTAGAAGTAGCTTACCCACTTCACACCCTTGGACAGGTAGCGCGAGCCGTCGTCGTTCAGGCCGGTCATGTCCTGGATCTGATACTTGAGGTAGATGTAGAAGGTGCCCAGGTCGGTTTCGTGCTTGCCGGTGGTGCCCGTGCACACCGGGAAGGTCTTGACGGCCTCGTCGTTGTGATACACGGTGGCAGTTTGCGCGGTACGGTCCACCACGATGCGGTATTCGCTCTTCTTCTGCACGGTTTTGAAGTTCTGCACGTCGCCGTCCACCGGAATGGTGGCGCCTTGGCCGTTTTTGAGCGCTTCGCCGATCTTCGGTGCGAGCGCCTCCATGTTCTTGACCTTCACGCCGTTCACGCCTTTGACGATGGTGGCCAGCACTTTGCCGCTGTTGTCGACGGCGTCTTCCTGGTCGACCGCGTCCTGGTTGAGCTGGGCTGGGACCTGCTGCTGCACGTAGTTGGTGATGGCGTTGTCATCGTAGGACAGCGAAAGCGTGCCGTGTTCGAGGTCGGCGTCGGTTTTCAGCCATGAGGCCACGACTTCGGCTGGAATCTGGAAGGTCTTGCCTTGTCCGTTGTCCAGCACAATCGGCGCATTCAGTCGCGCGTTTGCCTGGTCGGCCACGTTTTGGGCTTCAGGCAGTGCGACCGGCACGTCGATGGTTTCGTACGTGATCGTCACGCTGCCGCTGTGCCCTGGGTTCGCGATGGCTTTGGCGACCGTGTCGATCACGTTGTCCACCTTCGGGGACCTGCCGCCGCGGCCTTCCACTGCGACGAAGGCGCGCGCGTTGGCATCGTACGATGCGGTGGACGGTACCGCGCGGTCGGTGTCCTGCACGAATTTGTCGGTGACGAACGTCCTGAGGGCCAGCTTGTTGGACTTGGCGTTCAGCGGCACGTTCTTCTTGACGAACGGGTTGACTTCGTTGATGTATTCGAGTGCGCCGTTGGTCTGGTGCTTGGCGGCGAGCAGTTCCGTGACCGTCTTGTCGACGTTGTAGCTCACGCCGAGGTCGCTCAGGCTGCCGGAAGCGTTGTTGCCGTTGCCGTCCTTGATGTTCACGGTGGTGTTCTTCACGGCGGCCGTCACCGTGTTTTTCAGCTGGTCGGCGGTCTGTCCGGCCACACTGGTTCCGCCGAAGGTCACGCCCGGCGCGGCCTTGTCTTGGAAGTACCAGCGTGCGGTGAAGAAGCCGGCGATCGCGGCGACCACCAGCACGGCGAGCACGATTCCGGTGATGATCAGCGGCAGTTTGCGTTTCTTGGCCACGACGGCTTCTCCTTCGACCGGCATGGTGAGCACGGGAATGGCGGGAGCGGGCGTGGATGAGGGCATGTCACCGGTAGGAATGGCACCAGTGGGAACAGCTCCGTTGGGGACAGTTCCGGCAGGCGTGGTTTCGGCGGCACCGGCCGTCGGGAATGACTGGAACGGCTGGGTCTGGTCCGATGCGAAATTCAACGGCGGCATGGTCTCGGTGGCGGCGTTGGACACGTCGTCCTGTTCGGACACATCGGCCACGTCGGCGAGATTGATCGTATCGCCGTTCTCACCAGACTGCGGCGGCACGGCATTCACCCCTTCAAACGAGATGCCGGCGAAACTGTTGTCCGCATCGTTCTGCCCACTTCTATCAGACATGTATGTGGTTTCCTCATTCACTCTCTTAACGGTACATACCATGCAGCATGATACGCAGACGAGTGCCCAAACGAATACCTAAACAAGCTCCCCCGGCAACCGCCCCGAAGACAGGCTCAGCCGATACCACCTTTTAATGGCAGGTCTTGTCACGGCAGGTCGTGGCCGAGCCATTCCTCAATCATGTAGCGTGCGATCGTGGCTTTGCCCGGAGCCTCCATACGTCCCGAAACCAGTTCGCTCATGTATTCGTCGCGTGTGACCCAACGCGCCTGCAACGTTTCCTCGCCGTCCACGTGCACGTCGGTGGTGACCGCCACGCCTTTGAACGCCATCATGAGAGACGAGGGGAACGGCCACGGCTGGGAGCCGAGGTATTTGAGTTCGCCTATTTCGATGCCGACTTCCTCTTTGGCTTCGCGCCGGCATGCGTGCTCCAGGTTTTCGCCAGCCTCCACGAATCCGGCCGAAACCGAGTACAGGCCGTTGTTGCGCCATGCGCTGTTGTGCTGCAGCAGCAGACGGTCATCATGGTCGACGATCGCAGTAATCACCGCTGGCTCGATTCGGGGGAACAGCAAACGATTGCCATCCTCGTCGTTCGTGCAGTGCTGAGCCCAGCCGCCGAGCGCCGGTTTGACGGGCGCGCCGCACGTCGGGCAGTGACGCTGCCGGGCGTGCCACATGCTGAGCGAGATGGCGGAGGTTGCCTGTCCGGCTTCGCGTGCGCTGGCGTGGGGCGCGAATCCGCGCAGGTCCACCCAGTCGAATCGGGTTGCCGCGCTTTCCAGCAGCGATTTCGCGTTTTCCTGCGATTCATGCGCCGGCACTTCGGCGAACGCGTCATCCGCTCCCCCGCTGCGAGCCGTCGCAGCCGTAATCGTCGTATCGTTCGGCTGGACGTGCGTCACGTCCACGGCGACGACGTGCTCGCCCAATCGTCCGCCGTACGAGCCGAGGAATATGGCGAGCGCCGATGGGTGCGATTCGAGTTCCGCGGCAACGTACGCGCCCGGCAGTTGGGCGAGGCGCATTTTCACGTTGGCGTAGTCGGCGATGGCGCCTTGGCCGTGCGGCACGGCCACTTTGCCGTCTTTGACGAGGATGACTTTCGTTGCCGGTTCCGCCAGGACTTTGGCGAACAGGTCGGGTTCGCCGCGTCGTGCCACTTCGTAGTCGATGTCTCCTTGGGCGAGTGGCAGGAACGGCAGGGTCTGCGTCAATGCCAGTGGTGAGAACACGCTCATGGTTGTGTTGCCTCTTTCATGCGTGTTATATACGGAATATATTCGTTATACATACGCAGTACATATTCCGTATATACGTTTTATATATTTTCTCTATATCTTGTCGATACGCCGGATGGTCTGCCACAGATAATCGTCGCAGCCGGCTCAGCCGACTCGCTTCACCAGTTCCAGTAACGCGGCGGCCACCTGGTCGGGGTGTTCGTACGCGCTGAAGTGGCCGCAGTCGTCGATCACCGTCATCGTCACGTCGGTTTTCGTCATCGCGTCGGCGACCGGCTTCATCACTGCCGGCGGGCTGGACGGGTCCTTGTCGCCGCAGATTACTGCGACTGGCACGTTGATGTTCGGCAGCACGTCGTTCAGGTCGGGACGGCCAGCGGCCATGCGTTCGCGCCAGGCGATGCCGTCGGCGGGCTGTTCGTTGATCCACGTTTCGAACTGCCTGCAGTAGGCGTCCGACTGTTTCACGGTGGAATCGGCTTCCGACGGCACGGCGAATCCCATGACCGGCTCGTGTGTGCCGGTCGTTTCGCAGTCGGTGGCGATTGCGACGCGCTTCAATCGCATGTCGGCGGAGTCGGCGTCGGCTTTCGTGTCGCACAGGGCGAGCGCCGCCACCGCTTCCGGATGCAGGCGTTGGATGTCGAGAATCAGGTAGCCGCCCATCGACAGGCCCACCCAGATGGCCTTGCCGTAGCCGGCGGCGTGCAGCAGGCCCACGTACGCGTCCGCCATACGGTCCAGTCCGTACGGGAACGCGCCGTCGGCGTCCTTGCCGCCGCTGTCTTCGTCGGACGGAATCGGTCCTTCGCCGGCGCCGGGCATATCCGGAGCCCAGATCGCAAATGGTTTCACGCCTTGTTTCACAGCTTGGTCGCGTAAAGCCGCCGCGCACTCGTCCCACATGCGGTGGTCCACCGGAAAGCCGTGCACGAGCACCACCGGCGTGGTTTCGGTATCGTTGCCGCCGTCCGCATATACGTTGTTGTTCAGTTCAATCGTCATATTTTTTTCTAATCCTCCCCTATCTGCCTGTTCGCCTAGTTTGACTAGCTCTTGCCTCGCGTGCGCGGCTTGTCCTACTTGCCGGTCCATGCGAGCGCCTGCCGCACGATGGTGCCGTAACCATTGGCCATCTGCCCGACGAAGGTGTCGAGCATGTCTCCGGACGGGTCGACCCATTCCACATCGAGCGTCTCGTCCTGCGGCTTGCAATCGCCGGCGATCGGCACCACGTAGCACAGCGCGATCGCATGTTGGCGTGGATCGTAATAGTCGGACAGGCCGGGTGTCGGGAAGAATTCGGCCACGGTGAACGGCTGCAGGCTGATCGGCAGCTGCGGCAGGGCGATATCGCCCAAATCTTTTGCGACGTTGCGCGCCACCGCTTCACGCAACGATTCGTGATAGAGCACACGTCCGGCGATCAATGTGCGTTCGATACCGCCGTCGTCGGTGACGCGCAGCAGCGAGCCGATTTGCGCCACCCTGCCGAGATCGTCGGTGCGCACCGGCACGACCACGACGTACGGAATCGGTATTTCGTGGCGCATGCGGTTGATTTCGTCCGATGGGAGCCATCCCGGAGGGTTGCCCATTCCGCGGATGAAATCCTCCGGCGTAATGTCGTCGAATTCCCCGCGATGGCGGTTGGCGTCGAAATCGCCCTCGTCGGGCACTTCATCATTCATCACTGGCATGGTTCCATTATCACGCACGGCATGTGAATGTCACGTGCTTCCGATTCTTCCCATAGCGCAATCGGGTGCGGCAGTGTGTTTGCGTGGCGTGCGGCTATATACTTTTCGCAAACGGTCTTTCGCAATATTGCGCAGCATTGCACGATATTGTTTTTGAAATCGGCTTATAGCGTAAGCCGGGGAATGGGGAACGCATATGGCAACGCATGCAGTCACTTCGCAGGATTTCAACCAGGTCGTCGAATCCAATGATCTAGTGTTCGTGGATTTCTGGGCCACGTGGTGCGGTCCGTGCCGTGCATTCGGCCCAACGTTCGAGAAGGCAAGCGAGGCGAATCCGGACGTCTATTTCGCGAAGGTGGATATCGATCAGAATCCCGATCTGGCCGCCGCGGCCAAGGTTCAGGCAGTGCCGACGCTGATGGTCGTCAAGAAGCAGCAGATCATCTTCCAACAGGCCGGCGCGTTGCGCGCTTCCGATTTGGATGATCTGATCAGCCAGGCCAAGGCGTTGGATATGGATGCGGCCGCTTCCGATGGGAACACCGCTTCCAGCGGAGACGCCAAAGTGAAAACGCCAAGTAGTCAGTCGGAACGATGATTCGGCCCGTCGCCTGCGCGTTGCATACGTTATCTTCAAGTTCCTTGGGGTGCGGTAGACTATATGCAGTTGCGCGCATTCCGGCGGAACCCTAGCGGTTGTGCGCCGTGCCCTAGGCACGGAATCCGCCGAGGAATTGTACCCGATGTAGGAGCAGAATGGCTAGCCATAAGAAACATGCCCAACCAACTACGTTTGCCTTGCCGGGCAAATCTCAGATGGTGAAGATTGTCGCAACGGTTGCGGCAGTGGGGCTGTTGGCCACTGGCGGCATCGTGTCGCATAATCTGTACGCCACCGCGGAGAAGTCTCCTGCCAAGCAGGTCACCGCGTATTCCGTCACCGACAGCATCGAAGCCTCCCGTGGCAACGCCCGTGAGGCGCTTTCCGGAGATACTTCGTACGTCACCGTGAAGATCAACGGCAAGACCCGCGTGGTTCCCGGCATGCATTTCACCGACGTGAAGTCCGTGCTTGACGCGGGCGACATCACCCTTGATACGGAAGACACCGTTTCCCCGTCTTTGGATACGAAGGTGAACGAGAACACCGTCATCAAGATCGAACGTGCCGGCGCTTCCATTGAGGTGTCTGATACGGATATCGCATTCAACACGGTCAAGAAGGAGACCTCCAGCCTGCCGAAGGGCCAGGAGAAGGTCGAGACCGAAGGCGCGAACGGTGTTATGGAGACCACGAACCTCGTCACCAAGTCCGGCGGCAAGGTCATGTCTTCCAATATGATCAGCTCTTTCGTGAAGAAGGCTCCGACCGACAAGGTGATCCTCGTCGGCACCGGCTCCTCGTCCACGCCGTCCGCGGCCGCAGCGTCGATCGGCACCACCGTGCCGGCTGGCGAAATGCAGCAGTGGGCTCACGATTATCTGCTGTCCAGCGGCTATTCCGAGGCTGATTTCACCGCGACCGTGTACATCATTTCCCACGAATCCGGTTGGAATGTTTCCGCCACGAACCCGTCTTCCGGTGCCTACGGCCTGCCGCAAGCTCTGCCCGGTTCGAAGATGGTGAGCGCCGGCGCTGACTGGGCCACCAACTATCAGACCCAGCTCAAGTGGTTCTGGGGCTACTGCGCACAGCGCTACGGCTCCATCCAGGGCGCCTACACCTACTGGCTCGCCAACCACTGCTACTGAGTTTTAGTTTTTCAGACAGGAGAGGCTCCGCACACATTGTGCGGAGCCTCTCCTGTCTTATATGCCTCTTTTATATTTCATATGGAAAGATGGGTAGTGCCCGAAGGTTTGCGCACTTAGGGTCGTGCCCGTCCATGGGACGATGATCAGTTCGCTTCCTGCAGGTTGTCATCGAGCCGGGACATGTCGAGGTAGCGGCGCGTGCTCCATTCGTTCGCGGTGACGTACCTGATTCTGGCGCAGATGAGCATCAACGCGCTGTTGCCGTCCGGGAAACTGCCGACGACGCGCGTGCGACGCCGGATCTCCCGGTTCAGCCGTTCGATCATGTTGTTCGTGCGGATCCTCCTGCGGTGCTCCGTCGGGAATTCCGGCAAAAGGTAGGCGGTCGTCTCCCCGATGCCCTCGCGCAGGCAGCCGGCCGCCGCCTTGAGCTTCCTGGACTCCATCTCCGCGGCGACCGTCCCGGCCTTGGCGAGGGCGGATTCGCGGGACTCCATGGCGAATATCGCCTTCAGGGCCGCGGACGCCCAATCCCGGTGGTTGGGCGGCACCTTCGAGAGCACGTTGCGCATAAAGTGCACCATGCACCGCTGGTACTTCGCCCGGGGAAGCATCGAGTTCACCGTGGAGACGAGTCCCGCGCACCGGTCGCCGACCACGAGGCGCACGCCCTTCAAACCGCGTTCGATCATGCTTCGTATGAACTGCTCCCAGCTGGCAGCGTCCTCCCTCATGCCCTCCGTCACGCCGATGACCTCGCGGTGGCCCTCCGCGTTGACGCCGATGGCGACGAGGACGCTGACGTTCTCCACGCTTCCGCCCCAGGAGCGCTTGTGCCACACGCCGTCCATGAACACGTACGGGTATTCGGATTCCAATGGCCGGGTGCGCCATCGGTCGATGTCGTCATACACGCGCTTGAGCTTGTCGGAAAGGGTCTGGGATGGCATCCTGTCACCCCACAGCAGTTTGCTGATGTCGTCGACCTGACGGGTGCTCACTCCCGCCAGGCACATCTCCATCAACGCCTCCTCGACGCTGGACTCCCGCCTGCGGTAGCGTTCGATGACCGCGGATTCGAAGACCGCGCCCTTGAGTTTCGGCACCCTGAGCTCGAGCCTGCCCGCCTTTGCCGTGAGCGTGCGTTCGTAGTGGCCGGCCCTGTACGCCTTGCGCCCCTCCTTGCGTTCGTATCTGGCGGCCCCGGTGATCTCGTCGGCCTCGGCGTCGAGCATGGCGTTGAGGATCTGGGTCATCTTCTCGGTGACCAGCCGGTCGAGTTTGGTCTCGAACAGGTTCTGGTCGATCTGTATGATGTTGCTGTCGGGCATGGCTGCGCGTCCTGCTTTCCAATTGCGATTCTTTGTTTGGCGACTGAAAATCGTACACAGGACGCGGGCCATGCCCGCTTCAACATCTCAACGAAGAACAAAACCGAAAGTGCGCAGGAATTCGGACGTTATCGAAAGATGCAGGCCATTCATGGCGTTACGGTTGTTTATGCACGCAATTCATTCATCGCTTTTATCGCGGCCCTTTTGGCCATCTTACGCGTGAGCGAACGGCCAGACGCAACGGGCTCGAAAAAGCCGTCATGCTCTTTTTCCACCGTCCATCGCCAACCAAGCACGTTATTTTGAGCGACTCGAATACTGAACGAAGATCCTACACGCCCACTACCTGCCACATTCATTCCAAGCTCCCTTTTTCAGGATTTTTGGGCTGGATGCATACGTACTCATTATTAGCGTTTATGGACGTTTCGCACAGCCTATCAAGATACTGCATATAGTACAGCACTCACATCAAGAGAACTGTACTATATGCGATTTTTCAAGCTGAGCGGAATATTGTTCACTTACTCGCCATCTTTGGCCGTATGATGCGAACCTTTGCGGGGACCGCGCTTGCCGGATACACCCTTTGCAGCATCGGCCACAGCAAAAATGACAACCTTCTCATCCGGGTAGGACTCGCCATCCATGGCGAAATAGGCGATCTGGTCGTCTGCGACCGGCGGGAAAGTGAAATACTTCTGCACCGCTACCAGCACATCGGTGGTACGCACGGTCACGGAAGAAGCCTTTCCTGCAGCGTCAGAGTCGACGCCATCGGCCTTGCTTCGCTTGGTCTTGCAGAACTTGATGGCGTTCTCGTCTTTGGCGTCGCATGCCTGGACTGCGATCTTCTTCTGCTTGTCATTCACCAGCAATTTCACGTATGCCGGGCATCCGAGCGCTTCGGTCACGCCTTTGGAAAAGCGAACGGATGATTCCATGACCGTCATGGTCATCTTATTGGTGGTGGTCTTTTCTCCCACTGCTTCAAATCCGTCAAGAACAGACATGCCAACCCCTTGAAAATATAGGATATTAATTACATGCAATATAATACAACAATTCGCATAAATACACCCTTTTTTCACTAATAAAATAGGGGGTATCTCCGCTTTCCGGCAGAAATACCCCCTGTATTTCCAAGAATATAGCAATAATTCATAGACTTCATTGAACAAGTTTTCATTGAGATGAATTCAAGGAAATCATGCACCAATAATGTCGAGAATTACCGCGCCATATTTCAATAGTTGTATTTCACATCATTGGTCATTTTGCCACACGGCGTCTGATCGAGCTTCATATCAGCCGTGGCCTTGTCAGACACGGTCACGTCGAACTCGTACGTCACGCTCTTGCCAGGTGCGATGTACGCCATACTGGAGTTCAATGGCTTGCCGTCCATGGTGGCATTGCTACGGTCACGCACATCACCGGTCACGGCGATTGATCCAATCGAACCACCTGCAGGCGCGTAAATCAGCACACGCTGCGCGGATGTGCCACTCGGCGCCACGGGCACGCCACCAACGCCCTTCTGCTCACCACCGAGAATGTAACTCGTGCAGGTAGCCATTTCCGTGGAAGTCATACGGTTGGTCAGCGTGTACTTCACGTGGTAGGTCTTGTCACCTGTCTTGGTCACTTCGCTGGTACGGTCGATATACCAACCCATCTTCGAAGGATTCTGCTCGCTGATGTAAATGCCCGTTTCCGGATTGGTCTCGCTCTCAGGCGCATTCTTGGCGAGTCCAGCACCTTGGAAGTACTTCGCTTCGTCATCGTGGAACGTGTAGGCGTAGAAGTGGCGGTTCTCGGCCAAATCACCGATGCTTTGCGCCACCTTCATCATCTTGTCCACAGTCATGTTGCCAAAAGCGCCGTCCATCACCGTTTTGGCAATGTACTCGAAGTATTCGTCCTGCTGTGCCACAGGAACGTCCTTGTAGATGGTGTTGAGCATGTATTCGGCGGTGTTCTCGCCGGTAAGCACAGTGCCGTTGGACAAAGTGACTGGTCCGTTGATCTCCACCATCTTCTGGATGAACACCGGATCCACGGAAATCAAACCGTCGATGTTGCAGGCATATTGCGAACGCTGCCATGAAGCGTTGAGCATTTCCGCGTTGCGGGAAACATCCGGCACCGCGAAGGTGTCTCGCACGTCGAAGGAGAAACCCAACGGCCTGTTGAATACCGCATGTTCCTCAGCGGTGCCGTTGTTGCCATTGACGAACTCACCATTCGGGTGGAAGTCCCCCACCGCGATTTTGCCATGATCCGCAGTCATGGTGCCGAGAGAGCCAACCAAGCCGCCGCCGGAACGTGTTTCGGATGTGGTCTGTGCCGCCAGCAAGTATGTGCGGGCACCGTTCTGGCCGAGGAAGGAAGGCAGCATGTGAGTGGCGTTGCTGACCTGTCCGACCAAATCGGCGATATTGTCAAGCTGGTCCTTGCCCTGCTGATAGGCTTTCTTCACCATGCCGATTTTCGGCTCGGCAAGACTGTTATACTGCTTGTTCTGCTGCTGCACCTGCTGGTTGAGCTTGTCGAAGTTACCTTGCGCATCGGCGATTGGCTGCAGATTAAGTTGCCCTTCCGCACCGGAAAGATTGGCATCGGCAAGCTGTTGCACCGCAGTGGTCAACGATGGCAGTGTCTGCTGTGCAAGGTTGTCCACGACTTCCGTCATGCCTTGCACAGTGGCGATGTCACTGCCGACGAACGGCATTTTCGCAGCCACGTTCCATAATGAACCGTGCGCAATCTGCTTGGCCTGCGTCGTCTGCTGCTGAGCCTGCGCGATGGACGCCTGCGACGCGGCGGCATCCTTGAGCTTTGCAGGGTCATTGATTGCGGATAGTGAGGATATGGCTTGCGATTCGTGTGCCTTGACGCTTTTTGCCTGCTTATACAGTTGCATACCAAACACTGCAGCAATGGCAAGTAGCACGATCAGCACCGCAAGTACAATAAGCGTCACATTCCGTGCCGTATGTTTTTCCCGTATTGCTTGAGCATGTTGCCCCATGCTTTGCTCCTCAAATCATTAAGCACTCAATTTGACTATTCCAGCGCATTATTGTGCCACATGGCACCCCTTTTTTCGGCCGCCAAATGAAATTTCCCTCTGTTCCGTCACAAGAACAGAGGGAAAATCACAGAAAACCCACTTATTGGCTCAGTACGATCCACGGCCAGTGAAGATTACCATCACGGTTTTGGCAAGAATCGCAAGATCTCCAGCGATGGACCAATTCTCAATGTAGGAGACGTCCAAATATTCGCTTTGCTCCTGTGAAAGATCCGACCGGCCGGACACCTGCCACGGACCGGTGATGCCCGGCTTGACCAGCAGTCGGGCGGAATATAGGGAACCATAGCGGGCCACTTCTTCCGGCAATGCCGGGCGCGGACCGACCAGAGACATATCGCCCTTGAGCACGTTGTAGAACTGCGGGAACTCATCCAAAGAAGTCTTACGGATGAAGTGACCTACCTTGGTGATACGCGGATCATCTTTCATTTTGAAGATGAACCGGTCTTCCTGCCCAGTTTCCTCAGCGAGTTTCTTCTTCAGCTCCTCAGCATTGGTGACCATGGAACGGAATTTATACATTTTGAACGGCTTGCCGTGCAGTCCGATACGGGTCTGAGAGAAGAACACCGGACCGCCATCATCAAGCTTGATGGCGATGGCGACGCCGAGAAGAATCGGAGAGGAAATAATCAGCGCGCACAGTGAGCCGATGATGTCCAGCAAACGCTTGATTACGTTCGCAGCTCCCGTGTACTGCGGCAGGGAAGCCAACAGAACTGGCTGTTCCGTGGTGTTTCGCAGATACAAACGGTGACCGCTCACATCCGTCAGGGAGACCGCCAAGGCAAGTTCCATACCCAGCGACTCCACCGCAAGAGAAAGACCATGCAACATTTCGGAATCACGCGAAAGCACGTCAGCCACATAGACTTCCTGTACACCAAGGCTTTCGCAAATACGTGGGAATGCCGAGTTGAAAGGAATCACCTTGAGTTTGCTGGAGCCTTCGATATTGGCATCCGGTGTGTATGAGGTAACCACATAAGCGTCTTTTGAAGCTGGATCCGCTTCAATTGGACATACAGCAACTGGTTCGTACCCCCAATTCATGCAGTTGCGCATGGTCTGCAAGGCTTTGTTGATGCCATCGGAAGATCCGATGACCACCGTTCTGTACTTGCAAGAGCCTTTGCTGCGGTGACGATGCAACGCTTGACGCATCTGCCAGCGTGCGATGATGTCCAAGAAGAAGGCGATGACTGGCGCGATAATCAACGCAGTGCGGGGCAATGCAAGTTTGAAAATAAATGCAAGGCTGCAGTATGAGATGATGGTCAGCAACGACGCATTGATGATTTTGGCATACAGCTCATAGCCGTCCGCCATAACATGGCGGTGGTATGTGCCCGCGAATGCCAAGCACAGCAACCAAATCAGGCTGAACAGAATGAGGAAAAGCCAAAACGGCATCACATCGCCGATGGCATCGAAAGCAGCACCGTTGATTACAAGGCTGACGGTCAACGAAAGCAGCATCACTGCCAAATCGATGGCGATCAGGCTGGCGACGAAGGCGAAACGCCACCGGGGAGTCGATTCAGCCTTGCCGCGCCTATGTCCTTCCTTTTCCGCAGGAAACGGGGTATTGGAAAAAGTCATCGGCTCGAACTGCTTTTGCAGACGCTGATTCTGCATGGACGCGTATGCCTGTCGATGCGCATTGGACGAGACGATATGAATCTCTTGAGTCCTCATACCTTGCTCGCCGTTTGGTGCGTCGGATTCACCGGTATTCACGCCTTGCATGTATCTCTCTCCCCTTCAGCCGCATACGGCAAACAATCTACCACAAGCCCCCCCCAGAAAATAAGAGGGACCTATGGGGTACCATTCGCTATATCCAAATCCTTCTCCGATATGGCTTATTCGCCAGCAGTACCTGTATCTGAACCGCCGTTACCGCCGCCGTTCGAACCACCGTTGCCGTTGCCGTTCGAACCGCCATTATCGTCGTTCGAACCGCCGTTACCGCCGCCGTTCGAACCACCGTTGCCGCCGCCGTTCGAACCGCCATTACCACCGGTTGAACCGCCATTGTTATTGCCGCCGTTCGAACCGCCGTTACCGCCGCTCGAACCGCCACCGTTCACACCGTTTCCAGAGCCCAGACCAAATTGCCACGTATACGTGTAGCGTCGGTTCGTAGTGCCGTTACCGGTATTCGAATTAGTGTTTGCATTGGTATTCGACTGGGCATTAGCCGCAGTTTGTTCCGCCACAGACTTGTTCACGCCGTCAGAAGTCGAGGAAATCACCTTCGAAGCGTTCTGCATGGCCGCAACATCGGTGCTTTTGCCATCGAGGAGTTTCTGGGCAGCGTCAATCGCCTTGGCAAGCGCGTCACGTGTCGACTCGTCCGCAACCTGGCCTGCAGAACCGTCAAGCAACGTCTTTGCGTCGGCAATGGTCTTCTGCAATGCGGCAGTCGTCTTATTCACTTCCAAAGCTCGCTTGCTGGCGGCCACAGCTGTGGCTGCTGCGGTAACGGCCTTGGTCTGTTCTTTGATATTGCTGATCTGCTTGCTCATGCTACGGGCGTGCGCACGCAGTGTGGTTTCAGACAGCAACACCGAACATCCGCCGACCGTCTTGAGGTTCTGCGCCTTGGTCACGGCCTGAGTGAGTTGGTCGATTGTGGCGGCATCCGCCACCTGGTTTGCCGCAGTGCCCTGCAGACTGGTCGCCTGTTCGATGGTGTTTTGCAGTTTTTCGTTGGCTTTGGAGTATTTGGATTTCGCCTTCTCACATACCACCACTGCCGCGCGCTGTTCTTTCGAATTGATACGATTGCGTACCACGATGACGCCGGCGATAGCAACCGCCACTGCCGCAATCGCAGCGACAATGGCAATAATCTTTCGCTTGTCCGCAGATGGCTCTTTCGGTGCGACCGGAATGGTTTTCAGCGGATCATGTTCCGGATCTTCCGCGGCCAGCTCCTCTAGGTCGGTTATGCCATCTGATGTATCAAAGGCCTGAGTCGCTTCGGCGTCCTGTTCATCTGTCGAAGAGACGAGGGGTGGCAGAGTGGCGGTTTCCTCGGCATCGGCTGGTGCAACCGCTTCATCGAAATCGATGGTGTCGAGCGGCATACTGGGTATATCCGCGATTGTTGGCGCAGCCGAAACCGGCTGTTCCATTTGCGCAGGCACGGAGGAAGCGATGGTACGAGGCTCAGCAAGCGAAGTCTCATCCGCACCATCGACCTCTTCCGAATCGGTAGGCTGCAATTTGGGGAAGGTCAGCGGAGGAATATCCCAGCTGGTGTCCACCACATCCCGAGATATGTTGGACAAAATACCGTTCATAGACTGGGAATCATCGTTCTCAGTTGCCATACACCCCTCATTCCGTGAAGAAGGAAAACGTCAGATCCTCTTCTTCTTGCCGTTTGCACGATGGCTGCTACGCGGAGCACCATCTTCATAGTAGTAGTAATAGTTGGAGTGGGAGTTGACCTTCTTTGGATCTGCACGGTTGAAGATGAAGCCAAGCACCGGCACCTGCGCGGTGGCGAGCGTGTCGGACGCCTCCTGCAGGGACTTCTTCTCGCACACGTTACGGCTGACCACCAGCAGAAGGCCCTTGGCCCAACGGCCGAATACCGCTCCATCGTTGGACACCGCCAACGGGGCGGTATCAATAATCACGTAATCGTATTGGGTGAGCGCCTGCTCCACCATGAGCTTCATGGTTTCGGAGTTCAGCAGCACGCCAGCGTTCGCCGGCCTCTTGCCGCCAGGCAGAATGTGCAGGTTCGGCTTCCAGTAGCTCTGCACCACGTCCTTCGGGCCCATCTGCCCAGACAGCACGTGCGCCAGACCGGCGGCACCTTCAATGCCCAAGTGGTGAGCAACGGACGGGTGGCGGAGATCAGCGTCGATAAGCAGTACTTTCGCACCATCTTCAGCGAGGGCCACCGCAGTGTTGATAGCCATGGTGGTCTTGCCTTCGGACGGCTGCGCAGACGTGATGACAAGCAGCTGGCCCACGCCTTCGGTGCGGTCGGTCTGCAGGAAGTCGATATTCGTATGGATACGGCGGAATTCCTCGGCAATAGCGCCGTTAGGCTGGCTCACCAGCACCGGACGCTTATCATCAAGCGAAGCGTCCATCGGAACGGAGCCAAGAGAAGATGCTCGAACGATGCTACGCACATCGGAAGTCTCTTCAACCTTAGTGTTGAGGAGGTCCTTGATGAGTGCGGCGAACACGCCGATGATGATGCCGAGCACCACACCGACAGCCAAATACAGGGCAGTCTTCGGCGAAGACTTAGACATCGGGACCTGTGCCTTCTGCACGATGGAAAGCTTCACCGGGGACTTATCTCCGGAGTACAGGTCGCTTTCAATGACGTTCTTCAGCGATTCGGCAACGGAATTGGCGATGTCCGCGGCCTGCTTCGGATCTCCATCCACCACGGCAATGTTCACGAATGCGGTGTTGGTCGGATTGGTGACGGTGACCTGGCCGGCGAGATCCGTCACGGTTTCATCCAAGCCAAGATCATCGATGACCGGCTTGAGCACCTTCGAAGTGGTGGCAAGCGTCGGGTATGAAGTGATCTGGTTGGAAATGTAGCTGCCGCCAGCGGACTGCTGGTTAATGTCGACACCATTTTGAGAAGCATTGTAAGTAGCCATGGTCTGAGCCGTAGCCGTATACTTCGCCGGAGCGAGGAAGGTATAGGCGCTCACGCCTGCCACCACCACCACGAATGCGATGATCGCGGTGACCAGATGCTTACGAATGATTTTGAACAGATCCATCAGAGTGATGCCGTCATCCGCTTCCTCAACTACCCCTTGCAGTGCGGTAGGCTGCTGCACATTAGCGTTCTCTACAGAAGTCACTGAACTTCCCCATCTCACGTTGACAATATCTTTTCCAAGAATAATCTTCCCCCTCGAACTATTCCTCATCCCTTCATACATTGAACACATTTTTGGGAACTCAAACAGATGGGCCGTGAAATAAGGAACATTCCCTGTCGATATCGTGCGCGTACGAGACTTATTGGCAATATTCTGTGGCCGATTTTTGGCGGCCTATTTCTGGCGACAAGAAAAAGTACCACCGGCCGACCGTGCCAAGTGAACAAGGCCGCCAACACCTGCTGTTAGCCTTTCCTACGCCCAACTTAAGGCGATTTGGGAGAACGACAAGGCAAAGCTGGAAGAATACGCTGTCCCGCCAGCAAGGCGTGTACATAATAACCAATACCGATAATGGGAAACTGTATGTGGGAATCGCCACCGGAAGGAACGGCATATATCAGCGGTGGAAAAACTACATAGATAATGGCCACGGCGGCAATACAGAACTAAGCAAACTTGTGGAGCAGCAGGAGAAGCGTACGTAGAGACGCATTTCCGTTACACGCTTTTGGAACATTACGATTCCACCGTGCCCAAAAACGTCGTCCTCGCCCGAGAAGCCTATTGGAAGCAGGCACTGGACACCCGCAAACACGGATACAACGATAATTAAGCCTTGCCAGATATAGATACCCCAAGAATTTCCTCAAATCATTGGTAGTGACCGGTACAGGCTTTCATCATCATTCCGCCACGTCCTGAAAGTGACGGAATGTATGTGCCCAGCTCCCCATTTCGCTTATATGTGGCAGATTTCAAGAGATGGAAACTCCCATTTCGCTTATATATGGCAGGTCATAACGGGCAAAAGCCACTTTGGGGGTACATTTTCCACAGTTTAATGCGCTTTATCAGAGAGGAACCAAGAGTCCCAGAAACGTCACCCATCTCGATGAAGCTGGTGATGTTTTGTTGGGCTATTTCAACACAATCATCTACTACGCAACTTCCGAGTAACTGCTCTGGGTCCGACTGTTCAACCTGAAGAACCTCTACCAGCAAGCCGTTGGCAATTCTTCAAATACTTGGAATCCTGCTGGCGATCTACGCGGTCCGCATCCTGCTCGACTTCATCCGTCAAGAGCCATCCGCCACCCCTCGTTGACCGGCACGTAGCTAACGTCAATCATGGGGAACAGCGTTCTAGACGCCTAGATGACTGTGAGTGATCAAATAAAGGTGTTCGGCGTTGGCACTTGTTTCTGCATACTTTCCCGCACAATGGGATTAGCGGCATAATATTCTTGAATTGTCTTTTTGCTGATAATCGTGCTGCATGGAGCGGAAGGCGGCAAATCACCGCGCGCGATTTTCCAAGGGCTCTCAGCATGCGTCCTTATGCTTAGCTCATTTCCCGTACGAGACGACAGCACCGCGCACACTGCATCTATGGTTTGCTTTTCTTCTTCAGAAAGCGTCTTTTCACAGTCGTTCACAGGAAGCTCGCCTTCACGGATAAGGAATTTTCCCCTGTGCTGCGCATACAGTTCACGACATACAGGGCCGCCACGCCATGCTTGGAAATCTTCGTCAAAAAGAGGATGTCCACGACGAGCCAAAGATTCCGCCTGCGAATAGAACGCGAGCTTTTGTAATTTCATAGTGGTCATTGCTCCACAGCGTTTAAGAATGTACGCCGCGACATCCACCACAGTTGCCATGTCAATCCTCCCTTCATATATATGAAATCTGAAATCAGTCTAGTATAGTGGATGGCCATGGACGCGCCCCTTACTACTATCAGCCTCGGCACTATCAGTCGGAACAGAGCGAACAATTCTGGGAAAATCTTACGTGCAGGAGCACAATCAGTTTCGCCGGAAGAATATCAGCTCGCTATCGATACAGCACAAGCTTGGCGTGATCAGCATATCGAAGCCACTCAAGAGTGTTTTTCAGAGGTCTTAAAGTGCTCAAATGATTTTGCCGAATCCGTCTGCACTTATCGTCTCAAACGAATTGCTTCCATCATTCGTAAACTGCAACGCGCCCAAACCCACCTGAAATTAGGCGAATTGGATGATATCGGAGGATGCCGTCTGATTTTAGAGACCAATAATCAGGTCCGTCAAGCGGCTGAAATTCTGAAATCTCAGATCCCTCTCAAGAAAGGCAGCGGAGAGAAGGACTATATCCTCAATCCGCAAAAGTCCGGATACCGATCCCACCACCTTTTGTTCAAACCTGAGACTCAAACAGGTTCTTATCAGGTGAAAGTACAGATTCGAACACAGCTTCAACATTACTGGGCAACAGCTGTTGAGGCCGCTGGAGAAATCTATGGCACCGAATACAAAAGCCCCGAAGTTCGTAGACAGGCCGTAGGGCCTGAAGACCAGGAAAGGATTCAATTCTTTCAAATTGTTTCCAGCCTATTCGCTCTCGAAGAGGGAGCCCCGCAGGTTCCCGGCTTTGAACGCAGCCAAAAGGAATTGGTAAAAGAGCTTCAGACGCTTGAATGCTCATCATGCTTATTGGATGATTTGGCAGCGTCCACAGACAGCATCTTCCCTTTGAATCCTCCAACGGATAAAGCGGCAACGCTGTTTCTCCTCAAACTTTCTCGCGAAGATCAACTCCTTGATATCGAGTCTTTCCGCCAAGATCAGCTTTCTGAAGCATTGCAAAAATACGGCGATCTTGAAGACCAAATTGAGGCAGCGACCAATAAGGGAACCGAATACGAATACAACAATGTTGTGTTGGTTTACGCCCAAAATCATGAACAGTTAAGCATTGCCTATCCAAACTATTCAGCTAATGTCAGCCACTTTGTGGACAAGGTTGGAGAATATCTGCAATAGTGTACGTTCAGTCAAGCCGACGTTTCGCGATGAGAACGGTGTCTATGCTGAACGCCAATAATGTTCAGCATAACTGGCGACGGCATGCAGATTTATTCGACAAAAGCATCAAGTAGAGCAGCGTGATGATGCTCAATGATGATGTTTCATGAGAGGGCGTCGATAATACCGGCAATCACGATTTCGCCAAGAGAAATCCGCGCGGCCGATATAAGGTTAGACGCACGGATTCCTTAATCATGCAGACTGTAGGATACTGAAAGGCAGATGCCGCGAGAACCTGCCAAGAGATAAGAAACCACGGAAGGAAACGACGAATTTCGTTGCACGATTCCGATTTTCGTGGCAAATTTCGAATCGTGCAACATTTTTTCTGTCGAAACACGATTCTCCCACCTATTTCATGCCCCCGAACCGGCTTTTCCGGCACTTTCGCGCGAGTACGGGGGTGTGCGATGTAGCACGATTCCAAAAAACGGCCGAAAAATGGAATCGTGCGACATTTACGGGACACAGAACGTGCCAAAGCGGCCGGAGGCATGCGACCATGGCAAGAAAAACGCGTCCAAGACTCCATCCCTTTCATCTATTTGACGTTCCGGCCCTCCCCTATCAGGAACAAGAACCAAGAATCCCGAAAACGTCAGCATTCCGATCGAAACAATTCCCATCCCGATATGAGAAGGGGGACATCGCAAAAGCCTCCACACACAAACAGAAAACGTCCAAGGCAACGTCCCAGATTTATGATGTTGCTCGCCTCAAAAATACATCAAAACATCCGTTCCTTCTCTCAAGAAGGAATCAGCAGAGACTGAAGCATAATGAGCCGACGCATCGGCTCCTCCTAGGTGTCGCCCGAAGGCTTCCACCACAATTAAATTTAGGAATCTGACCTTCCTTACCTATCTTTCATAATTCTGACATGTAAGAGATAAATCTTACATGTTAGAATTATGAAAGGTTATGAAAGGAAAGCGATGTTACCAGATCGGGAATCTCTGACCGTCGAATTCAAAAGCGAGCAGCGCCGCCCGCAATCAGACGATGAAATCGTAGATAACGTCGTTGCCCTCGCGAACACACAAGGCGGCACGCTCTATCTCGGAATCGAAGATAACGGCATAGTCACCGGCGTCTCCGAACAGCATTCCAATATCAATGGACTCGCGGCCTTCATATTCAACAAAACCGTACCGCAGCAGACCACCCGAATCGAGTCTTTTCACGAACATGGCTGCCAAGTGGTAGCAATAGAAGTAGATAACAGTCAGCAAATCGTATCCACAAGCAACGGCAAGACTCTGCAACGCCGGCTCAAAGCCGACGGCACTCCCGAAGTAGTGCCGTTATTCGTCTCGCAATTCATCAGCCGTCTCTCACAACAACGCAGTTACGATTACAGCGACATGCCAGCCCCAGGCGGCGAGCTCACAGATTTGGATACCGAAGCCCGGAACCAATTGCGCCAGCACATTCGCGAGACCAATACAAACAGTTCACTGCTGACTTTCGACGATACGGACTTCGACAGGGCTCTTGGACTGGTGTCCGGCAATGAGGGTGAAGAGCTTCCCACCATTGCCGGGTTATTGACCATTGGCACCACCGAAGCCATCAAGCGCTGCATACCCACAGCCTCAGCCACGTTCCAGGTCATGGAAGGTACGACACCGCGAATAAACACGGATCCATTTGTGCTGCCGCTGGTTGACATGTTCGGCAAAATCAGCGATTTAATACAACCATGGAACCCCGGCCACGAAATCATGAGCGGATTGATACATATGAACGTGCCGGATTTCGACCCTCAGGCTCTCCGCGAAGCCATGGTAAACGCGTTCTGCCATCGCGACTATGCACGGATCGGCAGCGTGCGGTTCATGATTGACACCGATGGCCTGACCATTTCCAACCCGGGCGGCTTCATCGAGGGCATAAGCGAAGACAACCTCCTGTCTGCACAGCCTAGATCGAGGAATCCCCGACTGGCCTTGATTCTGAAAACCGCTGGATATGCCGAGCAGACCGGACGCGGAGTGGATAAGATTTATATCGGCTCATTGGCCAATGGAGGCGCAATGCCCGATTATTCGCAATCCACCAGCACCGAGGTCAATTTGTTCATTCGCCGTGCCGTGCCAGACGAGTCGTTCATCAGGATGGTGTCCGAAGAAGAGAAGCGACGTGGCAGCAGTCTCTCGGTATGGGCACTTATCATACTTTCTTTGCTTAAAGAGCATCGTCGTCTGACTATGTCGCAGCTTCACGAGTTTTCCCGATTGGAAGAACGTCGGGTAGTTGGCGCAGTGGAGGATTTGGTGGAGGCTGGCGTTGTGGAGGCGTCCGGCAGCGGCATATCCCGTTCGTACATTCTGAGTTCCAAGGTGTACAAGGCAGACGATGCATTACCGGCATACGTCAGGCAGAACAATATCTCAGCGACACGTCAGCGAGGACTGGTACTTGAGCTAGCCGAAAAGAACGACGGCGAGGTGACATCTTCGGAAGTCATGGATTTATTGGGCTTGAGCTATATCAGCGCATACCGGCTACTTAAGAAGATGGAGGATGAGGGCAAACTGATGCATGAGGGCAAAGGACGTTCCTCGCGATATCTCATCGCGTAAACAGGATGTGCCAGCACCTGGAGATGGTGCCGCCAGCGAATGGCTGCGAAGCTACCTCCAAGAAAGCATCCGCCCCCCGTTTGGCCATATGGCCAGCATACCGGGAATCCTTTGCCAGCCAACGTTCCAGTCACTGCCTGGTCGGATAACCCAGGTGCTCGACCACCTGGGCCGTTGGCCTCGGCGTGGCGGAATACAGTTCCACCGCACGCTGTCGTTCTTCGGGACCGGACATACGAAGATTCTCTCATTCAGTCTCCAAGAAAACGCCAGCATCCCCTAATGCCCGAAAAGTTGCGCACTTTGGATCATGGCCGTCCATGGCGCGATGACCGGTTCGCTGCCTGTAGGGTGTCATCGAGCCGGGACATGTCGAGATAGCGGCGTGCGCTCCATTCGTTCGCTGTGACGTGCCTGATCCTCGCGCAGACGAGCATGAGGGCGCTGTTGCCGTCCGGGAAGCTGCCCACGACGCGCGTGCGCCGCCGGATCTCCCGGTTGAGCCGTTCGATCATGTTGCTGGTGCGTATCCTCCTGCGGTGCCCGTCCGGGAACTCCGGCAGCAGGTACGTGGTCGTCTCGCCGACCCCCCCCCGCGCAGGCAGTCGGCCGCGGCCTTCAGCCTCCCGCCTTCCATCTCCGCGGCGACCTGTTCGGCCTTGGCGAGGGCCGTCTCCCGGGATTCCATGGCGAACACGGCCCTCAACGCCGCGGAAGCCCAATCCCTGTGGCTTGGCGGCGTCTTCGAAAGCACGTTGCGCATGAAGTGCACCATGCACCGCCGGCATCTCGCCTCGGGGAGCATGGGGGTTGACGGTGGCGACGGGCCCGGCGCACCGGTCACCGACCACCAATCTGACGACTTTCAGCCCGCGTTCGATCATGCCCCTGACGGACTGCTCCCAGCCGGCCGCGTCCTCCCTCATGCCCTCGGCCACGCCGATGACCTCGCGGTGGCCCTCGGGGTCGACGCCGATGGCGACCAGGATGCCGGCGTTCTCCACGCTTCCACCCCATGATCGCTTGTGCCACACGCCGTCCACGAACACGTACGGATATTCCGATTCCAACGGCCTGCTGCGCCATTCGTCGATCTCGTCGTACACGCGCCTGAGCTTGTCGCCCAGGGTCTGCGAGGGCATAGGGGCCGGCTCGACGCGGAACTGCGCGCGATAGGCCGCGCCAGGCTGCTGGTCATCGACGAGCTGGGCTACCTGCCCATCGACATCGACGGGCCAGGCCCTGTTCCAAGTCATCGCGGATCCCTACGAAAGACGGAGCGTGGTGTTCACCACGAACCTGGAGTTCGGACGGTGGGGCGAGGCGTTCGGCGACGGCGACATGGCCGCCGCGGTCATCGACCACATCGTGCACCACGGCAGGACCGTCAGGTTCCGTGGCGAGTCGTACCGCAACAGCCACTCCCTGATGAGATAACCGAAAAAGAGAGGAAACATCCGGGCTACCGGTGACGGTGTCCATTTTGAACGCCGATGGTGTTCAGATTAAGCTGGTGACGCCACGCAGATTTATTTGACGAAAGACAACTGCTCCCAGCTGTCCCCGTCCTCCTTCATGCCCTCCGTGACGCCGATGACCTCGCGGTGGCCCTCGGAGTCCACGCCGATGGCGACGAGCACGCTCACGTTCTCCACGTGCCCGCCCCAGGAGCGCTTGTGCCACACGCCGTCCACGAACACGTACGGGTATTCGGATTCCAACGGCCTCGTGCGCCACTGGTCGATCTCCCCGTAGATCCTTTTGAGCTTGTCGCTCAATGTCTGCGAGGGCATGCGGTCTCCCCACAGCAATTGGCTGATGTCGTCGACCTGGCTGGTGGAGACACCCGCCAGGTACATGTCGATCAGGGATTCCTCGACGCTCTGCTCGCGCCGCCGGTAGCGTTCGATCACCGCGGACTCGAACAGGGCGCCCTTGAGTTTCGGCACCTTCAGCTCGAGCCTGCCGGCCTTGGCGGTGAGCTTGCGTTCGTAGTGGCCGGCCCTGTACGCCTTCCGTCCCCCGCTGCGCTCGTATCTGGCGGCCCCGGTGATCTCGTCGGCCTCGGCGTCGAGCATCGCGTTGAGGATCTGCGTCATCTTCTCGGTGATCAGCCGGTCGAGCCTGGTCTCGAGCAGGTTCTGGTCGATCTGTATGATGTTCTCGGGCATGGTTCCGTCTCCTGGCTTCCAATCGCGGTTTTTTGTTTTGGCGAATGAAAATCGTACACAGGACGCGGGCCATGCCCTCTTACGTCAGGGCCGGAATCCGAAAGTGCGCAAGAATTCGGGCGTTATCGATCGACGAGGAGGGTTCCAGGCTCCTGTTCCAGGTCATATCGGATTCCTACGAGACCCGGAGCGTGGTCTACACCACGAACATCGAGTTCTCCGGCTGGGGACGCGTGCTCGGCGACAAGAACATGGCCGCCGCGTTGATCTACCGCACCGTGCACCACGGCAGGCTCGTCAGATTCGAGGGAGGCTCCTACCGCAGCGAGCACGTCCTCATGACCAGATGACCAAGGAAAAAGGGGCGGCGGGTTCCGACGGCGCAGTTTCCGCTGGAAGCCAGCCGCCTATACTGCTGAAAAATAGTGCCCATACTGTGGACGCCAATTTGCAGAAACACACGACAAGCCACTGCTTCGCTTCGACTCCGGCGAAGTCCGCGCTTTCGGCACCCCATGGCGCGGCAAGCATGTCCTCGGTTCGAACATTAGCACCCCCGTGGCCGGAATATGTCTCATCAAACAGGCTCCGGATAACCACATCGAACACGTGAACAGCATACAGGGACTCCCCTAGCTTCTTCAACAAAGCTACAGACCCAAAACACGCAGGGCGCACAGTCGTACCTGGATATGGCCATTCAATTGACGAAGCAGATTCCGCTATGGGAACTCAGCTGCACACCGACTATCGAAGCGGCCCGGCTTTCCTATACGACCATGAGCAGGCAATCTGCAACGAAGCATGGAGAAAACAATGACTAATCATCGTTCCATCCGGTATGTATGCCGAATGCCAGTGCAAAAATTGGCGATGTCACGCAGATTTATTTTGATGAAAAGGCAATAAGTTTCAATTATCATACAATTCTTCTAGCAGCAGACATTGCAGTCTCAAGAAAAGCAACTATTTCAGAAGGACATTCTTTAATATCAAGCTTATGCACAGCCAACCGATACGCCATCTCGTTCTTTTTATTCCTGTTCTTATCTATGTTAAGTTCATCACAAGATTGGGATAAGGCATCTTCCCAACCGAGCCATTTTTGTTTCATGAACTCTTCGAGATTATCTTCAACGACAAAAATAGTATTATTGGAATATAGACCCGCTTGCGGCCATCGACAATCAACACATTCTTCCTCAATTCTAAAATACTGAGACATACAGTCATTTTCTTTAGCCATACCACTTACATCGCCAGTTTTTTTAGATTGATCATTATCAAACATCACTAACGAAGTAATACCAAATTTATCAAGGATAGCATGAAGCTTAGGAATATTAGGCTTGCCGATTGCTGGTAGGATTTGTATTCCATATTTTCCCAATGCCATGGTAGAAGAAAGCTGTATATTATCCTCAAAATATCGGTTAGCAACTTCTTCGAGAATCGCCTTGTCAGACGAACCTTCTACTAGGATGACCACATTTGAAAAAAGTGCAGAGGATAAATCATTGCAAATGATATGTCCCATGGATGTTTTAATCGATTTTTGTCCTGATGCCCTAAGCTTTTCGTCGACTTCTTTCTCCACCACATTGTATAATTTGACTGTTGTATTTTTTCCATGCTTCCGAATAAAACGATAAATTTGATCATAATGTTGTGGCTCAAGAAAATATGGACTATGAGTGTCATACATAATCTGAATGCCACTATCGTTATCTTCACCCAGAATTCTGAGCACTCGCGCAAAAGTCAATGCCTGAATAGGATGTTGATACAGTTCAGGCTCTTCGATAGCAAGACAGAGAGTGCCTTCAGTCTTGTTCGGGCTAGATGTTTCTGCAAGTAGCTGCAGCGCGGAAATCAGAAGCATACGTTGAAATCCATGCCCTTGTTTCGTAATTTCCGTTTCATCTTCACCATCATGCGCACGAATGCCAAAATTTGTTTTTGGAGGTTTGATTTCTTGCGTTTCTGAGATAACCGAAACTGTTCTACCTACGGAATATCCCTCTATAATAGAATTCAGCTTGCAGGATAGGTCATCGAGTTTTTTGCCATATATCTCGTCATATATTCGTTTTCTTTGTTCTTCAATGCCTGAATAAAGCTCTTGAATTCTTTCATCCGCTGCACTGCGGTCGACGGTTCTCCCAATAATTGAACCGAGAATACTGTTTCGGGAATCTTCAGATTCCTCGCTTGCTCGGTAATCAGCTTTTACAAGAGTGAAATTGAAAATATCCTTCATCGCGGCATTGCCGTTAAAACCATTAAAAGAAGTTGACACTTCTTCAGGCATATCTTCAAGCTGATCGCTATGTGATTGTTCCCACGCTGAGATTGCCTCATTTATTGAAGACGCAGTAGTTGCTTTCGGGAGATTCAATTCTGGATGTCTATTTTGCAGATTGTTATAAGCGTCTTTTTTATCACCTGCTTTTGTCAATCTCTTAATGTCGTTAAAAAGAGGGTTACCTTTTGAGTTTGCGGACAGGATCTCTTTGCCTTTGTCGTAAGTTTTCCAAGCAGTAAATTCATCTGCGCCTTGTGGAGAATACTTTCCGAGCGCTCGTTTATCAGAGTCTGTAAGCTGATTGAATGTGACCGACACTTCAATTGGTTCGTCAGCATGATTATAAGTAGCGTCTTCTTCTGTCAATTCGCCATCTTTGGATCCGTTAAAAAACCAATCCAAAGCATACAGTACCGTTGATTTTCCAGAACCATTTGGCCCTATAAACGTAGTAATATTATGAAAATCAATTGTTACATCGTAAAGTGTACGGAAGTTTTTAATTTTTACTCTCTTAATACGCATTTACAGTCCCTTCTGCCATTGCGTTAAAAGCCTGTCACCAATTTTCTATCACCCTTTTAATTATGCTACAAATGCCCATACAAGCAAGTAGAATTTGGTACTATTCAAAAACATACCAGAATCACAAGGGATGAGGATATACAACAGCAACTTTGGTGACTATATCGTTTTTGTTGACGAAAGCGGCGATCAAAGCCTGAATTCAATTAACGCCAGTTATCCCGTATTCGTACTGTCATTCTGTATCTTTGAAAAAACTCATTATTATACTCACGTGGTGCCAGAGATTCTACGTCTCAAGTTTGATTTCTTTGGTTCCGACATTCCCATCCTTCATGAACGCGAAATTCGAAAACGTGAAGGAGATTTCAATATTCTCATGCGCGACGAAATTCGTGATAAATTCTTCGACAGGCTCAACCAAATCATGATTGAGTCCCAATACACAATCGTGTCTTCCCTCATCGATAAACGAAAATACTCACATTTCAATACACCAGACAATCCATATTCCGTTGGTACAAAATTTGGAGTGGAACACGTGTTTTTCGAAATGCAAGAGCACGAGCAGCGTGGGCGTAAAATTCTAATCATATTTGAAAGCCGCGGACGTAACGAAGATCGAACCCTTGAAGAAGAATTCAAAAAAATGGTAGAGCAATCCAACCTCAACGGGATAAAAGGCATGTTTGATTTCCATTGTGTTAGCAAGAAAGCAAATCTACCCGGGCTTCAACTCGCCGATCTTGTGGCAAGACCCATAGGCGTTCATTATTTGCATCCCGAGCAGCATAACAGAGCTTGGGAAATGCTCCTACCAAAAATGCGAACTTCACATGATGGAAAACTTGAAGGTTATGGATTGAAAATCTATCCACAGTTTGATCCTACGGAATAGGAAAACAAAATAGCGTACGGCAATTCCCAAGAAAATTGAACGAAAGGTCTTGGAATTCCTTCCAAGACCTTCGCCGATCGGGCACTCCCAATCCATAACAAGTATTATAGCCTTTTAGTGTTAAAAAGTCAAGGTTGTTAGATTGGGAATCATTCGCCGCTCAAGCAACAAACGATAAAACAACCGCATCAAATCGTTTGATTAGAGGGCTAGCATAACCTCGCCGCCGGTGATTTCCTTCAGATGCCGATCGTAGGAGCCCTCGCCGTAATGCTCACCGGGCTTCATGATTCACTTACCAGAATGTCCGCGTATGTCCAGCTAAAAACAACTGTCCTTGTGACGAGAGCCTCATGCCGCAATGCGAATCATTACCCAAGAACCACTTAAAAATTATGACACTTTTACCGATCCGTTAAGCACTACAACATCCATTTGTTAAAAACCAATAATTGCAATTGCTTGACCAAAAGCGAAATCATCAAATTACTTTCAATGTTTTAATCAGACTATCGGTAAGTCCTTTAAGACCCCAATCATTATCCTTGTGAAAGAAAATTGTACGAAACTGACTCACATCAAACGGCAATGTTTGACTATTGTCCTTTTCACATATCGGAATCACAACACGTCCACGAGCATGTGCCATTCCCATTTCGTAGAAAACATTAGGATTCGATCCACTTAAATCGACAATAATAGCCTTAGAGCCCTCGATAAGCTCTAAAATATTTTTCTTAATGTCTTCAGGAGATACATATTCATCCGCTCGAACGCATTTAAAATCACACGCTGAAGCTGCATCTTTAATCGCTTTGTACACTGGGTCATTACCGGCCGTGAGATAACCACCCCCGAATGGCATCATCACACCGATTCTTCTCCCCTCAATTGCAACTTCCGGAAACTTCATCACGAAAGGACTATCCACAGGAGTAATTTGCTGTTGCTGCAAATTACCGAGCATACGATACGGATCGCCACGCAGCACAATCCAGCGAGTTCTTTGTCCCAACCAACCATTTCGCGGCAGGAATGCGTTTAATTTAAATGCAGGAAACGAAGCAACCACTGTTTCAAGATAAGGATCATAGTTATCTTGTCCCAGATAGCCTATGCGTGCTGTTGCCGGACGGTCCTCATCATATTCAGGAGTCATGATAGTAGGCAGTTGCTGAAGCTTATGAAAGTCAGGATCCCCATCCTCGTCCTTAAACAGAGCAGAGACACTCTTCTGTGTTTCTTCAAAAATCCTGTCTTCAGGAAACGCGTATTTTTTATGCCCACCAATTATGACATTGAAAAAATCAGTCACAACAATCCCTTTCCATACTTGCTCTCAGATAATTATGTTCAAGAATATGCCGCTTTATTACACAAGGCAAAATCTTGTTGGATGCGTTCGTGTTTGCATATTTACGTCAGCAAAGAACTGTATTTCTACATATTTTGTTTTCAACTATCGACATGATGAGATTAAGCTGACCCTGTCATTATGCTGGCGGACTGTATCAAAAAGGTTATGACCAACGGCAAGGAACCCGTCCGTCTCAATCTCGAATCCATCGACGAACTTCGAAACACTGGCACTCATTTAGTGGTCGAAGAATACGAAATCACCTATGGCCCGATATTTCAAGCCAACATCCACAATTACGACGACAAACTCCGCGACTGGCACAGCATCGAAATATGCGACAGCTCAGGCAGTCGCGTTTATCGTCGATGAAATCTCCAAAAATCCACAGCACGTCATCCAAATAAAGGATAAAACAAAAAGGATGGGGAAATGACACAAGGCCAACCCCAGGGGCAAAGGAATTCTCGACCTAAAGTCTTACTCCCATTCAGGAACCCAGCCGTTATCCACTCAAGTTGGCCTTGTAGGAACAAACCTACACCACCCGTATGTCAATTGCCGCAGATCGACGGAAAAACATAGCGTATCGGGTCTGATAAAACATGTCAATAACCGGACGCCAGCCTGAGCGTCGGAGGCATCCAGCACGCAAGCATCCCCGGCCCGGCGAAGAACAATCGTCGAATGGACTGTGCGGTACATAGCACGAGGCAAGCCACACGTCATTTCTCCATGCCACACTTAACCAGTGTTAGCACTACCGCACAATCTGTCATGAGCACGTCCACACAAAGCACCGCGATGCCCGACTAGGTAAGCTCCTTTTCGTCATTAAAAGACCGAGCACCGTAATACATAACTATCCTCAGCCCTTCGCACAACCTCACACAGTCAAGCCAACTCGGCGAGACATGGCTACTGCGGATATAGGATACCTACGAATCCGATGGAGTTGGCTGCAACACGAAGTAGCGATTAGCATATAACAGAATTCGTTGAAGACGGGAACCGCACTCAATAACAATCTAAGTGATCCATCGGTCTCATGCCAACACGATACGACCATACGAAACCTGCAGCATAGATGCCCCATTCCACACCCCCATCTCCGCATGGTTCTTCCTCGACAGGGAACAGACCAACCCCAACCTCAAACGCACATGAATCATGGAATGTCCCCGTTCTAGAGCCTCATCCTCACAACGTTCGGTAAGACCGGTCAGTTCAAGCCCTATGACAAAGAGAGCATTCCCTGTCAGTATGAGTTCATGATGATATATCGTTATCCACGTTGTCCTCGACAAGCAATCCCCCTAATTCGTAAAAAGAGATATAGTTATCTCATGCCGTCAGGTGAAGAAATACAGCGCAAAGGTGAAGAAGGTGCCCATCGAGCTAAAAGATGGCTCGAACGCACATTAAGAGCAAAAGTACAATGGGTCAACCCCGATCCCACCGCCGTTAAAAAATTAACCTATAAATGGCCAGGCAATAGCAACACCTTCTCCTTTGATTTAGGTGGATCATTCATTGGACAAGGCGACGACGACAGCAAAACCCGCGAAGGAGAAAATTTCTTCGCAGAGGTTAAGAACTACTCCAGTGCCAGTGACCAATTGTCCATGTTCACTGATTTTTTGGCAAAATGCTACGTAGCCAGAAAAGAAGATCCGAAATTCGCTGACGTTTTTCTATGGATTACCTGGTCTCCATTTGGAGTTACAAAATGGGATCAGTTGCGTTCACCAAAACAAATTAAGAAAGCAATCTTAAACAAAAGAAATCAGACAAGGTCTCTAAATATTTCAAATACTCAAGAAGCGGAAGAAGCCCTTTCTCAAGAGAAAGAGTTTCTAGATAATCTATCCAAAGACATATGGATTCTAGTTCTTTCAAAAGAACAGGAAGATTTTCTAACTATTTCCAGAGAGGAAATGGGAGTAATAGCACAATATCGTACGGGAAAAGAAGGATGATGATGTCCTATGATGCGCAGCGATGAAATTGAAACAATTCAATCCATAAAAGATAAGACACGATATTACATCGAACAGTGCAGTCCAGAATCAAATATCCGATATACCGACTATTTCAATCATACTTTTATTCCAGATATGGTCATCGACTGGAATAAACAAGAAAGATATTTATATATACGAACAACTCCAGATATTAATTGGATTCTTGAGGATGCAAAACTATTAGACATTTTCCATCCGATTATTCTCACAATCGAAGATTTTAGTGAAATTACCGATAAGAGCACTCCTGAGCTTCAGAGCAAAACCATCAACTCCCTCATCAGCAACACCATGACTTTAGGGATGCTTGCAAAGCAAAATCGGGAACAAACTATATATAAAATCGTCAACTACCCCATACCTCAGTATGGGCGCGGACTTTTTACAAAACCCTTAGCAATAAAGACAGCGCAAGATTTTATCGACGGAACTAACGCTGCAGAATCTCTTAATGGGGATCAAGTAGCGCAATCATTGCAAACAATGCACCAGGTTATGTCCAATGACGGAAGAAACCAGATTGATTCGTTTTACCAAGCATTATGGTGCGGACATGGCGGAGCAATAACCGACTATCCTTCACCTGTTTTATTGGAAAAAGAGATCAATGACGAAGGATGGGACTATCTTCTTTCCCATTCAGACGAAAACACGCAATGGTCATCTATACCCGCAAAGCTCACACTTCCACAAACGTCTCAGCTGAATGCACAAAAACACCCCTGCAGCTTCAATTCCTTGATTGCGGGAAAGGCAAACACAATTGCTGTTAAAGCAGCAAAAGTTGTTCAAACACCGCCATCTTTATTCTCCGAGTCAGCGCATCTTCCTTTTTGGCACTGGACCATCGACGAAAAACATCTAATTGCTACAAATGGAACGACGCAAATTATATTCTCAGATTCGACCGAAGATATCAAGAAGATGTATGAATCCGAAAATATTGCAATGTATGAAGGGCTGGACGTTGACACCTTTATCCATAGAGTGGCTGGATTAAAAATACAGCGAGTTCAAGTAGACAACCGCGACAGTGTAACTGTTTATAATATTCCGGACTCTAAAATCCAAAAAAGCAATACCCTGCGAATGTTTGGGAAGAATGCCCGAGTCATATCCTGTGAAGTGCAGATTTCAATTTCGAAGAGGGAAAAGAACATCAAATTTGATTATATAAATGGAATTGCAAACGTTCAACGAGGGACCTGTAATCTTCAAGCTTTCGCACAGACAATTATTCCCGCTATGGTTGATTTAAAAGAATCAGAATATGATTCCTTATCATATCTTTTCATAAAAGAAGCACAAGGGGTTCTTTTCTAATATTCCACTAACGAATCCCGATACCTTAGAAAAGAAACAAAATGAAACAAGTATATAAAACGCTTGGTGACGAATGGGATCTAGATCAACCAACCGCAAAGCTCTTCGAGGAACGCTTGAGAACGGCAACCCCAACTCCCCTAGACTGGGTTGTTATCGATCGATTTGAAAGAAAAGAATGCAACGAGCATGGCGAGACGGAATATATCCAAACCACACATTGCGCGCTCATCGACAATAAGAACAGTTCTATCGACAAAGCACTACATAGCTTCAACAGCTCTGGATTAGGCAGATTTGATCTGCGTATATCGGAGCAAAGTGCAACTGGATATGAACCCTGCTATGGCCTTCAGTCAACGTCCGATCCATTCCGCAGCTTCTTCGCACAAATACGTAACGCCCTAGGAAGCACGACGCCAGAAGTCGACATTCTGCCGTCGTTCCTATGGTTTTGGAATGCATACAGGATAAAAGATGAGTGGAAATACACCGATTCGACGGGGAAAGAACTGCCACTACTGCGTTTTACACTGGATACCCCTGACGATGACAAAGCTAATTGGAAATTAGAAGTCAGAGCGCTGGAATTACGTACTTTCCTGTACTACTGCGATAAAGAATTACTGTTATACACGGATGACACCTATGCCGGTCTTCCTTGTAATGATGATGCCCGGCAGGAGAACAGCAGAGACTGGTGTTCATATACTTTTATGAAGGAACCTGAAAGCCCTTTGCGGAAAAGCGTAATAGCACTATTCGGGAAATACATAATCCATGGCGCGAAGAACACTCAATTCCCGCGATTTCTTGATGATGAAGCAACAACAGAGTATCCGAGTTTCATCATTGGGCTAGCCTCGGATGGCAAGCCTATTCCCGCAAGCTGCGATCCATCCCAGCTTTCTGGATACCCTGGCTCCAGTCCAAATCAGCCAAACAAGCTTGAGCAAGTTTGTTTCAAGCCAGAAGTGTTGCAGAGATACTCTGCCAATCCAGACAAGTATCAGGTATCGGACCGCTCCATTGCCTGCGTAATTAATGGAAGAACCCTATGGCAGCTTGACATCAGCACGAACTCCGATGGTCTTGTCGAAGCATACTTAGGAGATCTAGGCAGCAGATTGCCTCATAAGGAATTGCCGTACTGGAAATCCTTTAATATCGCCCCATCCGGCACTCCAAATCCCAACCGGGTATTGCGAGATCACTTCAATATACCCACGGACGCCAGCGATGCGCCCGTTCTAGAACTTATGTCCGCTTTCAGAAAAGCCTCCGAAAACGTCAAAGAGCAGCTAGGCGTAAGTATCTGGAAAGAGCCGGATAGCCACACTCTCAAAAAGATCAACACGCTTGCAGTGCCAACAGTGGACAACACTGAAGCATTCAACAATGCGATGTTGGCTTTGACGAAAGCGCTTGCAGATACCCTAGACGGAAAGCAACTACGTAAGCTCTCGGAAAACACCGACGAGAAAATTGGACCCATACAATTAGCAATCTCGTTTTTCCAATCACAAGGAGCCGACGCATCACCCTTCGAGTACCTGAAATATGTGCAGGATTTCCGTTCTGGAGGAGGTGCAGCGCATCGTCCTAATGGGAAAGGCGATGCATCAAAAAGACTTCGCAGACTGTTAGGAGATTGCACATCCACCGATTGGAAAGAACGGTTTGTTTACGTCTGCAATCAACTTACCGATGGATTTAACTCGCTCGCAGCTTGGCAAATCCAAGATACAAATCAAGGAGAGAAGGAAGCATCTGACGGAAAGAACGTCTGACCAGTATCCTGGCACCAACAAGAAAGCTGCTTTAAAAACCTGTTTATCCAGCCAAGAGACTTCCACCAAGCGGCGATCGACCGATGCATCCAACGCTCAAACACCGATGAGTAACCATTGATAAACAGAAATCCGTGTGACCAACACAAAGTTGGCCACACGGATTTTGGTTATGAGGACTGTCACAGGAGCATTGAAAAACAAATGGCCGGAACGCCCGTCACGAGGACAGGACTCCGGGAACAAGCCCTCGGAAACGAACCCCCGTCAGTTCTTCTGGTTGGGGACGAGCATAATCTCACCGTCGGCAATGCCCTTGAGATGCTGGCCGTAGGGGCTCTTGCCGTAACGATCCGCGGACTCCATGAGCTGGTCGCGCGTGATCCAACCGTTCTCGAAGGCGATCTCCTCCACGATCGCGATCGGCAGACCCTGCGCACGCTGCACGGTACGCACGAACTCACCCGCCTCGAACAAAGAATCCATCGTGCCGGTATCCAACCACGCGTAACCACGACCCAACGTACGCACGTTCAGCATGCCCGCATCCAAATACATACGGTTCAAGTCAGTGATCTCCAACTCGCCACGCGCACTCGGCTTCACCCGCTTGGCGTATTCGACCACGTGCTCGTCGTAGAAATACAGGCCGGTCACCGCGTAATGCGACTTCGGCTTCGCAGGCTTCTCCTCGATGGACACGGCCTTCCTGTCCTCGTCGAACTCGACCACGCCATACCGTTCCGGATCGTCGACATAATAGCCGAACACGCTCGCGCCCTCGCCGGACTCGGCCTTCGCGACCGCGCCACGCAGAGTCGCGCCCAGACCGTTGCCGTAGAAGATGTTGTCGCCCAACACCAGCGCGCACGGCTCGCCCGCGATGAACTCCTCACCCAACAGGAACGCCTGAGCCAACCCGTCCGGGCTGGGCTGCACCTTGTACGAGAACCGCACCCCGTAATGCGAACCATCACCCAGGAGCCGCTCGAAGTTCGGCAGATCCTTCGGCGTGCTGATGATCAGGATGTCACGAATCCCGGCCATCATCAGCACGCTGAGCGGATAGTAGATCATCGGCTTGTCGTATACCGGCAGCAGCTGCTTCGACGTGACCGTGGTCAGCGGATACAACCTCGTGCCCGAACCACCGGCAAGAATAATGCCCTTCATGTGGATTCCCCTTCTCTATTGCGTATTGTCAAATGCCGGGCGACCCCGCGAAGAGAGCCGCCCAAGCATGGTCCGCTACTTGTTCAGTTCCTTGGTAACGTATGCCTTGAGGGACTTCTCCCAATCGGGCACTTTCAACCCCGTCGCCTCGATCTTCGACAAGTCCAACGCGGAATACGTCGGACGCGGGCTCACCGGGTTCTTCGCGTTCGCGAAATACTCCGCAGTGCTGATAGGCTCGACCTTCTCGCCGTTCCCGTTCGCCAGATCGAACACCCCACGTGCGATATCCGCCCAGGACCTCACCGCGCCCGACCCGGTCAGATCATACGTGCCATACGCGGCGTCCGAACCGAGCAGGTGGAAGATCGCCTCGGCCATATCCCTGGTGAACGTGAGCCGCCCGTACTGGTCATCCACCACCGTCACCTTCGGTAGCTCGCCCTTCGCGACCCGGCCGGACAAGCCCATCATGGTCTTCACGAAGTTATGGCCCTCGCCGATCACCCAACTCGAACGCAGGATGTAATGACGCGGCGCGTTCGCGACCGCGATGTCACCCGCGGCCTTCGACTGCCCGTACACGCCCAACGGAGCGAACGATTCGGTCTCGTCGTGCAGCTCGCGCGTCCCGTCGAACACGTAATCCGAGCTCACGTGCACCAACGTGATGTTATGCTCACGGGCCACACGCGCCAACAACGCCGGCCCCTGCGCGTTCGCCTTCCACGCCAAGGCACGACCCTCCGGGGTCTCCGCCCTGTCCACGGCCGTGTACGCGCCCGCGTTGATGATCGTGCCATACAGGCTCCAGTCGAATTGGTCGTACTGGGCCGGATCGGAGAAGTCGAACGTGTCGATGTCGTTGAACTCGAACCCCTCCAGACCATGGCTCTCCACGTAGTCGCGGATCGCGTGGCCCAGCTGGCCGTTGCAGCCCGTCACCATCGTACGACGCGGCGCCATGGGCTTCGCATCCCTGAGCATCGGATGATGCAAATCCGCCTCGGACCGCTCGGACTCCTCCAACGGGATCGGCCACTGGATGTGCAGGTCCGGGTCGGCGAGGTTCACGAACGTGTACGTCCTCTTCTGCTCCAGACTCCAGTGCGCGTTCACCAAGTACGTGTACACGGTACCGTCCTCCAACGCCTGGAAGCTGTTGCCCACGCCACGCGGCACGTAGATCGCCTTGCTCGGATCCAACACGGTCGTATACACCTGGCCGAACGAGTCGCCCGGACGCAAATCCACCCACGCGCCGAACACCGAGCCGGCCGCGATGGAAATGTACTTGTCCCACGGCTCCGCGTGGATGCCACGCGTCACACCCTTCTTCGCGTTGAAGCTGATGTTGTTCTGCACCGGACCGAAATCAGGCAACCCCAACGCGGTCTGCTTCGCACGCTGCCAATTCTCCTTGAACCAGCCACGGTTATCGCCATGCACCGGCAGATCGAACACAATCAGGCCGGGAATGTTCGTCTCCACGGCCCTCAAATCCTTCTCGAAATCCATCACTCACTCCATCCTCAAAAAACATCAAAACACAGGCGGAAACCGGCACGCCCGGACCCGCGTCCCCCACGCGGACGGACAAGGAAAGGGAGCATGATCCGATTCCCCCGCCCGTCCACGCGGTCCGGGCCTCACTGGCCCTGCCGCTTGTAACGCTCCTCGGTCGCAGCCTTGGCCGGCTCCCACCAGGCACGGTTCTCGGTGTACCATTCGATCGTCTGCGCGAGGCCCGATTCGAAGTCCGTGTGCCTCGGCGTCCAGCCCAATTCGGTGCGCAGCCTGGTCGAGTCGATCGCGTACCGGCGGTCATGGCCCGGACGGTCCTTGACCCAGTCGAACGCGTCCTCCGCCTGGCCCATCATCTTGAGGATCATGCGCAGCACGGTGATGTTGTTCCTCTCGCCGTCCGCGCCGATCAGATACGTCTCGCCGACACGGCCCTTCGTCAGGATCGTCCACACGCCCGAGCTGTGGTCCTCGGTGTGGATCCAGTCGCGCACGTTCAGGCCCTGCCCGTACAGCTTCGGACGCTTCCCGTCCAGGATGTTCGTGATCTGGCGCGGGATGAACTTCTCCACATGCTGGAAAGGCCCGTAATTATTGCTGCAGTTCGAAATCGTCGCGCGGATCCCGTACGTGCGCGTCCACGCGCGCACCAGCATATCGCTCGCGGCTTTCGTCGACGAATACGGGCTGGACGGATGGTAGGGCGTATGCTCGGTGAACTTCGCCGGATCATCCAGCGCGAGGTCCCCGTACACCTCGTCCGTGCTCACATGATGGTAACGGATGCCGTACTTCCTGACCGCCTCCAACAGACGGAACGTGCCCTCCACATTCGTCCTCAAAAACGGTTCCGGATCCGCGATGCTGTTGTCATTATGCGACTCGGCGGCGTAATGCACGATCGCGTCATGGCCCGGCACGATACGGTCCAGCAGATCCGCATCGCAGATGTCACCCACGACCAATTCCACACGGTCCTCGGGAAGACCCGCGATGTTCTCCGGATTGCCCGCATAGGTGAGCTTGTCCAACACGGTCACATGCACGTCCGGATGATGGTCAACCACGTAATGCACGAAATTCGATCCGATGAAACCACAGCCACCGGTCACAATAATGTTCTTGGGAGTAAACGTCTCTTCAGCCATACCCCCGATTTTACAACGACCCATCCACCTCCACCCCATACGGTGTCATGCGTAAATTTTCCGAAAAAAGAAAACGTTTTATGTATATATTTCATACAAACTTTACCCAATAACCCCGAGCTCACGTTTGCATACACTGAAAATTTTTGCAAACTCCTTTTCAACGCTCCTTCACGCCACAACTTGCAATCGTTACGCATTCCACCTCCACAAATTGCCATTCGATCGGGGTAACCCCTGCAAAGCTGACAGCAAATTTTTGCAACATCCATTGTTGTTTGCAGCAACGATTTTCATTGACATTCCGCCATTTTTCATACTTTGGTGCTCTGCAAAAGGTATAGAATATACGGCATACGTTCGCAAGAGAGCAAACGTTATCAGGGAAGATAAACCCCCGTCATAAGGGGCCGTCAGTAAGGAACAAAGGAGTCATGAAACATCGGAAACCCGCACCGACCTGGCATAGGCTGGGGCTGAAGATTAGCAAGAAAGTGGTGGTCGGCATCACCGCCGCGGCGACCGCCTTCGGCGGACTGGCAATCGCCAGCACCGCAGCACAGGCCAGCACCGATCGCGACAGCTACGCCGACACCGTTGAAAACACCACGTTCGAACAGGCGCGCAAGCATTACGGACTAGCGCAGCAAATGAGCGAGGGCGCCACCCTGCATGCATGGGAGTGGAGCTTCAAAACCATTGAGGAAAACATCCCCGCTATTGCCGAAGCCGGTTACACCTCCGTGCAGACCGAGCCGATTTCCGCTATTCATAACGGCGGCAAGGGCATGATCTTCACCGAGAACTGGTACTACGTGTATCAGCCGACCGACACCACCATCGGCAACTGGGTGATGGGCACCGAAGATGATCTGAAGAGCCTGTGCAACACGGCTCACAAGTACGGCGTGCGTATCATCGTCGATGTGGTAGCCAACCATATGACCGCGACTTGGGGCGCCATCGCCGATCGTTGGAAGAAGTCCGAGTACTACCACCACGACTGCAATGACGGTGATGTGCAGGATTGGAACAACCGCTATCAGGTGACCCACTGCAAGCTGCTCGGCCTGTATGACATCAACACTGAGAACACCGAAACCGCCAACATGATGCACGATTTCCTCGTGCAAGCGGTCAACGACGGTGTGGACGGGTTCCGTTTCGATGCGGCCAAGCACATCGAACTGCCGGACGAGTATAACGGCTCCCAGTATTGGAACATCATTCTTAACAATGGCGCGCAGTTCCAATACGGCGAAGTGTTGCAGGATTCCATCTCCCGCGATAGCGACTATGCAAAGCTGTTCTCCAGCCACAGCAAGAACGGCGGCGGCGTCACCGCATCCTCCTACGGCAGCAAGCTGCGCGGAGCCCTGAATTCGAAGAACCTGAACGCCGGCACCCTGTCCGATTGGAGCAACTCCGCCAGCCCGAGCAATCTTGTCTCTTGGGTGGAATCGCATGATAACTATTCCAATAGCGATAGGGAATCCACCGGCATGAGCGAGTGGCAGATGACCATGGGCTGGGGCGTCATCGGTTCCCGCTCCCAGACCATGCCGCTGTACTTCGACCGCCCGGTCGGTTCCGGCGGCAGCCAGCCACAGTTCTCCGAGGAGAGCAAACTCGGCGATGCCGGTGCGGATTCTTGGAAGGATGCGCAGGTTGTGGCGGTGAACCACTTCCGCAATACTATGAACAACAACAAGGCTTCGGAGTATCTGCGCAACTGCGGCGCGAATTCCTGCCTCATGGTGGAACGCTACATCAAGGACGGCAACTTCAAGAACGACGGCGTGACCATCACCAACATGGGTGATACGCAAGAGCTGTCCGGCACTGCCACCAACCTTGACGACGGCACCTACAAGGACCAGGTCTCCGGCGGTACCATCACCGTTTCCGGCGGCAAGATCACTTCCGGCTCCGCTCCCGGCGGCAAGATCAGTGTGTTCTTCACCGACAATTCCGGTTCGGTCTCCGCAACCCCGGGCGACAGCTCGTTCAAGACGGACACCACTACCGTTACCCTGAATGCGAACAACGTCACCGATGCCACCTACACCACTTCGGAGGGCAAGTCCGGCTCGTATCAGGATGGCGACACCATCACCATCGGCGCCTCCACGGCAATCGGTGACACCATCACCGTGAAGCTGCAGGGCAAGGATGCGGATGGCCAAACGGTCTCCGCAACATACAAGTACACGAAGAAGGATCCGGCCGCCACCAGCACGGCTTATGCGAAGAAGCCGAGTGCGTGGAGCAACCTGTACGCCTATGTGTATGTAGACGATTCGAGCGCCACCACTTTGAAGGAAAATGCGAAGTGGCCGGGCGAGCCGATGACACAGGTCGCTTCGGGAGACACTTGCGGCAAGGATGACGAGTACAAGTATGAGATTCCCGACGATCTCGAGGGAAGCAATACTCGCATCATCTTCAACGATGGCAATGCCACGAATACCCAGAAGTACCCTGCCGACACCACCGAAGGCGTAGATGCCGCTGGCCTCAAGATCGACGGCAATTACGCTTGGGACGGCAACACTTCGTCCGGCACCTGGGAGGCCCGCAATTGCGTGGTCATCCCGACCAAGTCCGTGAAGATTGATCAGGGCGACTACTCCGTGGATCTGTCCGATGGCGTGGCCACGAAGCAG
>ERZ826220.534-NODE-534-length-44561-cov-28.930976_pt1 | contig 44561 bp, 34 predicted proteins | sample MGYA00519927_ERZ826220 | MGnify/ENA primary metagenome ERZ826220 (study PRJEB31778, sample SAMEA3449225) | human gut metagenome | biome: human gut; feature: human-associated habitat; material: faeces | place: United Kingdom | collected 2010/2012 ... | reverse complement strand
GCAAAATCCGGCTGCGTTTGTAGAAATAGGCTACATTCTCGTCTTTTCAGATGTCCTGCAGTCCATGCTGCTCCCGCATGCGGCGCAATGCGCACAGGGCGCGCATTGCCTTTTGGCGGGCGGCGCGCTGTTTGGCGGCTTCCGGCGTTTCGGGCTGGGGCTCTTCCGGCACGGCGGGCGCTTCTTCTTCGGCTTCAGGCTCCTGCGGCTTTTCCCGCGGGGGAAGCGGCATGGCCGGGGCGTCCAGCTCGTCCTCTTCCTCAAAGCTGGGCATTACCGGGGCCATCGGCGTGGCGGAAGGCGGGGTATCGTCCGGGCGCGGGGCATCCGCCGGGCGCACAATGGGCGAAGAGAAGATGGCCCCCGGCACTTCAGTCAGCGCCGGACCGGTCTGGTGGTTGGGGTCCCCGGTGGGATGGTCCGGCTTATCCTCGGTCTTTTCCGGTTCGGGTGTTTCTTCTGTCTTCGGCTGTTCTTCTGTTTCAGCCTCCGGCGCTGCGTTTTCCGGCGTTTCTTCCTCCGGCTGCACGGCTGCGGGCTCTGCCGGGGCGGCAGCTTCTTCCTGTTTTTCCACTTCCTGCGGGGCGGTGCTCTGCTGGCTCAGGGTTTCGGGTTCGTCCTCCTCCCCGGCAGCAGCGGCTTGGGCGCGCAGTTCATCCACCGCGCGGGCCACCGTTTCGGGGCTTAAATCCAGCGCAGCTTCCGGCGTAGGCACGGTGTGCAGCTCCGGCAGCTCGGTTTCCAGCTCGCGGTCCGCGTTATCGGCAGCGCGGGCTTCGGCGGCGGGGTCATTGGCAATGGCTTCGTTCTGCAGGTTCAGCAGCTTGCGGCTCATCAGGCCAAGGTAGTCAATCAGCGCGGCACGCTGGGCCTCCATCTCCCGCACTTCGGCGCGCAGGTTGTTCAGCCGCAGCTGGTGGGCGTTCTGGATCTCATTGGCTTCCGCAGCGGCGGCATCCACCAGCTTTTGTGCCTGGGCTTTGGCCTGGTCGCGGGCCGAAACATCCATCGCCTGGGCTTCGGCCTGGGCGTCCTCCTTGATCTGGTCGGCGCGCACATGGGCGTTGGCCACAATGTCCTCCGCCTTCTGGCGTGCTTCCTGCATGATCTCTTCTTTGCCGTTTTCCAGCGCATTGCGGGCATCGTCCAACTCACGGCCCTTGATGCGCAGGGCGGCTTCGGCCTGGTCGGCACGTTCCTGCAATTTTTCTTTTTCTTTTTGCAGGCTGCCGTTCTTTAGCCGCAGAACGGCCACCTGGTCGTTCAGCGAATGGTTGCGCTCCTGTAGGGCGGAAACCTGGGCGTCCAGGCTTTCTTTCTGGCGTGAGTATGTAGAGCTGCTGCCCGCCAGCGCAGCGTTCTGGCCGGAAAGCCGGTTGTTCTGGGCGGTCAGGGTCTGGCAATGCTGCTGCAATGCAGCGTTTTCCTGTTCGGCCTTGCGGGCCTGGGCTTCGGCCCGGCCAAGGCGCTGTTCATATTCCGTGCAAAGGGCCTGCAGTGCCGCACGCACATCGTCCGGCTCATAGCCGCCAAAGCGTGCTTTACGCATTCCACTCTGCTCCATAAAACGGGTCACATCAATTTTCGGCACGGTATTTTGCCCCCTCCTGCTCCAGGCAGCAGCACGGCAAAAGCTTTTTGTGCAGTTTTGCAATCCTGCGCCTGGGCAAACGTACATTATTAAGTAATATTATACCAATTCCCCTTGTGGTGTGCAACTAATTTGTGTGATGTATGAAAAGTAAAGGAATCGGCTGAATTTCCGCTCTTTCCGCCGCATCTTGGGGTGGGCGGTGTAAAAAATGTAAAAACCGCACCGCTGGTGCAAAATCCGGGCCGGGGGGCTCGTATGATTTAATGATCAGCCAAATGCTGCTGCAACGGCCCGCGCAGCCCAGCAAGCATTCCCGGCTTGCTATTTTTGTTGCTTTTCACAATTTTCAATTTCACAATTTAGCAGTGCTGCACAAAAAAATGTAGTTCGATTTGTCAATCCTTGTCGCCGCTTTCCCTTGTTTTTGACACATTTGGAGAGTATAATACTCTATCATCGCAAGGGGAATGGTCCCCCTGCGGCGGCCTTTTTTCTTAAAAAGGAGTGTTTTTTGTGATTCGTACATGGTGCAAAGACCATCCCATCCAGTTCATGGCCTGCTACCTGGTCTTTTATCTTGCGTTTTTCAAATTGTTGGAACAGGGCATCCAGGTGCCGGATCTGGTGCTCCACTGCCGGTTGGATGATCTGATTCCGTTCTGTAAATACGCCATCATCCCTTATTACCTGTGGTTCGCCTGGATCCCCTGTACACTGTTCTATTTGTTGTGGTTCAATGACCGGAGGGAATTCTGGCGGCTGTGCCTGCCGCTGTTTACCGGCATGACCCTCTCGCTGCTGTTCTGCGCAATCGTACCCAATGGTACCGACCTGCGTCCCGCTTACATTTACGGCAATGATATCTTTACCCGCACGGTACGCGCTTTGTGGCGCACGGATACGCCCACCAACGTGTTCCCGTCCATCCATGTGTTCAACTCCGTCACGCTGGCGCTGGCTTATCACCACTGCGCACGGCTGCGCGGCCGCAAATGGCTGTGGGTGCGCGTATCTGCCGATCTGCTCTGCGTTTCCATCATTCTTTCCACCATGCTGTTAAAGCAGCATTCGGTGTTTGATGTGATGGGCGGCATCATCCTGGCTCTGACGCTGGACGCCGTGGCCGATGCCGTTGCCCTGCGCACAGCGCCCTCGGTTGCTTATCGCCACAACCATCACCATGCGCTGCCCGAACGTTCTTAAATGTTTACCGGTTCCTGAAAAGGGGCCGGTTTTTGTTTGCAATCTTTCGGGGGAGAGGATATAATTCCGGCAAGGCCCTGCGTGTGGGACGATGCGGAGCATCGTCCCCTACAAATGTTTTTTAGGGCGATACCGCATAATTCTAAGTGCCGATACGGCGAGCGAGGTGCGGCAGCTGCCGGAGCGGTGCTTAAGCCGCAAGGCGGGAATTGTGCGGTGTTGCCTTAGAATTACCACACTAGTAGGGGCGCACATTGTGCGCCCGCCGCCCTATCATCTGCTCCTCTTGCGGGCAAGCCGCTCACCATCCCCACAAACTCCCGCCCCTCAAATCACCACGCATCCCATCAAAAAGCCCCCGTTTCATCTTGCAGTACGCCCCAAAATGTGGTATTCTATCCTCAGCAAAGTTTTACTGTGTCCTAATCATTCAAAATATTTTTCACTATTTCTACTGATACGGAGGAATATTCATGCAAAACATTCAGACTGTATCCGAAAATACAATTTATGTCGGCGCAAGTGACCGCCGCCTGGCAAAGTTTGAAAACCTGTTTCCCATTCCGCGCGGCGTCAGCTACAACGCCTATGTGATTCTGGATGAAAAAACCGCCCTGCTGGACACCGCCGATGCCAGCGTTGGCGCACAGTTCCTGGAGAACGTTGCCGCCGCCCTGGATGGCCGCAAGCTGGACTATCTGATCGTGGACCACATGGAGCCGGACCACGCCGCCATGATCGAAGCCGTGCTGGTGCGCTGGCCGGATCTGCGCCTGGTGGTGAACGCCAAAACCCTGCCCATGCTGAAAATGTACTTTCCCACGGACAACGCCGCCATTGACGATGCCCTGGTGGTAAAAGAGGGCGACACGCTGGACCTGGGAAAACACAAGCTGACCTTTGTGATGGCCCCCATGGTACACTGGCCGGAAGTGATGATGACCTTTGACACCACCACCGGTACCCTGTTCAGCGCCGATGCTTTTGGCACCTTTGGTGCCCTGGAGGGTGCCCTGTTCGCTGATGAGGTAGACTTTGCCGGCAAATGGCTGGACGATGCCCGCCGCTACTACACCAACATTGTGGGCAAGTACGGCGTGCAGGTGCAGGCTGTGCTGAAAAAGGCCGCCACCCTGCCCATCGAGACCATTGCCCCGCTGCACGGTCCCGTGTGGCGCAAGAACCTGGGCTGGTTCATTGGCAAGTATGACCTGTGGAGCCGCTGCGAACCCGAAGAAAAGGCGGTTGTTGTGCTGTACGGCAGCATGTACGGCAACACCGCAAGCGCCGCCAACGCCCTGGCCGCCAAAGTTGCCGCCAAGGGCGTAAAGGTTGCTGTGCATGACCTTTCCTGCATTGACAACAGCGAAGCCGTTGCCGAGTGCTGGCGCGCATCCACCATTGTGCTGGCCGCCCCCACCTACAACGGCGGCATTTACCCGCCCGCCGCCAACCTGCTGGAGGACCTGAAAGCCCTGAGCCTGCACGACCGCACCTTTGCCCTGGTGGAAAACGGCAGCTGGGCCCCGATGTCCGCCAAGCTGATGGCCGCCAAAATCGGCGAGCTGAAGAATTGCACCGTGCTGGATGCCAAGGTAACGGTGCGCGGCCGCCTGACCGCCACCCAGGATGCCGAACTGGAAGCCTGCGCCGCCGCGGTTGCCGCCAGCATGTAAAAATTTCGCCATTCCCTGAAACGATCAACCATAAATACAAAAGCCATGCCGCCGTGGGTTTTCCACAAAGCGGCATGGCTTTTGTTGAATGTTGGGTTTGCTTTTTGCTTTTCTTTGCTGGCTTACAGCTGCAATTTCGGGCTGTTCCCGGTGTTTCCGGTCAGGCCATCGGCACGCAGCATGTTTTCCATCACATCAATGTCAGTCGAAACATCCAGCGCGTCATCCTCAAACAGGCGGTCCAGCTGGGCTTCAAAGGCGGTCACAAGGGTATCCATCACCTGTTCAATGCGCTGTTTGGACTCGCGGATGTTCTCCCCCTCCACGCCCTGGGCATCCAGCTCGGCATACGTTTTGAGCAGCTTCAGGGCCGTGGGCAGATAGTAATCCATGAACTTGCGCATCTGCGGCAGTTTGTCCGGGTTCTGCTTGGCCTGGGCAAAAATTTTGGCGCTGACGGCTTCCAACCGGCTGATCTTATCGGACATTTCCTCGCCGGGGATGGCATCATTCAAGGCCCGCAGCTGGTTCAGAATCTGGGCATAATTGTCCTCCGCCTTTGCTTTTTCCTGCTGGGCTTTTGGGGCTGCCGCGGGGGCAGGCTGCGGAGCGGGCGGTGCGCCGCGTACCACCAGGGTACCGGTGCGCATATCCAGGTAGGCGTTCTCTCCAAACACGCCCTTGTCAATGCAGTTTTCCAGGTGCTTGCAGCACTTGGCGTAATTGCAGGGGATGGCATCCGCGATCTCCTGAATTTTCATGTAGGGGGCGTTGCCAACAATGTTACTGATCTTTTTGCGCATGCGGCGGCCGGTGCGCAGCTTCCACCCGGCAAACAGGAAGCCCGCGCCCGCAAACAACAGGGTCACGCTGCCCGCAAGATCCTGGAACAGCCAGGTCCAGTAACTGCCGCCCTGCGTAAGGGCTTCCGGCAGCCAATATACGGCTTCCGGCAGGTTGGCCACCATGGCAATGGAAAAAATCACGCCCAGAACCGTCAGGGCAATGCTCCAGCCCTCACCTTTATCCTTGCGGCCGCGCTCATTCTGGCGGGCGGTCTGCTCCGGGTCATACGCCTGTGCGCGGTCCGCGTTCTGGTAGATCTCGACCCGCTTCTCGGCTTTGTGCGCGGCTTCTTCCGCTCTCTGCACCACGCGCTGGGCATCCCGGCGCATCTTTTCCGCTTTCTGCGGGTCCGCATAGATGGGGCGGGCGGTGTACGGCTGGCCGGTCTGCCGGTTGTTCTGGCTCCAGCTCTGCGGCGCAGAGATTTTGCCCATTCGCAGCAGATGGTTGATGATCATCATTGCAACGCCAATCGGCCACGCCGCAAAGCAGAATGTGATTACGATCACCCACCAGGGGATTTGGAACACACCATCCCCTTTGTGGTATTCCTGGCTGGCGTCTTGCCGGGGGCCGCCGGGCTGGTCATACAGCGGCTGCTGCCGCGCACGGTCCTGGTCTTCGTTATAGGGGTTCGGGTTATACGGGTTTGGCATTCCTTTTCCTCACATATCTTGGGCAACACCGCACAATTCCCGCCTTGCGGCTTAAGCACCGCTCCGGCAGCTGCGGCACGGCATCTGCGTTGCCAAAATGCTCGATAAGACATCCAGTATTATCTGCGCTTTTGGCTTGGCATCTGCCGCACCTCGCTCGCCGTATCGGCACTTAGAATTATGCGGTATTGCCCTTGGCCTTATATTTCGTGGTGGGTGCCCTTCGGGTCGCCCCAAAGCACTTCGCTGTCGCCCTCGTAGGGGGTGTGACGCAGTTTCCACATGTTGTCCTCCCATTTCCAAAGGTGGGGACTGCGGAAACGGTCGGCCAGGTGCATAAAGTATTCGCGGTCCATTTTGGGCTGTTCAAACAGCTGGCTGGCCCACGGGAAGTGCTGGCGGTCCAGGGACAGATACTGGAAGATCTCTTTTTCAAAGCGGTCGGGATACTCGCCGTCAAACTTTTTGCACAGCGCCTTGCCCTCTTCCAGGGTGATTTCCTCGTTGCGGATCTCCTGTGCAGCGTCATAGGTGGTGCGGCCGATGCCGTACTTGATGTAGGTGGTGTAATAGAAGAAGTCGTCGATCTTATCATCGATGGAGTTATACTTGGAATAGGTGCCCTGGGTGCGCTCCGGTGCGGGGCGGAAGCCGCCGTGTTCTACACTGTAATAGTAGGCGCCCTGCGGATGCCATTTTTCGTAATAGCCAAGGTAGCGCACCTGAACATGGTTTTTCTCCAGGTTGGAAGTTTCGGACGGCAGGTAGATGGCCAGGTCGGCTTTATCCACCTTATAATCCTCTTCCAGCTGGCGCAGGCTGACACCGCCCAGATAGATATGGTCATAATCATTGACGGCAAAAAAGTGCTCGTCACGCAGGGCAGAGTTGTTATCCGCAATGGGGTTGCCGAACTCGGCCTCGTTCTCGCCATAGAACACCAGGGGAATGCCGAACTTGGCAGCCATCTTGGGGGCCAGCTGCTTTTGGCCCAAAATGAACGGCTGGAACGGGTGGAACAGGTTCTCGGTCGCCAAACGGGTCAGCAGACGGTGGGTCATGCCGTTGGGGGTACACAGGTAGTTATCAAACCCGGCGTGGATCCAGGCCTGCATGTTATCCCAGCCCCAGGGGGTGTAGATATGCGGTGCCCAAGTCACCGTCAGGGGGTGCATGCCGTATTTGTATTTCAGGATGTGAGCGGCATAAAAGCTGTCCTTGCCGCCGGAGCCGGGCACCAGGCAGTCATAGCTGCCGTCATTTTTGCGGTATTCATCGCACAGCTCACGCAGCTCTTTTTCGCGCAGGGCCCAGTCGATATGGCCGTTAGCCTTATTGTGGCAGGCATGGCAGGCATCGCAGGTGCCGTCCTCCTGAATGACCATCGTCTTTTTAATGGACTTGATCGTATGTTCAAATTCATAGCAGGAGTTCGGCTTCTGGTTGCTCATCACGCATTCATTACAGAACTGTACATGTTTGGGCAGGCCGTAATAAGCTTCCAGCTGATCCTCCGGGATATCGGGCGCGTATTTGGCGTAATCGATTTCGACATAACGAGGATTCTTTTCCATATTTCTCACTCTCATTCCATCCGTGGTAATTCCTATTGAACCAAAAAAGGCGCTGTCCGTATAGCAATGCTATCGGACAGCGCCTTTGCTGTTCTGTGGATATTATAGCACAGCACCCTGCTGTTTGCAAGATGCCAGCCTATTTTTTACATCGGTGCAGTGCTTTTTATTTCTGGCTGACCACTGCGCCGTTGATCAGAACAACTTTCACGTTGGTCATAACCTCAAACGGGCAGCCATCGGTCAGCACCAGGTCTGCATCCTTGCCGACCTCGATGGAGCCAACACGGTCAGCAATGCCGATGTGCTTGGCCGGGTTGATGGTGATGGCCTGCAGCGCGGCAAACGGATCCATGCCGGCTTTGACCGCCATACCGGCGCACAGCGGCAGGTACTGCTGCGGAATGACCGAGTTATCGGTGATGATGGAAACATGGCAGCCCGCTTTTGCCAAAACGCCCGGCGTTTCCCAGGATTTGTTCTGCAGTTCAAACTTGCTGGCAAAGGTCAGGCTGGGGCCGACGGCCATGGGGATATTGCTTTCCTTGGCCAGTTCGTCCACGATCAGGTGGCCTTCGGTCACATGTTCCAGCGTCAGGCCCACATCGAACTCTTTGGCAATGCGGATGGCGGTAAAGATATCGTTGGCCTGGTGTGCATGGGCTTTCAGGGGAATGGTGTGGTCCAGCACCGGCAGCAGAGCTTCCAGCTTCTGGTTATAAACGGGCATTTTGGTCACATCGCCGTTGGCGGCAGCCTTGCGGGCGCCGTAATCCCTGGCGGAAGCCAGCGCCCCGCGCAGGAACGCAGCGGTGGACATGCGGGTAGAATCGCACTTATCCTTATAGCAGCGTTTGGGGTTTTCGCCAAAGGCACATTTCATGGCAACGGCTTCCTTGACGATCATGTTGTCCACACGCTCGCCCACCGTCTTGATGGCGGTAAAGGTACCGCCCAGCACATTAGCGCTGCCCGGCCCGGTGCACACGCAGGTAATGCCTGCTTCCCGTGCATGGGCAAAGGAGGGATCGCGAGGGTTGATGCCGTCAATGGCGCGCAGTTGCGGGGTCCAGATGTCATTCATCTCGTTGTAGTCGCAGCCTTCGTACCCGATGCCATAACCATCCAGGCCGATATGGGTGTGCGCATCCACAAAACCGGGGAAAATATCCAGCCCGGCAGCATCCAGCACGGCGATATCGGCGGGCACGTTCAGTTCATGCCCCATGGCAACAATGCGGCCGTTTTCCAGCAGCAGGTCGATCTGCTGTGGTTCCGGGTGAACGGCATCATGAACCCGGCCCCCGCGCACCAGCAGCGGCGCGGCGGTATGTTCTGTATTCTGCATCATTGATTGATCCTTTTTTCAGCCCTGTTATACTTCAAAATCCAGGCAGGTGCGCACGGCGGTATAGGGGCGCACTTTGCCATCAGCCACAGCCACATGGGCCGGGTGAACGGCATAGCCTTTCAGGGCGGCTTCATCCACAAAGGTGGTATCCAGCATCAGGTCCGCATTGGCGGAGCTGGGCAGGGCCTTGGTGTAAACATGGATCTCCGTCAAACCGGGAATCTGCCCGGCCAGACCTTCCAGCCCGGCTTTGATATCCGCCTTGACGGTTTCCTGTTCAGCGGCGGGCATCTCTTTCAGTTTCCACAAAATAACATGACGTACCATTATTTGTTTTCCTCCCAGATGGGGTGTTTCAGTACCCACTCGCCGCAGTCGTTCTTTTCAAACAGATCACGGTTATAGAACTTGTCCATGATCTTCCAGAACTCGCTCTCGGTGTAGCCGCAGAAATCGCAGAAATCACGCACGCACAGCGGGTCCAGCTTACCATCGCGGGCCTTGATGATGGGAATGGCTTCCTCGCGGGTCATCATGCCATAGCGGATATAGCGGGCGGTATAGTCGGTTGCAGCGGCATGGCCGAACTTGGGGTACTTGAGCCAGGAGTGCACCAGGTAGGCGCGGGAATCGATCTGGTCAAAGTTTTCGGCATGGTGGGTGCGGTCCCATTCATGGGTCAGGTCATGGAAGCCGTGCGCCTTGGCGATCTGGTAGTTCTTGTAGCTGTTCCAGGGCACAAAGTAGCTCATATAGAACGGGTCCAGCTTCGCGCGCTCCTCGGCAGAGGGAGCCAGCGTCAGGGACAGGTCGTTTTCGGTCACGCCGTCGCCCACCAGCTCTTCCATCGGGAAGCCGACTGCCACGCCATTTTCGATCTGATCCATGGCGGAATACGTCTCCTTATCGGAGCAGCCGCCGTATTCAAAGCTGACGTTCTCGCCATAGCACAGCATGGGGGTGTTGAACTTGGCTGCCATGTGCAGCGGGAAGGTATAGATCAGGCGGTCCACATACCAGGTGGGCTTGCCGTATTTTTCAAAGAACTTGCGCATCAGCACTTTCTGGGCGCGGATGTTGGGCTTGCAGCTGATGATGGTGCAGCCGAATTCCTCGCTGATGTTTTTCAGGTTATGGATGCCGGCCTGCGTCATGGGGAAGTTATCCTCCACGCTGAACAGGATGGGGTTCATGTGCATGACTTCTTTCAGCATCCAAACCTGGAAGTGGCTGTCCTTGCCGCCGGAAACAGCAACAGCGCAGTCATAACCGCCGGGGCCGTTCATGCCGCGGTACTTGTTGCAGTAGGCTTCAAACTCCTTAAAGCGGGCGTCCCAGTCCACATTTTTGCGGTTTTCGTAATGGCGGCAGGCGCTGCAAACGCCCTCAGAGTCAAAGGTGATACCGGGGCGGGTGTCCGGCATGGTACATTTTTTGCAATAACGCATAACAGGTTCTCCTTTGCTGTTTCTTACCCAATCTGCCGGGTGTCCGGCAGAATATTTCTACTTATTGTTATCATACCCGATTTTGCCTGCATTGGCAAGTAGCGCGCAGCGCAAGACACGTCAGAATGCACGTTTTTCTTTTGGGCTGCACCAAACCTTCCCTGCCCTGCAAATTCAAGCGTCGATGGGGGCATCGACACGCAGAATTATGCGGTATTGCTTTCAAATTTTACATATGTAACCATTCCCAAGGCCATGCGGTTGTGGTATGATGATAGTTAATGATGTTCACTTTGAAGGAGGAATAAATTTTGAAAGGGACCTTAAAACTGCGCACAGCCAGCCTGGCTGCGGCAGCTGTTATGGCAGCAGGGCTGTTTGCGGCGCTGCCTGCGGCGGCCGAAACCAGCACGCCGGAAACCGCACAGGAAGATTCCGGCGTACCGTATGATGTGGCAAACGGGCTGGAAAACAGCTTCCGCTACAAAGATGGCGTGCCGATCTATGATGATTCCGTGCCCGCCATCGAGTGGGAGGATATTGTCCAACAGGACGCTGCCACCTACAGTTCCAACGGCATTGCCACCTGCAGCGTTACTTATAACGGCTTTGATGTCAGCTACCATCAGGGCACCGTTGACTGGGACGCCGTTAAAAATTCCGGCATTGATTTTGTCATGATTCGCTGCGGCATTGGCAGCGAATACGACGGCGTGGGCGAAAACAAACAGGATGACGCCCAGTGGTACCGCAACGTAAGCGAGTGTGAACGGCTTGGCATCCCCTATGGCGTGTACCTTTACTCTTACGCTGAAAATACCGATATGGCCGCCAGTGAGGCCCGCCATACCCTGAGCCTTTTGAGCGGGCACAACCCCACCCTGCCGGTATTTCTGGACATTGAACATACCCGTGACGGCAACCCCATCGCCAGCAACTCTACTTACGGCGATATTGCCCAGACCTGGTGCAACATGGTTTCCAACGCCGGCTACCGCGTGGGCATTTACTCTTACTATTATTTCTTCCAGAATTACCTGACGGACTCTCGGTTCAGCAATTCCGGATGGTACAAGTGGATGGCCGACTACCGTTCCGGCGTAAGCTATGACGGCAGCAGCTGCAACATGTGGCAGTACAGCAACAAAGGTACGGTTCCCGGTGTGGATGCCAATGTTGACCTGAACTACTGGTTTGGCGAGTATCCCGGCAATAACAACTACTACACCGGCTGGCGCAGCGAGAACGGCCGCGATTACTGGTATGAGAACGGCGTAAAGCAGGGCACCACAGGCCGCGGCAAGGAAATTTACGATTCCGGCAGCAACGCCTGGTACTGGCTGGATGCCAACCAGGGCGGTGCCAAGGCCGTGAATAAAGACGTTTATCAGGAATCCAACGGCGGCAAATGGGTACGCTATGATGCCAACGGCCACATGGTAAAAGGTGAGGACTGCCAGAACGGCAAGTGGTACTATTTTGAGCCGGTCACCGGTGCCATGATCAAAGGCCCCTGGACCCTGCCGGATGGCCGCAAGGTGTACTATGACCCCAAGACCGGTATTATGCAGTATGGTTCCGTTGCGGTAAACAACCAGCTGTACTACTTCGACCCCGTTTACGGCAAAATGACCAGCGGCACGCCGGGCAACTTCTGGTACATGATTGATGGCAAGAGCTACTGGTACGAAAACTGGGTGCGCCAGGGCTGGCAGCCCAGCAACGCCAACTACCGCGGCAAAGAGATCTATGACCCCGCCAGCGGTGCCTGGTACTGGCTGGACAGCGTGCAGCAGGGTGCCAAAGCCGTAAGCAAGGAAGTATACCAGGATTCCAACGGCGGCAAGTGGGTGCGGTATGACGCCAACGGCGCTATGATCAAAGGCTGGTACGCCCAGGATGGCAAGCGCTGGTATTACGACCTGAACACCGGTGCCATGTACAAGGGCTGGAGCACCATTGATGGTCAAACCTACCACTTTGATGAAACCACCGGCGTACTGATCCAGTGATATACACAGGCAAAACCACATAAAGAAAAATCAGCGCCCGTACCGGATCCTTACAGTCCGGTGCGGGCGCTGCTGCATATCAGGATTATTATTTCTTTATTCTTCGTCTGTCCGCTTTTCGCGGCCCACTTTTGTGGCAACGCCGTGGCGCAGGCGGCTGAGAGTGACCGGGGTAATGCCCAAAAACGATGCAATATAGCGGTTATTGACCATATCTACCATGCCGGGATACTCCTTGCAGAACCATTCGAACCGCTCGGTCGCGTCCCCCTGGCTCAGGCTCACGGCGCGGGACTGATAGATCATGCCCCACTTGACGATCTGCTCCTGATAGACGCGGATCACCTCCGGCTCATCTTTCATGTTCTGCAACACATAATCAATGGGCAACAAAATCAGGGTTGATGGAACCAGTGCCTGGTCCGTGCTGATATGGCAGCCGGTCAGGTCCATGTTGGAAAGCACCACATCGCCGCGGTTCATGGTAAAGCCCAGGGTTTTCTCTTTGCCCTCACTATCCAAGGTAACGCAGCGCATCATGCCTTCGATCAAAAACGGCAGCATGGTCTGGCGTTCCCCTTTTTTATTCAGGATCTCCCCTTTTTGCAGCGTTACCGCCTGGGATACCGCCTCCAGCTTATCCAACAGTTCTTCGGAATGGACCCCAAGATCTTCCCGGTAGAACTGCCGGATATCAACATTCAGTGCTTTCTCCATGTGTGTTTCTCCCCTTCAGGCATATCTTTTTTTGTCTCTTCGCATCCGGGGCACACAGCCAGCCCACAACTTGCTGACAGTGTTACCCCCCCCCATAAATAATATACGCTCCTGTTTTCTTCGTTTTTGTTCATAGCCAACATATTTGGTATTATAACACATATGACTTCCGCATTTCATTATCATATGTTAATATTGAATTTTTTCTTCATTATTTCCATTTTGCACAAAAAAGAGGCCCAAAAACTGTCTTTTCGACAGTTCTGGGCCTCTTTTACTTTATTTGAGTGCTTAGTCAACGATCAAGCTCTTACCGGTCATCTCCGAGGGTACCGGCAGGCCGATATAAGGCAGCATGGTGGGGGCAATATCTGCCAGGCAGCCGCCCTCGCGTAGCTTCACATCGCCGCAGCCGATGGCCACAAACGGCACCGGGTTGGTGGTGTGGGCGGTAAACGGGGTGCCGTCCGGGTTCTTCATCTTTTCGGCGTTGCCGTGGTCAGCGGTCAGGAACACGCAGCCACCGGCGTTCAGCACAGCGGTCACAACCTCGTTCACAGCGGCATCAACAGCTTCCACAGCCTTGACAGCGGAATCAAACACGCCGGTATGGCCGACCATATCGCAGTTGGCAAAGTTCAGGATGATCACATCGTACTTGCCGCTCTCAATGCGGGCCTTGCACTCGTCAGCAACCTCCGGGGCGCTCATCTGGGGTTTCAGGTCATAGGTGGGCACATCCTTCGGGCTGGGGATCACCTTGCGGTCCTCGCCCTCATAGGGGGCTTCCACACCGCCGTTGAAGAAGAAGGTCACATGGGCGTACTTCTCGGTCTCGGCAATGCGCAGCTGGGTCTTACCGTTCTTGGAAAGATACTCGCCCAGAACGTTGCTCAGCTCAACCGGCGGGTAGGCAACTTCGCAGTTGGGCATGGTAGCATCATACTCGGCCATGCAGACATAGTGAACCTGCTTGCGGCCGCCGCGGCGCTCAAAGCCGGTAAAGGCATCATCGCAGAAAATGCGGGTCATCTGGCGGGCACGGTCGGGGCGGAAGTTCATGAAAATGATGGTATCGCCATCCTCCACGCGGCCACCCTCACAGGTAACGGCGGGGATCACGAATTCATCCGTCTTGCCGTCCGCATAAGAAGCCTCAATGGCCTCCTGTGCATTGGCGGCATGGTTGCCCTCGCCGTAAACAAAAGCGGCATAAGCCTTTTCTTCACGGTCCCAGTTGTTGTCACGGTCCATAGCATAGTAACGGCCGCTGACGCTGGCGATGGTGCCAATACCCAGCTCGTCCAGCTTGGCCTGCAGGTCAGCCAGGAATCCCTTACCGGAATGGGGGTCGGTATCACGGCCATCCATGATGCAGTGCAGATAAACCTTGGTTGCGCCCATATGCTTGGCCATTTCCAGCACGCCGAACCAGTGATCGGCATGGCTGTGAACGCCGCCGGTACCAACCAGGCCCATCAGATGGATGGCCTTGCCGGCATCAATGGCAGCTTTCATGTTCTTGACCAGCACGGGGTTCTTGAACATTTCGCCGTCCTTGATGGACTTGGTGATCAGGGTGAGCTGCTGGTACACGATGCGGCCAGCACCCATGTTGGTATGGCCAACTTCAGAGTTGCCCATCTGGCCATCTGGCAGGCCGACAGCCATGCCAGATGCGTTGATGGTGGTCATAGGGTAATTTTTCATCAGTGCATCCAGATGCGGCTTGTTGGCAGCAACAACGGCGTTGCCATAGGTTTCGTCCGGGGTCCAGCCGAAGCCGTCCATGATGCAGAGCATTACAGGTTTCTTTGCCATTGATTGGTTCTCCCTTAGTTTTAGTTAGAAGTTAGAAGTTAGGAGGGAGGAGTTAGGAGTTTGTGGTGGACAAAGGCTCGTTACGCATCCCACCGTAGGGGCGCACAGAATAATAGATACCATTTTGGTGCCACACTTGGCTTCCCTTGAGGGAAGCTGTCTGCGCAGCAGACTGAAAGGTGGTTCCATCGGCTCAAGCCTTTCCAGTTCAGCCAATTCCTAATTTCTCATTCCTAATTGCTCATTCATTCTCAGCCTTTGGTAGCAGCTTCCACGATAACAGCAAACTGGTCTGCTTTCAGGGATGCGCCGCCGATCAGGCCGCCGTCAACATCGGGCTTGGAGAGCAGTTCCTCTGCGTTTTTGGGGTTCATGCTGCCGCCGTACTGAACGGTCAGTGCCTTGGCGGCGTCAGCGCCGTACAGCTCGCCAACCGCCTTGCGGATGGCTGCGCAGACTTCCTCAGCCTGGTCAGCGGTAGCGGTCTTGCCGGTGCCGATGGCCCAGATGGGCTCGTAAGCGATAACAACGTTCTTCAGCTCGTCAGCGGTCACGCCGTTCAGAGCGATCTTGACCTGCATGCGGATCAGCTCTTCGGTCACGCCCTGTTCGCGCTGGGTCAGGCTTTCGCCCACGCAGATGATGGGCTTCAGGCCGCCGGCCAGTGCAGCCTTGGCGCGCTTGTTGACGGTTTCATCGGTTTCAGCAAAATACTGGCGGCGCTCGCTGTGGCCAACCACAACGTACTCAACGCCCAGGTCGGTCAGCATGTCAGCGCTGATCTCGCCGGTAAAAGCGCCGGATTTTTCAAAGTGAACGTTCTCAGCGCCAACATGGATGTTAGTGCCCTTGGTTTTGGCAACGGCGGTCACCAGGTCGGTGAACGGCACGCAGATCACAACTTCGCAGCCTGCATCCTTAACAGCGGGGATCAGGGCGTCAATCAGCTCAGCAGCCTCGGTAGCGGTCTTGTTCATTTTCCAGTTACCGGCAATAATTGCCTTACGGTTCTGTTTATCCATGATAAAAGCTCCTTCTTATTAACTACTTATTTGCTTGCGTGGATTTTCTTTGTTGTCTACCATGCGGGCTACATAACAAAAAGAGCGCAGCGGCTAAGCCGCCGCGCTCCTGCGGTTTTTTAATTATGCGTTCTGGATAACGGCAATGCCGGGCAGCTCTTTGCCTTCCAGGTATTCCAGGGAAGCACCGCCGCCGGTGGAGATGTGGGTCATCTTGTCGCCCAGGCCCATCTGCTGCACAGCAGCTGCAGAATCGCCGCCGCCGATCACAGTGGTAGCGCCGCTTTCAGCCATAGCCTTGGCAACAGCCAGGGTGCCGGCTGCCAGGGTCGGGTTTTCGAACACGCCCATGGGGCCGTTCCAGACAACAGTCTTGGAAGCTTTGACGGCATCAGCAAACAGCTTCATGCTCTCGGGGCCGATATCGCAGCCTTCCATGTCAGCCGGGATTGCGGTAACGGGAACGACCTTAACTTCGACAGGTGCGTCGATGGGATCGGGGAAGTCAGCAACGCAGGCAGCGTCAACGGGCAGCAGCAGCTTAACGCCCTTTTCCTGTGCCTTAGCCATCATTTCCTTGCAGTAGTCGATCTTGGAATCGTCAACCAGGCTCTTGCCGATCTCATAGCCCTGTGCCTTCAGGAAGGTGTAGGCCATGCCGCCGCCGATGATCAGGGTATCGACCTTTTCCAGCAGGTTGGAGATAACGTTCAGCTTATCAGCAACCTTAGCGCCGCCCAGAATAGCGGTGAAGGGGCGCTCCGGGTTGTTGACGGCGTTGCCCAGGTACTTGATTTCCTTTTCCATCAGGTAGCCAACAGCGGTATCCTTAACATAGTTGGTCACACCTGCGGTGGAGCAGTGTGCACGGTGGCAGGAGCCGAAAGCATCGTCAACGTAAGCGTCAGCCAGGCTGGCCAGCTCTTCGCTGAAGGTGTCGATATTCTTGGTTTCTTCCTTGCGGAAACGGGTGTTCTGGAGCAGAACAACATCGCCGTTGCCCATGGTGGCAACAGCAGCCTTGGCCTGGTTGCCAACAACGTTGTCGTCATCAGCAAAGGTAACCGGCTGGCCCAGCTTTTCGCTCAGGCGAACAGCAACGGGAGCCAGGCTGAACTTGGCTTCGGGGCCGTTCTTCGGCTTGCCCAGATGGCTGCACAGGATAACCTTTGCGCCGTCAGCGATCAGCTTTTTGATGGTCGGCAGAGCCGCATTGATGCGGTTGTCGTTGGTGATCACACCGTCCTTCATCGGGACATTGAAATCGCAGCGGACAAGCACGCGCTTGCCAGCGTAGTTTTCGTCATCAATCGTCTTTTTGCCCAAACCCATGGTAAAAAACTCCTCTCGGTAATTTATATTAGCCTTGTGCTTTGGTACTGTTTGGCACAGGGGGCAGACAGCCCCTTTTGCCCTGCCTATATTATACGCAGAATCTGCGGTTTGCGCAAGGGGTATTTGACACATTATTAACAAAATCCCTCAAAAAAATACCACCCGCCACGCCATGCCTTTTGGGCAGTTTGCAGCAGGCAGGTATTTTTTTGCGGTTTGCCGGGTTCCGGTACGGCTTTATTTTACAGGCCCTGCACCAGAATAAACACGATCAGCAACGGTAGCACCACGCTGAAATACGGCTTGAACCACCGCGGCAGGCGCAGGCCCTTGCCGGTATTGGCTTCGGTTAAGTAGTTATCAAAGCCCCAGCCCCACCTGGTTACGCAGAACAGCAGGTAGATCAAGCTGCCAATGGGCAGCAGCAGGTTGCTGACCAAAAAGTCCTCAGCATCCAGCACGGTGCTGCCGGGACCCATGGGCTGCACGCCGCTCCACAGGTTAAAGCCCAGAATGCAGGGCACGCTGGCCAGCAGGATGAACACCGTTCCAACGGCACAGGCGCGTTTCAGGCTCCAGCCAAAGCTTTCCTGCAGGCAGGCCAGAATGTTCTGGAACACAGCAATGATGGTAGAAAAGCTGGCAAAGGTCATAAATACAAAGAACAGTGTACCCCACAGGCGGCCGCCCGCCATATTGGCAAATACATTGGGCAGGGTGATAAAGATCAGCTTGGGGCCTGCATCCGGGCTGACCCCGTAAGAGAAGCAGGCCGGGAAGATGATCAGGCCGGAACAGATGGCCACGCAGGTATCCAGCGCGCAGATGCGCAGGGACTCGCCCGCCAGGGTATAATCCCGGCTCATGTAGCTGCCAAAGATTTCCATAGCGCCAACGCCAAGGCTGAGGGTAAAGAACGCCTGGTTCATGGCAGCCACAATGACATTGCCAATGCCCATTTCGGCGGCACGGTTCCAGTCCGGCAGCAGGTAGAACGCCAGGCCCTCGCCCGCGCCGGGCAGCACAAAGCTGTGCACAGCCAGAACCAGGATCAGCACAAACAGCGCGCCCATCATCCATTTGCCAATGCGTTCAATGCCGTTCTGCAAACCGCGGCTGCAGACAAAAAAGCCCAGCAGCACGGTAATGGCCATCCAGACGATCTGCTCGAACGGGTCGGCCAGCAGGTCGGCGTACACGCCGCTGACGGCATCGGCGGTCAGGCCGGTGAATGTACCCTTGACAAACCGGAAGAAATAGGCCAGCATCCAGCCGCTGACGGTGGTGTAATACATCATCAGCACGCAGCAGCCAATCAGGCAGGCCCAGCCGTGCAGGTGCCACTTGCTGCCTTTGGGTTCCAGCGCACGGTAGGCTGTGCCCGCGCTGCCGTGGCCCGCACGGCCAACAGCCAGCTCCATGGTAAGCACCGGTGCTCCCATCAAAACCAGGAACAGCAGGTAGAACAGCACAAATACGCCGCCGCCATACTGGCCCGTTACGGTTGGGAAGCGCCACACATTGCCAATGCCGATGGCGCAGCCTGCGCTGACCATCAAAAAGCCAATGCGTGAAGCAAATGATTCACGTTTCAATCTCAACATCCTCCCTCATTGTAAGCAGCGGCAGGTAGTTGCCGCATGTCAAAAAGCATTGTTGGGGCGCGGTCAGCGGGCGTACATCATGCTCCCATCACCCTCGCGCAACATCACTTTTCAACGCCCGGTAACCACTGCCGGCTGCTTACACAGCAATGTTATTATTATACGTTCCCCGGCACGGCAGTTCAAGAGGGCAAGCCCTCCCATCCACTCCGGCATTTTTTACAAAAAACAGCCTGTTTTCATGTACAGGATGGCGGTTTGCCATCCTTTGCCCCTTCGGGTGGTTCAGATTTTGCCTCGGGCAATCTTGGTATTATCCTGGGTGCGGTCGCGCAGGGCTTCAACCGGATGGGGCTTTTCTTCAAAGCGGTAGTCCTTGCCGCTGGTGCCAATGTGCTCTTCAATCACCTGGTGGCTGGCCACGCGGGCAGCGTCCGGGCAGACGGCAGCCTGGTAAGCATAGTAGGGTGCATCTTTGGTCAGGGTCTTCACCGGAATGGCGGGGTCATCCTGCACAGCGGTGTTCAAAATGGTGGTTTTGAGCACCTTGCGCAGATATTCTTTCTGGGGGCCAAAGCGCAGCAGTTCCGGGAAAGTCCCATCCGGGATGATCTGGCAGGCTTCCTTGCCCTCGTACTGTTTCAGCAGGGCTTCGGCGGCATGCAGGTGGCTGCACTCCTGCTCAAAATGCTGCTCCCAGATCTTTTTAATATGCAGGTCGGTTTCATCCTCCACGCAGGACCAATAAAGGTAGCACTCGGTATATTCATGCAGCAGCAGGTTTTCCAGCCAAGTCATGCCGGGGTCCAGCAGAGCGCCGTACTGGGTCACATGCTGTTCTTCGATCATGCCGATCTCCTGGTACAGCCTGCGGCCAAGGTCACTGTCATAAAAGGTGCCGATGTTCATATAATAGTTCATCGTCTGCTGTTCGGCGGCGGTGATAATGGCGGCGTTCAGCTTGGTGATGGGGGCCGCCGTGGCCGCGCTGATGGGCTTGCGCACGCTGTCCCGCGGGTGGCGGTGCTCCGCAATGGTGGGGCGGCCGGGCATGATCTCGGTATAGCAGCCCACCAGCCGCTCGGCGTGGATGCCGCGTTCCAGTTCCAGCAGATCCGCATAGCGGTACAGGTGGTCAAAATCCTCCAGCAGAGCCAGGTTCATCACCTGCACCACATAGGCGTCCGGCTCCCGCTGGGCCAGAATAGCCGTCAGGTCCACGGCCAGCTGCTCGTACCCGATGGTGGTTTCCAGAATACTTTCGTCGATCGGCTTTAAGCAGGCAATGCGCTTTTGCTGTTGCTGCTCGGTGCGGCGCAGCACGGCAAGTTCCCGGCGCAGGTCGTTGTTGGTGCAGTGGCGGTGGAACTGGTGGGAGAACCAGTTGGCCTCGTACTCGGTGCCGTTCATTAAAATAATGCGCAGCCGGGTGTAGGGGTCCACCTCGTTTTTGTCATAGGGGCGGGGGTAAAGTTTCTGCCAGTCCATATAGTAGCGGTCGGCGGGTTTGGTTTTTACCTCAAAGGGGTTCATTTTTGCAGGCATATACAGTGCTCCTTTCGTCATCGGGGTTCTTTGTTCAGTATGCCCGCAAATGGGCGGCAATACACAAAAAGCCCCCGGCAGAGTGTAAAATACTCTGCCGGGGGCCGTAATTTTAGGGTTAAGCCAACATCAAGTTAAGCTGTTACGCTTAGGGCAATACCGCATAATTCTAAGTGCCGATACGGCGAGTGAGGTGCGGCAGATGCTAAGCCAAAAGCGCAGATAATACTTTGTGTATTATCGAGCATTTTGGCAACGCAGATGCCGTGCCGCAGCCGCCGGAGCGGTGCTTAAGCCGTCAGGTGGGAATTGTGCGGTGTTGCCTTAGTTCTTGTACTTGAAGTACTCAACCAGGGTGCGGTAACGGAAGTTGCCGCCATCAGTGTAGGTAGCAAAGGTACGGGTCAGATTGTTGCTGCTGTTCATACCCATGCTTTCCTGGTTGGTGTAAGAGATGCGCTGGTTGTTCTGGCGGATCTCGACAACTTCATCGTTCTGGAACTTGATGGAAGCGCTGGTGATCTTGTCATCGGTGACAAATTTGCCGCAATGACGGTCGAACAGCGGGTTGCCAGCGCCAATATTGTTATCGCTGGAGAGTCTGAGCACGTTAGAATAGCCGTTGGAGTTGCCACTGTTGGTCCAGCCGGCCAGGTGGCCGTTGCTGTCATAGCTCCAGGTGTCAGTACGCACGGTCTGGTTGCTGCTGTTCACAATGGTCATCTTGGTGTAACGGTTACGGCTGCCGCTGCTGGTCAGGTTGACGATACAGGTAACTTTGTTCTGGCCGTTGTATTCCCAGAACTTGGAAACGCTGCCCAGGCTGTCCCACTCTTTGGCAGTCCAGTAGCTGTACAGGTACCAGCCGCCATTGTAGCGGTAAACGGAGATCTTGGCAAAGCGGTTGCTCTTATCATACTCATAGCGATACTCGTAAGAGTAGTTGTCGTTGCCGTACTCGCGGTGGGTATGCTTGGTCAGCATGCCGTTGTATTCATAATAGAAGTCGTCCTGAACCTGCAGGTTGCCGGACTTATCGCGGCGCTGCTCTTTCAGCAGGCGGCCCTGTGCATCGTAATCGGTGGTCAGGGTATTCATCACGCTGCCGTCAGCATAGTAGTTGGTGCGCTTGATCTCGCGGTACTTGGTCACATCCACGTTGGTGGACTGCAGAATGCCAGTGTTGTAATCAAACACGCAGGTAATGCCGTCGATCACAACGGTGCCCTTTGCCATAGCGCCGGTGATGAGGTCAAAGTAATAAGTACCCTGAGAGTTGGTATCCCAGCCCTTGATCATATGGCCGTTGGCATCATAGCGAACCCACTTGCCGCCGTTGGAGTCCTGATAGACATCCTTGCTGACAGCCATTGCGCCGTTATTGACGGAATCCAGCCAGTACCAGGCATCGCTCTTGGGGTCATAGATTTCCTTGCCGCGGCCAGTGGTGCCCTGGCGCTTGCCGCCTTCGTACCAGAACTTGTCGCCGTTGATGTTGACCCACTGCTTATCCAGGCCAATGCCTGTGGTGGTATCAAATGCGCAGGGAATGCCGTCTATCGTACACATCCCCTTTACCATAGCACCGGTCACGAGATCGAAGTAGTAAGTACCCTTCTCGTTGGTATCCCAGCCCTTGACCATATGGCCGTTGGCATCGTAACGCACCCACTTGCCGCCGTTGGAGTCCTGATAGACGTCCTTATTGGTGGTCATAGCGCCGCCCTGAACAGCATCCAGCCAGTACCAGGCATCGCTCTTGGGGTCATAGATTTCCTTGCCGCGGCCAGTGGTGCCCTGGCGCACGCCGTTTTCGTACCAATACCAGGGGCCGCCGGGGTATTCCTGATACCAGCCGTTCTCCGGCGGTGCATCATAGGTAGCGGCGTCCTCTTTCACGTTGTCCTCTGCCGGTTCAGCGTCAACTTTCGGTTCCTCGGTGGCTGCGGTTTCCGGGGTAGCAGTTTCCACCACTGCAATGCTTGCAGCGGTTTCAGCCTGCGGGTTCGGCTCCTGTGCAAAAACGGGCAGTGCCATAGCGGACACCATTGCCAGCGCCAGCAGGAATGCGGTGATTTTTTTCTTCTGCATGTTCCGTTCGTTCCTCCTTATAAATGGGCGTACCCGGGGATTTTCCGGCTGCACCCGGCAGCCTGTTCGGCCGCGCGTTGCTTTTTTAATCAAATGCGGCCGGGCCGAAAAATCGACCATAAACCGCGATTTCATTTATTATACCACACGCCAAAAAATTCCACAACATTTTCACCATTTTCGAATTGTAAAAATTCAGGGCGAGTTTTTGGGTTTTTTACCCGGTTTATCATTTTCTAAAAATCGTTATCCCGTCAGGTTAGCGGGCGCACAATGGGCGTTCCAACGGGTAAGAGGCAGGTTAAATGGTGGTAGTGCATTATAAAGGCAACACCGCACAATTCCCACCTGACGGCTTAAGCACCGCTCCGGCGGCTGCGGCACTTAGAATTATGCGGTATTGCCTAAAGAGAACGTCCCGTGGGGAACGGTCCTGACCGTTCCTCACAGAGCATTTCAGAGGCCAGCCGGAGATGGGTGCTCCCTCCGCCGCAGATTTGCCTTATTGCACATTGCAGATTCATGATGGCCCTAAAACCTGATTTGTAGGGGCCGCTGCTTGCATCGTCCCGCATATCAGGCCCGCTTTTTACAATTTCATTACTGCGCGCTGCATAGGGAACCGCCCCTCAGAGGGAAGCCAATTTCCTATTTTGGTTTTCATCAAAGCACCTTACATTGGGTCGTTTTAAGCGCCTCACTCGATCACAATCCCCGTTCCATCCAGTAACCTTACCACATCAGGAAAGCTGAACCTTGCGCCTTTCAACTTGTTGGTCTCCAAATCAATGGCGTATTCTTCGGCGGTGCGCAGGTCGGCTTTTTGCAAATCGCAGCGGGTGAACCGGGTTCCGCCCAGCTGCACGCCGTAAAAGCTGGCCCCGGCAAGGCGGGTATCATCAAAGGTGCATTGCTGCAGTTCCGCCCCGGTCCAGTCAAAGCCGTTCAGTGCCATGCCGGAAAAATCATTGTAGCGGAACGCGCAGTTTTTGATTTTGCCAAACGGCTGGAACACCCCGCTTTTGCCCTGCAGCCCGCCCCACGCCATGGAGCGGAACGCACTGTTCAGCAGCCAGGCATCTTTCATGGTGGTAAAGCTGAACACCACGCCGGAAAAATTGCAGTGGTCAAAGGTACAGGCGTTGAAGCGGCAGTTCTGCACCCGCGTGCCCAGCCAGCGGCAGTGGTCAAACATACAGTCCTCGAACTCGGCGTTTTCCAGCAGCTCGCCGGGGTCATAATTGGCAAAGGTCTCCCCTTGATAAAATCGGCGTTCCGCCATCAAAATTCCTCCTTGTGCTGTTGGAAAAACTCAAAGGTATCCCGCACGCTTTCCAGCTCGGTCCAGCGGCGGGTGCGCACCGGGTCACTGTCCAGATCATAAATGCGGGCACCGGGGATTGCCAGCAAAAACGGCGAATGGGTGGCCAGCACAAACTGGCAGCCGTAAAACCGGGCCGAATCTGCCAAAAAATCCGCCAAAGCGATCTGCCGCGCGGCGGAAAGGCTGTTTTCCGGTTCATCCAACAGATAAAGGGCATCCCCGCGCAGTTTTTCCTGGAACATCAAAAAGGCGCTTTCGCCGTTGGAGTGGGTGCGGATGTTGGGAGACAAAATTTTGCGCGCCACCTGAGATTTGGAATAGCGCCGTGTCGCGCTGACCTGCTTGAGCCGGTCATAATCCTCCATGCTGTGCATCTGGAATTTGGCGGTGCGGGCCTCGGTGTATTCATCAAACAGGCTGCCGCGGCGGGTATCAATGTTATCGTTGATGGCGCGCACATCCAACATATAGTCAAACACATCGTCGCTGGTCAAAATCAGGCTGCCCGCCGGGATGGCGTGCAGGGTGTGGAACTGGCACAGGGAGACATAATCCGGGAAGAAATCACTGCGGTTATACTGTGCCCCGCGCTGCAGGCGCAAAGCGTCCGCCATCACGTTGAGCGCTGTGGTTTTGCCGGAGCCGTTGCCGCCGTACAAAATGGTCACATCCGCCAGGTCCAGTGCTTTCAAGCCCCGGCTTGCAAACAGGCCAAAGGGGTAGAAAGAATCATAGCAGGTCATTTTGGCCCGCGGCGACTCGGCAAGGTAGTTAGCCTCGCTGTTTTGGCTGGGAAAATAAAATTCCGAAAGATAGATCACATCTCTCTCCTCCATTCCGGCTTCTTTCTCAAATTATACCATACCGCCGGATAAAGGCAAATGCCTTGCATACAGGCAGCGGTTTTGGGGATACGGCAAAGATTTTGCGGGTCAAAAATAAAAGCATGTGCACCCGCCCTCCTCGAAAACCCAAAATTTTCGATTTGTTTTGTCATGCACATGCTTTTGTGTTATCTGATGATACGCTGCGGTTTATGCCGGGAGGCACCGGAGCGCCGGAAATTCAGCCTGTTTTTTATAAACACAGCCGAATTTTTGCCGTACAGCCCGGTATAGATTATTTCTTCTGAACGTACTTGAGGCAGTCCAGCATAACTGCAACCAGAATGATGATGCCGGAGAACACGAACTGCAGGTTCGTATCAATACCCAAAGTGGTCAGAGAGTAAGTCAACGCGGTGAAGATGAACACACCGACAACCACGCCGGAAATCTTGCCGATACCGCCGGTGAAAGAAACGCCGCCCACAACGCAGGCCGCGATGGCGTCCATTTCCCAGCCCTGACCATATGCAGCGGAGCCGGAGCCCACCATACGGATGCATTCCAGCCAGGAGCCGAAGCCATACAGAATGCCTGCCAGAATAAACGCGCCTACCGTAACGCGGAATACCGAGATGCCGGAAACAGCAGCAGCTTCGGCGTTGCCGCCGACTGCGAACAGGTTTTTACCAAAGGTCGTCTTGTTCCAGATGAACCACACAATGATCACAGCTGCGATAGCCCACAGGATAATGGTGGGGAAACCGCCAATCTTGGGGATGATCATGCTGGGGATGTTGCCTTCGATACCGCCAAAGGAAACACCCTTGGTTGAATAGGTGACCAAGCCAAAAATGACCAGCATGTTCGCCATCGTAGAAATGAATGGGTGCATTTTGAACTTGGCTGTAAAGAAACCTGCGATGGTGGTAAAGACTGTGCACAGGACAATGCAGACAAGCAGCGCCAAAATAACGCGGGCAACGACCGGCAGTCCGGTAAAATCAAACACATGGCCAAAAACCGCACCGGTGTTGATTCCCTTGTGCATAATGATGGTAGCGGCAGTCATGCCCATACCAACCATACGGCCAATGGACAGGTCCGTGCCGGCCAGCAGGATCAGCCCGGCAACGCCCAAAGCCAGGAACATGCGCGGCGAAGCCTGCTGCAGAATGTTCAAAATATTGTTGACGGTAAGCAGCGGCACTTTCTTGCCGAACTGGGCAATCAGGCACAGTATAATAAAGATGATAACGATTGCAATGTACAGACCGTTGCGCAGCAAAAAGTCACGGCGATTAAATGTGTACTTGTAGTTTTCCCACTTTTGCGCCAGAGACTCGCCAACCGTAAACTTGGACAGGCGCAGCATATCGATCAGGTGATATTTGTAATCAAACGCGGCATGCCGGCGGTCCTTGATTGCCTGGCAGTCCTTATCCAACTGCATTTTGGCGTCGAACAGGCGGTTCTTGTGGACATACTTTTCGTCCTTGATTTCCTGCTGATTGCTCAGCTTGGAAAGCGCCGTCTCGTGTTCCTTTTTCAGCTGTTCTACAGCTGCCTGATATTTCTGCTGGGCTTGTACCTTTTCCTGCTTGCAGCTGGCCACCACCGCCTGGTAATAGTCGCTGTCATAATGGGCTTTCAAATAGGCTTCGGCATCAGCGATCAGCTTGTTGATCTGGCCCTTGTTTTTTTCTTCAACTGCCTTGGCCGCTGCCAATTCAGCCTTCAGTTTGGTCTCACGTTCCGTTTTTTCCTGCGCGGTATAGATGCGGTCGCGCTTCAGGTTATCCAGCTCATTCTGGATATTGACAGCTTTTTCAGTACCGTCAGTACGAAGTTCATCGATCTGCGCCTGGATTTTCCCAACATATTCATCGATTGGCTGGCGAAGCTTGGCTTCCTGCTCCGCCGAAAGAATTTTTGAAGTTTGTGTTGCAGTTGCCATAGATCATTATCCCCCATTACAGGTATTTTGCGCTGAGTCTCAAAAGCTCTTCCTGATTTGTTTCCTTGGTATTCACAATGCCGGAAAGATGTCCGTTGGACATAACGCCGATCCGGTTGGTGATACCCAGAATCTCAGGCATTTCAGAGGAAACAACAATAACCGTCTTTCCCTGTTTGGCCATCTTGATGATCAGCTCATAGATTTCGTACTTTGCGCCAACGTCTATACCGCGCGTAGGTTCATCCATCATAAAGACCTGGGGTTCGCGTTCCAGCCATTTGCCAAAAATGACCTTTTGCTGGTTGCCGCCAGACAAACTGGTGATCATATCGTCAGGTCCCATGCACTTGGTGTGCATGACCTTGATCTCCTTGCTTGTGGCTTTTACCATTTTGGGCATTGACAGCCCAAGGCCACCTTTGTACTGGTCCAGGTTGGCAATGGTAGTATTGAATGTCAAATCGCTCTTCAGGAACAGGCCGTTTGCTTTGCGTTCCTCGGTAATCAGGGCAAATCCATGCTCGATCGCTTCGTGGGCATTGTTGAAGTTCATCAGGTGGTCGCGGAAATACACACGACCTGCCGCACGGGTACGCACGCCGAAAATGGTTTCCAGCAGCTCTGTACGTCCGGCGCCCACCAGGCCATACAGACCAAAAATTTCGCCCTCGCGCACATCAAAGCTGATATCCTGCAGATAAGGCGCATATTTGGTGGACAGATGCTGGATGGACAAGATCGGATCCCCGGGGATATTGTCCACCGGCGGGAAGCGGCTTTCCAGCGAACGGCCAACCATGGCGGTGATCAGCTCGCCCATGTTGGTGTCCTTGCTGTCCTTGGTCATAACCAGGTTGCCGTCACGCAGAACCGAAATCTGGTCACAAATTTCAAAAATTTCGTCCATCTTATGTGAGATGTATATCAGCGCAATGCCCTGTTCTTTCAGCATGCGCATCATCTCAAAGAGTTTATTCACTTCCTGCACCGTCAGCGAAGAAGTCGGCTCATCCAGAACGATGACCTGGGCATTGTAAGAGATGGCTTTGGCAATTTCACACATCTGCCGCTGCGAAACCGACATATTACGCATGGGCTGGGTCAGATTGACAGTCATGCCCAGCTTGCGGAACAGATCGGCTGCTTTCTTCTTCATCTGCCCTTCGTCAACCACGCCCATAGAGTTGACCGGGTACCGCCCCAGGAACAGGTTATCAATCACACTGCGCTCCAGGCACTGGTTCAGTTCCTGATGCACCATTGCAATTCCGTTTTCCAGCGCGTCTTTCGGACCGGAAAAACTGATCTCCTTGCCATTGAGGAAAATCTTGCCCTCATCCTTTTGATAAGTACCGAACAGACATTTCATCATGGTAGACTTACCGGCGCCGTTTTCGCCCATAAGCCCCATAACTGTACCGCGTTTTACATCCAGATTGATATGATCAAGTACTCGGTTGCGGCCAAACGACTTGCACATACCGCGAATTGACAAGACAATATCGTCTTTCGCTTCTGCCATTCTCGTCACTCCCGTCTTGCAAATTGGCAAACTGCCCTACGGCTGCTCACCTGTTTTCATAAAAAAACGCTATTAGGGAAAACTTCATTCTCCCCTATGGAGAAATACATTCTCCCTAATAGCGTTGCCGTTACTTAACTGTCAGTTATTGCTGTTGCCGTTGGATCACTGGTTCAGCAGAGAAGTGTACGAAGCAGCGTTATCGGTCTTAACCATATTGATGGCAAAGGCATCGTATGCGCTGGGATTGCCCAGGCGGTTGGTGATGTTGGCCTCGGTCTGGCCGTCGCCGCCGATGTAGTCAATCTTCAGGTTCAGCAGATCATCATATTTCTCCAGCAGGGGCTGGTAAGTAGCGCTCAGGAAGTTATCTGCGGAGTTGTAGATATCCAGCCAAACGCTCTTTTCCGGGCTGGTAGTGGCATCCAGCTGGTTGGAAACAGGCCCATACGGCTTGGTAGAGTCGGTGAAGTCCGTGTAGTTGTCTGCCGTGACTGCCACGTTCAAAGCATAGTAGGAACGCTCGTCCTCATTGTAATAGTAAACATCGCTGCTCAGGACATTGCCTGCAGCATCCGGAGTGGCAATACCGGTGTTGATGTCCACGCCGTCCAGCGCATTACGCAGCAGGCGCAGGGTCAGGTAGGCCTGCACGTCAGCGTGCTGGCTGATCGTTCCGCCGTAACCGTCGGCAATGGCAGCAACTGCGTCAGCGTTTGCATCGTAGCCAAAGGTGGGAACGCCATTTTCCTGCGACCAGGAGTTAAACATTGCCATGCCCATGCCGTCATTGTTGGAAATAACGATATCGATGGAATCTCCCAGAGAAGAAGCCCAAGCGCTGATGGCGTTGCTGGCGGTGCCGGCATCCCAGGTAGCGCCGGCGGAATTCTTCATTTCCTGAGAAGCAAGCTCACGAACGGAGAAAGTCGTGCCATTCACATCAATGGTGCCGTCCTGAACCTGGGTAGCGGAACCATCTGCATTGGTACCGACAGGATCAGAAACAATGCCGCTGCTGCCTTCCACTGCGGTGCCCAAAGCGCTACGAACGCCACGGGTACGGGCAATCGAGTCATTATGGCCGATATCGCCGATTGCCAGAACATAGCCGATAACGCCGTCGCCGTTGCGGTCGATGGTGTCAGCATGTGCTTTAATGTAATCTGCGATCATCTTGCCCTGCAGTTCAGCACCCTGGTTGGCATCGAAACCAACATAATAAGTATTGCCGTTAAAGTTCAGTGCTTCCGTATCCAGCTCGCCTGTGGTGCTGTTGGAAGGCTGACGGTTAAACCACACCAGCGGCTTATCCTTATTTTCAACGGTACCGCTTTCAGCAGCCGTAGAGGTAGCTGCCGAAGTATCGGTAGATGTGCTTTCCGTGGATGTTGCGGCACTGGAGGCACTGGATGCACTACTGCCGCAGGCAGCCAGGCTCAAGGTCATTGCAGCTGCCAAGGTCAACGCTAATGTTTTTTTCATAATGGTTCTCCTTCTTTATAGGTCGGGATGCTTCTTTCGCTCCTGCTCATTGCTTTTATGGTATAGCAAAACCGGAGGAAAAGCAAGGCGCATTTTGACTAAAATAGTTGCAGAATTTTGTACGTATCTGGCATATTGCAACATTTTTGTGTTCTGTTTTTGTATGTTACGCCCATTCCGGCTGCATTTTTCCCTGCAACGCCATGTCACAGTACTGTACCCGCATTTCATATATTCCACCCGGCAGCAGAGTATCCTGTATGTTCCCGCACCATTTATATATTAATATTCAATACTATACCTGATTTTATAAAGGCAACACCGCACAATTCCCGCCTGACGGCTTAAGCACCGCCCCGGCAGCTGCGGTACGACATCTGCGTTGCCAAAATGCTCGATAATACACAAAGTATTATCTGCGCTTTTGGCTTAGCAGCTGCCGCACCTCGCTCGCCGTATCGGCACTTAGAATTATGCGGTATTGCCTAAAATATCGCCCGTCCTGCTCATCTGCAGGGCTGTCCGGCAGCCTTTTTGACGCTTCGGAGCATGATGACAAAATAAAAACATGATGACAAAATAAAAAACTGTGCTCCCTAAATATAATCAGGGAAGCACAGTTTGTGGCGTATTTCTCCGCTGTTAAAGTTCAGCCTGTTTTTCGCGGCATTCAGGACAGATGTAATGGATGGTCAGCTGGTAGGAACGCACTTCGGTTCCAATGGCATTTTCAATTTCGCGCACCAGGCCGATCACCGGCAGGTCCTGCAGGCTGCCGCAGCAATCACAGTACAAATGGCCGTGCGGGTTGGAGGTTTTATCAAACCGGTCGGGGCCATCCGGCATTTCCAGCCGGGCAATTTCCCTGGCCTGTTCCATCAGCTTTAAGTTGCGGTACACGGTGCCGCGGGCAATGCCGGGCATCTTCTCCTTGGCAATGGCAAAAATTTCGTCCGCCGTCAGATGTTTGGGGCTGTGCTGTAAAATTTCCAAAATCAAGGCACGCTGGCGTGTCATGGCGGGCTCCTTTCTGTATGGAATGAGTTGTAAGAAAATTTATAAAATAAGACATTGTAAGATATCTTTACCATAAGAATACACATGTTTCGTGCATTTGTCAACGGGATTTGCTGGCAAGCAGGATATTTTTTAAGAGCTTGTCTGAATTCATGGCAGAGCAATGCCGCCGCACCATCCACGGTGCAGCGGCATTGTCTGTGTTAATTCTTTTCCGGGTCCAGGCAGGCACCGGCTTTGCGGCATTCCAGGTGCAGGTGGCTGCCCTGCTGGGCTTCGGCGGGCACGTTGCCTGTGGTGCCAAGGCGGGTCCCGGCGGTTACTTTTTCGCGCTGGGTCACGGCAACTTCTTCCAGCCCACAGTAGCGCCACACGCGATCCTGCGCGTCGGTCACTTCCACCACGCGGCCCCACAGAGCGTCATCCGCAATGGCGGTCACGGTACCGGCGGCCACCGCCGTTACCTGTTCGGCGGTATAATCCGTGCCGTTGTGGGTGCGCCAGTCCCCCAGGGTGGGGTTATACACCAGCGTATTCCCGCTGAACGCCTGGCTGACTTTACCGTTCCAGCCAGCGTGCGGCAAGGTTCCCTGCTGCGCGGACGAAGCAGCAGAGCTGCCAGTCCCGCCGGAGGCGCTGCCAGACTGCCCAGCCCCCTGCTGCAAGGATGACGATGCAGACCCCGCAGCTGACGGCGCGGGCGATGGCTGCGCTGTCGCCACAGGAACATCCTGTGCGGGCTGGTTTACGGCGGCATCCGGTGAATCCCATACGTCTGTTCCCTCCTCCAGGGCCTGCTTTTGGATGCGGGTCAGGTCCTCGACCCCGCGCACCACGCTGCGGATGGCGGCGATTCCGGTAATGGTTGCCGCAAACACCAGCGCAAGGCAGACAAGATATAGCCCTTTTGCCTTCAAAAATGCTTTAATGCTGTTCATCTTCCCCCGTCCTTTGCTTGCCGTACGGCCAAAACATCGGGCGCAAAACCTGCCGCCCGGAATTTTCAACCGCACCGTTCGTGTTGTGTATGCCATTAGTGTTGCGCGGACAGATTGGATTTATGCACAAAGCGGGCAAAAATACCGCGCGGTTTTGCTATGCAGTTTGCCCCAACGGCACCGTTTTGTTTTGTTTAACCTTGCTCTTGCGTTTTGTTCCACCAGCGTTTATACTTATTATAGTAGGACTATTATGTCCATCACTATTATTATTTGTGAGGTGGAGACAATGAAGGCACCCCTGGTTATTACGATGGCGCGTGAATATGCATCCGGCGGCAGCGAGATTGCCCAGAAAGTTGCTGATCTTTTGGGGATTCCCCTGTACAACAAGGAGCTGATCACCATCGCCGCAAAAAAGAGCGGTCTGACGGAAGAAGCCATTGCCGCCAGCGAGACCCAGCGCAGCGGCAGCCTGATCTACAGCCTTTACATGATGGGCAACACCATGCCCCTGGCGGACCAGGTGTACATTTTGCAGTCCAATGTCATCAAGGAAGTTGCTTCCCAGGGTTCCTGTGTGATTTTGGGCCGTTGTGGTGACTATGTTCTGCGCGACCGCCCCAATGTGCTGCGCACCTTTGTGTTTGCCCCCATTGATATCCGCGTGGCCAACGCCAAAGTGCGCCCCGATGCCAAGGATATGCCCGATCGCCTATGGGAGACCCATCTGGCCAAGCATGACCGTGCCCGCGCAAGCTATTACAACTACTATACTGAAAACCGCTGGGGCGAAGCGAAAAACTATGATCTTTGCCTGAATGCAGCAATTGGCCAGGATGCCTGTGCCCAGCTGATTGTTCAGGCTGCAAAAGCAATGGAGGCAGCTAATCAGGAATGAGTGATTCTGTACAGAAATACTCTGCATCCCGAATGGGCAGCGCGCCGATAGGCCCGCTGCTCCTTTCGTGTTCAGTACCTATGATGATTTCGATGCTGGTTCAGGCACTTTATAACATTGTGGACAGCATCTTTGTCAGTCGTGTGAACGAAGCGGCGCTTTCCGCCGTTTCGCTGGCGTTCCCCATCCAGAACCTGATGATTGCCTTTGCCGTGGGCACTGCTGTTGGTGTAAACGCCTATCTTTCCCGCTGTTTGGGTGAGGGCAACCGGGCCGAGGCCAGCCGCGCGGCGATGAACGGCCTGTTCTTAGCGTTCTGCGGCGGCATCGCCTTTCTGGTGTTCGGCATTTTGGGCGCGCGGGCGTTCATTGCGTCCCAGACTACCGATGCCCAGATCATGCAGTACGGTGCCGATTATCTTTCCATCTGCACGTTATGGTGCATGGGCTTGTTCCTGCAGTGCATGCTGGAAAAACTGCTGGTCGCCACCGGGCGCAGTGCGTTCGCCATGGCCAGCCAGCTGATTGGCGCTTTGGTCAACATTGCGCTGGATCCCATCTTCATCTTCGGTCTGTTCGGCGTGCCCCGCATGGAAGCAGCCGGTGCTGCTGTGGCTACCGTAGCCGGGCAGTGGATCGGCGCAGCTGCCGGGCTGACGATGAACCTGCTGTGCAATAAGGACATCAACCTAACGCTGAAAGGCTTCCGCCCGGCGGGGTCCACCATCAAGCGCATTTACGCGGTGGGCATCCCCTCCATTGCCATGAACGCCATTGGCAGCGTGATGACCTTTGCGATGAACAACATCCTGATTGCCTTTTCCAGCACCGCCGTTGCGGTGTTTGGTGTTTACTTCAAGCTGCAAAGCTTTGTATTCATGCCTATTTTTGGCATTAACAACGGCATGGTGCCCATTATCGGCTACAATTACGGTGCCCGCCAGCCCAAGCGCATTACCCAAACCATCAAACTGGCTGTCTGCTTTGCCGAGTGCATTATGCTGTGCGGCCTGATTCTGGCCGAAGTTTTCCCACATGTGCTGCTGGGTGTGTTCAACGCCAGCCCCACCATGCTGGCCATGGGTATTCTGGCCTTGCGCATTATTGCCATCCATTTTCCGATGGCAGGTTTCAACGTAATTTCTTCCTCCGCGTTCCAGGCGCTGGGGCGCGGCACGCTGGCGCTGTTGGTTTCGGTGATCCGCCAGCTGGTTGTGCTGGTGCCTGCCGCCTGGCTGCTGAGCCACACCGGTAACGTAAACGCCGTGTGGTTTGCTTTTCCCATTGCAGAGCTGGTTGCCGTTACGCTGTGCGCTGTGTTTATGCGCAAGTGCCACCGCGACATTTTGCTGCCAATGGAAGCCGGCCAGAAAACGGCTGCCTCTGTATAAGGAGGGGTTTGTATGCTGCGCCATATCAAACCGGGCATGCTGGTGTTCAGTGTGCTGTCCATTCTGCTTGGCCTGCTGTTGCTGCTTGCCCCGCAGACGGTTGCCGATGCGTTCTGCATTGCGCTGGGCTTGTTGGTGGTTTTGTGCGGGCTGCAAAGCCTGTACGGTTATTTTAAGAAAGATAACGGCAGCATCCGAGCCGCCGTCAGCCTGCTGCTCAGCCTGCCCACCATTGCGCTGGGCATGTGGGCACTATTGTGTACCGTACAAAGCGCCATGACCTTTGAATGGCTGTTGCCGCTGCTGTTTGGCCTGATGCTGCTGGTGGATGGCGTGGTGCGCGCACAGTCTTCCTTTGCCCTTGCCAAGCGCAAGGGGCAAAAGTGGTGGGTGGTGCTGCTGCTCAGCATTGTTTCGCTGTTGTGCGGGGCATTGCTGGCGTGTTCTCAGCTGCTGAACAACCGCAACGTGGATCTTTTGCTGCTGTCCGGCATCTTTTTACTGGCAGAGGGCATTTTGAACCTGTGCTGCACCATTTATATTGCGATGGAGTTCCATGCGCTGGACAGGCTGGATGCTGCCAAGGCGGAAATGGAAACCGCTGCCGCACCGGAGCCATCCCCCGAAGCCCCCTCCCCTGCCCCGGCTGAACCCGCTGCAGAAGAATCTGCCGAAACGGACCTGCCCGATGTGCCAGCCCCGGAGCTGACCACCGAACCACCGGAACCCGACCAAGAGCCCACAGCGGATGCCGCAACCTGATGTTACCCTGCGCTGAACCGGCGCTTATTTGTAAATTTAAGGAGCAATTACCCTACATGAACAATTATGATCTGATTATCGTTGGCGCCGGCCCGGCCGGTATTTTTACCGCACTGGAACTGCTGCGCAAAAGCAGCAAAACTACCGGCCCGCGCATCTGCCTGATTGAAAAGGGCAAACCGGTAGAAAAGCGCCACTGCCCCAAAGATAAAACCGGCCACTGCGTGAACTGCAAGCCCACCTGCGCCATCACCACCGGCTTTTCCGGTGCCGGTGCGTTCTCGGACGGCAAGCTGTCCCTCTCCTATCAGGTTGGCGGCGAGCTGCCGGAGCTGATCGGTGAGGATTTTGCCCAGGAGCTGATCAACTACACTGACAAGATCTATCTGGAATTTGGCGCTGACCCGCATGTGGAAGGTATTTACGAGGGCAGCGAGATCAAGGAGATCCGCAAGCGCGCCATCCAGGCCGGCCTGCAGCTGGTGGACTGCCCCATCCGCCACCTTGGCACCGAAAAAGCTCAGCAGCTGTACCTGAACATCCAGAACTATCTGCTGGCCCGCGGTGTGGAGATGCTGTTCAACACCGAATGTGACAACATTCTGCTGGAAGGCAGCGAGTGCAAGGGCGTTGTGATCACCGAAAAGGGTGAGCGCCGCGAGCTGCGCGCCGACCAGGTTGTGATTGCCACCGGCCGCCGCGGTGCAGATTGGCTGGAAAAGCTGTGCGCCGAGCACAACATTGCCCACAAGCCCGGCACCGTTGATATTGGTGTGCGTGTGGAGTGCCGCAACGAGATCATGGAGACCATCAACAAGGTTCTGTACGAAGGCAAGCTGATCGGTTACCCCAACCCGTGGAAGAACAAGGTCCGCACCTTCTGCCAGAACCCCGGCGGCTTTGTCGCGCAGGAAAACTATGACAATGACCTGGCGGTCGTCAACGGTCACAGCTACAAGGATCTGAAATCCGGCAACACCAACCTGGCCATTCTGGTCAGCCACAACTTTACCGAGCCGTTCAACCAGCCCATTGCCTATGCCCAGAAGGTTGGCGAACTGACCAACATGCTGGGTGCCGGGCACATTCTGGTACAGCGCTACGGTGATATTCTGGACGGCAAGCGCACTTGGGCCAAGGAGCTGGCACATTCCAATGTGCGCCCTACCCTGAAAGATGCCGTTGCGGGCGACATTACCGCCGCCATGCCGTACCGCGCCATGGTGAGCATTATTGAGTTCATCAAGATGGTGGACCATGTTGCCCCCGGCTTTGCCGCACCGGAAACCCTGCTGTACAGCCCGGAGCTGAAGTTCTATTCCAACAAGGTCAAGATGGACACCGACCTGGAAACGAACATTTCCGGCCTGCACTGCCTGGGCGATTCCTCCGGATGGACCCGCGGTCTGATGATGGCCTCCGTCATGGGCGTTCTGATGGGCCGCAAGCTGATTGAGAATCATGATATGTGAGGTTTTTACGGGGGATTTTGTTCCTTCTTTGAAAAGAAGGAAGCAGAAACTTTCATCATATTATCACATAAAATAAAATTATAGGCACATCACGGATGGATTACGTGGTGTGCCCTTTTTGTTTATAATTTATTGCGCGGCAGGGCGGCCAGCCCCCTGGCCGCCGAATGGACACACATCTTTGTTTTTTGGTAAAATATATTTTCTCTGCCCGTCATGCGGGACGATGCAAGCATCGTCCCCTACAAACAATTTATCGGTTTGCGGCAAATATTTACGCTTCTCCGCGGCGGGGTGAGGGCACCCCGCCCTACCACCTGTTTTATTGTTGGTTGCCTACAATAAAATGCTCTGTAGGGAACGGTCCTACCTTTCCGAAAGCCCACAAACAATGCACCCAAAAACCGAAATATGGCGAACACCCGGAACGGTCAAGACCGTTCCCTACAAATCGTTTTTCAATTTGCGCCCATTTCTGTAAAATCCATACACCAAAAAGGCGCACCACACAATCCCTGTGTGATGCGCCTTAATTTTATTTTTAAAGTTTCTTCGGTTCCTTCTTTTCAAAGAAGGAACAAAAACTCCCGTAAAGAACTTAGTTCCCGCTTTCAGCCGTTGCGGTGGACTGGGCGCTTTCGCCCAGGGTCACTTCGCAGCTGATGACCTTGCCATCACGCTCTACCTGCAGGGTAACGGTATCGCCAACTTCCTTGCTCTGGCAATACTTCTGTACATCGGATGCACTGGAGACTGCCACATCATCAATGGAGATGATGCGGTCACCCAGCTTCAGGCCGCCTTTTTCGGCACCGCTGCCGGATGCGATCTGGTAGATATACACACCATAGTTGCTGACGCCGTACTGCATAGCAGTCTGGGCATCATTGATGGTGATGACCGTAACACCCATGGCCGGGCGGGCAACATAACCCTTTTCGATCATCTGTTTTGCCATTTCCATGGCGGTATTGATGGGGATTGCAAAGCCAAGCCCCTCTGCATCGCTGGAGCTGCTCTTGGCGTTGACAATACCGATCAGCTCACCGTTTGCATTGAACAGGCCGCCGCCGGAGTTGCCCGGGCTGATGGAAGCGCTGGTCTGGATCAGGTTCATATCGTTGCCCTGAACGGTAACTTCACGGTTCAAGGCGCTGACAATACCATTGGTAACGGTGTTGCTCAGGGTACCCAGCGGGTTGCCAACGGCAATGGTGGTTTCGCCAACAGCCAGGCTGTCGCTGTCGCCAATCACAGCCGGAGTCAGACCGGTGGCTTCGATTTTCAGGACTGCAACGTCCGAAGTAGAATCCTGGCCAACGACCGTTGCGGTATACTCTGTTCCGTCTGCCAGCTGTACCGTGATGTTATTTGCGCCGGAAACCACATGGGCACAGGTCACAATGTAACCATCCTGCGAGATGATCACGCCGGAGCCTGCACCGCTCTGCACATAGCTGCCGCCAAACCAGGTGTTGGTGCTGACCATCTGCTCGGTGGTGATGGCCACAACGCTGGGCTGTACCAGCGCGGCAACATCCTGAATCGACAGGTTGGTGCCGTTGGTGCTGCCCTGGGATACAGAATCCGTGTTGGTGTCACGCTGGACCTGCTGGACCACAACCTGGCCGCCGGTCAAGCCGGTGCGGCTGGCAACCACAGTTCCTGCCAGGCCACCGCCAAAGCCAAGGGCTACCACACCGATGCAGGCCGCCACACGCAGCAAAACCTTTTTTCCGCCGTGGCTCTTTTTGGGCTCGTTCTGCGGGGGCTGTGGGTTGCTGGAATAGCTGTAGTCATTGTAGCCGCCGTTATTGCCGTTGCCACCGTTGCCGCCATTGCCGCCATTGCCTGCAACGGGGCCCTGGGAGTTATAGCTGCTGTTCTGTTGGCTGGAATTAGAATAATCTGTCTGTGCGGTGTTGGCGGTGTTCATTCCGCTGCTGCCCACATTGGGGTAACCGGACTGCTCTGCCTGGGGCTGTTCCGGCTGAGTGCCCGCTGGCTGCCCGTTATTATTCTGCGGGCCGCCATTATTATAAAGACCCGAATAATCATATTCACTCATGAAAAATCTCTCCTTTGTTCTGCCGCACGGCGCTTGGGGGCCGCCGGGCGGTGATACACGGTCTGGCGGAAGCTTTTGCTTTGTCTTTCTTGCTTCCCTCAACCTTGTGCCTACAGTATAACCGCTAATTGTGAAAACAGTTTCGCGACTGCGTGAAAGAAATGTGAAATCTCCAAAAATCCGGTCAGTTTGGGCTGTGGTTTGACTTTATCCGCCCCATGCCGTACAATCAGTTGCAGACTGAAACATTAGGGGGAGCTTGCCCATGCGGATTGAAAAAACGGCACTGGACGCACAAAACCGCTGTGTCTATTCGTTATATAAAGAGAAAGGCTGCATCGGCCATGCCGTTACCTGTGCCGATTGTTTTGAAGCGTTGGAAATTGCCCCGGAATGGCAGAGCCGCGGGTACGGAAGCTATCTGCTGCGGGAGGTTTTGCGCCAGAACGGCGGCTTTGACCGGACTGCCCCCAGCGAATTCACCGCGCCACTGCCGGATGCCGGCAATACCGCTGCGCAGGCGCTGGCGGCAAAGTTCGGTTTTGTGCCGCGCGGCGGGCTGCTGGTGCGCCGCCGCGTGCCGGACCTGACGGCAGTGGAGCTGACCCACCGCTTTTTGCGCAGCACACTGGCACCGGGCGGACTGTATCTGGATGCCACCTGCGGCAACGGGCACGATACCCTATTTTTATGCAGCGTTGCCGGGGAAAATGGCCGGGTGATCGGGCTGGATATCCAGCCTCAGGCCGCGGCCAACACCAATGCGCTGCTGGCCGCCAACGGCATGGCTGCCATTGGCCGCGCGGAACGCTGCGACCATCGGGAGCTGCTGCGCTTTGCCCCGCCGGGCAGTGCGGACTGCGTGATGTTCAACTTTGGCTGGCTGCCAGGTGCCGCGCACGATGTACACTCCACGGCAGATTCCACCCTGCCCGCGCTGCAGGCCGGGCTGGACGCCCTGAAACCCGGTGGCGTGCTTGCCGCGGTGCTGTACAGCGGCAAGGTGATCGGCAATGCGGAGAAAAAGGCTGCGGCGGAGTTTTTCCGCAGCCTGCCGCTGGCCGATTATACCGTGCTGATCTGCGAATTTGCCAACTGGGCCGATACCGCTCCCCTGCCCTGCTTTGTCATTAAGCGGGAAAAATAACCGCTGCCGCTGTGAAGCCCCAAAAAAGGAAGTGCTGCCAATGCTGCAACAGCAAACACAAAGCCCCGGCTGGCGGGTGCTGAACCGCGATGTGATCAAATACATCGCGGTGACCGCCATGCTGCTGAACCACATCGCCAATATTTTTCTGGTGCCGGGCACCCTCTGGTACGAGGTGCTGGTGGATATCGGCTACTTTACCGCCATTACCATGTGCTATTTTCTGGTAGAGGGCTTCCGGTACACCCACAGCCGCAAACAGTATGCCTTACGGCTGTTCGGGTTCGGTGTGGTTTCACAGGTGCCGTTCTCGATGGCGTTTGCCCAAAACGGCATTCTGGAATTTCAGGATTTCAACATGATGTTCACGCTGTTCCTGTGTTTTTGCATCTTGTTGTGTATCGAAACCATCCGGAACCGTTTTTTGCGCGGCGTGCTGATCGTACTGCTGATTTTTGGTTCGTTGTTTTGTGACTGGGCGCTGCTGGCCCCGGTGTTCACCCTGCTCTTCCGCTGGTCCGGCCAGGACCAAAAACGACTGCGGTTCAGTTTTGCGCTTTCTGCCGCGCTGTTTGGCTGGCTGAATTACACCAGCAGCGTGGGGCTTTACCCCACCGCACAGTGTTTGCTGATGGCCTGCGGCAGCATGGCAGGGATCGCTGCATCCGGGTTTGTGATCTTGTATCTGTACAATGGCCAGCGGGCGGCACGGGGAAAGAAATTTTCGCAGTGGTTTTTCTATCTGTTTTACCCGGTGCATTTGTTGGTGCTGGGGGTAATTCGGGTGATGGGGTGATGGTGCGCGGTAGATTTTTACCGTTACACGCTCCGCGGGACGATGCAAGCATCGTCCCCTACAAATAAATTGCAGCGTTTACCGCGATAGGCATGGTTCCTCCGCGGCGGGGTGAGAACACCCCGCCCTACAGATGCTTTGTTGGTTTAATATGACATTATAAAATACTCTGTAAGGAACGGTCTAGACCGTTCCTTACAGATTGTTTTTCAACTTGTACCAATTTCTATAAAGCCAACATCAAAAAGGCGCACCACACGATGGTTTTGTGTGATGCGCCTTTATTTATCTTTTGTGTTCTATTATACTAAAGTTAAAGTTTCTTCGGTTCCTTCTTTTCAAAGAAGGAACACAAATCCTCCGTAAAGCCTCTCACAGCGTTTCCGGGTACTCGGCATCGATGGCGGCCAGCAGGCGGGGTGCGCTTTCGCGGGTATCGGTCATGCGCACGGCATTGCGCAGGGGCAGCACCGCGCGCGGGCTGACGGACAGCTCATCCACACCGATCGCCAGGAAGGTTTCGGTCAGGGTCAGGTCCGCGCCAAGCTCGCCGCAGATACCAACCCAAATGCCGTTCTTGTGGGCATTCTCCGTCACCATCTTCAACAGGCGCAGCACTGCCGGGTTGTGCGGGTCATAAAAACGTCCCAGATCATTGTTCTGGCGGTCACAGGCCAGGGTGTACTGGGTCAGGTCATTGGTGCCGCAGCTGAAGAAATCCACTTCCTTGGCCAGACGGTCACTCATGATGGCCGCTGCCGGGGTTTCGATCATGATGCCGACCTGCACATCCTCTGCAAAGGGAATGCCCTCAGCTTTCAGGTCGCGCTTGACTTCCTCGCAGTACTTTTTGGCTTCGCGCACTTCCCACACGCTGGTCACCATGGGGAACATGATGCCCAGCTTGCCGAACGCGGAAGCACGGTAAAGGGCACGCAGCTGGGTCTTGAAGATTTCCGGGCGGTTCAGACAGATACGCAGAGCGCGCATACCCATAGCCGGGTTATCCTCTTTGGGCAGGTTAAAGTAGCCGATCTGCTTGTCCGCGCCGATATCCAGCGTGCGAATGATAACTTCCTTGCCGCCCATATCGGCAAGAACCTTTTTGTAGGCTTCAAACTGCTGGTCCTCGGTGGGGTAATCCGGGCTGTTCAGGTACAGGAACTCGCTGCGGAACAGGCCGATGCCGCCGCCATCGTTGACCTGCACGGCATGTACGTCGTCCGGGGAGCCAATGTTGCAGTAAATGCGGATGCTCTTGCCATCCTTGGTCACATTGGGCTGACCTTTCAGGGTCTCCAGCAGGCGCTGCAGGCGCAGCTGCTGTTCCCGCTTTTTCAGCAGGTAATCACGGGTCATATCGTCCGGGTCGATCACCACATTGCCGGTAGCACCGTCAATAATGCAGGAGCGGCCCTCATACTCCGGCTTCAGGGCATCGCCCACGCCCACAATGGCGGGAATGCCCATGGTGCGGGCCAGAATGGCCGTGTGGCTGGAACCGGAACCGCCCGCAGTGATGAAGCCCAAAATCTTGGATTTATCCAGCTGCACAGTTTCCGAAGGTGCCAGGTCGTCCGCAGCCAGCAGCACCGGCACATCCGAAGCAATACCGCCCTGCACTGCACCGGACAGGATCCCCAGGATGCGATCCGATACATCGCGCACATCTGCCGCACGGGCCTGCATGTAGGAATCGTCCATGGATTCAAACATGGCGGCGAACTGAACTGCGGTATCCGAAATCGCGGCTTCGGCGTTCATCTTTTCATTGTTGATATGGTCGGAGATGGCTTCCTCGTAATCGAGATCCTCGGCCATCATCTGGTGGGTCTCAAACAGCATGGCGGCTTCATCGCCGGCTTCGGCGCGGGCCTTTTCGGCCAGTTCGCCCAGCTGCTCAATGGCGGCGGTCTGCGCGCCCTTGAAACGGTGCCACTCGGCATCGGGATCGGTCACGGTATAGCGGGGGATCTCGGTTTTGGTGCGGTGATAGAAATAAAGCGGGCCAACGCCAACGCCGGAAGATACGCCCTTGCCCTGAATACTGATCATAACAAGCGTCCTTTCTTTGGTGTTCAATGGGATCCTGACTGGTTATTTTATACAACCAAATGCAGCAGAAAACAAAATGCGGCTGCCTGCCCCAGCGCCGGGTAAGGGCCTTGCTGGGGCAGGTGCCGCAAACAAAAGGATTCAATTACAAATGCTCTTTGAAGAAAGCTTCCAGTGCCGGTGCTGCGGTATCCTCGTCCTCGCCTTCCACGGTAACGGTAACGGTATCGCCGCACTTAACGCCCATACCCATCAAAGCCATCAGTTTCAGCGCGTTGCTGGATTTATCGCCCTTGATGACGGTAACAGTGCTCTTATACTTTTTGACCTCTTTGACCAGCAAACCGGCCGGACGGGCATGGATGCCAACTGCTTCCTGAATGGTATAATCAAACTGCTTCATAGATGCGTCTTCCTCTCTGTTCCACAGCTTTTCAACAAACCTGTGGAGAATTTAACAATTTGATTATACCAGCAATGTTGAGCAAAGTCAATGCAAACACTGCATTTTACCCTGTCGTTTTTTGTAATTTTTCACAAAATCAACAAAATGTTTTTAACAATATTGTGGATTCACTCGGTTTCAGTTTTCCTGCCTGGCCAGGAAGGCACGCAGGGTATCCTCCGGCCGGGGGGTATGGTTTGCATAGCGCCGGCGCAGCTCCGCTGCAGCGGTGGACATAATGTAAGGGTGACCTACCAAATCCAGCATGGCAACATCATTATAGTTATCGCCAAAGGCCATCACATCCGCCGGGTCAATGCCCAGCACACGGCAGATGCTCTGTACGCCAATCCCCTTGTTGGCCACGGTGGTATCGATCCACTTGGGTCCCGCCACGGCGCAGTTGGCCTGCTGCCATTTGGGCACAAAGCGCTCCACAAACGGCTCCACGCCGTCCACCAAATAGACGGACACCTTGACGATATCCTCCGGGATCTGGGCGGGGTCTGTGATGACCGTATAATTGTTGCCAATGAACTTGATGCGGTCCACCACGCCGTGCCCGCGCTCCATCAGGTAGGACATGTTTTCGCCGGAAAGCATCACTTCGCCTAAGTCCTCGGTGTTGTTCCAGAAATCCCAGGCGATTTCTTCTGCCAGGGCGCGGGGCATCGGCGTTTTGGCGATTACTTTGCCACCGCGGTAGACAACCGCGCCGTTCTCGCACAGGTAGATGCAATCGTCCGCCACAGGGGCGAACAGTTTGCGCAGGCTGGTATACTGCCGCCCGCTGGCCGGGCAGAACAGGATACCACGGTCATGCAAAGCGCGGATCTCATCAAAAATTTCGCCCTCAATGAGCTTTTTCCCATATTGCAGCAGGGTGCCGTCCAGATCGCTGCAAACCATTTTTATCATATTTGTTTCCCCCTGATTGCTTTTCCTGAAGCAACGTAATATATTATTTAATATAGTAAAAGTATAACAAACACAGGCCTGTTTTTCAATTTAACTAACAGTGCCCGGCGGTAGAATTATTCCGGGCAGGGAGGTAAAATTATGGCAGTTATCACAGTATACGGCAAAACGCCGGATGTTGGCAGTGCAGCCTTTGTGGCCCCCAACGCCACCCTGGCCGGGGATGTTGTGCTGGCCGCTGGCAGCAGCGTGTGGTACGGCGCGGTGGTGCGCGGAGATACCGGCGCCATCCGCATTGGCAAAAACAGCAATATCCAGGACAACGCCGTGCTGCACACCGGGCCAAACCTGGGGGTAACGATCGGCAAAAATGTATCCATCGGCCACAGTGCAGTGGTGCATGGCTGTACGGTGGGGGACGGCGCTTTGATCGGTATGCACGCCACGGTGATGAACGGCGCCGTGGTGGGCAAAAATGCCGTGGTGGCCGCCGGGGCGCTGGTGCTGGAAAACACCGTGGTCCCGGACGGCATGGTGGCCATGGGTGTGCCCGCCAAGGTGCGTGAAGCCGCCAGCCCCGCCCTGGTGGAAGCCAACCGAAAAAATGCCGAAGGGTATGTGGCGGAAGCCACCGCCCATGCGGAGGCGAATAAGTAAGTCCTGACGAGTATGTTCGCTCTTTGATTTTATTTTGCAACAAACAGCGCCCGGTCCCTTCTGTCGCCCTCAAGGGAAGCCAATTTTATTTTAAGGTTTTACAGTCAATATATCATGGTATACAAAACTAAGCATCGGAACGGTCAAGACCGTTCCCTACAGAACATTTTGTAATGTGTTGCAAGCCAACAAATAATCTGTAGGGGACGATGCTCGGCATCGTCCCGCAGACGCGCCTTGCCGGATATCTTACCCCGTCACCCACCCACAAGGCAGCAGGCGTATAATGTGCGCCCCTACGAATAAAATCTCGGCATATTATTAGAATTTGTGGCGTACAGTCAAACATTTGCCTTTCTCCCCCGGCGGGATGATGGCCCCCCA
>ERZ826220.529-NODE-529-length-44748-cov-4.482492_pt1 | contig 44748 bp, 33 predicted proteins | sample MGYA00519927_ERZ826220 | MGnify/ENA primary metagenome ERZ826220 (study PRJEB31778, sample SAMEA3449225) | human gut metagenome | biome: human gut; feature: human-associated habitat; material: faeces | place: United Kingdom | collected 2010/2012 ... | reverse complement strand
CGGAAAGGGCTATTCTCCCCCTTCGGGGGAGAATAGCTTTTTGTCTACAGTCTGACGTTTCTCACAGAAAGAAACGATCCATCATGCCTTTTTCATGCATGTGAAAGCCGTTGATCCCCATTTTCATCGCGGCCTCCACATTGGGCAGGGTGTCGTCGATAAACAGCGTATGCGCCGGATCGAGGCCGCAGTCCGCAATCAGCTTCTCATAAATCGCCTTTTCCGGCTTGACCAGATGGCAGGCGTAGGAGATCACGCCGCCGTCAAACAGCTCGCCGAAGCGATCCGCAAATTTTTCGCGCATCCGCAGATAGCCCTCGCGCGGGTAGTTGCTCAGCAGATAGAGCCGCTTGCCCGCCCGGCGGCAGCGCTGCGCGGCGCGGAATCCCTCGTCAATCGGCGTTTTCAGCTCGATCCAGCCGGTGAGCGCGCGCATGTATTCCGCCTCGTCCCCGCCGAACTGCCCGGCCAGCCTGCGCGCCGCCTCGGCGTATTCCATTTCGCCCCGGTCAAACCGCTCCCAATACGGCCCGTTGTAGACGCGCGCGAGCATGTCCTGCTGCTTCTGCGCGTCGCCGGGGAAGAGCTGCTCCAAAAAGTCCTTCGGCGCGTATCGAATCAAAATGTTGCCGATGTCAAAAACCACCGCGTCCACGCGATGCCACGGCATCGTTTCATATTCAAGGTCAAATCGAATCCCGTTTTCCATGTGCTTGCTCCTTTCGCGCGGTCACTGGCGCACCGCCATGTTGACGGTCTCCCGCAGGCTGGCCTTGCTCTCCCCGTCGCGCTGCCGCCGGGCGATGACGACCAGCCGGTTTTCCTCCAGACAGGTGGAGAGCGTCAGCAGCGCGTCGGACGGCTTCACATCCATCGGTATGGCGTACATCGAGGCCAGCTCCGCGCGGCGGATGTAGCTGGCAAATTCCGCGTCGCTGGAAAACCGGGGATGCGCGAAGTAATCCAGAAAATTCTCGCTGCTCGTATCCAGAGAAACGTCCACCACCGCAAAGATGACGTATCGCTCCTGATGCCAGAGCGTGCTGAAATCGACGAACGGATGCGCCTTCAGGTAGTCGATGCTCTTTTCGTACTGCGTCAGCCTGCCGAACATCGTGCCGTCCTTCATGTTGTGGCCGTGCAGCAGCAGGTTCTGCGTCTTTTCCGTCATCGGGTGGTTTTCGTCAAGGAAGATCGTGCCCGCCGTCGATTTGTTCTTCGCGAAATCGTGGGTGAGGTAATAGCTGTTGTCGCGATAGACCACGGGCAGGTCGAGCACGTTGTCAATCGTGAGCCACGCGACCAGATCCGTGTTCTGCGCGTGCAGCGCCTCCATCTGCGCAAGCGGCGTGCCGCCCATGCGCTGATATTGCGTGGTTTTGACAACTTCCGGCACAGGCGTGACCGTCTGCCGCGCCTCCTGCGCGGGGGTTAGCGTCGGCGCGGGCGCTTCGGTCGGCATGGGCGTCGCCGTTTCCGCGGGCGTTTCCTCCAGCATGTCCTCCGCCTGCGTCTCCTGCCCGTATACCGCAAAGGCCTCGCTGTGCATCGCGGAAAGCTGCTTTTCAAGCCGCCTCGTCTGCACATAGCGCGCCCCAAAGCCGACCAACTGCGCCGCGCTCCAGATCGCCACGCAGAAAAGGCCGGCCATCACCGCGTAGCGCGGGTTCAGGCGGCGCGTTTTCCGCCCCTTCCGCCCGCCGACGGAAAACGCGCCGAGATAGCTGTCCTGCTCCGCCTGCTTTTTCTGTTTCCGCCGCTCCGCTCTGCGTTTGGCGCGCGTCACCGCAAGCTGCGCCTGAAGCAGACCGCGCTCGGCTCGCTTTGCGCCGCGTTTCGCGCATTGCTTCGCCGAATCCAGCGCCTGTCCGCGCCATTTCGCCCATTGCTCAGGCGGGTTTTGCCGCGGCTTGGGGGTCGGCTTCTGCACCAGCCTTTTGCGCGGCTGTCGGAGCGGCTGTTTCTCCGTCTCCGCCCTGTGTTCGCTCTGACGCTCAGGCGTATCTTCAGGCCCGCAGGGCATGACGGTCTGAGGCGGCCTGCGTTTATGCTGCGACGGTCTTCGATAATGTCTCTGCTCGCCCATGTTTTCCGCTCCTTTTGCTCTGCCGGATAGAAGCAGCCTCCCCGACGAGGCCGAGGAGGCTGCACGTTATCCTTAGTTTGCCACGCCGGGAAGCGTTTGTCAATCCTTGTTTACGTTCAATAATTCGTCCGTCTGCGTCGCAGAAGCGTCAGCATCAGGCCGCAGAACGCCAGCAGCAACGCATATTGTCCCGGATGCGTCGAATCTCCCGTCTGCGGCAAATTGACGGCAGGAATTTTCTCTTCTTCGTTAAAGCCGCATACGCTGCATCTGCGCGTTCTCAGGCCGCTTTCCGTCCGCGTCGGTTTTCTGGCCTCAACCCACTCTCCAAAGCGATGCGGCTCAACATTCTTTTTTCTGCCGCAGATGCAGCCTTGCCAGTGCTCCAATTCGTCATGTTCTTCGATGTATTGATGCGTCTGAGTCTGCGCATCCATGACCTTTCCACATTCGCAGAGCAGCCAATGCATCGAATCGTCGCTCCCCCACTTATCGGCCTGCGCGACATGGGTGTGCTTCGCCTCAAACGATGTAAATCCGTTGTTTTTGTTCGGGTCGTAAGATACATTTTCGCTTCCGTCCGCTTTGTTGCCGGTTCCATTGATCGTCGTTTGAATCGGGGAACTTGCGGCGCGCGTTCCGCCGCTGATATTCAAATTGCCATTTAAATACAAAATCGGGTTTCCAATCAGTGCACATACATCCGACTTGATTTCAACGTCCGCACCATCTATGACGATTTTTCTCTTCTCAGGGGGCCAATTATCCATGCATCTCGCACTAATGCCGTAACCGCCTCCCGTGATTTTCAGTTTTCCTCCGGTGAGAATCGCATCGTCCTTCATCGTTTCAATCGCGGCGCCGCTTCTGGTTCCATCGATAATCACCGTGCCGCCCGTCATTTCAAAGGAATCCGACATGGACAATATCATCTTCGCGCGAATGGTTCCGGACTCAATCGTCACCTTTTCTCCCGCCATGCCATAAGGAAGGTGGTTTTTTGCCGTGCTTTCCGGCATCTTAAACTTCAGGCTGCTCCCCTTTTCGCCTTCCCGGATCGTCCAGTTCACAGTTTTTCCATCTCCGCTCAGCAAAGGCCAATACCAGCTCGATGTCGTTTCGATAACATTTTCTCCTTCAAGCACAATGACGACGTTGCCCTTGCCTTGAATTAAAGCATGCGGGTACGGCGTTGCATGATCTGCCTTCATATAAAAACCGCGAAGCGTCAGCGTGCCGCCATCCGCCGTCGGTTCCCACTTCCAGCCTTCGTTCGACAGATGATCCGCTGTCGTCGTCATCGTCGTCAAATCCATTTCCGTGGTGCGCGTCACCGTTCCCGCCGCATAGGCCGGAACGCACCCCCCGCATAATGTTAGCAGCATCGCAGCCAGCATCACGCAGATCCAAACACCTTTTTTTCTCATCCTGCTCATTTTTTTCGCTCCCTTTTCCTTTGAAAATTTTTCTTTACGCACGCAAGAATCGTTCCTCAGCTTGTTGACATAAGCAAACTTGGCTTGAATAGCAAAATCAGGAAATTCATCTACTCTTTCATTTGCGGAAAGGGCTATTCTCCCCCTTCGGGGGAGAATAGCTTTTTGTCTACAGTCTGCGTCCCTTTTTTCGTTCATAAAAATGCTGTAAATGATTATACCACGCTTTAGCGCGTATCAAATTTCCCTCCTATTAACAAAATGCGTTATTCCATTTCGATTTTTCTCTTTTTCTTCATTTTGCCTTTCCTAACACATCTCATCTGTGTGAAACGAAAAAAATAAACCATCCGTCCATGACGAAAACGGATGGTTTTATGAACAAAATTTTATATTTATTTATCAATTTTGCGTAGCACAACCGCCGTGCGCGCGGGCAGGTAGATCACAAAGCCGTCGCCCATCTGCGGGTCGTGCGCCCACGTATGGTAGACAACGGATTTGTCGATGTTCTGGTAGCCGCCGAACGTCTTGTCGTCCGTGGAGAGGATCACCTGATAGTCGCCCTTTTCCGGCACGGGCACAAACAGCCCCGTCTGCGAGCGCGTCGGGTGGAAGTTGAACACGAAGACGCAGCCCTTCTTCTCAAAGGCGAGAATCTGATCGTCCTCGTGCTGGCGCAGGCAGCGCGGCATGCCGCCCTCCAGCACGTCGTATTTGCGGATCAGCGCAATCATGGCCTTGTCGAAGTTGCCCAGCAGCTCGTAGCGCAGATAGCCGTTCTCCGCGAGGCTCCACAGCCTGCGCGCGTGGGCGAAGCTCCAGCCGTTGCCCTCGCGCGGGAAATCAATCCATTCCGGGTGGCCGAACTCGTTGCCCATGAAGTTGAGATAGCCTTCGCCGCCCGCCGCGATCGTCACCAGCCGGATCATCTTGTGCAGGGCGACGGCGCGCTCGACGACCATGTTTTCATAGCCGCGGTTCATGCCCCAGTACATTTCCTTGTCGGCCAGGCGGAACATCAGCGTCTTGTCGCCCACGAGCGCCTGATCGTGGCTCTCGCAGTAGGCGATGTTCTTTTCGCCGGGGCGGCGGGAAATCAGCTCGTAATACAGGCGGCCGATGTTCCATTGCCCGTCCTGCTTCTCCTTGATGGTCTTGATGAAGAAATCCGGCAGACCCATGCTCAGGCGGTAATCAAACCCGATGCCGCCGTCCTTGACCGGCAGGCACATGCCCGGCATGCCGCTCATCTCCTCGGCCACGCAGAGCGCGCCGCGCTTGAATTCGTGCGTCAGCTCCGCCGCGAGCTGCAAATAGGCGACGGCCTGCACGTCCGTGTTCATGGAGAAATATTGCCGGTAATCGGTGAACGCGCTGCCCAGCCCGTGATCCAGATAGATCATGCTGGTCACGCCGTCAAAGCGGAAGCCGTCGAAATGGTATTCCTCCAGCCAGAAGCGCACGTTGGAGAGCAAAAAGTGCACCACGCCGTTCTTGCCGTAGTCAAACACCTTGCTGCCCCACGCCGGGTGATCGCCCGCGCCGCCGTCCTTGAAGAATTGATCGTCGCGCCCGTCAAAGCCGTTGATGCCCTCGGCGGTATTCTTGACCGCGTGGGAGTGCACCAGATCGAGCAGGACGCTCAGCCCCATCGCGTGCGCCTCGTTAATCAGCGCCTTGAGGTCGTCCGGCGTGCCGTACCACGAGGAGGCCGCGAAGAAATTGCTGACCTGATAGCCGAACGACGCATAATACGGATGCTCCATCACGGCCATGAGCTGCACGGTGTTGTAGCCGTCCTTCTTGATGCGGGGCAGAATGTCGCGCATGAACTCCAGATACGTGCCCACGCGCTCTTCCTCGGTCGCCATGCCGACGTGCGCCTCGTAAATCAGCGGCGGCACGTTCTTCTTCGGCCTGAATTTGCCGTCCGTCCACTCAAATTCCTTGCGCGGGTTCCAGATGGCGGCGCTGAAATTGTGCGTCTTTTCATCCTGCACGACGTAGGTGGCGTAGAGCGGGATGCGGTCTTCCGTGCCGCGCGCACTGGTGACGGCAACCTTCACCTTGCTGCGGTGCCTGAGGGTACGGACGCCGGGGATCATAATCTCCCAGTTGCCGTCGCCCACCGCCTTCATCGGGTGGCTTGTTCTGTCCCAGTTGTTAAACTCGCCGATCAGGTGCATGGCCGTCGCACCCGGCGCCCACTCGCGGTAAACCCAGCCGCCCTTGACCTTGTGGAAACCGTAATACAGGTGGCCGCTGGCGAACTCCGTCAGCGTCTGCCCCGGCGCGAGCAGCTCCTTTTTGCGCTGCTTGAAATGGCGCACGCGCTCGTTCAAATCGCTCTCAAACGCGGAAAGATTGGGGTCATCCTCTATGATTTTAAGCTTGCGGACTTGCTTCTTTGCGGTATCGCTCATCAAAAAAGCTCCTCTCCGTATTTCTTTTTTCTTCGATTGTACCCCATTTCCCCATCAATTTCAACACTTTTGAAGCAATCAATCTGAGCATTTTTTCAGAAAAGTCAATCGTTTGCCCGTTTTCCGCTGTTGACGCAGGGCGCGCGCGGCGTTAAACTATATGTAGGTTTTTTCCCGCCACGGATTTTCCCCGCGGTTTCTTTGAGAATTTTGATATCGGAGGATATTTTTATGTTGACACGCACCTTTTTTGCCCGTGCGCCGCTCGCGCCGGGTCGTTTCGCCCCGCTGCCCGTCGGCGCGGTTTCCGCACAGGGCGCGACGCGCGACCGCCTCTTGGCACTGCGCGGCGGCCTGCTCTCCCGCTGCGCATCCGTCTTCCCCGAGGCCGGGGAGCAGAGCGCGTGGTTCGGCGGCCCGCTGGGCGGCGGCATGCACGCGCCCGAGCTGCTGGAAGCCATGCTGCTGACCGGCGCTCAGCTCGGCGACGAAGAGCTCCGCCGCGAAGCGCTTCACCTGTGCGGCCTTGTGGTCGAGCACCAGCGCGAGGACGGTTCATTCGGCGCGCCGGGCGAAACCTTCGCCGCCCGCGGGCGCATGCTGCGCGCGCTCTGCGCCGCCTATTCCATGAGCGGCGACAAGCAGCTGCTGACCTTCATGCTGCGCTATATGAAGTATCTGCACGACACCCTCCGCGTGCGCTCCCTGTCCGCCGAGGACGCGATGCACACCGCCGATACGCTGGAAGCGGGCGTCCTGCTCTACAACGTCACCGGACAGAAGGCGATTCTCTCCGTGCTGATGATGCTCGTCAGCCAGGGCGCGGATTACACCTCGCTCTTCCATGCCTTCCCCTATCGCACGCCGATCTCCCGCTCCTTCACCGCGCGGGAGCTGCTCGACGCGCTCGCGCATGAGGATGAATCCGGCTACACCCACCATCTGCTGCGCAGCGCCTCCGGCGCGAACCTGTGCGAGGGTCTGCGCGCCAGCGCGCTGTGCGGCGTGCTGACCGGCTCGGGCAAGCACCTCTCCGCGCCGGAAGCGGGGCTTGCGCGGCTCAACAAGGCGCACGGCGCGGCGGGCGGCGGCGTGACGGCCGATCCCCTGCTGGGCGGCACGCACCCGAGCCGCGGCGTTTCCGCCGTGAGCGCCTGCGAACTGGCCGCGTCGCTGGAGACGCTGCTCGCCTGCCCCGGCGGCGAATTCGGCGCGGATCAGCTCGAAACGCTGATGTACAACACCGTTGACGCGGCCTTCGCCCCGGATGGGCGCGGCGTTCAGCCGATGCAGCAGGCCAATCAGGCGATGCTCTCCCGCGCGGCGCGCTTCCCGCTGAGCGGCGAGGACGCGGGGCTGTTCGGCCTCGAGGATGGCGACGCGCTCTGCGCGCTGCTGAGCGCATGGCCGCGCTTTGTGCAGAGCCAGTGGATGGTTTCCCGCGACGACGGCCTCTGCGCGATGGGCTACGCGCCGTGCTCGGTGCGCTACCGTCTCTCCGATGCGTCCGTTCGCGTCGATGTTTCCGGCGAATACCCGGCGGGCGGCAGCGTCCGCATCACGGTGCACACCGACAAAAAAGCCGCGTTCCCGATTCACCTGCGCATCCCCGAATGGGCCAACGGCGCAACCGTCGCTGCGGACGGCGACATCCTCCCCGCGCAGGCGGGCGGCTTTGTCACCCTCAACCGCGACTGGCAGGATGGCGACGAGCTTCTGCTGACGCTGCCGATGGCCGTCCGCAAGCTGCCCGCGTTCCATCAGGCGGTGAGCGTCGCCCGCGGCCCGATCCGCTTCGTCTACGCGCCGAAAACCGTCGCGCACGACGACGTGCTCAGCGCGGGCATGGATTTTGCCGTCGCCCTCGTCGGCGCGGAGGAAATCCGCGTGATCGAGCGCATGGACGGTTCCGTCGCGCTCTCCGCCCGCGTGACGCCGCTGCCGCGCTGGGGCATGCGCGCCGCAAGCTGCGACCAGCCGCCGATCGTCCTGAGCGACGCGAACATCGCGCTGGCCTTCGACGCGGAGCTCGTGCCGTATGCCGAGGCGGCGATCCGTCTGGCCGTTCTGCCCGTGCTTTAAGCGGACTATCAAGCTCAACCTGAATCGGTCAAAAACAAGCATTTTCAGAATATGGGGCTTTGCCCCATCGCCCCACCAAAGGGCTTTCCGAGCGTTTACGGCGCCTGTTTGGCGCATCGCCCTTTGGAAACCTTCGGGCACATACCCTTCGTTTTTTCTTAAAATATCAGGTTGTTTCCCTCCGTTCACATTGCCGCCACAGCTTTCGGTTAGAATCGTGATGATATTTTCTCCGAGGTGATCGCCATGAGCAAAACGATACGTATTCTGATTTGCGACGATGATCCCATCGTTCATCAGTCGCTCTCCCTCTATCTGGATAACGAGGATTTTCTGCACGACTCCGCCTACGACGGCAGGCAGGCGCTGGACATGATTAAGAAGGAGCATTACGATCTGATGCTGCTGGATCAGATGATGCCCGGCATGACCGGCATGGAGGTCTGTCAGGCCGTCCGCAAGGACAGCCAGCTCCCCATCATCATGCTGACCGCCCGCGGCGAGGAGATCGACCGCATTTTGGGGCTTGAAATGGGTGCGGACGATTACATCGTCAAGCCGTTCAGCCCGCGCGAGGTCGTCTCCCGCATCAAGGCCGTTCTGCGCCGCACCTGCGCCGCGCCGGATACCGCGCAGGATGAAAAGCTGACCACGCTGACCTACGGTTCGCTGGAAATCCAGCCCGAGCGTTACAGCGTCAAGCTCGCCGGGCAGAGCGTCGCCTGCACCCCGCGCGAGGTGGAGCTGCTGTATCTGCTGGCCAGCCACCCCGGCCGCGTGTTCGACCGCGAGCAGATCCTCTCCCGCATCTGGGGGTATGATTTCTTCGGCGACACGCGCACGGTCGATACCCACATCAAGCGCCTGCGCCAAAAGCTCACCTGCGAGGAGATGGGGCAGAAATGGGATATCATCACCGTCTACGGCGTGGGCTATAAGTTCGAGGTCGAAACATGACGGCGGGCAGGCCGAAACGGCACAGCGCCTCCTTTCGGCGCGTGCTGGTGCTGGTCTATGGCACGGTGATCCTCTTTGCGCTGCTGATTACCGGCATTTACACGGTCGTTTCGCCGCAGATTTTCGCCAGCAATAAGATCAGCGACCTGATCCCCAAGGGGCAGATCATCGCCGGGTATATCGAGAGCACGCTGCGCGGCGAGCTTTCCTCCACCTACCTCGTGCCGCTCATCGGCCGCAGCACCTCCCAGTGGGAGGCGACGGTCTGGGTGGTGGACGCGAGCGGCGACACGCTCATCCGCACCCAGCAGATCGAGGGGCGGCGCGTCGGCCGTCTGCCCGCCAAGCTCAGCGAATCCATGCTGCCGCAGGTGCTCTCCGGCGAGATCGCCACGCACGTGGGCAGCATGGAGGATTTAACCGTCTCCGACGGCGCGAGCCATCGCAAATCCGCCTGGTCATCCAGCGTGATGAACGGCCTGAGCGAAGGCAGCGCCAAAGCGCCCGAGACCGATTCCACCGAAGAGGTGATGAACGGCAACCTCGTCGTCGTCGCCGTTCCGATCACATTCATGGACGAGGTCATCGGCGCAGTGTTCATGGCGCAATCCATGACCGAGATCATGGGCGGCATGCAGGCGCTCACCAACACGCTGGCGCTCTCGCTGCTGCTGGTCGGGCTGCTGATGCTCCCGGTCGTCCTGTTTTTCGCCTCCCGCATGGTGCGGCCGATCACGCGCATGCGCACCGTCGCCCTGACGATGGCCGGCGGCGACCTGACCGCCCGCGCGGAGGACGGCTCCAACGACGAATACGGCGAATTGGGGCGCGCGCTCAACTACCTTTCCAGCGAGCTGGGCAGCACCATCTCCTCGCTGCAAATGGAGCGCAACCGGCTGCAAAGCCTGATTAACGGCCTTTCCGAAGGCATCATCGCCGTGGACGCGAAGGGCGCGACCACGCTGATTAACCCCGCCGTCTACGGCCTGCTGAACCTTCAATCCACCGACGACAATGTGCGCGCCGCCGCGCCGGATGTGTTCGCCATGTTCGATCAGGTGCTCTCCTCCGCGCGGGCCGTCAAAAAGACGGTCTGGCAGGGCGACGTCGCGCTGCATATCTCCGTTTCGCCGCTGCTGCTGCAAAGCGGCGAGGTGACCGGCTGCGTCGGCATCGTTTCCGACGTGACCAGCGCCGAGCGGCTGGAGCAGACCCGCCGCGATTACGTTGCCAACGTCTCCCACGAGCTGCGCACGCCGCTGACCGCCATGCGCGCGCTGATCGAGCCGCTGCGCGACGGTCTGGTGAAGACCGAGGAACAGCGGCAGCAGATTTATGACGTCGTGCTGCGCGAAACCATGCGCCTGTCGCGGCTGGTCAACGACATGCTGGAGCTCTCCCGCCTGCAAAGCGGCACGGCCTCGCTCTCCCGAAGCGTCTTCGCCCCGCTCCCGCTGTTCAACCTCATCCACGAGACCTATTCCGCCTACGCCGAGGACTATCAGCAGACCTTCGTCTACGACGTGCCGGAAGACCTGCCGAGCGTTTGGGGCAATCCGGATCGCACCCAGCAGGTGCTCATCGTGCTGCTGGATAACGCCTTCAAGTATACGCCGGAGGGCGGCGTCGTCACGCTGAGCGCCTGCGCGGAGGGCGACGTTGTCCGCGTCCGCGTCCGCGACACCGGCGTGGGCATCCCCGCGGCGGATCTGCCCCACGTGTTCGACCGCTTCTATAAGGTCGATAAATCCCACCACAGCAAGGGCACCGGCCTCGGCCTCGCCATCGCTTACGAAATTATGAAGCACCTCGGCGAGGAGATGAGCGTCACCAGCGAACCCGGGCAGGGAAGCTGCTTCACCTTCACGCTGCATATCGCGCAGGGCTCGGCCGAAAAGACGGCCGAGCTGCCGAAAGCCCCGGCGTAAGACGGCGCATTTTTCCTGTTCCCATATACGTTTTTTGAAAGGTCGGCTTCGCACGGAGCCGGCCTTTTCGTCTTTTTCAAAAAAATTGATTTTCCCTGTTGACATCGGGAAGACTTTGTGTATAATGATAGTGAACAATGTTCATGTTGAGGTGCCCCAATGAATACAATCGTGACCTCCAAGGAGGAGATTCTGAAAACCAGCCGCGAGATGATCCGGCAGCAGGGCTGGTCAGCGATCAGCATCCGCTCGGTCGCGGCGGCCTGCGGGGTGTCGGTCGGTTCGATTTACAATTACTTTGATTCCAAATCGGATTTGGTCGGCGCTACGGTGGAAAGCGTCTGGTGCGAAATCTTTCACCGCCCGGATAACGACGCCGTGTTCCGCGACGTTCAGGTTTGCGTGACGTGGATTTACGAGCGCATGGCCTACGGCGGCGAGCAATACCCCGGCTTCTTCACCCTCCATTCCCTCGGCTTCATGGGAAAAGAGAAGTCCGACGGAAAGCGGCGCATGCAGAAAACCTGGCATCACATTCTTTCCGGGCTGTGCGACGTGCTCAGGCAGGATGAAAAAATCCGGCCCGACGCTTTTACGGATCAGTTCACCCCGGAAAAATTCGCCGACGTGCTGTTTTCCCTGATGCTCTCCGCTCTGCTTCGGCAGGACTATGATCCCTCAGCGGTGCTGGAGATCGTCCGCAGAACGCTTTATTGAATCCTCAAGCCCTCTGCGGGCATTTTCTTAGCCGCAAACTGAACAATGTTCACAAAGGAGATTTCCATGTAAAGGTCAAACGCCATACGCTGCTGTTCGGCATGAACTTCGGCAAGGCGGTATCCGCCGCCCGCCGGAGATAATCATTCATACAGTAATTGAGCAAAAAGCAAATTCTGCACAAAACGCGGGCGCGCAATGCGCGCCCCTACGGGCACGGCGCAACTTATTGCTTAGTCGGAAAATAACCTGACAATGAGCTCCCTCTTCGAGGGAGCTGGCACGGCGTAGCCGTGACTGAGGGAGTCAGGCAGGCGCGCAATGCGCGCCCGTTATCGGAATCTGTGCATAATTTCGGATTTGCTCATTCACTGATTCATACAAAAAATCAGAAAAGAGGAAATTATCATGCAGGCTGTTATCGAAACCATCTTTGACGCCGTCTATCTGGTGTCCGTCATCACCATCGGTATTCTGATGATCCGCGGAAGCAAGGGCAGCAAGCAGTTCCGCCTGTTCGGTCTGATGGCCGTCGTGCTGGGCGCCGGCGACTCCTTCCACCTGATCCCCCGCGCGCTGGCGCTGTGCACCACCGGCCTTGAAAACTACACCGTGCCGCTCGGCCTCGGCAAGTGGATCACCTCCGTCACCATGACCGTCTTCTATGTGCTGCTCTACTACGTCTGGCGGCAGCGCTACCAGATCAAGGGCAAAAGCGGCCTGACCGCCTCCATCTACCTGCTCTCCGCCGTTCGCGTCGTGCTCTGCATGATGCCGCAGAACCAGTGGCTCAGCGCCGCCTCTCCGCTCTCCTGGGGCATCTACCGCAACATCCCCTTCGCCCTGCTGGGTCTGCTGATTATCGTGCTGTTCTACCGCAGCGCGAAGGAGCATAACGACGCGGCCTTCCGCTGGATGTGGCTGACCATCGTGCTCAGCTTCGGCTTCTACATCCCGGTCGTGCTCTGGGCGGACACCATCCCGATGATCGGCATGCTGATGATCCCCAAGACCTGCGCTTACGTGTGGACGGTTCTGATCGGCTTCTTCGCGATGAAGAAGGAGTGCAAATAATCCGTCGGCACACATCCGCGACATCACACATTCACGTTCATACAAGGAGGAAAAGGAAATGAAACGCTACATGAACGCTTCCCTGCTGTACGCTCTTCTCGCCATGGTCGGCGGCGTGTTTTACCGCGAGTTCACCAAGTTCAACGGCTTCACCGCCAGAACATCCCTCGGCGTGGTGCACACGCACTACTTCCTGCTGGGCATGGTGTTCTTCCTTCTGCTGCTTCTGCTGGAAAAGAGCTTTTCCTTCACCGGCGCGAAGACGAAGCGGGCGCTGACGACCTATCACATCGGCCTGAATATGACCGCCGTCATGCTCGTCGTCCGCGGTATTCCGCAGGTGCTGGGCACGGAGCTTTCCGCCGGGATGACCGCGGCGATCTCCGGCGTCGCCGGTATCGGCCACATCCTGCTGGGCGTGAGCATGGTGATGCTGCTCCTGCAAATTAAGCGCGCGATTTCCGAGGCGCGTTGATCGCCGCTTTCCCTGTCGCTTTACAAGAATTGAGCAAAACCAAAAAATTCAGCGATTCTTTCATTTGCGGAAAGGGCTATTCTCCCCCTTCGGGGGAGAATAGCTTTTTTTCTACGGTCTGACCCCTCAGGCCTGACGCGCGCCGCAGAACCCCGCAATCACGGCGACGAGCCGCTCGATTCGAATCGGCTTGGGCAGATGCGCGTTCATGCCCGCCTCCATGCACTTGCGCGCGTCCTCCTCAAAGGCGTTGGCGGTCATCGCGATGATGGGGATGACCTTCGCGTCCGCACGATCCAGCGCGCGAATCGCCCGCGTCGCGTCGAGCCCGTCCATGTTGGGCATCATCACATCCATCAGGATGGCGGCGTAGGTGCCCGGCTTGTGGCTTTCAAACGCCTCCAGCGCCTGCCGCCCGTCCGATGCGGCTTCGACCTCTGCCCCGCGATCCTCCAGCAGCTTTTTGACGATTTCGGCGTTCAGCGCGTTGTCCTCAGCCAGCAGGATGCGCAGGCCGCGCACATCCGCCGCCTCCGTCTCCCATGCCGCCTGCTGCGGTTCGGGCAATTCCTCGGCGATTTCAAAGGGCAGGGTAATCACAAATTCCGAACCCTCGCCCTCCCGGCTGCTCACCTCGATGCTGCCGCCCATCTTGTCAATCAGGCTCTTGACGATGGCCATGCCCAGCCCCGTCCCGTGATAGACGCTCCGCGCGTCGGTGTGCTCCTGCGCGAACGGGTCAAAGATGTGCGCCAAAAACGCCCGGCTCATGCCGATGCCCGTGTCGCGGATCACCCAGCGATAGGTGACGATTCCATCCCGCTCGCCGACGTTCTGGCAAAGCGTCGTCACGCTGCCGCCGACCTTGTTGTATTTGATGCAGTTGCCGTAGACGTTCAAAAACACCTGCCGCAGGTGCAGCGGGCTCCCGTATACGCAGTCGGGCTTCATCCGCTCGAATTGCCGCCTGTCATATTCAAGCGCAACGCCCGCCTCGGCGGCGCGCTGCTCCACGATGGTCAGAATATCGCGCAAAAGGCGGTTCAAATCGAGCGGCTCGTGCGCCAGCGTGATTTCGCCGCTTTCCAGCTTGCTCATTTGCAGCACATCGTTGATGAGGCTGAGCAGATGGTTGGCCGCCACCTTCATCTTCTCCCGGTTCGCGGTCAGCAGCGCGACGTCGCTCGGGTGCGCGTCGTCGATTTGCAGCAGACCGATGATCCCGTTCAGCGGCGTTCGAATGTCGTGGCTCATGCGGGAAAGGAAGCTGGTCTTGGCCGCGTTGGCGCGATCCGCCTGATCCACGGCGGCGCTCAGCTCGGCGTTCGCGGCGCGCAGCTTCTCCGCGTATTCCTTCTGCACGCGATACTGCCGCTCCTGATAGCTCTGCGCCGTCCGAAAGCGAACCGCCTTGGCGAACGCGAGGACGACGGCATAGAAAATCAGCGCGAACAGCATGCTCTGCGGGGTCGTTGCAAACACCGTCTTTTCCGGCATATACACATAGACGTAAAAATTCCGCCCGCACCCCATCATGCCGTAATACCGCCGAAAAGAATCCTCCGGCCAGCTCGCGCGCACCAGCTCACCGCTGCTGTACGCCTGACGAATCTGCCGCAGAATCGCCATTTCCTCCGCGTTGCCGCCGATGAGCGTCTCGTCGTTGCTGGCCACGACCCTGCTGCCGCCGGTGACGACAATCGTGCCGCTCGTTTCCGGGCTGTACCCCGAAAGCATCAGCGCGATGGACAGCCGAAACGCATCGAGATATTCCACCGGCGTTCGGTAATACGCCGCGACGACGCCCGGCGCATCCCGCCGCCCGACGGCGGCCAGATCAATCATGCTCCCATCCGCGCAGACAAAGCGCGTGGCGTAGCGCTTTTCGGGGTAAAGCGCCGCGTCCAGCAGCGCGGGGGAATCCAGATATTCGCCAAGCTGCCGGGGCGCTTCGCCCGTCCCGTGATAATCCGACAGAACGAACCCCGTCTCATCCATCACAATCAGCCCGGAGACATATCCCATCTGCGCATACTCCGAAAGCGGCGCGCTTTCTTCGCCGTCCGCCGCCATCTGACGGGCAATATGGTCGACGCTCTCCATCACGCGCATCAGGCTCTTGGTCTCGCTGGCCAGCTCAATGCGGTTGTAGCGGTTGCATTGTTCCTGGATGTATTGAATAGTCGTCGCCATCTGCTGCCGCGCGGAAACCGTGTCCGAATGGGCCGCCGTCAGAAACACGACGCCCAGCAGCGCCAGCGCCAGCAGAATTTCCATGTGGACGAGGCGAACGGAAAGCCGGTCAGCTTTTGATTTCGCCTTCATCGCTTTTCCCCTCCATGTATCGCAGCGGCTCATCCAGATACCGCCCGATGATCTCCTCCATGGTTCCGTCCGCCCGCATCTGCTCGAAGATATCGGAAAGCGCCTGTTCCAGCCCGCGCGCGTCATCCAGCGCGAAGGCCACGCCCAGCCCGACGGTCAGCAGCGGCTCATCCAAAATGCGGTATTCCAGACGGTAATCCGACATATACTGCAGAATCGCCGTTTCATGCGCGGCAATGGCGTCGGCGTAGCCCTTGCTCAAAAACGGATAGATTAATTCCCGGTTTTGCAGCGAAAACACCTCGCGCAGCGCCGGAAGCCTCGGGTCGGCGTGCGAAAGGAAAAGCTCCTCCGGCTTCGTCGTGGATTGAACGGCCACCCGCTTTCCGGCCAGGTCGGAAAGGGCATAAATATCGCTGTCCCGGCGCACCGCGACCACCTGTCGGCTGAGCATGTACGGCTCCGTCCAGCGATACTGCGCCTCCCGGCCGTCGATGGAGAAGCTGCCCCATATGCAGTCGATCGCGCCGCACTCCACCAGTTCCTTTTTATCTTCCCAGTCGATGACCAAAAACGCCGTCCGATACCCCAGCCGCCCGAAGGCCTCGGTCGCCAAATCCACGTCAATCCCCGTCGGCAGGCCGTTCGCGTCCTCATAATTAAAGGGCGGATAATTGTCGCTGCCGACCACGATAACGGGTCTGTCGTCCTCTTTCGCCCGTTTGGCCGCGTTTGCGCGGCCGCATCCGCCGATCAGCAGCGCGGCACACGCCAGCGCGCTGAAAAAGGCGGCGACTTTTTCCCTTCGCATAGCAACACTCCCCTGTTCCTGCGCCCGTCGAAGCATCCTATTATGTAATATATTTCTATGTTTGTTAAATTATTCCTTTTTTTCTCTTTTTTCGCGGAGATCAAACCTGCCCGCGCAAAATCCGCATTTTTCGCGATTTGCGGTTTCGCGGTTTACAGAACGGGGCAAAAACCCTATAATTAAAGAAACGAACGTTTCGAATTTTTGCAAAAACGTCAAATCATTCCCCGAAGGAGGAGGTTTTCCAATGCCATCCATTCGCCTGACGGGCGATATCGCCCACATCATGGAAGGAACGAGGGCGCAGGCGGCCGATTTGAACCTGACGCTCGCGGAAGACGGTTTCCCCGTCGCCGTGACGATTCGAAAAGGGCCGCTGGAAGTGCTGACGGAGGCGGAGAGCGGCGCGATTTTCTGCGGGAGCCGCGTCGAATTTTTCCGCGGGCTGACGATGCTCGCCACGCGGTTTGACGAGCGCCCCTTCCACGTGCGGGAAACGCCCTCGCTCGACCTGCTCGGCGCGATGCTGGATTGCTCCCGAAACGCCGTTCCGACGATGGCGGCCGCGAAGACCTTCCTGCGCAGGCTGAGCCGCATGGGCTACAACGCGGTGCTGCTCTACACCGAGGATACCTACGAGGTGGCGGGCAGGCCGTATTTCGGCTACCTGCGCGGGCGCTTTTCGCAGGCGGAGCTGCGTGAGCTGGATCAATACGCCGACGCGCTGGGCATTGAGATGATCCCCTGCATCCAGACGCTGGGGCACATGGCGCGCGCGCTCCGCTGGCCCTGCATGGAGGACGTGCGCGACACGGACGACGTGCTGCTCTTGGACGAGGAAAAGACGTATGCGCTGATCGAGGAGATGATCGTCTCCGCGAGCAGACCGTTTGCGACGCGGCGCATCCACATCGGCATGGACGAGGCCTACGGGCTGGGGCGCGGCAAATACATGGACAGGCACGGCTATGTACCCCAGAGCGAGCTGATGCAGAAGCATCTGGCGCGGATCGGCGGCATCCTCAAAAAGCACGGCCTGCACGCGATGATGTGGAGCGACATGTATTTCCACATGGCGCAGCCGGGCAGCACCGCAGCGTATCCGGCGGGCTGCACGCTCAGCGAGGCCATCGTCGCCGCCGCGCCGAAGGACATCGACCTCGTCTATTGGGATTATTACACGGAGGACGGCGCGCTGGCGCGCCACCTGTTCGCCGAGCACGCGCGGTTTTCAGCGGATACCCTCTTTGCGAGCGGCGTATACACGTGGAACGGCCCCGTCCCCGATTACGACAAGGCGGAAGCGACGACGCGCGTTTTGATGACGGCGTGCCGCGAGGCAGGCGTTCGGCAGGCGTTCGCGACGATGTGGGGCGACGACGGCGCGGAATGCAGCCCGCTGCTCGGCGGCCTGCTGGGGCTTCAGCTCTTTGCAGAAATCGCGTACAACGGCGGCCGGGACGACGACGCGCTGGACGCGCGATTTGAAGCCTGCACGGGCTGCCCCGCGCAGCCCTTCCGCGCGCTGGGCGCGTTCAACCGCATCGGGCTTGACGCGCGGCCGGGCGACGTGATGAACCCGGTGAAGCAGCTTCTCTACGAAGACCCGCTGATGCCGCTGTTCGAGGCCGACTTCGCGGGGCTTGAGCCGGAGGCGCACTACCGCGTTCTCGCGGCGCGATACGCGCGCTACGCCGAGGAAAACCCGGCCTTTGCGGATTTCTTCGGCTTCTACGCGCAGCTCGGCCGCGCCGTGGCGGCGAAATGCGCCTATCGGGCGGCCGCCGCGCCCGCCGTGCGCAGGGGCGACCGTCGGGCGGCGGAAAAGGACGTTCTGCCGCTGTGCGACGCCTGCATCGAGGAGATGCGCGCGCTTGCGCGCTGCTGGCGCGCGCTGTGGATGAACAGCCTGCGCCCGTTCGGGTTTGAGGTCATCGACATCCGCCTGAGCGCACAGATCGGCCGGCTGGAAACGGCAAGGGAACGCATCGGCGCGTTCGCGCAGGGGCGGCTCGACGACATTCCCGAACTGACGGAAGAAAAGCTCCCCTATTTGAAGCGGGCGGACGGCACGCTGGCGAACCTGAACATCTGGAGCGCCTGCGTATCGCCCACAAACGTCAGTTGGAGTTTTTAAGGATGAGGTGAACGGCCATGCAGAAGCAGAATAGGACGCTGCGCAGGAGCGTGGAGCGGAAGGTGCCCGGCTATGTGCGGGTCATCGTCGCCCTGCTCTACGCCGCGACGCTGCTCTTTACGATCCTGGGCGCGATGTTCGGGATTCTCTTCATGCCGCTGGCGCTGGGATCGCTCTTCGGCGGGTGGTATCTGATGGGCGAGGCGCGCGTGATCTATGAATACCGGCTGGATGGCCGGACGCTGACCGTCATGCGCACCAGCGGCATGCGCTCGCGGCAGAAGGAGATCGAGTTTTTCACCCTCCATCTGGACGACCTCATCGCGGTCGCCGCCGAGGGCACACAGCCCATGCGGGACGCGGAGGCGCTGACCCTGCGCGGCGAACGCAGGCGCGTCTGCTACGACGTATCCGCGCAGGATCCCGATCGGGCGTGCGCGTTCCTCTACGCCAAGGGGAGCGGCTCGGACAGCGGGCGCTTCGTTCGGGTGTGCTTCCTGCCGTATCCGGATTTTTTGGGCGCAATACGGGCGCTTTGCCCCGGAAAGGTGATGATGACGGATGGCGAAATATGAAAACGAGACGCAGAGCATGATCGAGAATCCGCCGAATCTGCAATGCCGAAATTATCCGCCCGCCACCGATTCCATGATTATCTCCCTGACGGATATCCCGTGGTACCCGCCGTACACGCCGGACGGCAGCCATTACCACAACTGCCTTGAAATCGGGCTGTGCCTCGCCGGGGAGGGCACGGCGGAGATGGGCGGGGGAAGCTGGCGCTTTTCGGCGGGCGCGCTGCTGATGGCGCCCAAGGGCGTTTACCACGCCCAGCACAACGCGGGCACCCCGTTCACCCACTGGCGCTATATCGCCGTGGACAGCGACCGCATGCTGGCGCAGTCGCCGCACTGGTGCTCCAAGGCCATCCGCGCCGCGCTGCAAACGACGTGGCACGGCGGCGTCTATCTGCCCCCCGGCGACGAGGACGGCGCGCGCGCCGCGTCGATCATCCACACGATGTTCGATTTGGAGCGGAGCGGCGGAAACGTCCTGCCGGAGCTGGAAGCCTATCTGCTCCTGCTGCTGACGGGGCTGGCAAATCTGCGCGACCGCGCGGCCAAGACGAACGTGATGGCGGGGCTGGATACGCCGCTCGTGCCGCCCGCGCTGGAACCGGCGCTGCTGTATGTCTCCCAGCACTACGCGGAGGAGATTCTGGTCGAGCAGATGGCGCGCAGCTGCATGATGAGCGAAAGCCATTTCCGGCGGATGTTCACCACGCTGGTCGGCGTCGCGCCGCTGGAATACATCAACCGCTACCGCATCCACCGCTCGCTGAACCTCCTGCGCTCGACCAGCGAGCCGATTCAGAACATCGCCGCGCGGACAGGTTTCCCCTCCATCACGACGTTCAACCGGAATTTTCAGCGCTGCGTCGGGCAGAGTCCCTCCGCGTGGCGAAAAAATGCCCAAAAAGCGCACGAGTGGGCGTGCGGGGAAAAGCAGCCGGACGGCCGCTTTGCGAGGAAATAGTCATTTTTGAACATATTGCAGTCGAAATTGAATAGTATTGTGCCGAGAAGTATGGTAAAATGTATACAAGAAATCGGCGCAGGAAAGTGAAATGCCGTGCAGAATCAACAAAAAACCTTTGTCGATTTACGGCATTTTGTTTTTGCCGAAGGAACGAAAAGACGACCAAGAAAGAGGAGGACTGGATTTTTATGAAAAAGCTCGTTACCTTGATGCTGGCGCTCGCCATGATCATCAGCGCGGTCGGCGTGCTGGCTGAAGCGGATGGAAAGATCACCATCTGGACGTGGGACCCGACCTTCAACATCAAGGCGATGCAGATTGCGAAGGAGATGTATCTGAAGGATCATCCCGACGCCGTGATCGACATTCAGGAAAAGCTCTCCGAGGATATCGAAACCGCAGTCATCGCCTCCAACGGCGATACCAGCACCCTGCCGGACATCCTGCTCGTTCAGGATAACTCCTTCCAGAAGTTCGTCACCAACTATCCGGAAGTGTACGCCGATCTGACCGGCAAGTACGATTACGAGGGCTTTGCTGAGGGCAAGCTCGCGTATTCCATCGTGGACGGCAAGAACCACGGCATCCCGTTTGACGCCGGCACCGCCGTCGCCGCTTACCGCACCGATTACCTCGAGGCCGCCGGCTACACCGCCGCCGACCTGAAGGACATCACGTGGGAGCGCTTCATCGAGATCGGCCGCGACGTGAAGGCCAAGACCGGCCGCCCGATGCTCTCCGGTCAGGCGGGCGCGGTGGATACCGTTCTCATCATGCTCCAGAGCTGCGGCGCGTCCATGTTCAACGAGGATGGCTCCGTCAACCTGAAGGACAACGAACAGCTCAAGGAAGTCATCGACTTCTACGCCACCATGGTCAAGGAAGGCATCTTCATCGAGGTCAACACGTGGGACGAGTACATCGGCACGCTCTCCAACCAGACCGTCGTGGGCACCATTCAGGGCTGCTGGATTCTCTCTACCATTATGAGCCTGCAGGATCAGAAGGGTCTGTGGGCGATGACCAACCTGCCCAAGCTCGTCAAGGCCGAGGGCGCGACCAACTACTCCAGCAACGGCGGCTCCAGCTGGGCGATCATCAACGACAAGGACATCGACCTTGCGCTTGACTTCATGCAGATGTACCGCAACGTCGAATTCTACAACGAAATTCTGCCGGCGACCTCCGCCATCGCGACCTACACCCCGGCGAAGGAAGGCTCCAACTACACTGCGGGCTCCGAGTTCTTCAACGGCGAACCGATCTTCGCCGAGATCGTCGAGTTCGGCGCGCAGACCCCGTCCAACATCACCGGCCCGTATTACTACGACGCCCGCGAAGCGCTTGGCACGGCGATCACCAACATCATTCTCCAGGGCGGCGACGTGGATACCGAGCTGGCCACTGCCGAGGATACGGTGAACTTCACCATGGGCTTCTGATCCTGACGGAATTTTCTTGAGATCAACTGCCGCTCTGGGTCTTCCGGGGCGGCAGTTCTTCCCATCCGGGGTTATATCAAAGAGAGGTGGCTTACCATGACCAACACCGCATCCGCGCCGAAGAAAAAGAAGCGCCTGTCCATGCACCAGAAGCAGAGTCTGGCGGGCTGGGCGTTCCTGATGCCTGCGACGCTGCTGATCTTCATTATGAGCTTTTATCCGATGTTCAGCGCTCTGCTGACCTCCTTCAAACGCGGCAAACCGACGGCGCTGGTCTGGTCCGAACCGCTTTGGAGAAACTACCAGTTCATGCTCAAGGACAAGGTCTTCATCCAGTCCGTGACCAACACGCTGACGTATCTGATCATTCAGGTGCCGATCATGCTGATTCTGGCCGTGATCTTCGCCTCCCTGCTCAACAACAGGGATCTCAAGTTCCGCGGCCTGTTCAGAACCTGCATCTTCCTGCCGTGCGCGACGGGTCTGGTCGCCTATTCGATGATCTTCCGCACGCTGTTCACCTACGACGGCATGGTCAACAACATGCTGCTCAAGTTCGGCCTGATTTCTGAGGCGATCAACTGGCTGAACGACCCGGTCTACGCCAAGGCGGTCATCATCATCGGCCTCGTCTGGCGCTGGACGGGCTACAACATGGTCTTCTACCTCTCCGCCATGCAGAGCATCGACTATTCGATCTATGAGGCAGCGCGCATCGACGGCGCGAACTCCTATCAGCAGCTCATGCGCATCACCATTCCGCTGCTGCGTCCGATCATTCTGGTGACGGCGATCATGTCCACCAACGGCACGCTCCAGCTCTTCGATGAATCCGTCAACCTGACGCGCGGCGGGCCGGGCAACATGACGATCACCATGTCGCACTATATCTACAACACCATGTTCACCAAGAACCCGAACTTCGGCTACGCCGCCGCGATGTCCTTCGTCATTTTGGTCATGGTCGCGGTGCTGGCTGCAATCCAGATGAAAGTGGGTGACAAGCGATGAGAGAAGGCGCCCTTCGCAAAAACGTTACGCGCGCGGTCATGTACATCTTTCTGATTGCCGTGTCGCTGATTTCCGTATTCCCGCTGTATTGGAGCTTTATCTCCGCGTTTAACAACACCCAGCAGATTCTGGGCGGCTGGCTGCTCCCGAGCACGCACCTGCTGGAGAATTTGCAGCACCTGTTCGAGCAGCACAACGTCGTGCGCGCGCTGAAAAACTCGTTCGCGACGACCCTCCTGCAGACCTTTGCCGCGCTTGCGGTCAGCTCCATCGCGGGCTACGGCTTTGAAATCTATCACGACAAGGCGAAGGACACTGTGATGGCGATTCTGATGCTGGCGATGATGGTGCCGTTTGTGGCGGTTCTCGTTCCGCTGTTCCAGATGTTCACCAAGGCGAAGCTCATCAACTCGTGGACGGGCTTCATCCTGCCGAGCATCGCGACGCCGTTTCTGATTATGTATTTCAGAAACAGCGCGCGCAGCTTCCCGCGGGATACGCTCGAGGCGGCGCGCATCGACGGCCTGAATGAATTCCAAATTTTCATTCGGATGTTCATCCCGATGATGAAGCCGACCTACGCCTCCGCCGCGACCATCACGTTCATGGGCGCGTGGAACGCATATCTCTGGCCGAAGGTCGTCATGCAGACCAACGAGGCGATTACCATGCCGATGCTGGTCGCCAACACGATGGGCGGCTACGTCATCGACTACGGCGTGGTCATGGCGGCGGTCACGATCTGCTCGCTGCCGACGGTCATCATCTTCTTCTGTCTGCAAAAGAGTTTCACAAACGCGGTTGCGGGTGCAGTCAAATGATGGTACAATGAACCCAATCAGAGGGGCTGCATCGCTGAGCATTCAGCCTGTCAGCCCCTCTTTTTGAATCGAAAGGAAAAGAAGCATATGAATTTTGACGTGAGCAGACTCAAAGACCCCCTTTTCTTTGCCGAAAACCGGGTCGCGGCCCATTCCGACCATGTGGCTTACGCCAGTATGGAGGAGCTTTCCCACGGCGAAACCAGCCTGCGCTGTTCGCTGAACGGGCTTTGGAAATTCCACCACGCGCTCAACGCCGGTCAGGTCATCCCCGGCTTTGAGGCGGCGGATTATGACAGCCGCGGCTGGGCGGATATCCACGTTCCGGCGCACATCCAGATGGAGGGCTACGGCGCGCCGCAGTACGCCAACGTTCAGTATCCGTGGGACGGCTATCAGGCGGTGGAAATCGGCGAAATTCCGCAGGAATACAACCCTGTCGCCAGCTATATCAAGACGTTCTTCGTGCCGGCGCAGATGGTCGGCAAGCGGGTCTTCATCTCCTTCCAGGGCGCGGAGAGCTGCATCGCCGTCTGGCTCAACGGGCGCTACGTCGGTTTCTCGTCGGATTCCTTCACGCCCAGCGAGTTCGAGCTGACGGATTACCTCGTCGAGGGCGAAAACAAGCTCGCCTGCCGCGTGGAACGCTGGAGCGCGGGAAGCTGGCTGGAAGATCAGGATTTCATGCGCTTCTCCGGCATTTTCCGCGACGTCTATCTCTACGCCATCCCCAAGGCGCACATTGCGGATATCCGCGTGAAGACGCTGCTTGACGACAGCTTCACCGACGCGACGCTCGACCTCGCGATGAAGATGGCGCTGGATGCGGCCGTCGGCGCCTGCCGCGTGAAGATGGCGCTGCTCGACGGCGGCGAGGTCATCGCGGCGGCCGAGCGCGTGGCGGAGGGCGAAATCGCCGTGCAGCTTCCGGTGAAAGCGCCGCGCCTGTGGAGCAGCGAAGCGCCGAACCTCTATGACCTGCTGCTGACCGTCGAGGACGGCAGCGGCGAGGTGCTCGAGGTCGTCCGCCAGCGCGTCGGCTTCCGTCGGTTCGAGCTGAAAAACGCCGTCATGTATCTCAACGGCAAGCGCATCGTGTTCAAGGGCGCGAACCGGCATGATTTCTGCGCCGAGAGCGGCCGCGCCATCCCGGAGGAGAAGATCCGCCGCGATCTGCTGACCATGAAGCGCAACAACATCAACGCCGTGCGCACCTGCCATTATCCCGACAGCAGCGCGCTCTACGCCATCTGCGACGAGCTGGGTCTGTACGTCATCGACGAAAACAACATGGAGACGCACGGCATTTGGGACATGGTGGCGCGCGGCAGAAAGCCGGTCGAATACGCACTGCCGGGCGAGCGCATGGATTGGCTGCCGATCCTGCTGGATCGCGTCAATTCCACCTACCAGCGCGACAAGAACCACGCCAGCATCCTCATCTGGAGCTGCGGCAACGAATCCTTCGGCGGCGACGTCATCTTCGAGATGAGCCAGAAGTTCCGCCAGCTGGATGACACGCGCCTCGTTCATTACGAAGGCGTGGCGCACGACCGCCGCCGCAACGAGACGACCGACATGGAAAGCCAGATGTATACGCCGGTCGCGCAGATCAGGAAATACCTCGCCGAGCACCGCGAGCGCCCGTTCATCCTCTGCGAATACACGCACGCGATGGGCAACTCGAACGGCGCGATGCACTGGTACACCGAATACGCCTATGAGGAGCCGCTCTATCAGGGCGGGTTCATCTGGGATTACATCGACCAGTCCATCCGCACAAAGGATCGCTACGGCAACACGACCTACGCCTACGGCGGCGATTTTGACGACCGCCCCTGCGATTACAACTTCTGCGGCAACGGCATCGCCTATGGCGACGGCGAGGAAAGCCCGAAGATGCAGGAAGTCAAATACAACTATCAGGATATCTTCGCCAAGGTGACGGATACGAAGGCCGTCGTCACCAACCGCGCGATGTTTACCAACACGAGCGCATATGACTGCGTCGTGATTCTGGCGCGCAACGGCGAGACCGTCGCCTCCGCGCCGCTTGCAACCGACGTTCCGCCGATGGAGAGCCGCGAATATGACCTGCCGTTCGCCCATCAGGCGCGCGGGGGCGAATACGCCGTGACGCTCTCCTTCCGTCTGAAGGCGGATACGGCGTGGGCGCCGCGCGGATACGAAGTCGCGTTTGCGCAGGGCGTCTATCGGGTCGAGGAAGAAGCGAAGTTCGAGCGCTATGCGCCGCTGCGCGTCGTCCGCGGCGATTACAACACGGGCGTGCACGGCGAGCATTTCAGCGTGCTCTTCGGCGACCTCAAGGGCGGCCTGACCAGCTACCGCTGGGGCGGCAAGGAGATGCTCAAGTCCATCCCGAAGCCGAACTTCTGGCGCGCGCCGAACGACAACGACTGCGGCTGCAGCATGCCGCTCCGCTACGCCCAGTGGAAGATCGCGTCCCTGTACGCGGCGACGAACGCCACCGCCGAGCTGGCGAAGAAGAACAACCACCCCTCCGCGACGGAAAACCCGGACGGCTCCGTGACCATCGGCTACACCTACGGCTTGGGCACGAGGCCGGATGCGCAGTGCGAGCTGACCTACACCGTGCATCCCTGCGGACAGGTGGATGTGAAGCTGGATTACGATCCGGTCGCCGAGCTGGGCGACATGCCGGAATTCGGCGTGATGCTCAAGATGGACGCGGACTACGATCAGGTTCGCTTCTACGGCTACGGCCCGAATGAAAACTACGTGGATCGCCGCGAGGGCGCGCGTCTGGGCATTTTCAAGACGACGACCCGCGAAAACGTATCCAAGTATCTCGTCCCGCAGGAGTGCGGCAACCGCACGGGCGTGCGCTGGGCGGAGGTCACGGATTACCGCGGCCGCGGCCTGCGCTTCACGGGCGACGGCATGGAGTTCTCCGCGCTGCCGTACACGCCGCACGAGCTGGAAAACGCCATGCACGACTACGAGCTCCCGCCGATCCATTACACGGTCATCCGCGCGAACCTGCAGCAGATGGGCGTGGCGGGCGACGATAGCTGGGGCGCGCAGACGCACGAGGAATACCTGCTCGACACAAGCAAGCATATGAGCTTCACGTTCAGCTTCAAGGGCATCTGATTTCCTTTCGCCGCGGTCTGCAAAGCGTCAAATCTTTGCGCGCACGGGCGATTTGACCCATTCACAGCGTTATAAAAGCACAAGCTCCATCCCAGCCGATGGAGCTTGTGCGCGTTTATATGCGTTTTGAGGTTCTTCCCCTTATCTTTCCTTGGCTTCCTTCTCCCAGACTTTCGGCTGATAGCGCATATCCGACACGTTGTAAACGGTGATGAATGCCTTCGGGTCTTCCCGATTGATGAAGTTCATCAGCTTCTGATACTCGCTCTTGTTGACGATGGTGATGATCTCGTTGTGCTTTTCAAAGTTATACGCGCCGATGGCCTCGTAGATCGTCGCGCCGCTGTGCAGATCCTGAATGATGAACTGGCGGAGCGCTTCTTCCTTCTCCGTGATGATACAGACGCGGCGCTTTTTATTGTGGTCGAAGATGAAGTGATCCAGAATTATGCCGTTGAAATACGTGCCGAGAAGGCTCAGAACCACGGTCTTTTTATCGTAGACCAGCGCGGCGGAAAGCGCCACGCACATGCCCGACAGGGACATGGCCCTGCCCAGCTCGATGTGCAGATACTTGTTCATTACCTTCGCCACGATATCCAGCCCGCCGGAAGAAGCGTTTCGGTTGAAGAGGATGCTGAGGCCGATGCTGACCACCAGAATGTAGCAGAGCACATCCAGCTCCTGGCTGCCCGTTATGGAGACGAAATTCGGGAACAGCCTTTCAAGAAGACCCAGAAACACCGGAAGCAGCACGCTCGTGTAAACCGTCTTCTGCCCAAATTCCTTTCCGCAGGTCATAAACCCGATGACAAGAAGCACGACGTTCAGGACCATCGTGATGGCCGACAGCGGAAGCGGGATAAAATTGGTCAGCACGATGCCGAGGCCGGAGATGCTGCTGATGGACGTGTGGCTCGGCACGAGGAAGAAATAGACCGCAGCCGCGATGATGGCCACCGCTACGGTCAAAATCAGCGTTTCTTTGGCGACATCCTTGCCGCTCAGCTTTTTGTTCATGGTTTTGGTTCCTCTCAATCTTTGTTTGATCCTTCGGTTCGTTCACGGCGACAGCCGATCGCGCCGTCATCCTCCCCGCGCGCTCCGGCGCGGTCTTCGTCTCCTCGCGGGGGGCGCATCGACAAACGCCGTCCGTTTTCAGGCTCAAATCCGTTTTATTGTATCATGTCAAAACGCCTTTGTCACTCCAAAAAGATATGTTTCAAGTGAAAACAGCGTCCCTTCTCCAAGGCGGCAGATTCCGCGAATCATCCGCACCACGGCCAATCCGCCCCTCTCCGGCAAAACCGGCCGAAACACAAAAAACTCCCCGCATGACGGACAGCGCAATTCAGCGCCGCCTCGCCGTGGAGGGAGTTTTTTTCGTCGCATATGCGGAAAGCGGATTTCCGCCGCTTACTGCACACCGTCAAAGAAGGCCTTCATTTCCTCGTGAATCCGGCCGTTAGAAGCCAGCAGCGGCCTGCTCATGCCGGAAAGCACCGGTTCGCCGCCGTCGAGCAGCGTGAGCTGCCCGCCTGCCTCCGAGAGAATGAGCCAGCCTGCCGCAAAATCCCACGGATACAGGTAGTGAAACACCACCGCGCTCATCCGCCCGGCAGCCAGATAGGCCAGATCAAGCGCCGCAGAACCCGTCAGGCGCACGCCACGGCACTGACCATACATTTCGCCCACCTTTTGCAGGAAGGAACCCTGCTTTGAAAACGTCGCCGGCCCGGCCTCCATGCCGATCAGCGCATCGCGCATCGCGGGATCTGCATTGACATGAATCGGTCTGCCGTTTAGCCGTGCGCCTTTTCCCTTTTCGGCGGTAAACATCTCGTCGGTAAAGGGATTATAGATCACGCCGGCAAGCAGCTCGCCGTTCTCCGCATAACCGCAGGAAATCGCGCTCAGCCCGAGGCGATACATCAGGTTTGTCGTGCCGTCTACGGGATCGACAATAAATAGCCTGCCCTCCAGCGAATCCGCACATGTGTCTTCCTCGCTGAGCACATGGCTGTCCGGCACAAGCCGCACCAGCTCCTCCATCAGGAACCGGCTCACCGCCAAATCCGCATCGGTTACGAAATCGCTCGCCGCCTTGATGTGCACCTGTGCGCTGAGCGTCTTCTGCTTAGCCAGCTCGCCCGCTCGGCGGATCAATATTTCAAGCTCTTGCATCATAGCCAATCCTCACACGGTTTCAACCACGGAAAAGCCCAGCGCTCGCATCTGCTCCACGTAGTCGCCGTCAAAATGCATGCAGTATATCCCCGCGCGCTTCTCCGGCGGGAAGGTTTTTTCCAGCCGCTTATACCAGCAATGACCTTCGGATTCATGGCTGGCCGTGTCGTGATAGATTCGCGCGATGCGCCCATTCAGATAGCCTTCCGCGACGCTCTGCGGCACATCCGCCGCGTCGCCGCTGAAATAGATCGTCTCTTCGCCGTCCGTCAGCTCGTAGCCGAAGCACCGCATATCCTTTGCATGCTGCACCTCGACGGCCTTCGCCTGCACCGGACAATCCTCCGGCAGCGCTTTTCGGTAGGTATAAAACGCCTTGTCGATGCCTTCGATCGTCAGAAGCTGCACAAGCGTATCCTCAGGATGCACGACCGTCACCTTGATGTGGAGCACACACGCCGTGTACGACATCAGCGACGCCAGAGAACCCGCATGATCCGCGTGCAAATGCGTGATGAGCACATACACGTGGCGATAAGCAGTCAGATCCAGCAGACGAACGGCCTTCTCAAAGGCGCTTTCACCGAAATCCAGAAAGAACAAATCGCCGTCCTTTTCAAAGAATGCGTTCGTGTTGCCGAATACCGGATAAAACGCCGCGCCCTTTCCCAGAAATTTCAGATTGATCATCGTCGTTACTCCTTTACGCCTGCGCTGACAAAGCTGTCCATGAATTGCTTCTGCATGATGAAGAAGGCCAACAGAAGCGGCGCAATGATGATGAGGGTCGCCGCGCAGACATTGGACCACTGCATATTGGCTTCCTTCGATTTGGCGAAAATGGCCAATCCGACGGTGAGCGTTCTGTTCGTGGGCGATTTGGTCACGATCAGCGGCCAAAGGTAATTATTCCAGTGATAGCTGACAGAGATGACCGCGAAGGACATATACGCCGGCTTGGCGCAGGGCATGTACACGCGCCAAATCGTCTGCCAGAGGTTCGCGCCGTCGATCATCGCAGCCTCGCCCAGCGCCTTCGGCACCGTCTTGAAGTGCTGGCGCAGCAGGAAGATGGCCATCGCGCTGCCCAAGAACGGCAGCATGACGCCCAGCTTGGTGTCATACAGCCCCAGCTCGGAGAGGGTCATAAAGTTCGGGATGATCAAAACGTCGTTCGGAATAATAATCTGCATGAAGATGATCAAAAACACGAGTCCCTGACCTTTGAACCTGTAAAACGCCAGCGAATACGCCGCCAGCGTAGAGGTCACAAACTGAATGCAGAACGTGCCCACGACGAGGATAATCGTGTTGAGGTAATACTGACCGAACGGAACGGCATTCCAGACATACTTGATGTTATCCAGCGTAAACGGCGTCGTCGGCAGAAACGTCATATGGAAAGTCGTTTCGGTCAGTGCCGTGCCCACCAGCCAAATCAGCGGCGCAAGCCAGATGACGCCCAGCGCAATGGAAAGCAGCGTAATTACCGCGCTCCATACTTTTTTACGAGTCATTTTCATCGTTCATCCCCTCCTGCCTTAGGCGTAATGGATCTTTCGGTCCTGACTGAAGAAGCGCGGAACCGATACGATCAGCAGGATAACGAGCATAATCACCGTCAGAGTCGAGGAAACGCCATAGTTCATATTGGTGAAGCCCTGCTGATAGATGTAATACAGCAGCAGCGTGCTTGCGTTGTTGGGGGCGCCTTCCGTCATGATGATGACATGGTCGGCCAGCTTAAAGCAGTTGGTAAACGCAATGGTGGAAATGAACAGCGTCGTCGGCGCAAGCAGCGGCAGCGTGATGTGGCGGAACGTCTTCCAGCCGGTTGCGCCGTCGATGGCCGCCGCTTCGAGCACGTCGTTGTTGATGCTTTGCAGACCCGAAAGGAAGAAGACCATCAGGTAACCCGATTCGCGCCAGACGTACATGACCGCCATCGCAGGCAGCACGGTCGCCTTGTTGGAGAGCACGTCCATCGGCTGCAAGCCCAGCGAAATCAGCATCTGGTCGAACAGGCCGTTCTTCGCCATGTAGATGAACATCCACACACTGGCGATTGCGATCATCGGCATGACGGAAGGGTAAAAATAGGCCGTCCGAATAAAACCGATATGGCGTCCGCTCCGATTGACCAGCATGGCCAGCACGAGGCCGAGCACCATGCTGGGAATCACGGTCATCAGGCCGAAATAGAGGGTGTTGCGCATGACCTTCCAAAATGTGCTGCTGCCGAACAGGCGGGTATAGTTTGCAAACGCAATAAATTCCGGCGCTTCCATGCCCATTTTATACTTCGTCATGCTCAGCACAAAGCTGCGAATAACGGGATAGACAGTGAACACGCACATGAAAATCAGGGACGGAAGCAGCAGCGCCCATCCAATGGCGACTTCGCGCTTTGCGCGTCTGGTCATTTTTTCTTTCATGGGTTTATCCTCTTTGAAACAGAATAGGCGGGGCCATGAGCCTGACCCATGACCCCGCGTCGGGGAACTGAAAATTACTGGTAATCGGCAAGCAGCTCGTCGCCCTGCTCCTGCGCGGCTTCGAGGGCTTCCTCAGCCGTCATTTCGCCGGTCACGGCAGCCTGAATGTTGTCGTTCAGGATGCGCCACATTTCGGCGGCGGAGTAGGTGGTCAGCTCGGGCTGAGCGTACTTGAGCTGTTCGTAAGCAACCAGCGCCTGCGGGAATTCCGCATAGTAGTTCTTGAGCAGCTCGGTCTCGTAGCAGGATTCGCGGGTGGCCACATAGCCGGTGTCGATGGACCACTGCGCGGCGCGCTCGGTGGAGCAGCAGAACTTGATGAATTCCCAAGCCGCCTTCTGGCGCTCCTCGGAGATGCCGTTGGTGATGTAGAAGTTGCCGCCGCCGGTCGGCGCGCCCCACTGCCTGCCGGCCGGGAGGAAGCACACGCCGAAATCAAAGGTAGCGTTGTTTCGAATGTTGGTCAGGTTGCCGGTGGTGTGATAGATCATCGCCACTTCGCCGGCCAAGAACTGCGTCGGCAGATCGGTCCACTGCACGATGCCCTTGTTCATAATCTCATACTTGTTCTGCAGGTCGAGCCAGAACTGGAGCGCTTCGACGTTTTCGGGCGTATTGAAGTAGACGTGCTTGCCGTCCGCACTCATCAGGCCGACGCCGTTGGTGCAGTTCTGGAGCGAGAAGCCGGTGAAGCCCCACTGCGCGGAACCGGAATTCAGCGCCAGACCGACGCCCTTGCGCTTGTCGTTGGTCAGCTTTTTGCCGTACTCGACCAACTCATCCCAGTTCTTCGGCGGCTGTTCCGGATCGAGGCCAACCTCGCGGAAAGCGTCCTTGTTGTAGAACATGACCATCGTAGAGCGCTGGAACGGGATGGAGTAGATGCTGCCATCCACATAGGAGTCCAGCATGAAGCCGTCGATGAAATCATCCACGAAGGCCTGACCTTCCGGATCGGCCGCAATCAAATCATCCAGCGGCATGGCCATCTTCGTGTCCGCCATGGTGAAACGCTGGGTCGCAAGGCTCACGAACAGATCCGGCGCGTTGCCGCCCTGAATCGCGCTCTGGATCGCCGTAACGGTATCGTCGTAGTTGCCGGTGTAGACGGCCTCAACGTGGATATCCGGGTGCTCCGTGTTGAAGTCCTGCGTCATCGCGTCGATCAACGCAGCCGCGCTGCCGCCGACGTTGACAGGGAAGTACATGGTCAGGTTGAGCGGTTCCGCGACAGCGGTCATCAAGCAGAGAACCATGACCAGCGCCAGAAGAGTGCCTACCAGTTTTTTCATTGTAAGGTCTCCTTTTCCTTTATTGCAATATTCAGACCTCTACCAGGTCTGATTACCACCGGCAAAACGCGCGTTTCAAAAATTGAAACGTTTCATTTTTTGTTCCTGCTTAAAATTATACCAACCCGTTCGTGCGATGTCAACTAAAATCCACGTCATTTTTTGATCAAATTCGGATTAAATTCTTCAAAAGCCGTTCCCGTGCCGCAGTCGCCGCCGTTTTCATTTTTTTGTGGCCTTCGGCGCGCTTTGTTGTTATAATGAGGTATCGCAGCAAATCGGGGAGGGTTTGGCATGGCAACCATCAAAGACATCGCAAAGGTCGCAGGCGTGGCGCAGGGTACGGTCTCCAACGTGCTCAACAATCGCGGCAACGTCAGCAGCGATAAGATTCGGCGCGTCCTTTCGGCTTGCGATCAACTGGGTTATGTGCCCAACGATCAGGCCAAGCGCCTTCGCCAGTCGCACTCCCGGCTGATCGGCGTGATCCTGCCCAATCTGCGGGATAAGCGGACGATTGATTTCTATATCAGCTTCAAGACCTGCGTCGAAAATCACGGTTACAGCGTCCGCCAGTATCTCTCCTCCGAGCTGGACGGCCAGCAATCCGAAGAGGCGATTCAGCAGGAGGTGCTCCGGGACGGCGTCGGCGCGATGGCCGTGTTTGCCGGCAGTCAGCCCATGATGTCCGTCCCCTTCAATGGCGAAACCTCTGTCATCTACGTCGAGCATCGTCCGTCGTTCGCCGCGGATTTCATCGGCTTCAATTATCGCGAGGCGGGGGCTCGCGTGGCCGAGGCGGTCAGGGAGAACGGCTGCGCCCGCATTGTTCTGCTGACGGGCAGCCTTTGGGCGTCGAGCACCGCCGAGTTCTGCGCGGGTTTCCGCGAGAACATGCGGAATACCGCCGCTGAAATCACCCATATTCAGACAGACAAACAAAGCGAGCAGCAGAGCATTTTGCAAAGCCGTGAGCTGGCCTGCGCCGACGCGGTCGTCTGCTCCCGGATGGAGCTGGCGCAGGTTGCGCGCAACCTGCTCAGGAGCTTCAGCGGCTCCACGCTGCCGCGCATTTACACGCTTTCCCCGCTCTTCACGCTGCCCGAGAGCGATTTCAGCAAATACGAACTGAATTACCGCCTTTTGGGCGATGCCACGGCCAAAAAGCTCATCCGCCGAATCGAAACAGAAAAACCGCTGGGCGAGCAGCTTCTGCCCAACAACGGTTTCCGTTCCTTTACGCCGCCGCCCACGCCTCACGCTGCACAGCAGGCCATCAACGTCATCACGCTGGACAGCCCCGAGGCTTACACCCTGCAATATATCGCCAAGCTCTACACCCACCAGACGGGCGTCCCGGTTCATATTGCCATCTACTCCTATGACGAGATTTTCGATATCTTCAACAGCGGCATGCGCGGCCACGAGGATTGCGACGTGCTGCGCATCGACGTCACCATGCTCTCTTTCTTCGCCCGCAGGCTGCTCACGCCCCTGACTGATATCGACCCCGGCATCGCCAATTTCCTTTCAACCTTCCTCAAGGGGACGGTCGACCCGTATGCCTATGTGAACAACACGCTCTATGCGCTGCCGTTTTCGCCCAGCACGCAGATGCTCTATTACCGTCGGGATTTGTTTTCAAACGCGATGGTTGGCCGGATGTTCGTCGAGCGCTTCGGCCGCGAACTGACCGTGCCCGTGACCTTCGAAGAATACAACGAGGTCGCCTCCTTCTTCACGCAGAGCCTGAATCCGGATTCGCCCGTTCGATATGGCACGACGCTGACCGTCGGCTCCATCGCCGTCGCTTCGAGCGAATACCTGCAACGGCTCTTTGCCTTGCAGGAAAATTTATACGACGAAAGCGGCCGGGTCGATATGCGCGCGCCCAACTTTGTGCGCGCCCTCCGGCAGTTGCTCGCCGCGCGTCCCTATGCCGACCCCAATTACTCGCCTTGGTGGCGCAAGACGGTTTCCGCCTTCGCGGGCGGCGACATCGCCATGGCGCTCCTTTACAACAACTTCGCCTCTCCGCTGGTCAGTTATCAATCCAAGGTGCGCGATTCCATCGGCTGCGCGCTGATCCCCGGCGGCCGCCCCGTCATCGGCGGCGGCTGTCTGGGCGTGTCCAAGCGCTCTGCCCATCCAGAGCTGGCGCTGAACTTCATCCGCTGGCTTTGCAGCGAGCCGATTGCCTCTGCATCCGCCTTCCTCGGCGGCGTATCTCCCTGCGCAGAATCCTATAACAACTATGAAATCATCAACGCCTATCCATGGCTGAAGAATGTCAACCGGAGCTTTGCCGCCGCACGTGGCAGGCGAGTTCCACCGCATGTCGAAACGCCTTTCGACGAACGCGCGTTCCTGAACATCGTCGGTGCAAGCGTTCTGGCAGCCTGCCGCGGCGAACTTTCCCCTGAGCAGGCCATGGCGCTCGCACACAAACGCTTTCAGGATGCTTTTGGTTTCATTTTTGCGCGTCTGTGATTCGTTCATTCCCGGCAGCACGCGGAAATCAACCAGCCGCCGTACCTTTCCGGGAACCACGTTATCCTTCTCATAGCCCCGCATCATTGTCACTACGATGGACGGTGGGGGGCAGAACGTCATGCTTCATTACACCTTTCAGTTTATACAAAACCAACAAAGCCCTGCTCCAGTGGCGGTTTCTTTGTTCTTCCGTATATTTTCTTAATGCCAATCAGAATTTTTTTCATTTCTTCTTTTCTTAGTTGTACCGCGTTTTTTGTATTATTGCAACATTTTTTCTTTCATCCTCAAAAAATATATTTGAGATTGAAAGAACTCCCGCTGTACGCGGGGGCGTTGCAGCGGGAGTCGTCGTTCGCTCATTTGAGCGTTTCGTTTATCCAATTTTCGTTGAAAGCACGCGGGAATCCGAGTAGATCCTTCCGCCTTACGCGCGGTCGTTCTCGTCAAACGGGTCGCCGCACTCCGGGCAGAACTTCGGCGGGTGCGCGGGATCGGCGGGCTTCCAGCCGCATTTGTCGCAGCAATAGACCGGCGCGCCCGCAGGCCGCTTCGCGCCGCATTCCGAGCAGAATTTTCCGGTGTTGACCGCGCCGCAGGCGCACGTCCAGCCCTCCGCAGGCTTGGCTTCGGGCTTCTTCGCGCCGCACTCCGGGCAGAATTTGCCGGTGGCCGTCGCGCCGCAGGTGCACGTCCACGCGCCCGCGCTCTGCTGAACCGGCGCGGCGGGCTGCTGTTGCTGCTGCGCGCCCATCTGGAAGAGCTGCGCCGCGTTGATCCCGCCGCCCTGCTGAGCCATGTTCATCCCCATGAAGCCGGTGAACGCGCCGCCCTGATTCTTGGCCGCATCCTGCATAGCCTGCGCCTGCGCGCCGACCAGATGCGCCGCCGCCATGTTCGCGTTGCGGAAGACGGCGTTCTTTTGCAGCTCCTTAATCATCGCCTCGTCCTCTTCGGAGGCCTTGACGGAATTGACGCCGAAGGACACGATTTCCACGCCGCGCAGGTTCGCCCATTTTTCGGAAAGCACGTCGTTGAGCGCCTCGGCGATCTCCGCGGTGTGCCCCGGCAGCGCCGAATAGCGGACGCCCATTTCGGAGATCTTGGCGAACGCGGGCTGGAGCGCCGTCAGCAGCTCGCTCTTGAGCTGGCTGTCGATCTGCTCGCGGGTGTAGTCGCCCTCCACGTTGCCGCAGACGTTGGTGTAAAAGAGCATCGGATTGGTCACACGGTAGCTGTATTCGCCGAAGCAGCGAATGGAGATGTCCACATCGAGGCCGATGTTGTTATCCACCACGCGGAAGGGCACCGGGCTGGGCGTTCCGTATTTGTTGCCCAGAATCTCCTTGGTGTTGAAGAAATAGACGCGCTGATCCTTTCCGGCCTGACCGCCGAAGGAAAGGCGGTCAAAGGTGGTCTTCAAAATGGCCTTGGCCTTTTCGCCGTTCAGCGCGCCGTAGAAGATGCTCGGCTCGCCGTTCTGCTGGAAGACATACTCGCCCGGTTCGGCGCAGAAATCCATGATCTTACCCTGATCCACAATCATCATGCACTGGCCGTCCGCCACCGCGATGACGCTGCCGTCGGAAATCACGTTGTCATCCTCGTGGCGGCTGCCGCCGAAGCGGCCCTTGACCTTTTTCTCCGCCTTCGTCGCCAGCACATTGTCCGGCAGCGCGTCCACGTAAAAATATTCCTTCCACTGGCTGGCGAGCGTGCCGCCGGCGGCGTTCAATGCTGCTGCAATCAATCCCATATGTCTTTGCCCTCCTCGTTACTTTCTTCGTTGCAATCATTGAGCGAAAAGCGAATTCTGCACAAACCGCGGGCGCGCAATGCGCGCCCCTACGGGTACGCGGTTGCCTTTTTGCAACATTGTAGGGGCGCGCATCGCGCGCCCGTTATCGGAATTTATGCAAAATTTTGGATTTGCTCATTTACCGTCCGTTATTTCTTCTGCGTATCGTCTTCAATCTTCCGCCTCGTCGTACTCTCATAGAGGAAATGATCGAAGTTCACGTCCAGGCGGAAGGAGCCTTCCCGAATATAACCGGCTGCCGCGCTCTGCTGCACCGCCTGCCTGAGCTGACCCTTCAGCCCGCCGACGACCGCCAGCGCGATGATGGCCGCGATGACCGCGCCGATCAGCAGCGAGCCGCTGCCCATCTGATCCAGCAGCGCCAAAATCAGCGCCGCAATGCCGAACACACCGGCGAACACGCCGCCGCCCCACAGCAGGGATTTCGCCTTGTCGGCGGGCACATCGCAGGTGAGCTTGCCCGTCTGGCCGTTGATGGCGAAGGTATAGGTCTTGCCCTCCTTCACGGTGGTCATCAGCCACACGGGCAGCAGCGCGGGCGTCGCCCGTCCGCCTTCCGTCTCAATGCGCTTGCTGCGCTCGCTGACCTCGTCGTAGCCCGTCACCGTGTCGCGCAGGGTCTCCTCCACGCTGCGCTCCACGCGCTCCACGGCGCGCTTTTCGCAGGCGTCGCTCTCCGCGTCCGCGTGATCCGCCATCGCGCCGGCCAAAACGGCGCTCTGGAAGGGAATCGCGGCGCTCAGGTCGTAGGGCTCCAGCGACTCGGTGATCTTGTCATCGAGCTTCACGCTGCCGTCCACGGGGATGTTTTCAAAGCTCATCTGTCCCCGGCGGCGCACCAGATAATGCCTCGTGCGGGAAACCTCCCACTCGCCCTCCTGCTCCGTGGTCGTCGTCTGCGCGTCGTAGACGATATCGGCGCGCGCGTCGCAGTCAAACAGCCAGTAGGGCACATACAGCCGACGCATTTCCGCAATGCGGTTCCGGCTGTTCAGGAAGATGTTCGGCAGCAGCCGCTTGCCCTTGAAATAATCTTCAAACTGCTTTTGCGCCTGTTCCTTCGTCACGACGAACGGAATCACCTTTTCCGGCTTCACGCCGCCCTCGAGGCGGTCGGGCAGGACGGTCGGGCTGCCGCAGTAGGGGCACTCGGCGGCGGTGGTGGTATCTTCGGTCATCAGCTCCGCGCCGCAGTTCTTGCAGTGATAGATCTGCATGCCTTCCTCGCCCGCCTGAAACCCTTCCTTTGGCCGCTCGAACACGATCTGTTCGCCGCTCTCCGCCGTGTTCAGCATTTCCAGCGCTTCCGGCTCAAAGCTGTTCCCGCAGGAGACACATTCCAGCTTGCCGCTTTTGCCGCTGAAGGTCAGCGGCCCGCCGCAGCAGGGGCAGTTGTAACTGGCTGTACTCATACATGCATCCTTCTTTCATATTGCACATGTTGTAATCGAGGCTATTTCCCCGTAAGCCCGTATTTGGGCGCTGGGGCAGGCCGTTCAGTCCGCTTACTTCGCGCGCGGCTGATCGCAGTATTTGCAGCGCATCGCGCCGCCCTTTCGTTCGCGGTTCTTCGCGCCGCAGCCCGAACAAACCCACTGCACATACTCGTATTCCGGCGTATACAGCTTCACCGTCCGCTCATCCGCGTTGATTTGCAGGTTTTGCAGGTAGCCGCCGCTGACGAGCGCCCTGAGCTTTTGGGGCGCTTTGACGGAGGAAAGCGTGGTTTGAAGCTGATCGAAGGTCAGGCTTTCCTCCGGCGTGGCGAGCAGCGTCCCCGCGATGCGCCGGGCGCTGGCGCTCCGCCGGTAGTGCGCGAAGGTGCGCACGACCGGCGTGAACAGCGCGGCCAGCAGCAGCACCGCCATCACCCCGGAGAGCGTCTTGCCTTCCCTGAACAGGTCAATGCCTGCGGAGGCCGCGCCCAGCCCGAAAATCGTACAGACCGCCACAACGGGGATCGACAGCCGCCTTTTCTCCTGTGCCTTTTTCGTCAGATACGGATTCGTCGTGTTTCCGGCCATTATTCATTCACCGCCGCCTGACACGCTTCAAACGCCTCGTAGGGATCGCCGCCGCCGATGACCGCATGGATGCCGTCGCCGTATTCTTCCATGTAGCGCATCGGCTCGTTAATCAGATAATACAGCTCGTTTTCGCCGGGGACGACGTCCTCCACCAGATTGCAGGCGCGGCAGGCGACATAGAGCTTGTCGTTGGAGTGATCGACGCGGAACTGCGCGTAGAAGATTTCGCTGTTAATTAGCGTGGTCAGCACCGCCAGCGGCTCAAAGGCCGCTTCTTCCCCCTGAATCGGCGCATCCACGACCACGGACAGCATATCGTCGTCCACAAAGACCATCACATTCACATATTCCAGCGCGTTTTCAAGGGCAAAGCTCATCGAAAACGTGTAGTCGTCGTATTCGTATTCGTATCCGTTCTCATCCAGAAAGCCCTGAACCATGTTCTTCATCTGGTCTTCCTTGCTCATCGGGGCGGATTCGGCGAGCGCCGCGCCCGTCAGGGTCAGCATCATCACCAGCGCCAGCGCAAGCATCATCATTTTCTTCATCAAATACATCCTCCTTTTGATTGGTTTCTTCGTCCGTTAGATTCCTTCGGGCGCGAAGTGCATCATCATGGAACCGAAATAATCCATGTCAAAGCCCTGCGCCGTGGGCACGAGGTTCAGCGCCTGCGTGTAGTAATCCATCACCACGCCGTCCGCCTCGCCCGCGTCCGTGGGCACCTTGCCGTAAGCCCACGTCAGGCCGGGGATATTCGCGCCCGCCATGACGAAGGCCACCGTGCCGTCCGCGTTGAGCAGCACGGAATATTCGTATCCGCCCAGCTGCGCGGCGGACATGTTGTAGCCGTTCACATCCGCGTCGGTCATCACGTATTTCTTCCCGATCTCGATGCCCGCGCCGCCCTGCGCCGCAGGCGCTTCGGGCACGGCGGGGTCGGGCATAGGTTCCGCGGTGGGCTCAGCCGTCGGTTCTGCAACGGGCGCTTCGGGCGCGTCGCCGGTGCGCTCGCACCAAAGCGTCGCGTCGCTCATTTCGATGGCGAGCGTTCCGTCCTCGCGCAGGGTAGCGGCAAATTCGCCGTCCAGAACGGGCACGATCAACGCGAAGTCGTTCATGCTGCAAGGCAGGCCATCCATCGTCATGCCCTGCAGGGTCAAATCGCAGGTATCGCCGTAGACGACCAGCGTATCGCCCGCCATGTCCGCCGTCTCCGCCGGGAGCGTCAGGCCGTCCATCGTGACGCGAACGACCGTCCAAACGCCCTTGATCTCCTCAAGCGTGGCGCTCTCGTCGATGACCGGGATGGACGCGCCCGCCGCCTCCGGCTTCTCGCGGCTCAGCGTCATCATCGCGCCGTCCTCGGAGAGCGAAAGCACGCCGTCCCTGAGCGTGAAGACCATCGTGCCCGCCACAAGCGCGCCGTCCTGCATCGCGCATTGGAGGTGATCCACATCGCCGCCCATGTTCATCTCGGCCGTGCCGTCCGCGCTGATGGTCACGGTCACATCGAGGCCGAGGTCGGCCAGCGGGTAGGCCTCGCCGTCCAGCTCCATGTTCAGGCCGTACCACGTTCCCTGATATTCCTCGGGGATGTCGGCGCTCTGCGCGGCGGGTTCGGGCGCCGCTTCGGGCTCGGCAGTCGCTTCCGGTGCAGCAGTCGCTTCCGGTTCGGGGGTCATTTCGGGCTTGGCCGGTTCGCCGTTCGCCTGCGCAGGCGCGGCGATTTCAGCGCCCGCTTCCAGCTTCAATTCCGGCAGCAGCGCGGACAGATCCGGCGCTTCGAGCCGCGTGTGCGCGCAAGCGCCCGTCACCACGGTCACTTCCACCGGCGAGCTGTTCCAGCTCACGCACTTCTGCGCCCGTTTCAGGTTCTCCTCGCTCATGCCCTCGGGCACATGCACGGTCAGCTTCGGCGCGACGTTCATCATCAGCCCATTGGACGACGCGGTCAAATCGCAGCCGTCGAAGCAGATCTCGACGAGGTTCGGGCAGTTGACGATGCAGTTCTCGTTAAGCTTCTTCACCTTGTCGGTGAAATGCAGGCTGGTCAGGCTCTGGCACTCGGCAAACGCGCCGTATTCCACGCTCTCCGCATCGGCAACGAAGGTCTTCAGCCCGGAGAAGCCGAACGCCTGCTGGCCGATGCTAATGAGATGCTCGCCGAAGTACAGGTTGCCCAGCGGGCCCGCGCTGTCAAAGGCGTAGTTGTCGATTCTGCGCACGCCGTTGACAAAGATCACGTTGTTCAGGCTCCGGCAGAGCATGAACTGGCTCGAGCCGGTGCTCTCCAGCGGCGCGTAGCAGACGAAGGTTTCAAGCTGCTGGCAGTAGCCGAGCATCATGTCAGGCAGCTCCCGAATGGTTTCCGGCAGCACCAGCGTGCGCAGGTGCACCCATTCGGTGCGATTGGTTTCCACGGAGGAATCGGTGTAATCGTGGCAGGAATCGAAGGCGTTGTAGTTGGCGAAGCCCACCACGGTCACGCCGTCGATTTCGCGCGGCACCACCACGTCCACGTCGGTTCCCGTATAGGCGGAAATCAGGCCGGTCTCCGGGTCGAAGTCGAAATTCTCCGCGGCGGTCGGCTCGAAGGGCATCTTCGCGAACTTCGTCGCCTCGCCCTCGCGCAGGATGGGGTCATACCACGGGCGGGCAAGGGTCTCGTTCCACGCGGCCACCTGCTCGTCGGTCGCGTCGGCGGACAGGCGGAGCTCCACATTCGTGCCCTCCACGGCGGAGAGCGGGAAGCTGCCCTTTTCCGGGATGACCAGACGCGCCAGCTTCGTATCCGCAAAGGCGCGCTCGCCCACGTTGACGTCGCTGCGCAGGGTTACGCGCTCCAGCGCCGCGCCCTCGAACGCGCCCGTGCCGATGACGGCCACGTTTTGGAGATCGACCGTATTCAGCATCGTGCCCGCGAACGCGCCCGCACCGATGACGGCCGCGTTTTGGAGATCGGCCGTGCTCAGCTTCGTGCCCGCGAACGCGCTTTCCCCGATTTCGGTCACGCCCTCGCCCAGCGCCAGCGTCGTCACTCCGCTGCCCTCAAACATATGCGCCGGAATCGCGCCGGTTTCAACCGTCACGTCGGCCAATTCGGGCAGGTTGGCGAATACGCCTGCGGGGATGAGCGCCGGGTCGCACTTGATGACCAGCTTTTTCAGCCCGGTCAGCCCATCCAGCGCGCCCTCCCCGATCTCGGTCAGGGATTCGGGCAGGGTCAGCGCCTCCAGCTTCGCGCAGCCCGCGAACGCCCGCGCGCCGATGGTGGTCACGGAATCGAACAGATCCACGTTTTGCAGGGCGCTGTCCATGAAGGCCTCCGCGCCGATGGTCGTAAACGCATCGTTGTGCGAAACGGAGAAATATTCGATGGTCTGGCTGCCCTTGAACACGCCGTCGCCCAGCCCGACGACCGGCTCCTTGGAAACCGTGAGGTGGGGATGGATGCGCGTCTTTGTGCCGGTATACTGGGTCAGCATGCGGTTTTCGTACTGGTACGCTCCCTTTTCGGGGGACGAGGCCGTCGGGTCCTGCGCGCGCCAGACGCGGCATGTCAGCCCCAGCGCGTCCACATACGCCTGCCACTGCTGCATCTGCTGCCTGGTGCCGCGGTCGCTCAGGTCGATATCCGCCAGATAATCGCAGCCCGCAAAGACGTTTTCGCCCAGCGCAGGCGGGGTCTCGCTGTTCAAAACGACGTATTGAATGTTGTAATCGCCCTTGAACGCATTGGAACCAATCGCTTCGAGCGTCGAGGGCAGATAGAGGTCGCCCATGTTTCTGCAGTTTTCAAACGCGCTGTCGCCGATGGTCTTCAATCCCTCGGGCAGCTCCAGCGCGTCGGTCACGCCGATGGCATAGAAGGCGTAAGCGCCGATATGCTCCACGCTCGGCAATTCCAGCACGTTGCTGCCGTAGGCGTTGTAGAACGCATAATCCCCGATGCTCTTCAGCGTGGAGGGGAACACGACGCGCGCCAGCGTTTCGCAGTTGTAAAATGCGTTGTCGCCGATGGTTTCCAGCCCTTCGGGCAGCTCCGCCAGCGCGATATAGGTGTGCTGCGCAAATGCCTTGGGGCCGATGGCCTTCACCGCCGCGCCGCCGATGGTCTCGGGGATGGCGAGGTAGGTGGCGAAGCCGTTGTAGCTGGTGATGGTGCCGGTCGCGGGATCAAATTCGAAATCCTCCTCCGCGAAGCCGTTGTTTTCCACGACCACGGCGTTTTTGCCGCTGGGCTGGACGGGCACCTCAATCCCGGCGCGTTCAAACGCCTCCGTGTACGCCTCCAGCTCGTCATCCGGAACGTAGGCCACCGCATCCTCCGCGATGAGGCTGAAACATCCCTTGTCGATCAGCGGGCAGACGCCCTCGAAGGTGATCTTCCGCAGCGCGTCACAGAAGCGGAACGAGTTCTCGCCGATATAGCGCACGCCCGCGGGAATGGTGACTTCCTCAAGCGATGTGCAGCTGAAAAAGTTCATTCGGTTGATGACGACCAGGCTCTGAGGCAGGGTAACGCTCGTCATGTTTTCGCACCCCGAGACAGCGTTGCTCCTCAGCTCAAGCACCGTTTCCGGCAGCGTCAGCGAGGTGATCGCCTCCGAGCTGAACACGCTGACGCCGATCACGTCCACCGTGTAGCCGTCGATCTCGGCGGGCACGGTCACGTCGCCGCCCGCGCCGTTGTAGCCGCGGAGTATGGCGTAATTCAGGTCGTAATTCCAATCGGTGGATTCTGCCGCCGCCCAGACGCAGACCGTCAGCGTCAGCAGCGCGAGAGCCAGACACAGCCATTTTTTCATGGATTGATTCCTCCGTTTCTGTTTTTTATGTTTCACCAATATCCAATTTTGTCCGTGTCGATTTCATATTCACGCATCAGCGCTTCAAAAAATGCTTGAATAGCGCCCTTCTTTTCATAATAGCCGTCGGGAAAGCTGTTTGTGCCGACAGCGTCGATCCCGCTCCCGTCTTCAAACGCAACATTCAGCGAGAAGCTTTCGCCGTCCAGCACGGTGCTGTCCTCCTGCCGATAGCCGTCCCATGCCGCCAGATCCAATTCGTCCAGCAGCGCGGAAAACGCCGCCAGCTCTGCATCGGTCACGGGCAGCACGAAGGTATAGGCACAATATAGCTCGACGGCAGCGAGGCGGCCCCGCTTTGTTTCCCCGATCTGATAGCTGCGCATCTGATCGACGGACATGCCCGAGCAGGAAAACGCGAAGGTTTTCACCGTCGGCATGTCTTCGTGCGGCGCGGCTCCGGCAAAGCGCGGGCACAGGCACAGCGCCAGCGCGGCGAGAAAGCCCGTAAGCGTCCATTTCCATCGTCTTTTCATGGCGTCGTCCCCTTTCTTACAGCGCGTCCATCGCGGCGACCAGATAAGCGGGGGTTACGGAAGCATAGAGAAATGCGTCGATGCGGCGATCCTGCCGGGCGCAGACGACCTGACGCGCCAGCTCCGGGTCGCTGTTTTCGTCGCAGAGCAGCGCGAACTTGCACCCCGGAATCTTCGCGCTCAGGCGGTCGATCAGGCTCAGGCGGCTTTCCAGCGTATACGCGCTCAGGCGGCTGACCTCCATCAGCAGGATATCCGCCGGCATGGCGGCGCACAGGGAGAGCGCGTCGCCCGTCCGTCCGGGCAGAATCTGCTCCACCCGAAACTCCCGCGTTTCCGTCAGCGCGTGGGCAATCGCCTCCGACAGAAGCGTATTCTGCATGCTGACCACGATGTTCTTCATGTTACTTCCCCCTTGCATACTCAGTGTATCAGAAAAACGCGCATCGCACATCAACCGTTTGGCTATTTTTTAACGCTAAAAAGCGCAGACTCTGCTCAAATGGGCAGAGCCTGCGCTTTTTTCTCAAGCAGTAAATAAGCAAAAAGCAAATTCCCCACAAAAAGCGGGCGCGCGATGCGCGCCCCTACGGGGGCGGCGGTACAATGCACGGTTGCGTTTTTTCGCAATGTTGTAGGGGCGCGCATCGCGCGCCCGTTATCAGGATTTGCGCAGGCCTTGGCAG
>ERZ826220.520-NODE-520-length-45297-cov-37.334998_pt1 | contig 45297 bp, 32 predicted proteins | sample MGYA00519927_ERZ826220 | MGnify/ENA primary metagenome ERZ826220 (study PRJEB31778, sample SAMEA3449225) | human gut metagenome | biome: human gut; feature: human-associated habitat; material: faeces | place: United Kingdom | collected 2010/2012 ... | reverse complement strand
TTCTTCGGCGACATGTGCGGCGAAGAAAATACTTCTCGGCCTGCAAACGTGCGCGTCGTCCGCCTTGGGCGGACGGCGCGTGCGCTGCAGTCAGGCCGCAAATCCCTTTGTCAAAAAGTAATACTTTTTGACAGTCTCCAAAACCGCCGCATCCAACGATGCGGCGGTTTTTGCGTCTCTATTTCTCGTGCTGCTCCATCAGTTCGAGCAGCCGCGCGGTCTCCGCGGCGGCGTCCGGTGTGTTTGCCTCCACTTGCAGGGCGGAGACTTCCGCATCCGGCCGGACGGTCAGTTCCCAGCTGCCGTCGCGCACGTGCAGACCGTTGGTGAAGTCGGCGCCGGCCTCCATCATCGCTTCCGACAGGGTGCGCATCCGGTGTGCGCGGTCGCGGCAGGGGACGCTGCGCCGGAGCGGGTCTGTGCATTGCGCGGGGGCGTCCGGTGATTCCGGGGCTTCCGGCGGTGTCGGACTCAGCCGCCCGTCGAGCACGTCCAGACAGCACCGGTAGTAGGCGCGCGGCGTGCCGATGTCGCACCAGTAGCCGTCCATCGGCACGCCGAGGATCGGCTCGTCCGCCGCGAGCAGCAGCGGGAAGAGGTCGTTGGCAAAATCAAACGGCGTGTCCTCCGGCACATAGGTCATCGCCCGCGGGGAGACGATATAGATGCCGGTGTTGACGAGATCGGTCACAACGTGCGGCCAGTCCGGTTTTTCGATGAAGTGGCGCACGTAGCCCTGCCGGTCCTGCAAAACGAGCCCGTATTGCAGCGGCTCTGCGTCCGGATAGAGCGCGACCGTCACAGCGGCACCGGAGCTCTGGTGCTGTCGGTAGAGCTGCAGCAGGTCAAAGCTGCACGCCGCGTCGCCGCTGATGACGAGAAAATCGTCCCGGCCGTAAAAGTCGCTGCACGCGCGCACGGCGCCCGCCGTTCCGCGCGGCTCGGTCTCGATGCGGTAGCGCAGGTGCACGCCGTAGCTGCTGCCATCGCCGCAGTGCTCCTGAATGGCCTCCGGCCGGTAACACAGTGTTGCGCACACGTCCGTGAAGCCGTTGCGCCGCAGCAGCTCGAGCAGCCGGTCAAGTACCGGCACGCCGACGAGCGATACCATGGGCTTTGGCAGCTTGCCCGTGATGCTGCGCAGCCGCCGCCCCTGACCGCCGGCCAGCAAAATTGCTTTCATGCGCACGCTCCTTTCACAAATCTTCGGTGGGAAAGTGTATTGTCAACGTTCGGGAAAGATGATATAATCATTGATTATTATGGGGGCAATAGGTTTTGCCCGCGGGGTGCAAGGAGGTATGACGATGCGAGATCCCAAAACCGGCAATGTACCCAATGAGTCGAAGCTGCAGCGTGCGCTGATGCCGAATTCGCGGATGTTTCTGCTGTTTCTGATCGTGTTTGCAGTGCTCACGTTTTTCTTCTCCGACCGGCTCTGGCTGTCGATTGGTGAGGGCGTCATCATTCTGCTGCTCATTATCTATTCGGTCATCATGCGCGCGCGCAAGCGCCGCACGCTCGAGCGGTATATCGAATCTGTCACCTATGATACGGAGTCTGCGCGAAATAATACCCTGCAGAATTTTCCGCTGCCGATGGCGGTCTTTCGCCCGGCGGACTCTCAGGTCATCTGGGCAAATCAGAACTTTTTTGATCTCTGCGGCCGGCACAAGCCGTCGGTCGATATGCGCATCACGGACGTGATCCCGGAGTTTTCCGGCCGCTGGCTGCTTGAGGGCAACACCCAGTGTCCCGAGCTGCTGGAGTATCAGGGCCGCAAGTACCAGATCCACGGCAACCTCGTGCGCACGAACCCGGACGATGCCGCAAGCTACATGGGCATCACCTACTGGGTCGACGTGACGGACTATGAGAAGATCCGGCTGGAGTATTACGCCTCGCGCCCGATCATCGCCGTGATCGTTATTGATAACTATGACGAGCTCATCCGCGGTCTGACCGACCGCAAGCGCAATGAGCTGCGCGACGCCATTGAGGATAAGCTCCTGCAGTGGTGCGAGGGCAAGGGCGGCTTCTTCCGCCGCTATGACCGCGATCGGTACCTGTACGTGTTCGAGGCGCGGCACCTTGATGAGCTGCGCGAGAATAAGTTTGCGTCCCTGCTCGATATCGTCCACAGCGTGACCAGCCCCAGCGGCATCCGCGCCACGGTCAGCGTCGGCGTCGGCCGCGACGGGGAGAGCCTTGATGAAAACTACAACTTTGCCATCCTCGGCACCGAGATGGCGCTCTCGCGCGGCGGCGATCAGGCCGTTGTGAAAAACCGCGTCACGTTTGAGTTCTTCGGCGGCCGCGGCGGCGAGGTCGAGCGGCGCACGAAGGTCAAATCCCGCGTCATGGCAAACGCCCTCAGCCAGCTCATTCAGGACTCGTCCAAGGTCTACGTCATGGGGCACAAATTCTCCGATCTGGACACGCTCGGCGCTGCTGCCGGTGTGTGCTGCATCGCGCGTAAATTCGGCACGCCCTGCCGCATCGTCATGGATGCCAACAGGACGGCGGCCGGCCAGCTCCGCGACCGGATGCTCAGCGCGGCGGAATACAGCAAGGCATTCCTGTCGCCGCAGGAGGCGTTCCTGCACGCGGACAGCCGCACGCTGCTCGTCGTGGTGGACACCAACCGGCCCGATCAGGTGGAAAATGCGAGCCTGCTCGAGGCCTGCACCCGCGTGGCGGTCATCGACCACCACCGGCGCGCGGCAAACTATATCTCCAACGCGACCATGAGCTTCCACGAGCCGTATGCGTCGTCGGCGTGTGAGCTGATGGCGGAGCTTCTGGAGGAGTTGGTCGAGCAGCCGGACATCCTGCACGTGGAGGCGGAGGCCATGCTCTCGGGCATCATGCTCGACACAAAGGACTTCACCGTGCGCACCGGCGAGCGCACGTTTGAGGCGGCGGCATTCCTGCGCCGCGCAGGAGCGGACACCTCCGAGGTGAAAAAGCTCCTGCAGACGGATATGGAGCACACGGTCGCCCGCTATAAGATCCTGCAGACGGCGTCCATTTACCGCGCGGACATCGCCATTGCCGCGCCTACCGAGCCGCAGGACCGCATCGTCGCGGCGCAGGCTGCGGACGAGCTGCTCAACATCGCGGGGGTCACGGCGTCACTGGTCATTTACCCGATGGGTAACGGGGATGTGTTCATCTCCGCACGCTCGATCGGTGAATTGAATGTGCAGCTTGTCATGGAGGCGCTCGGCGGCGGCGGCAGCCGCTCGTCGGCGGCCGTGCAGCTGCACGACGTGTCGGTCGCGCAGGCGGTGCAGATGGCACGCGCGGCGATCGACGATAATCTGGAAAATTAAGCAAAGGAGTATCTTGCTATGAAAGTGATTTTGAACGCAGACGTAAAGGGCCAGGGCAAAAAGGGCGAGCTCAAGGAAGTTTCCGACGGCTATGCCCGCAACTACCTCCTGCCGCGCAAGCTCGCAACGGAGGCGACGGCCGACAATCTCAACGCCTTCCGCCTCAAGGAGAAGGCCAAGGCCGCGCAGATCGCCCGCGAAAAGGCGGAGGCGGAGGAAAACGCCAAGAAGCTCGGCGCGATCCAGGTGAAGATTGCGGCGAAGGCCGGCAGCAACGGCAAGCTCTTCGGCTCCGTCACCTCGAAGGAGATCAGTGACGCGCTGCACGAGCAGTTTGACCTGAGCATTGAAAAGCAGAAGATCGTGCAGGCCGAGCCCATCAAGAGCTTCGGCGCGTACGAGGTCAAGTGCAAGCTCGGCTATGAAGTCACCGGCACGATCCATGTGCTGGTCATCGAAGAAAAATAATCCGCGCGCAGGCGAGGGAGGGACCCGTCATGGAGGAGCTGCTTGGCAGACAGGCGCCCCATTCCGCTCCGGCGGAGCAGGCAGTCATCGGTGCGATGCTCATCGACCCGAGCTGCATCCCGGATGTGATCGAGAAGGTCAAGTCCGACGAATTTTATATTCAGGCCAACCGCGACATTTTTGACACCATCTTCGCCATGTTCTCCTACGGGCAGAGCGTGGACGCGGTCACGGTGCTCGAGCAGATGAAGGTGCGCGGCGTGTTCAAGGACACGACCCAGCAGTACCTTATGGAGGTCATGCAGGTCACGCCCACGGCGGCGAACGTGCTCAAGTACGCGGCCATCGTGCGCGATCAGGCGCTGCTGCGCAATCTGCACACCGCTGCCGATGAGATCAACACCATGATTTTTGAAGGCTCGGGCGGTGCGGACGCCATGCTCGAGGCGGCCGAGCGCAAGATCTATGCGCTGCGGCAGGGGCGCAATGTCGGCGGCCTGCAGCCGATCAGCATGGTCATCCAGCGCGTGTACGCAAACCTCTCCGAGGCGGCGAGCAGCGGCGGCGGCATCCCCGGTCTGGCGACCGGCCTGCCGGATCTGGACCAGACGATCCTCGGCCTGAACGCGGGCGAGCTGATCCTCATCGCCGCGCGCCCCGGCATGGGCAAGACGAGCCTTGCGCTCAATATCGCGCTGCACGTCGGCAAGACGTCCGGCAAGACGGTCGCGGTGTTCTCGCTCGAGATGGCGCGCGAGCAGCTCACGACCCGTCTGCTCGCGGGTGAGGGTCTGGTCGACAGCCAGAAGCTCCTCACCGGCAAGCTCTCGGCGGACGAGTGGCGGCGCGTCGGCGCTGCGGCCACGACCATCAGCGCGACCGATATCCGCATCGACGACAATCCGTCGCTTTCCGTTGCGGACATGAACGCCCAGTGCCGCCGCATCCCGAATCTCGGCCTCGTCGTCATCGACTACCTGCAGCTCATGCAGTCGGCCGGCAGCGGCCACGGCTGGTCGAACGAGAGCCGCACGCAGGCGGTCTCCGACATGAGCCGTATGCTCAAGATCATGGCCAAGGAGCTCAACGTTCCGGTCATCTGCCTCTCGCAGCTCTCGCGTGCCAACGAAGCGCGCCAGAATAAGCGCCCGATGCTCTCGGACCTGCGTGAATCCGGTGCCATCGAGCAGGACGCAGACATCGTGCTCGCGCTCTACCGCGACGGGTATTACAACAAAGAGTGCGAAAATCCGAACCTGGCCGAGGCGATCATCCTCAAAAACCGCCACGGCGAGACCGGCACGCTCGAGCTGATGTGGCTGCCCGAATACACGACGTTTGCGGCCATTGAGAAGAAGTACGACGATGACTATTGATACGATCACGCCCGGTGCGCGCGTGCTGTGTGCCGTGTCCGGCGGGGTGGACTCCATGTACCTCCTGCACCGGATGACGGAGCTGGCGGCGCAGCGCGGCTTCACGGTCGGCTGTGCGCACTTCAACCATGGCCTGCGCGGCGCGGAGAGCGACCGCGACGAGGCGTTCGTGCGCACGCAGTGTGCACATCTGGGCGTACCGTTTTACGCCGGGCGCGGCGATGTTGCGTCCGTGCGCGGCATGGGCACGGAGGGCGCTGCGCGGCAATTGCGCTATGCGTTTTTGACCGACTGCGCGGCTGCACACGGCTATGACTGGATCGCAACGGCGCACACGGCGGACGATAACGCCGAGACGCTGCTGCTCAACCTCGCGCGCGGCTGCGGTCTGCGCGGCCTGACCGGTATCCCGCCGCAGCGCGGCAGGCTCCTGCGCCCGATGCTGGACACGACGCGCGCGGAAGCGGAGGCGTATCTGGCGGCGCGTGGCATTGCGCACGTGGACGACAGCACGAACGCATCGGACGCTTACGCCCGCAACCGCGTCCGGCACCATGCCGTGCCGGCGCTCGAGAGTGTGAACGCGGCCTTCGTGCAGCACGCGGCCGATACGGCGGCGCTTTTGCGCGAAGATGAGCGGTTTCTCGGCGGTCTGGCGGCGGAGTTTCTCGCCGGTCAGACGCCTGCGGAGGGTATCCCGACTGCAAAGCTGCTGGCGCTGCCGCGCCCGGTGCGCGTGCGCGTGCTGCAGCAGGCGGCCGGACGCGAGCTCTCACGGCGGCATCTGCTGGCGCTCGAGCAGCTGTGCGGCGGGGAAGGACTCGGCTATGCCGACATGCCCGGCCTGCGCGTGACGCGCGAGCAGGGACGGCTCTTTTTCGGCGCGCAGCGGCGGCCGTCGCTCGGGACGTATGCGCTCATCCCCGGTCAGACGACGGAGATCCCGGAGCTCGGCGTGCGCTTCACGGTGGGGATGCCGGAACCGTTTCGTGAAATTCACAGCGCGTTCACCACTTTTGTCTTTAAATCTGCGATTATCCATGATAAACTATCTGTTACGCCGCGGCGTCCGGGCGATCGGATCCGTCTTGCAGGGCGCGGCTGCACCAAGCGCGTGAGCGACCTGCTTGCAGAGCGGGGGCTGACGCAGGGCGCGCGCGAGCGCGTACCGATCATCCGCGCGGCGGATGTGCCGGCGGCCATCGCCGGCTTCGGCGTCGCCGAGCAATGGGCGGCGGTGCCGGATCAAACCATGGTCTGCATCCGGATGGAACAGATCCAAACATATGGGGGAGAATACTATGAGCGATATGAGAGATGACATTGCGTCCGTTCTGCTGTCCGCCGAAGATATCCAGAAGCGCACGGTGGAGCTGGGTGCCCAGATCTCGAAGGATTTTGACGGCCGCGAGCCGCTTTTTGTCGGCGTGCTCAAGGGCTGCTTTGTGTTCATGGCAGACCTGATGCGCAGCGTGACCATTCCGTGCTCGGTCGATTTTATGGCCGTGTCATCCTATGGCAACCAGACGACGACCACCGGCGCGGTAAAGATCAACAAGGATCTGAATCAGGACATCGAGGGACGCGACATCATCCTCGTCGAGGACATTCTCGACAGCGGCGTTACGCTGCACTACCTTGCGGACTATCTCAGTGTCCGCCGTCCCGCGTCGATCACCATTGCGACGCTGCTGGACAAACCTGCGCGCCGCAAAGCGCCGATCCACGCGACGTATGCCGGCTTTGAAGTGCCGGACGCATTCGTCGTCGGCTACGGCCTTGACTACGCGGAAGAATACCGCAATCTCCCGTTCATCGGTGTGCTCAAGCCGGAGGTCTACTCCCACTGAGCCCGATACGGATTCCTAAAGGATGTGATTTGATTTGAAACCGGACAAGAACCGTGCCAGAGGCATCGGGTTCTATATGCTGATCGGCGTGATCATTCTCGCCGTCGTTTTCTATCTGACGACCCCGGTGGAGCAGAAAGAATACACCTATTCCGAGATCGAGACCCTGTTCCGGGAGGAAAAGGTCAAGTCGTTCAGTCTTGAGGGCGATGAGCTCACGCTCAACCTCTATTCGGCTGACAGCGACGGCAACACTACCATCAAAAAGACCCTGCCGAATCCGAGCTGGTTCCGCGAGGATCTGGGCGATCTCATTGATGCGCAGACCGCCAGCGGTGTGCTGACGGAGTATGACTACGTCAAGGGCTGGACGGCGCCGTGGTGGATGTCCATCCTGCCGTATCTGATCACGGTCGTGCTGTTTATCGGCGTGTGGTACCTGCTCATGAACAAGTCGGGCGGCGGCGGTGCGCCGGGCGTCGGCAAGTTCGGCAAGGCGCATACGCGCACCGGTGAGGAGAACCTCAAGAAGGTCACCTTTGCCGATGTCGCCGGTGCGGAAGAGGAAAAAGAGGAGCTGTCCGAGATCGTGGACTTCCTCAAGCGGCCGCAGAACTATACCGCGATGGGCGCGCGCATCCCCAAGGGCGTGCTGCTCGTCGGCCCTCCGGGCACCGGCAAGACGCTTATGGCGCGCGCAGTTGCGGGCGAGGCGGGCGTGCAGTTTTTGTCCATCTCGGGCTCGGACTTTGTCGAGCTCTATGTCGGCGTCGGCGCATCGCGCGTGCGTGACCTGTTTGAACAGGCCAAGAAGGTCGCTCCGGCCATCATCTTTATTGATGAGATCGACGCGGTCGGCCGTCAGCGCGGCAGCGGTCTTGGCGGCGGCCACGACGAGCGCGAGCAGACGCTCAACCAGCTGCTCGTCGAAATGGACGGCTTTACGAACAACGAGGGCGTCATCGTCATGGCGGCAACCAACCGCGCCGACATCCTCGATAACGCGCTGCTGCGCCCCGGCCGCTTTGACCGGCGCGTGTATATGGGTCTGCCCGACATCAAGGGACGTGAAGATATCCTGAAGGTCCACGCCCGCGGCAAGCCGCTGGGCGACGATGTGGATCTCAAGAGCATCGCGCGCGGCACGGCCGGCTTTGCCGGTGCGGATCTGGAAAACCTCCTCAACGAGGCCGCGATCCTGGCCACGCGCAGCAAGCGCCGCTTCATCATGCAGGAGGACATCGACGAGGCGATCCTCAAGGTCGTCATGGGTCCGGAGAAGAAGAGCCGCATCGTGTCCGAGCGTGCGCGCCGCCTGACGGCGTACCACGAGTCGGGCCACGCGATCGCGTCGTTCTTCCTGAAGAATTCCGATCCCGTGCACTATATCACCATCATCCCGCGCGGCGCGGCCGGCGGCTTCACGTGGTATCGTAAGGCGGAGGATGCGGAGGACTTTACCTCCCGCGGCGAGATGTTCGACAGCATCGTCTCCGCGCTCGGCGGCCGCATTGCCGAGCAGCTGTTCCTGGACGATATCTCCACCGGCGCGTCCGGCGATATCCAGCAGGCGACGAGCGTCGCCCGCGACATGGTCATGAAATACGGCATGTCGGAAAAGCTCGGCCCCATTTCGTTTGACGATTCGAGCCACAGCATCTTCATCGGCCGCGACTTCGGCACCACGAAGAGCTACTCCGAGGAGACTGCCGCCACGATCGACGAAGAGGTCAAGCACATCTTCGATCAGGCGTATGCCAAGTGCGAGGCGCTGCTGCGCGAGCACGCCGATCTGCTGACCGGCCTTGCGGAGTACCTGCTCATCCACGAGACGATCGAGGGCGATGATTTCCGCTACTACTGCGAGCACGGTCAGATGCCTATCCACCCGGATGACACCATCGAGCCGCCCGCAAAGGTCATCCGCAGAATGGATGAGGCGCCTGTTGCGCCGCAGCCGGACGCGGAAGCGCCGACCCAGCCGGAGGCACCGTCCGCACCGGATGCGGACGCTCCGAACAGCGATCCCGGCGAGCAGCCGTAAGCCGTCCGCGCGCAAAACACAATCACGATCAAGAAGGCCGCAGCGCATATGCGCTGCGGCCTTCTTGCTGCCCGGCGCGCGGCGTATGCGCCGCACACTGTCCGGGGAAACAATGATATCTAAACGATATATAGAAGAGCCGCCCCCGGGAAAAGGGGCGGTTCTCGCTGTTGCTGCGGCGCGGACGCGGCTGCATCCGCGCCTTGAGTGGGGGGAAGGAAATAGGGGTGGATGTATAGAAAGGATGGTGTGTGAAGCGTGTTATGCGATCAGAAGGACGCCTTGATGCTGTTGATGGTCTCTTCGGCTTCCTTGACCATGCGGTCGAGCAGAACCTTGACCGGCACAACATCGTGCACGAGACCCATGCCCATGCCGGCGCAGAAGATCGCGCTGTCGACATTGCCGTCCTGGAAGGCTACGCGGGTCTTCTGGCCGGTGATGACGGGCATCTGCTCCTTGAGGATGTCCATCGGGCCCTTGCCGGTGCGCAGGCCGCGGTTCTCGATCTCGTTGGCGAGCAGGGAAGCGTTGTTCTTGGACACGCGCATCATGCTGCCGATGGTCTTCTGGCAGAGCACGGTGTCCTTTTCGGTGTGGTTGATGACCCACTGGCGGTGGTTGTCGGAGATCGGGCACTCATCGACGCACACGAAGCGGGTGCCCATGGCAACGCCGGAAGCGCCGAGCGCGAGCGCAGCCGCGAGGCCGTGGCCGTCCGCGATGCCGCCGGCGGCGATGACCGGGATCTTCATGTCCGCGGCGCAGCGGCGCGCGATGACGAATGTGCCCACGCCGTCAGCCGACGGATGGCCGCCGACCTCGTAGCCGGCGATGATGACGCCGTCGAGTCCCTTGCGCTCCATGCTCATGGAGACCTTGTAGTTCGGGCACTTGTGGAAATGACGCATGCCGGCGGACTTGATGTCGGCGATGAATTCGCGCGGATCCTCGGCGCTCGTCTCGATGGCGGCAACGTGCTTTTCGCCGCACAGACGGATGGTCTTGCGGATCTCCTCGTTGTCCAGACGCTGGGTCGGGGCGAGGGAGATGTTGACGATGTAGGGCTTGTTGGTCAGGCTGTTCATCTCGTCGAGCGCGTCGGCAAACTCGTCGAGCGTCGGCCAGCAGGTGACGTTGATGGTGCCGATACCGCCGGCGTTGCACACGGCGGCCGCGAGCTGCGGCACGGCCAGCCACTGCATGCCGCTCTGGACGATCGGGTACTCAATGCCAAACATTTCAGTCAGTTTTGTTTTCATGTATGCTACCTCCTAATGATGTTTAATGGTTTGAAAAATGCGTCTGTCGCCTTGCTAATCAAAAATATATCAAAGCGGGGCGGGGGTCTCAACAGTATTCAGACCAAAGTTGCGGCCGGGCGCAGCGACGTGTTTTGGAGGAAATGTACAAAGCGCGTACGGCTTGCAAAAAACGGATAACGCAGCGCAATGCGCACCCGTTTTTGTACAATTCGGGCGGAAAGTGTGCAGAGAACACCTAATATAATACGTGAAAATCAGCAGTATGTGTGTTTTCCAGCCGCTTGGTTATGGACTACAAAAAAATGATTTTTCTCTCTGCGGATTTCGTAGTCTTTGTTGGTGAAAAAGTGCTGAATTCGGTGTAACCTAAAATCAACTTGACAGATAATTAACTAACGAAAGCGCAAGTTGAGAACCATTCATTAAGGAGGAGTGAAACTCATGAGCAAGCAAATGAAAAAGACGATTTTCGGCATTCTGGGCGGTATTGTCCTGATGCTGCTGATCGCCTACCTGCCGCCGGAAACGGAAATGATGAGCCGTCAGGGCTGGCAGTATCTCGGGTGCTTTGGATTCCTGCTGACGTGCCTGATCTCCGGCGCCCTGCCGGACTGGGTCGCGACCCTTGCGACCATGGTCATGCTGCTGGTATTCAAACTCGGCAAGGTGGCGGACGTCACGGTCGAGTTCTCCGGCACGACCGTCTGGCTGTGCATCGGCGTGTTCATCATGTCGGTCGGCATCAACAACAGCGGCTTCATGAAGCGCCTGGCGCTGTGGGTCCTCACGAAGTTCCCCGGCACCTATCGCGGCCAGGTCACGGCCATGATGCTCGCGGGCATCATCACCACCCCGATGATCCCCAGCTCCTATGCCAAGACCTCCATCATGGCGCCCCTGATCGGCCAGGTCTGTGAGGCTGTCGGCGCGGAGCCGAACAGCAAAGCGGCCCGCGGCCTGTGGTTTGCCAACTTCATGGGCACGTACATCCTCGGCATTGCCTTCATGTCCGGCTCGGCGTTCGTTGCGCTGATGATCGGCTTCATGCAGGGCCTCGCCTTCACCTGGGGCTCCTGGCTCAAGTGCACGATTGTCTGGTATCTCGTGCTCATCGTTCTGACCTATCTGTACTGCACGATCATCTGCAAACCGAAAGAAAAGCTCGCCGGCGACGTGACCTTCCTCAAGGAGCAGTACAAGGCGCTCGGCGCCGTCTCCAAGAAGGAGAAGCAGGGCATCATCATCGTTGCCATCGCCATCATCCTCTGGATCACCCAGAAGCTGCACGGCGTGGACGCCGGCTTCGTGGCCATCGCGGCTGACGTGGCGTTCTTCGCCGCCGGCCTGCTGACGGCGCCGGAGGCCAACGCCAAAGGCCAGTGGACGCTTGTCGTCTTCATCGGCGGCATCCTCAGCATCGCCAAGTTCATGAACACCACCGGCGTCAGCGCATGGCTGGCCAGCCTGCTCGGCCCCATCTTCGCGCCCATCATGAGCAGCCCGTATATCTTCGTTCCCTGCCTGTGCATCATCACGTTTGCCCTGCGTTACGTGATCGTGTCCCAGACCTGCATGCTCACGATGATGATCGCCATCTTCGGACCACTCATGGAGGCACACGGCATGAGCATGTTCATCCTCGTCTTTGTCGAGTGGCTGTGCGGCACGTACTGGAACACCGCTTACGGCAACCCGTCCGTGGTCGGCTTCATCAAGATGACCGGCGACAAGTGCGTCGACTATCCCTGCGCGCAGAAGGCTTCTTACGCCTACATGGTCATAACGATCATCGCCATGCTGGCCAGCGTCCCGCTCTGGCAGGCGGTCGGTCTCTGCTGATCCGAATATCCCCGTCAGATCCACCGTCCCCTGTGCAGACATTCTCTGCACGGGGGACACTTTCCAGATGCGCCGCTGGTCAAGGTGCCTAATTTCGCCGCTGCGATCGGCGGTCACTTTCGTAGCCGGTGCTCTGGGATGCGGTGTGCAGAGTTGATATAGTAGTCATAGTCAGAAAGGTAACATTCCGGCACATTGCCGGTCACACACAGCGTTTGAAAGGAGAAAAACATCATGATCAAAACCAGACTTACCGAGCTCGTCGGGCTCAAATACCCCATCATCCAGGCCGGCATGGGTCCGTATCCGGTCACCAGCCTGTGCATCGCGGCGGCCAACGCCGGCTGCCTCGGCCTGTGCAGCACATTTGCCACCACGTCCCGCGAGACCAACCCCATCGTCTTTGAAGACTTCTGCAAGCAGGCACACGCCGAGACCACCGATGACGATGTGACCATCTTCAAAAAAATGTTCACCCGCGTGTTTGAAGAGACCAAGGAGTCCGACGGTATCTTCGGCGCGAACGTCATGGTTTCTGCGGAGGTCAAGGCCAATGCCATGAAGGTCATGCAGGCCATCAAGGAGTTGCGCGAGGCCGATCCCGAGATGAAGCGCCGCTTCCGCGTGCTCGTCACCACGGCCGGCGACCCGATGCCCTGGGCAAACTTCGTCAAGGAGCAGGGCATGATCTGGATGCACGTGTTCCCGGGTGTGCGCACCGCGGCCCGCTGCAAGAAGGCCGGCGTGCAGGTCCTCATTGCCTCCGGCCACGAGGGCGGTATGCACACGGCGTGGCAGCCGGTGCACAGCATGACGTTGCTGCCGGACATCATCGAGAAGTTCTCTGACGAGAACACGCTCGTGTGCGGCACCGGCGGCTTCTGCGACGGCAAGTCGATCGCGGCGGCCTTCGCCATGGGCGCTGACGGCGTGCAGATGGGCACCCGCTTCCTCGCCACCGAAGAGAGCGATTTCTGCGAACTGTGGAAGAAGATGGTCGTCGACTGCGCCGACGGCGGCACGATCATTGCCCGCGGCTTTGTCGGCCCGGCGCGCTGGCTGCGCAGCGACGTGTCCCTGCAGCATGCTTACAACACCGCCAAGGAAGCCCCCGGCTCCTACGTCGGTGTGCCGGATGATTTCTCGAGCATCCCGATGGAGCTGCTGACCTTCGAGCGTCACGGTGTTGCCGCGACCTATAAGGGCGACGTGGAGCACGCCATGGCCGGCGCCGGCGAGTGCGCGCAGCGCATCACCGATCTGCCCAAGACCAAGGACATGGTCGAGAAGGTCATGGGCGACGCCGAGACCATCATCCGTGGCCTGGCGGCAAAGTATGTCGCCGACTGAGCTCTGCGCAAGAGAAAGGAGCCAGACATGGCGGAAATGAACGCAGCCTTTTTTGAAGAGGCGAAATACAATCTCCAGCACGGGAAGATCAACTTCCTGAACGTGGCCGGGCTCATCCCGGAAGTCGCCGAGGAGCGCCATGTGGTCGTGCGTCTGCCTGCCAACAGCATGCACCTTAACCACGTGAACATCGTCTATGCCGGCAGCTATTTCGTGCTGGCTGAGTCCTCGGGCGCCACGCTAATCAAGTGTACCTATGCCGGCAAGTATGTGCCAATCATCAAGAGCGTGAACATTGATTACCGCAAGCCGACCAGGCGCGACCTGATCGTGGACATCTCCATGACGGAGGAAGAAGCCAAAGAGCGCATTGCCTATGTCGAAGAGCACGGCAAGGGGCAGTACCCGCTCGATGTGCCCGTCATGGACGCCGACGGCGTGCATTGCGCCGATGTGCACATCGTGTTCTACCTGATGCCGAAACCGTAAAGAGCGATTTTTCCCTTTGTTTCCCGCGCCGCATCCGCCCGTTCGGATGCGGCGCTTTTTTCGTGCCGGAAGCGTCCGAAAATCTATGGCAACACAGCACAAAAATGCACGTCCGCAGGGGCAAAAGAATTGTAAGAAATACAGGTAACAAGCGCCGAAACAATCGTTATAATATAGACAAAGCATCGGATCCATTTCATTTCAACAAACTGAAAACCGTTGCAATTTCAGAAAAAATCTGCATCAACAAGGAGGCTATATCCATGAGAAAACCACTCGAGGGACTGTTCGTGGTCGAGATGACCAGCTACTGGTCCGCGACGACGACGGCGCGGTTCCTGCGCGATATGGGCGCGCGTGTCGTGCGCGTTGAGACCCCGCCGATCGGCGACTTCTGCCGTTACTACGGCCGCTCTATGGGCATGCCCATCACGGCGGAAGAGAACCCCATCCACGATATTTTCAACGGCGGCAAAGAGTGTGTCGCGCTGGATCTGAAGGATCCCAAGAACCTCAAGCTCATGCACAACATGCTCGCCAAGGCGGACGTATTCATCACCAGTACCCGCACGGCCGGCCTGAAAAAGCTCGGTCTGGACTGGGAGACGCTGCACGCCAAGTACCCGAAGCTCGTCATGGGGCAGGTCACCGGCTACGGCATCAACGGCCCGCTGGTCAACCGCCCCGGCATTGACGCGATCGCTTATTTCGGCGCCAACGGCGTCATCCTTGACACCCGCACCGATTCCGACAGCCCGCCGATCTACCCGCCTGCCGGCATGGGCGACACGACGACCGGCATCACGCTGCTCAGCGGCGTGCTGGCAGCCCTGCTCGCAGCGCGCGAGACGGGTGTGGGCGACTACGTCATGACGTCCCTGTACGGCACCGGCAACTTCGTCACCGCCGGCTTTGCCACGAACTGCAACTACGGCTATGAGTGGCCGCGGGAAGCGCACACCATGAGCCCGCTTGGCCAGGGCTACAAGTGCCGTGACGGCCGCTACATCTACGTGTTCGTCAACGACTATACGAATGTCTGGCCGAAGTTTGCCAAGGCGCTGCGTCTGCCGGAAGAGGTCGTGACCGACCCGCGCTTCACGACCAAGGAGTCGACGACGATCATTGCCAACCGCTCCGCGCTCGTGGACATCATCCGTGAGTACGCGCTCCAGCGCGACGCGCAGGATATCCTCGACGAGCTCGTCGCCTACGATGTGCCGAGCTGCATCCTTAACCAGTACAAGGATCGCTTTTCCGGCGAGTGGCTCGAGCAGTCGGTCTCCAACGGCTACCTGATCGAGCACACCTATCCGTCGGGCAACAAGGCGTATCTGGCGCAGATGCCGATCTATTTTGACAGCCTCGGCGTGCAGGATCTCTATGCACAGCACAGAGCGCTGGGCGCGGACAACGAAGCTATCGAGAAGGAATTCGGCGACGGCGAATAAAAGCGCATCTCCCGATCAAAAGCAGGGCCGCAACAGCGGCCCTGCTTTTTTGCTTTGCGTCTCCGTGGTCAGAACGGCAAAAAGCGTCCCCATCTGCCGGGCAGACGGGGACGCGCCAGTGTGCTGTATTTTCGCGTGCTCAGCGGTTTTTCAGCGCCTGGATGAGCACCTTGCCGGTGGCGTTCTTCGGCAGCTCCGGCAAGAATTCCACCTCACGCGGCATGCGGAACGACGGCATGTTGGCGCGGCAGAATGTCTGCACCTGCTCGACCGTCAGTGACCGGCCGGGCTTGCAGACGATGCTCGCCTTCACGTGCTCGCCCCACTTCGGGTCGGGCATGCCGTAGACGGCGGCTTCGGCGATCTCGGGCATTTTCAGCAGCACGTCGATGACTTCCTCGGGGTAGATATTCTCGCCGCCGGAGATGATGAGCGAATCCTTGCGCCCGCGCAGGTAGAGATAGCCGTCCTCGTCGAGATAGCCCACGTCGTGCGTGAAATACCAGCCGTCGCGGATCACGTCCGCGGTCTTTTCCGGCATCTGATAGTAGCCGAGCATCATGCCCTGCCCGCGCACGCAGATCTCGCCCTCCTCACCGGCATCGCACAGCGAGCCGTCCGGCCGCACGATGCGCACGGCGGCGCCGGGCAGCGCCCGTCCGACCGAGGTGAGATACTGTCCGCCGAGGATCAGGTGATCCTCCGGGAGCAGCGCCGTGACGGTGCTGGCCATCTCCGTCATGCCGTAGGACTGATAAAAGCGGCAGTTGAGCCGGTCGAGCGCGCGCCGCAGCAGATCCGGGGAAATGGGGCAGGTGGAGTAGTTGATGACCTTCAGGTGCGACAGGTCGTAGTTTTTGCGGTCCATCTCATCGAGGATGCCCTGCAGGATCAGCGGGATGACGCCGATGGCGCGCACCTTTTCCCGCACGAGACTCTCCACATAGTCGCTCACGGTGAAGTTTGGGATCATGATGAGCTTACCGCCGGTCGCCAGCGTGAGATAGGCGCCGGTGCACGCGGAGTGGAATAGCTGCGAGATGTACTGATAGACCTGCCCGTCCGGGAACTCCAGCGTTTCAAGCATGCTCTCAAGCTGGTTGAGATAGCGCGCGTGGGAGTAGACCACGCACTTCGGCCGCCCGGTCGTGCCACTCGTGTGCATGTGGTAGGCAGGGGCGTCGGGCGCAACGACGGTCTCCACCGGCGTGTCCGGCATACCTGCGAGCAGGGAATAGAGGGCGGAGCGGCCGTCGGCTTCCGGCGTCAGGGACAGGAACGTGATGCGTCCGGCATAGTGCTGCCGCAGGGCGTCGCCCCAGTCCTCGCGCTCCGGCTTGAAGAAGGCGCACCGGACCTCGTTGAGATCGAGCAGGTAGGTCATTTCTTCCGGCGCGAGCCGCCAGTTGAACTTGACCACGGTGCCGCCCAGCTTCAGGATCGCAATTTCCGCGATCATGACCTCCGGGCAGTTGCGCGAGATGATGGCGACGCGGTCGCCCGGCGCAATGCCGAGACTGCGCAGGCAGTGCGCCGTCCGGTAGATGAGTGCCTGCAGCTCCCGGTAGGTGATGCGCCAGTCGCCGAATACAATGGCCTCGCGCTCCGGGCAGCGTGCAAAGCTCTCGTCGAGGATCTGACCGACGCCGGTCGTTTTTTGAAATCTGCTGATGTTATCCATATCTGGCTCGCTCCTATACAAAATCATTCGAACGCTCCGACGGCTTGTTAATTTATTATCTTATTCGCATTATATCGAACCCCCGCGGACAGGTCTTCATAGGAGACTACGAATTTATGCGCCGCCCGGGTGTCTGCTTTTAGGCAAAATGAAAGCAGCAGCGCCCTTTACGCGCACGCGATCGTAGAAAATGCACAGTTCGCGGCGGCGAGAAAAACCGTATTTCGTAACAAATGCCCTGAACAATTCGCAGTGATATTGTTACAATAAAGACAAAGATGAGGCGAAAAAGCCGCAAAAACACGGAGAATGCGGACAAAAACGCGAAAGTTGCGCCAATGGCTTCCAATTTCATCGTAGAAGTCTCCAAAAATTCGGATCTCCGGTGTTTTTGCGGAAAGGAACTTTTTTCCTCAAAATTTGTGTGGGAATATGCACTTGTGACTGCCGTTTTGCGCAGCACGGAAAGGAGAGAATCATGACGCTGTCCGTGGAAATGATCGCCGAGAGCATGCAGCCGTTCGGCGCGCGGGTCGTAATGCAGCAGGAGCGGACATTTGCCTTCCGCCGGGTCCAGATGCTCACGCCCGAGTCTGAGAACACGCTCGAGGAAGACGTGCTCTACATCAGCGAGCCGAAGGTGATCCGCCGCTTACCGAAGGGGCTGCTGCACGACCACTTTTTCGTTGTTCGGGCGCGCCCGGAGGATGCGGAGCCCGTTCGCCCCGGTGTCAATGCGCTGCTGTATGACGAGCAGTATTCTCTCGGCGCGGTGACGAACCACCTGCTCACACTGTTTGACCGCCTGCAGACACTGGAGTATCAGATGCGTCTGGCCGTGCGCGCGCACGCCGGGCTGGAGCCGCTGATGGAGGTCGGGCGGAAGATGATCCCGGACGCGACGATCGTCGTCGTCGACTCGGCGTATAACATCATCGGCGCCACGCGCGAGCGCGGGTCGGGCAATATCTATGTCGATCAGATGCTCGAGCAAGGCTATTACGACAAGGACTCGCTGCAGCTCATGGCGGAGGCCGGCTATTTTGAAGTCAGTGACCGGTACCTGCGTCCGGTGCTGTCGGTGCCGCCGAATATCTGCAACGACCCCGTGATCCTGCGCTCCTACATTGCCAACGGGATGTTTTATTCCTTTGCCGGCTGCTATTTCCCGGGCCGGCTGCCGACGATGGCGGATCAGGAGCTGTTCCGCTGCTTTACCGAGCAGCTCGACCATTACTTCCGCGAGACGGGCTTTTACAGCCAGAGCATGCCGCAGCGCCAGCAGATGATCCATGATCTCTTGCGCTATGGGGAGGAGAATCCGGAGCTGGTGCGCGACCGTGCGCGCGGCCTGCGCCTGCCGGAGACGGGCGACTTCCGCCTCGGCTATGTTGAGTTCGACGAGCAGGCGTCCACCTCGAAGGCGGGGTACATGGTGCTGCAGCTGCGCGCGTGGAGCAACGTGGCCAATTACGGCGTGATGCAGTATCAAAACAGCGTGCTCATCCTCTTTCAGGACTGGCACGATTACCCGGTCGGGGAGCAGCTTTTGTTCCGCGAGCGGTGGGACGAGCTGCTGACGCTGCTGGGCAAGAACCATGCGCATATCGGCGTGAGCCTGCTGTTCACGGAGCTGGGACGCCTGCGCATGGGCTACGATCAGGCGCGGACCGCCATCGAGATCGGCCGCAAGCTGGATCCCGATGCGCTGGAGTATCACTATTCCAAGTATTATCTCAACGACATGCTCGAATGCTACCGGGAAAAATTCGCGCTCGATGACGTCATTGTGCGCTATCTGGATCAGCTTGCCGGGGAGCGCGGCTACAGCAACAGCAACCTCCTGCTGCTGTACCACTACCTGAACACGGAGCGCAACATCTCCCTAACCGCTAAGCGCGTGCACATGCACCGCAACAGCGTTATTTACCGCCTGCAGCGCATTCAGGACGTGCTCAATCTCGACCTGGACGACCCGGATGTGCGTCTGCGGCTGATGATCACGTTCAAGATCCTGCGGATGGAGGGCAAGCTCCCGGAGATCACGGACGAGCCGCCGGAGCCGGACAACGGCGGAAGCGACCGCCTGACGCTTGTGGAATGAGCCCGCGAAAAGAGAAGAACAGCACACGGCAGCGCCTCCCGGGGCGCTGCCGTGTGCTGTTTCCGATCGGGGTCAGGTCTGCTGCTCGGCCTGTGCCTGCAGCGCGCGCTCGCGGGCTTTGCGCTCGCAGTGCGCGTAGTAGCTGTTGCCCATCTCCTCAAATTTCTCTTTCGGCAGCAGCAGCTCTTCGAGCGGCTTGCGCGTCTTCGGCAGGATCGTGCCATAGCTGCCGTAGTCCTCGCCGGCTTGGCGGACATAGCCGAGGTATTCTTCCACACGCTCCTGCAGCGGCAGCACCGGCATCATCTCGCCCTCGCCGCAAAAGAGCGTCGTGTAGTTGCCCACGCCGAGCATGAGGTCAAACTGTGCGAGCACGGCGTCGTAGTTGCCCTTGGGGGAGAAAAAGCCGCAGGTCGAGATCAGCACATGCCGCTGGTGCGACTGGTCGTAGCGCGTGACGTGCTTGCCGTTGCCCTTGCCGTCGGTGCGGTCGCACATGACGGGGCGGTTGATCGGCACCGTGCGGTCGAGAAAGCACTTGAGCTGGCCGGGCAGGGCGTAGTAGTAGAGCGGAAAGCTCCACACGACGAGGTCGGCCGTGACGTAGCTTTCGATCGCGGCGGCCATGTCGTCGTCGCGGAAGCACTTGCCCGGCGTGCGCTTCCAGCAGTTGAGGCAGCCGAGGCACGGCTCAATGTGCATTTTGGCCACGGTCAGTTCTTCGACCTGCGTGTCGCAGGTCTTGGCGAGCCCTTCGAGAAAGGCGCGCGTCATGCGCAGCGAGTTGCTGCGCTCCATGCGGGGACTTCCGTTGATGACAAGAATGTTCATGGACGTTTCCTCCTAGTTTATTCGCACGTGTAGCGGCCGGGGCGCTTTTCGAGCATGGCGGCGGCCGCCTCGGCCTTGTCCTTGGTCGATACGGTGTAGATGCCCTGGATCTCCTCGGCCAGCAGGCCCACGGAGGTGCCGGCGTCGGTAGCGATGTTGATGCACTTTTTGCACATCTGCACGGCGATCGGCGGCTTGGCTGCAAGCTTTTCGGCATAGGCCAGCGTCGTCTGCTCCAGCTCGCCGAGCGGCACCACGCGCTCCACGAGCCGGATGCGCGCGGCCTCCTGCGCGTCGATATCCTCGCATGTCATGGCCAGCAGCTTTGTCATGCCGGGGCCGATGAGCTTGGTCAGGCGGGTCGTGCCGCCGAGGTCGGTGCTGATGCCGACGTCGACCTCCCGCAGGGAAAACTTCGCGTTGTCGGCGGCAATGCGGATATCGCACGCCGTGATGAGCTCGATGGCGGTGCCCATGCACGCGCCCTGGATGCCGACCACGACCGGCAGGTTGCACTCGCTCCAGAAGCGGTAGGCCTGCTGCCAGTGATAGACGCCGTAGAGGCTGCGTCCCGGCTTGCCGATCACCGCTTTGGCGTAATTGAGGTCGATGCCGGCGGAGAAGTGCCGGCCGTCTGCCAGCAGCGCAATGGCGCGCAGGTCGTGATCGCCGACGATCTCGGTCTGCTGCAGCTCGATCATGGCCTCGTAAAACGGGGCGCTGATGGTGTTGAGCTTTTCCGGCCGCGCGAGCCGCACGATGCCGACGGCGCCGTGCCGCTCAAAGCTCAGAAATTCCTGATAGGACATGATCTGGCTCCTTTCTTTATGCCTTTATGCCTGCTCCGATTTCCGGCGCTGACGCAGCGCCTTTGTCAGAGCGGGTACGATCTGGAACAGGTCGCCGACGATGGCGTAGTCCGCCACCTGAAAGATCGGCGCGTTTGGGTCGCGGTTGATGGCGATGATGGTGTCGGATGCGCTCATGCCGATCAGGTGCTGGATCGCGCCCGAAATGCCGCAGGCAATGTAGACGCGCGGGCAGACGGTCTTGCCCGTCTGGCCGACCTGATGGATGGGGGAGATCCAGCCGGCGTCGACCGCTGCGCGGGATGCGCCCACGCAGCCGCCGACGGTGTCGGCCAGCTCCTGCAGCAGCGCGAAATTTTCCGGTCCCTTCAGGCCGCGTCCGCCGGAGACGATGATCTGCGCCTCGGTCAGATTCGCGGTCGCGGCGTCGAGCACCGGGATCAGCTCCAGCAGCTCCGTGCTGCTCCGCCGGGCGTCCTCCGGCAGCGATTCCACAAAGACCGCGCCGGTGCGCGCAGGGTCAAATGCTGGCGCGCGGAACACGTTCGGCCGCACGGTGCCCATCTGCGGCTTCGTGTCGGGGCAGATATTGGTCGCCATCAGATTGCCGCCGAAGGCCGGCCGCGTCCAGAGCACGCAGCGGTGCGCGTCCACGTCGAGATGCGTGCAGTCGGCCGTCAGCCCCGTGTGCAGCCGGCAGGAGATGCGCGGCCCGAGGTCGCGCCCCACGTTCGTCGCGCCGATCATGAGCACTTCGGGCGCGTATTTGCGCACGAGGCGGCACATGGCGGCGGTGAAAATGTCCGTATTGTAGTGCGCCAGGGCGGGATCTTCCATGGTGATGACCGTGTCGGCGCCGCAGCCGATCGCCTGCGCGGCGAGTGTGCCGGCGTGCGGGTCGAGAATGACGCCGACGAGCTGTTCACCCATCTTGTCGGCGAGCAGGCGCCCCTGTCCCAGCAGCTCCAGCCCGACACTGCGCAGCTGCCCGTCCTCCGTTTCGAGGAAGACCCAGACGTGTTTGCTCTCAGACATGATCCCCGCCTCCTTCCAGCGAGATGTGCGCCGCGTCGAGCTGCGCCAACAGAGACGCCACGGCGGCCTCTGGCTGCGCGCCGTCGATGCGCACGGTCTGCTTGGTGCGCACGGGCACGAATGTTTTTGATACCTTTGTCGGTGAGCCGTGCAGGCCGATGCAGTCGGGATCGAGTGCCGGCAGATCGTCCGCCGTCAGCGTCTGCGGCTGCATGCGGTTGGCCTGCAGCTTGCGCATGACGTTCGGCAGCCGCGGCTCGTTGATGGCCTTCACGACCGTGACCACGGCCGGCAGCGGCGCGCGCAGCACGCGGTAGGCGCGCTCGCCCTCCTGCCGGATGCGGATCGCGCCGTCCTCGATCGTGATGGCGCATGCGCACGTGAGCTGCGGCAGCCCCAGATGCTCGGCCAGCATGGGGCCGACCTGCGCCGTGTCGCCGTCGATGGCCTGCCGGCCGCAGAGGATCAGGTCAAAGCCGCCGAGCGCCCGCACGGCCTGTGCGAGCGTGTAGCTTGTGGCATAAGTGTCCGCGCCGCCGAAGCGCCGGTCGGACACCAGCACCATCCGGTCGGCGCCGAGGGCGTAGCACTCGCGCAGCGCCTGCGCCGCCTGCGCCGGCCCCATGGTCATGGCGGTCACGGTGCCGCCGAGCGCCTCGCGGAGCTGCACGGCCGCCTCGAGCGCGTATTTGTCAAAGGGGTTGACGGTGCTCGGCACACCGGCGCGGATGAGGGTGTTGGTTTTCGGATCCATGCGGATCTCGGTCGTGTCCGGGACCTGCTTGATACAGACGAGAATGTTCACGCGGCACCGCCCTCAGCCGAGCAGCGTCTTTCCGATGACCTGACGCTGCACCTGGTTCGTGCCCTCGAAGATGCTGTAGATGCGCGCGTCGCGCAGCAGCTTTTCCAGCGGGTATTCGCGGCTGTAGCCATAGCCGGCAAAGACCTGCAGGCCCATGTTCACCACATCGTAGCACATTTCCGAGGCAAAGCATTTGAGCGAGTTGCCGAGCGTGCCAATCGGGATGCCGGCGTCCGTCATCTGCGCGCCGTAGACCGCCATGGCGCGCGAGGCCTGAATGCGCATCTCCATGTCCGCGATCAGGAACTGAATGCCCTCGAGTTTTGCGATCGGCCCGTGCTTGAAGCTGCGCTCCCTGGCGTAGTCCACGGCCAGATCCAGCGCGCGCTGCGCCACGCCGACGGCGCCCGCCACGCTGACCGGGCGCTTGCCGGCGAGGAATTTCATGGTCTGGGCAAAGCCGTTGCCCTCCGTGCTGATCAGGCGGTCGGCGGGGACGAACACGTCCTCCATCACGAAATCCGCCGTGTCCGACAGGCGGATGCCCATCTTGTCCTCGTGCTTGCCGACGCTCACCCCGGCGTCGCTTTTTTCCACTAGCAGCAGGCTCATGCCGTGATAGCCCGCATCCGGATTTGTCACGGCCAGCACCACGCACGCCGAGCAGAGCGTGGCGTTCGTGATGAAGCACTTGACGCCGTTGAGCACGTAGCCGCCGTCCACTTTCTTTGCACTCGTGCGCGTGCTGCCGACGTCCGAACCGCTCTGCGGCTCCGTGATCGCCATGGAGATGCCCTCACCGCGCAGAATGCGCGCGCAGGCAGCCTGCTTTTGCGCCTCCGTGCCGTCGGCGAGGATCGCCGACAGGCCGAACGAGTAGGAATTGTTCGAGATCGTGAAGCCGGCGTCATGCTTGGCCAGCTCCTCGCTGATGCAGTAGCGCGTCACGGCGTTGAGTCCCAGTCCGCCGTACTGCTCCGGCACGTCCAGACCAAACAGGCCCATTTCGCCCCATTTTTCGTGCAGCTGCACCGGGAATTCGCCCTTTTCATCATATTCTTTCACGACCGGATCGAGCTCACGCTCGGCAAATTCGCGGATCATTTTGACGATATCCTGCTGCTCCGGCGTCATGCCGAGATAGTAACCGTATTTGCTCATGAAAATCTTGCTCCTCTCACGGGAAAGCACGTACTTTCCTGACTTTGATTACATTTTAACGAGGCGCGCGGCACGGAACAACGTCATTCAAAACGACATTTTTTCCCGCCGCCGCACAAGCGACTGTGCAGAAATGACGAAAAAAAGCGCCCGCTTTCTCCTGAAACAGGAGAAAGCGGGCGCGAAACGGTGGTCACTCTTGATGCACGATGCCGCTGCTGCCGGTATCGTTCTCGCCGTGCGGCGTTTCCCAGTGCGGGATGCGGCCGGTCATTTCGAGGATCTTGAACGAGATCATCAGCCGCAGACGGACATCCGGATCGTCGAGATCCAGCGCGAGAATGTCCTGGATCTTCTGAATGCGGTAGATGACGCTGTTGCGGTGCATGTGCACATGCTTGGCGGTCAGGGAGATATTGCGCTCCGAGCACAGGAAGTAATACAGGAGCTTGATGTTGCTGCAGACGCTGTTGTTATCGTCCATGAGCCGGTCCAGATAGTGCGTATAGGTGTCTTCGAGGGGCATGGTGTCGGCATAATGCTCGAGCATGTCCTCCAGATAGTATTTCGAGTAAAAATAGGCGGCGCCGTCCGTATCACGGCGCTTGCCGATATTCGATGCGGCTTCGGCCTGCCGATAGCCGACGTAGAGCTTCGTGACATCGCTGAACAGCAGGCTGATGCCCATGCAGGCCTTGTTCTGCCGCAGGGTGGTCAGCAGGGCGTTCCAGTCCTCGGAAAAGCCGGACTGCGTGCGCACGTTTGCGTCGTTCCAGTCGCGGAAGAGGATGATGACGGACGAGCCGTACTGGAACACGCCGTAGTTTGCCAGCGGGCAGTGGGCGCGGAGCTGATTGGAGATGTGTGAGACTTTGAACAGGGTCGAGCTCTCGCACTGCACGAGGCCGATGCGGAACGTGCCCTGATAGGGAATGTTCAGCTGCGCGCAGCGGTCGTGGAAATATTCCGGCGAGTTCTGTTTCGGCCGGATCAGATCGTCGAGCAGCTGCTGCTGTTTGCCGAGCATGCCGGCGTCAAAAATGCCGTTGACTTTATAGTAATTTTCCAGCTCCTGCGTCAGGCAGGTGTAGAGCGAGATGTCGCGCTGCGTCGGCGGCACATCGAGAAAATAGCAGCCGATGAAGCAGTAGGCCGCGCCGTGATTCTTGTAGGAGCGGACGAGAAACGGGTACCCGCAGATGGTCTTTTCCGCCGGGTAGAGCACCGGCTGGACGCACTTGCGCTCGTCCTCATAGTAGCCCCAGCTTGCGATCTGGTTCATATCCTCGCGGCTGTAATAGCCGCGCTGGAGCAGGTCGCGGAAATAGGGGATGTCATCGACGGAGCTGCGCGTGGAGCACACGATGTTGTATGCCGAATCCGTGACGACGATCAGACAGTGCGGGAACGCCTTTTTGGCGATCTCAAAAAACGGCTCGTAGCCGCGCCGTTCGAGAGAGGCCTCCTTGATGGCAAACTCAAAGGCGTGAAACTGTGTAAAGAGGGTAATGAGCCGGTTGACGACCTCGTTGAGGTCGGTGTTTTCGTCAAGCAGGATGCCGTGCAGCGCATGATGGCACTGCAGCTGGGACGGCTTGGCCTTGAAAACGAAGCAGTGGTTTTCAAAAAGCTGCTTTTTCAGCTTTGGGAGCACTTTCGGTGTGCAGACATACAGCGTGTCCGGCTCCAGAATATCCGTGGGAGAGGTCAGGATCTGTACGCCGGTGAAGGCAAAATCGCCGTCGGTCTCTATCAGTTGTGCGCCGTATTCCGTCAGGGTTTCCAGGATCAGTTGCAAAGACAATTTCATTCAGAATCCACCACACTTCCATTTTTCTGTCCCCGGGACGGGGCTGATTGCTGATTTGCAAAAAGGGGTGCCGTCCGGCACCCCTTTGGCCGGTCGTCCGGCAGTGATCTGCTTACTTGCTGAATTCCGCGAACAGCGCGTCGTTGTCCGCGCCGATGGATTTGCTCTGCGCGAAGTAGTTCTGCACGCCGACGCTCTCCATGTAGATCGGGATCTGCGGCTGATAGTAGTGCTTGCCGCTCTCGTAGGTGCCCTCGCCGAGGTAGCCGTTGGACAGGCACTGGTCGAGCTGCTCCTGCTCTTTGTACTTGTCGCCGATGCCGCGCAGCACGGTGCAGGGCACGTTGCCGGCCTGGAGCACGCTCATGATCTCGTCGGCGGTCTTTTTCTTTGCTTCCTCGATGCAGCGCGCCACGATGATGGCACAGTTGCCGTTGACGTTCAGCGCCGGGCGCGTGTTCACACGCTCGTCGTCGAGCATGTCCTCGATGTTGAAGGCTTTGCAGAAGACGGGGAAGTAGCGCTCGTACTCATTGACGAAGATCTGCACGAACTTGCCGTCCTTCGTCTCGAACGCCTGGCCCATGGGGCTCTGCGTGAAGCGGGAGCGCGGCCAGGGGTTGAAGTACTGCGTGCCGGAGTTGATCGCGGATGTGACCCAGTTGCCGGTGCCGTAGAGAGAGGCGGACACATAATCGCCCTTACCGGTACGCTCGCGGGCAAACAGCGCCGTCATGATCGCGCCGAACAGCGGCATGCCGGTCGTCAGGTCGCCCATGCCGGTCGGCGGGCAGATCGGGGAGTCGTCCGGATTCAGGCGCAGGTCGGAGATCAGGCCGTTCATGGCGAAGAATGCCACGGCGTCCAGGCCGGGGGCAGCGGACAGCGGGCCGTCCTTGCAGCCGTAGCCGGTGGCGTGCGCCATGACCAGGCGCGGGTATTTCTCTTTCAGGGTGTCATAGTCCAGGCTGTGCTTTTTCAGACCGCCGAGACGCATGCTCGTCAGGAACACGTCCGCCTTGGCGAGCATGTTGTGCAGCACGCGCTCGTGCTCGGGATCGTTGAGATCCATGTGCATGAATTCCTTGCCGCCGTTGAAGAGGTCGAACGAGGGGTTCTCGTTCGCTTCGATCGGCATGCCGCAGGTGCGGCCCCAGTAGCGAACCGAGTCGCCCGCTTTGCCGGTCTCAATCTTGACGACTCTGGCGCCGAGGCAGCGCAGAAACTCACCTGCAGAGGGGGCGGCCCAATAGGTCGTCAGCTCCACGACGAAAAGACCTTCGAGTGGTTTATTCATATTGTATCAACCTCCTGTATTTTTCAGTCCATCCTCATCGCACGCACGAAAGACAACAAAAATGCGCGAAAGTGACGAATGACTGTTTTTTAACAATTCCAATTATACAGGTGGCCGACTGCAAACGAAAAGGGCAGGGATTACGAAAAAAGTGTGCGTGATTGCACAGAATCTGTGCAAAAACGACGATGTCATATGCCCGGGAACGTTTGAAATTCCAGCAAAAAGCATAATTGTGCAATCGCTATGAAAACGCTGCCGTGAAAGTGACGATTCATGTGCAAAAACAACGATGGTCGTTTCTGGCGGAATGACGGTGTGCGTTTGTTTTATGCACGTTAAAATATAAACGTTAAATCCGGAACGTGCAAGTGGGTTCTTTCCATTTTGACCGTTTCGGGAGATAATTCACAATTTTATAAAGAATAGAACCATGAAAAAGAGGATCGGAGGGATCACCCATGCGGGAAATTGCTCAGAAGCTTTCACGGTGCAGCAGCTTTGGCGCGCTCATGGACGATGCGTTCGCGCGCTGCCCGGAGCGCGAGGCCATTGTATACGAGGACTGGCGGCTGACCTATGGCGACCTGGAGCGCTACATCCACCAGACGGCGCACTATCTGCGGCACCTCGGCGTGCGCAAGGGCAGCCGGGTCGCGATCCTGTCGCGCAATTGCCCGGAGTGGATCATTGCCGAGTTTGCGCTCTATCAGCTCGGCGCTATTGTGGTCAAGATCAACTGGCGGCTCACGCCGCCGGAGCAGGCGCGCATGCTCGCGCGCAATCAGGTGTCGGTCGCCTTTCTCAAGGCGGAGAAGCCGGAGTGGGGCGCGGAGCTCGAGCGGCTGTGTGCGGACAGCGTACGCCTGATCCGGCTGGAGCCGGTCGACGGCCGCTCGGCGCTGTGCGCGCTCGTCAGCGGCGAGCCGGACACGCCGCCGGACGTGCCGGTCTCGCGCGACGATGTCGCCTGCCGCCTGCACACGAGTGGCACGACGGGGGAGCCGAAGTGCGTCGTCTACATGCACGGCGGCATGCTCCGCGAGATCGTGAGCATGCTGCAGGTCTATCCCTACCCGGACGGGCAGCGGTATCAGTTCATTGCGCAGATGTTCCACTCGGCCGCCATCGGTGCGCACCTGTCGCTTGCGACCGGCGGCACGATGGTGCTCAAGGATCATTTCGCGCTTGAGGATTACATGCACACGCTCGTGTCCGAGCGCATCGAGTCCATCAGTGTCGTGCCGACGGTGCTCAAGTGGATCCTCGACGAGACGGACAACGGGGACTATGATCTCTCGCACCTCAAGACCGTCAACTATTCCACCTGCCCGATCCCGAAGGCGCTACTGCAGCGCGCGATCGAGAAGCTGCACTGCAGCTTCTATCAGTCCTACGGCATGACGGAAATGGGCAGCACCGTCACGGCGCTGCTGCCGGAAGACCACCTGCGCGACGGCGGTAAGTACCTCTCGTCCGTCGGCCGGCCGATCCCCGGCGCGGCCGTGCGCATCGTCGCGCCGGACGGTAGCGATTGCCCGGCAGGCACCGCGGGTGAGATCTATGTGCGCGGCCCGGGCCGGATGCTGGAATATCTGGATGCGCCCGAGACGACGCACGCGGCGCTGGTCGGCGGCTGGTACCGCACGAAAGACATGGGCATGCTCGACGCGCAGGGGTACCTGTTCCTGAGCGGCCGTGCCGACGATCTCATTATTTCCGGCGGCGAGAACATCTATCCCGGAGAGGTCACCAATGTCATCATGCAGCTTTGCGACGACGTGGCCGAGGTCGCGGTCTACGGCGTGCCGGACGAGACCTGGGGCGAGCACGTGAAAGCGAGCGTTGTGCTCATGCCGGGCAGCCGGCTCACGGCGGAGGCGCTGCGCCAGTATTGCCGCGCGCATATGCCGACGTTCCGCGCGCCGAAGGAGATCGAGATCGTGCCGGAGCTGCCCAAGGGCGCGACCGGAAAAGTGCTCACGGCCGTGCTGCGCGCGCGCAGTGTCCAGGCGAGCTGACGCGCGCATCTTGTAGGCCGTGCCCATCCGGCGCACGGCGGCAACTGCTGTTTTTTGGAGAAATCAGCGTTGTGAAGCGACTGACGGTTTGCTATTGTGAAATCACAAACAACCAGACGCCGCACAGCGGCACACGTGAATATTTCAGGAGGTAATACCTATGATCCGTACCAAACTTACCGAAATGCTGGGGATCGAATACCCCATCGTGCAGGGCTGCATGCAGTGGATTTCCCGCGCACCGCTGGTCGCCGCCGTGTCGGAGGCCGGCGGCCTGGGGCTGCTGTCGTCGAGCACGTTTTCCTCGGCCGATGAGCTGCAGGCGGAGATCCGCAAGATCAAGTCCATGACGAGCAAGCCCTTTGCCGTCAACCTCACGCTCATGCCGTCGCTCGTCGTGCCGGACTATGCGGGCTACATCCGCGTCTGCGCCGAAGAGGGCGTCAAGGTCATGGAGACCGCCGGCCGCCCGCCGAAGGACGACATGGTGCGCGCCATCAAGGACGCCGGCATGGTGCTCATCCACAAGTGCACCACCGTCAAGCACGCGCTCAAGGCGCAGTCGCTCGGCGCGGACATGGTCGTCGCCGACGGCTTTGAGTGCGCCGGCCACCCGGGCGAGAACGATCTCGGCACCATGGTGCTCACGCCGCGCTGTGTGGAGGCGCTTGACATTCCGGTCATCTGCGCCGGCGGCGTTTCGACCGGCCGCCAGATGGCAGCCGCGCTCATGCTCGGCGCCGAAGGCGTGTACATGGGCACCCGCTTCCTGCTGTCCGAGGAGTGTCCCGTGCTCCCGGCCGTGAAAAACTACCTCGTCGAGCACGCCAACGAGATGGAGACGATCCTGCTTCTGCGCTCGTTCCAGAACTCCACGCGCATGTATAAGAGCGAAGTCGCCAAGCGCGTCTTTGCCAAGGAGCAGGCCGGCTGCGAATTCAAGGATGTGGCCGAGGACATGGCCGGCAAGACGGCCTGCAAGATGTTCTTCGAGAACGCGGACGTGGAAAACTGCGGCGTCATCTGCTGCGGCCAGACGTCCGGCCTGATCCACGATGTGCTGCCCGTGCAGACCATCATCGGCCAGATGATGCACGAGTGCGAGGCGACCATCGCAAAGTTCGCCTGACTTTGGTAATCCCCCCATTCCCTTCTTTTTTCTTTGGAGCGGCTCGGCCCCCGGGCCGGGTCGCTCCCCCCTTATTATCAGAAATGGAGATCCGATCATGTTCTATTCGTTTCATGGAAAATGCCCGCGCGTCGATCCCACGGCGTTTGTCAGCACCAGCGCCGAGCTTATCGGCGATGTGACGGTCGGCCCGCGGTGCTATATCGGTCCCGGCGCCGTGATCCGCGGCGATGCCGCCGAGATTATTCTCGAGGAGGAGGTCACGGTGGAAGACGGCGTCATCATCCATGCCGGCGGGGCGGACAAGCGCTGCCTGCTGTCCCGGCGTGTGACCATCGGTCACGGGGCGATCGTCCATGCGCGCTATCTCGGCCCGGAGGCCAGCATCGGCATGGGCGCGGTGCTCAGCCTTGGGTGCGCGATCGGTGCCGGCAGCGTCGTGGCGGAGTCCGCGCTCGTGCCGCAGGGCAAGTCCGTTCCGCCGGAGACGCTCGTTGCCGGCATCCCGGCCAAGCCTCTGCGCCCGCTCACGCAGGCGGACCGCGAGAGCTGGCAGGCCACGAAGGACTGGTATGTCCGGCTCACGGCGGCGTACCTGGATCCGAATCATTTCTTTCCCGTTGCACGGCGGGAGGCGTGAGCACGATGGATTGGCGTGAGATCTATGCGCGCAGGCTCTGCACGCCGGAGCAGGCGGCGGCGCTGATCGCGCCCGGCGACCGCATCTTTGCCGGCGGCGCCGGCAGCTTCCCGGCCGTGCTGATCGACGCGGTGAGCGACCGCGCGGAGCTGCGCGGCATCCCGGTCGTGACCGTCGTCAACGGCACGGAGAGCCGCGCCCTGTCCGACCCGCCCTGCTTTGCGCGCACGCCGTATCACTCCCTGTTTCTCGGCCGCGCCGACCGCAAGTTTCAGCAGCGCGGCGGCCTGCACGAAAACTCCGTGCAGTTTCACCAGACCGTGCGCGCAGCGCGCGAGGTCTACCGTGTCAATACGCTGATGCTCGAGGTGTCCGAGCCGGATGCGGACGGGTATCTGTATTACGGCCCGCGCGGCACGGCCTGGAGTTCGCTCGATACACAGGTCGAAAAGCGCATCTATCAGGTCAACGCCTTTCAGCAGCGCACCCGCGGCGAGCACCATCGCATCCATGTCTCGGAGGTCACGGCGCTCTGCCGCGCGGATTATCCGCTCAATACCTATCATTATAAAGCGCCCGATGCACTCGATGCGCGCATTGCCGCGCACATCCTGCCGCTCGTCCGGGACGGCGATACGCTGCAGGTCGGCATCGGCGGCATTCCCAACGCCGTCGCCTACGGGCTGCACGGACGCAAACGGCTCGGTATTTACACGGAGGTGCTCACACAGGCGCAGCTGTGCCTGATGGCCAGCGGGGCGGTCGATCTCGATCGGGTCGAGGCGTCCATCGTGCTCGACGCGGCGGGGCATCTGGATGATTTTGCGCTTGCGCACATCCGCATGATCCCGGTGGACGTGCTCAACGATCCGTTCCGTGCCGCGCAGCAGCCGGGGCTTATCTCGGTCAACGGCTGCCTGATGGCCGATCTGACCGGGCAGGTCTGCGCCGAGGCCATTGACGGCCGGCAGTATTCCGGCGTCGGCGGTCAGCTCGATTTTGTCCGCGCCGCGGCGCGTTCTGCCGGCGGACGGAGTTTTCTGTGCCTGCATTCCACGCACGAAGCGCCCGACGGGACGCTCACGTCCAACATTCGCGCGCATCTTCCGTCCGGCGCAGTCGTCACGACGCCGCGCAGCGATGTCATGTACATCGTCACAGAGTGGGGCGCGGCCGATCTGCACAATCAACCGCTGGAGACGCGCATCTGCGCCATGATCCGCATCGCGCATCCGCGCTTTCGCTGCGCGCTCGCACAGGAGGCAGTCGCCTGGGGACAACTGTCACCGGAGTGCGCCGCGCAATTTGATACACAACCCGAACCAGAGAAGGAGGAAACCACATGAACCCCGCATACGAACCGCTGTTTACACCGTTTTCGATCCGCAATACGCGCATTAAAAACCGCTACTTCATGGCCGCCATGGGCACCGTCACGCACAACGATGAGGATGGCGCCTACCTGCCGGACGCCGTGGACTATTTCGTCCGCCGCGCCGCCGGCGGCGTCGGCCTGATCATCACGGGCGCCAACTGGGTGGACAACAACATTGAGGTCCACAGCCCCGGTTCTTTCCCGTGCCCGACGATCTGCCCCGGGAAATACATCAAGGCCGCGCGCGAGCTGACCGACCGCGTGCACGCCTTTGACACCAAGATCTTCGTGCAGCTCACGGCCGGCCTTGGCCGCAGCGCCATGCCCGCCATGATCCATGACCGCAAGTTTGTCGCGCCGAGTACGATCAGCAACCGCTGGAACCCGCGCATCGAGTGCCGCGAGCTGACGACGGAGGAGGTCGAGCGGCTCGTGGAGCAGTTCGGCGTGTCGGCCGCTATCGCCAAAAAGTGCGGATATGACGGCGTTGAGGTGCATGCCGTGCACGAGGGCTATCTGCTCGACTGCTTTGCCATGTCGCTGTTCAACAAGCGCACGGACAAGTACGGCGGCGATCTCAACGGCCGCCTGCGCTTCGCCATCGAGATCGTGCAGAAGATCAAGCAGTACTGCGGCGAGGATTTCCCGGTCATCCTGCGCTTTTCGCTCAAGAGCTATATCAAGGATCTGCGTCAGGGCGCGGTGCCGGGTGAGACGTTCACCGAGCTCGGCCGCGATACGGACGAGGGCCTGCAGGCGGCCAGGATCCTGGTCGATGCGGGCTACGACGCGCTCGATGTTGATGCCGGCACCTACGATAGCTGGTACTGGGCGCATCCGCCGATGTACTTTGACAAGGGCGTCTATCTGCCGTTTGCCGAGCAGGTCAAGCAGGTCGTGGACGTGCCGGTGCTGGCTGCCGGACGCATGGACGATCCGGATCTGGCGGCGCAGGCGCTGCGAGACGGCCGCTGCGACATGATCGGTCTGGCGCGTCCGCTCCTGACCGAGCCTGACTACGTCCGCAAGGTGCGCAACGACGAGCTCGCGCTCATCCGTCCGTGCCTGTGCTGCCACGAGGGCTGCTTCGGCCGCGCGTTTGACGGCGCGGTCGGCTCCTGCGCGGTCAACCCCGAGTGCGCGCGCGAGCGGCTCGTCGGCATCACGCCCGCAGCGGAGAAAAAGCGCGTGGTCGTTGTCGGCGGCGGGCCTGCCGGCCTGGAGGCGGCGCGCGTGAGCGCGCTGCGCGGCCATGATGTCACGCTGCTCGAAGCGAGCGATGCCCTCGGCGGCGCGCTCAAACCGGCCGGTGTGCCGCACTTCAAGCAGGCGGATCGTGATCTTGTTGCCTGGTATGCCGCCACGCTTGCGCATCTGGGCGTGGACGTGCGTCTGAATACACGCGCGGATAAGGCGCTGCTCGATTCTCTCAAGCCGCAGACGGTATTCGTCGCCGAGGGCAGCACGCCCAGAACGCTGGCACTGCCCGGTGCGGACGGAGACAATGTGGTCAGCGCGCTCGACGTGCTCGAGGGCAAGGCGAAAGCCGGCAAGTCGGTCGTCATCATCGGCGCGGGACTCGTCGCCTGCGAACTGGCGCTGCACCTGGTGCAAAACGGCCACACCGTCACGCTGCTCGCCCGGCGCAAGCTCCTGCGCTCGGCCAAGCTGCCGGCCATGAATGAGCTCATGCTGCGCGACCTGCTCGTGTTCCACGGCGTGCACATCGTCGAGGGCGCGGCGCTGGAATCCGTCGATGCCAAGGGCGTTTATTACGAGGTCGAGGGCGTGCCCGCGCTGGCGGAGGGTGACACGGTCATCACTGCGGTCGGCATGGAGGCCAACCACGCGCTCTTTGACGCGATCCGCGATGACTATGAGACCGTGCTCGCGCTCGGCGACGGCTGCCGTGTGCGCAACATCTTCGGCGCCATCTGGGATGGCTACGAGGCGGCACGCAGTCTGTAATTGCGATCCGAATACGTTTGCCCGGGCAGGTTCCTCCTGCCCGGGCGTTGTGCTTGCATCCGGCGGCTGTGCATGATAAAATCATGCATCTTTTATTTGAATGGAGAGACCATTATGCTCTATACCTTTGGCGGGAAAGCCCCGCAGGTCGACCCGACGGCGTTCGTCAGTGCGAGCGCGGAGCTCATCGGCGATGTGATCGTCGGCCCGCGCTGCTATATCGGCCCTTATGCCGTCATCCGCGCCGACGCCTCGCGCATCGTCCTCGAGGAGGAGGTCGCGGTCGAGGATGGCGTCATCATCCACACCGGCGGGGAAGATCCCGTCGTGACCATTTCGCGCCGCGTGACCATCGGCCACGGCGCGATCATCCACGCGCGTGCCATCGGGCCGGAGGCCAGCATCGGTATGGGCGCGGTGCTCAGCCTCTGCTGCGAGATCGGCGCGGGCAGCATCGTGGCCGAGTCGGCGCTCGTGCCGCAGGGCAAGATCATTCCGCCGGAGACGCTCGTCGCGGGCGTGCCCGCAAAGCCGCTGCGCGAGCTGACCGACAAGGACCGCACCGACTGGCACGAGACGAAGGACTGGTACGTGCGCATGGCGGCACAGTATCTCGACCCGGACAACTATCATCCGGTCAAGTGACGGCTTGAAATGCCCGGGCACCCATGCTATAATAAACTGCTATGTCAGCCGCGGCCGCGGCTGGGAAACGAAGGAGATGCTCGGATCTATGAAACTCGGAATCGTCGAAAGCGAGCCCGTTTCTGAAACTCTCCGCAAACGCATAAATGCTGATAAGGCCTGATATGACAGGCATTTTCGGATGAAGTCAAAACATATATGTTCCTATTACCCTACGCATCCCCACGCGGAAATGGCGTAAAAATGGCGTAGAGGAACCGGCGATATGCAGTTGCGAAAATTGCCTGCTGCAACATTACTAAGAATATTCAAATTGCCCTGCGCACAAGCAGGGCAGCTTTTTTATCTGCACACCGGCGCAGAGAGATACAAGGCGTTTCGCTCCTTTGATCCTCCAAACAAAAAATGAGCCTTCTCCGTTTGGTATAGAAACGGAAAAAGCTCATTTGTATTGCGCCACGCCTGTCAAGCGGCGCAGGACTCTGGCAGCACTATGCCTCATCTTCCGCCAGCATACGGTATCCGACGCCAAGCTCGTTGATGATGTAGCGCTTTTCGCCGGGCGTCACGCCCATTTTCTTGCGGATGTTCTTCATGTTGACTTGCAGCTTCTTGACGCTGCCATAGTCTGAATACCCCCATACCGCCCGAATGATGGCGGCATACGTCAGCACCTTTCCGGCGTGAACGGAGAGAAACGCCATGATGTTGTACTCCGTCTGAGTCAGGTCAATCTCTTCTTTGCCAACAAAGACCTGCCGCGTATCATAGTCGATCAGCAGGTCCTGAAGGTGGAATTTTCCGCCGGGGGTACTTTCATTCTCTTCACTGTGCCGATGGCTGCGGAGAACGGCACGGATACGGGCGAGCAGTTCCTCCGTGCCAAAGGGCTTGGTGATATAATCATTCGCTCCCAGATCCAGCGCCTCCACCTTGTCCCGCTCGTTGGAGCGGGCGGAGAGCACGATGATGGGTACGGTATCCGTCTTTCGTACCTCCCGAATCAGACTCATGCCATCCCGATCCGGCAGGCCGAGATCCAGAACGATGAGATCCGGATGATGGGAGGCGTACATCATCATGCCGAGCGCACAGGTCTCCGCGCAGAGCGCCTGATAATCGCTGGTTTCCAGATTGGCTTTGATAAAGCTCCGGATGTTGGCCTCGTCCTCTACGATCAGGATCTTGTACTTGTTATTGCCCATCGTCCTCATCCCCTCTTTCCAGCGCAAAGCGGAACACCGCACCGCCGCCCTTTCTGTTTTCTGCGGTAATGTCACTGCCGTGCGCCTTGACGATGGCAGCGCACACAGAAAGCCCAATCCCCATATTGCGGCGGGTCCCGTCCACCGGCGCGGCAGACTTTTCATAGCTTCCGGTGAAAATCTTTTGAAGCGCATCCTCCGGGAGGCCGCAGCCGTTGTCAGAAACCTCAAATACCGCCTTGTCTCCCACGAGAGAAACGGAAAGCGTCAGCTCCGTCATACCTTTTGCGTGAAACACAGCGTTTTCCAGAAGATTCAGCAGCACCTGCTCAATAAGGAGCGAGTCCATGGGAATGTCCACAAACTCGTCCGGTATCTGTGTGATGACCTTCTGATTCGGATGCTTTTTGGAAAACTTCATGAGAACCGAGTCGATCAGTTCATCCAGAACAGTCGGCGTTTTCACGACCTCCACCTTCGCGCCGTCGATCCTTGTGACGGACAGGAGATTCTCGACCATGCGGATGAGCCATTCGCTGTCCTCCCGAATTTCTCCCAACAGCTTGAGCTGCTGCTCCTTCGGCAGCGCATCATACTTGGAGATCAGCGTGGAGGATGACCCGTATATGGAGGTGAGGGGCGTGCGCAGATCATGGGAGATCGCCCGCAGCAGATTGCCGCGCATTCTCTCCTTTTCATTTTCTGAGCGCAGCTTCTCCTGATCGCGGATGCGAATGTTCAGAGTACTGGTGGAAACGGCGACGATGAGCATGATGACAGCGGATAAGATGCTTTCCTCTACGAAAAAGTCAAAGACATAATAGGGATAGGTGAAGGCAAAATTCACCGCAAACACGCTGACGATGGCCGAAATGATGCCATAGCAATACCCGTGCGTTTTCAGCGAGATCAAAAACACGCCGAACACAAAGATCATGGGCACCAGCGTCTGCGTGGTAAAGAGCTTCTGAATCAGCAAATTGACGGCAAAGGTGCTGCAAAAAATGAGGATCGAAAACAGAATATCCTTTTGTCGTTGACGGTTCTTCATCATGCTTCTCCTGAAATTGATTGCGGCATTATTATGCCATGTTTTTTCGGTTCTGGGCGAAGCCCGGGAGAAAAACGGCTCAGATTAGTGGTATAATAACTGCTGGCAGTTATTATACCGCATAAGCAGAAACGCTTCAAGATTTCTCACAGGGGGAGCTTGCGCCGCACCTGTTTCTTTACCGAATCTACACCGGAGAAATGCTATGTTACAAATACACAGTTTAACCTGCGCACAATAAATCCATCGCGCGATTCACAAGGAGTGAGGATGATGTCAGAAGAAATGCTTTGCAGAAAGCGTCGTCTTTCGTCTTTTCAGATTATCATATTGGGCTTTGCGGGGGTGATCCTGCTGGGCGCGCTGCTGCTGATGCTGCCAATTTCTGCGACAGCTCGGTGTGTAACGCCGTTTCATGAGGCGCTGTTTACCGCGACCTCCGCTGTTTGTGTAACGGGGCTTGTGGTGCAGGATACCGGCAGCTACTGGTCGGCCTTTGGTCAGGCGGTGATCCTGACGCTGATTCAGATAGGCGGGCTCGGTGTCGTTACCGTGGCGGCATCGTTTGCGCTGCTGTCCGGGCGAAGGATCTCTCTGATGCAGCGCAGCATCATGCAGGATGCCATTTCAGCGCCGAAGGTCGGAGGGATCGTCCGGCTGACAAGGTTCATCCTGCGGGGAACGTTCCTGATCGAGCTGATCGGCGCGCTTGCCATGCTGCCGGTGTTTTGCCGCGACTATGGATGGCGCGGGATCTGGATGGCGGTATTTCACTCCATCTCCGCCTTTTGCAACGCAGGGTTTGACATTCTGGGAACGAACAACAACTTGTATCCGTCCCTTACCGGTTATGTGCAAAATCCGGTGATCAACATCACGATCATGCTGCTGATCATAACCGGCGGCATCGGATTTTTGACGTGGGATGATATTTGCGAAAACAAGCTGCACTTCCACCGTTATCGAATGCAGAGCAAGGTCATTGTCATTGTGACACTCGTGCTGATCGTCCTTCCGGCGCTGTTTTTCTTCTTTGCGGACTTTGGTGCGCTTCCCCTTGGAGAGCGGATCCAGGCGGCGCTGTTCCAGTCGGTCACACCGAGAACGGCGGGCTTCAACACGGTTGATCTGTCTGCCATGTCCGGCGCATCGCTGGGTGTGATGATCCTTCTGATGCTCATCGGCGGGTCTCCCGGCTCCACGGCGGGCGGCATGAAAACCACAACGCTGGCCGTCCTGCTTGCCAATGCCGCCGCGACCTTCCGCCGGCGGGACAGTGCTCAATTTTTCGGACGCAGGCTTGATTGCGGTGCCGTCAAGACTGCCGCGACCATTCTGACGATGTACCTTGTGCTGTTCTTTGGCGGCGGCGTTTTTATCAGCATCTATGAAAATCTTCCGCTGTCCTCCTGCCTGTATGAAGCAGCGTCGGCGGTGGGCACGGTGGGGCTGACGCTTGGCATTACGCCGCAGCTGCATATTCCCTCGCAAATGGTGCTGATCGCGCTCATGTATTTGGGCCGAGTCGGCGGCCTCACGCTTATTTACGCGGCGCTTTCCGGCAAAAAAACAAGCAATGCGAAGCTGCCGCTTGAAGAAATCACGGTCGGATAAGAAAAGGAGCCTTTTTCATGAAAAATGTTTTATTGATCGGAGCAGGTCGCTTTGGACGGCATATCGCAGTGCAGCTTTCTCAGCTGGGGCATCAGGTCATGGCGGTCGATGAAGACGAGGAACGAATCAATGACGTCCTCCCGTTTGTTACCAACGCACAGATTGGCGACAGTACAAACACGGAATTTCTTCGCTCGCTTGGCATCGGAAATTATGACGTCTGCATTGTGACCATCGGAGGCAGCTTCCAGAACTCGCTGGAAACGACCTCACTGCTGAAAGAGCTGGGTGCAAAATGCGTGGTGTCGCGTGCCGAGCGCGATGTGCAGGCAAAATTCCTGCTCCGTAACGGTGCCGACCATGTGGTCTACCCGGAAAAACAGGTGGCAAAATGGGCAGCGATCCGATACACCGCCGATCATATTTTTGGCTACATAGAAGTTGATGAACAGAACGCTATTTTTGAAGTAGAAGTGCCGGAGGGCTGGAACGGCAAGAGCATTGGCGAGCTGGACATCCGCAGAAAATACGGCATCAATATCCTTGGCATCAAGCGTGCGGGAAAAACGGATGTTTCCGTTACGCCGGACACCATATTGTCCGATGACATTACGATCCTGGCATTGGGCGAGTATAAAGCCCTGCAAAAGTGCTTTCACATCTGACTGAGCCGCGCATGATGCAAGAGATTCTAAAATGAAAAGGATTGAACAGACTGCGGGACAAACTGATTCATAATAAATAGCAGAGAGTGCTATACAATGATCAGTACCACCAGCGTAAAACTAAGGCTTTGCGGTGGCTCTTAGTACATACCGCCCACGAGCATCTCGGTACCGTAATGTTTGGAATTTTCGCTTCCCATCATATTTTGAATGCTGCGTGGTGGAAGCGCCTGCTTCGCGGAAGGCACACGCCGCTCTGCGTTTTCGGAACAGTTGTAAATTTAGCCCCTGCAATCATAATGCCGGTACTGCCGATCAGCGGCATGATCCTAAGCAGACTTTCTCGACTCATACTGGTGACAACAATGTGATAAAGGGCTTGGGATACTCCCGAAATCGCCGTGTGTCCGGACAGCGGCTGCGCCTGCTGTTCCCTCAGATCTCAATGTCCGCAGATCGCGATGTCCTCGCTTTTTCGAAAGCGGGGACATTTTTGTTCTCCGCTACGAAAAAACGGCAGAAGAATGTCCGCTGTAAAGCGGAGAGGCTTCTGCATGTCCGAAAAGGATTTCAAGTTACCTGACAAACGACGAAAAGCTGGTGATCTGACAGCAAAAGATAATTTGTAAAAACAGCTTGAGAGAAAAGAACCTATCTGCTATAATTCTGTTGCTGCAGCAGGCTCTTTTCTCTCTGCGGGAACGGAGGGTACAATGGGCAAAAACGCAAAGGACAAAGAATGCAGCAAGTGTCTCCCGGAGAGAGGACGGTTTATACAGCACAAGATTTGTGTACTGCAAAGGTGAGCGTCAGGTCAAGCGCTTTTCTGCCTTTCCGGAAGCCTTTGAGAATCAAGACTTTTTAAGGAGATAGAGAAAACTATGAAATTAGGTATCGTCGGCTTGCCGAACGTCGGCAAGTCCACTTTGTTCAACGCCATCACCAACGCCGGGGCTGAGAGCGCGAACTATCCGTTTTGCACCATCGAGCCCAATGTGGGCGTGGTGGCCGTGCCGGATGCGCGGCTGGATAAGCTGGCGGAGATGTATGAGCCCGACAAGAAGACCCCCGCAGTGATCGAGTTTGTCGACATTGCAGGCCTGGTCAAGGGCGCCAGCAAGGGCGCGGGTCTGGGTAATAAGTTCCTTGAAAACATCCGCCGCACCGATGCCATCGTCCATGTGGTGCGCTGTTTTGATGATGAGAACATCATGCATGTGGTGGCCGACGCCAGCCAGAACGAGCCGGTCGACCCGCTGGGCGACATCGGCACGATCGATCTGGAGCTCATCATGGCAGATCTGGAGATGGTCAACCGCCGCATCGAGAAGGCGACCAAGGCCGCCAAGGGCGACAAGAAGTTCCTGCGTGAGGCCGAGGTGTTCAAGGCGCTCGCCGCGCATCTGGATGCCGGAAAGTCCGCGCGCACCTTTGCGTGCGACGATGAGGAGCGCTCCATCGTTGAGACGGCGGATCTGCTGAGCCTGAAGCCGATCATCTATGCCGCCAACATGGACGAGGCGGGCTTTGCCGACTATACGCACAATGCATATTTTCAGGGTGTCCGTGAGCTGGCAGAGCAGGAGGGCGCGCAGGTGCTGCCCATCTGCGCCAAGCTTGAGCAGGACATCGCCGAGCTGGATGATCCGGAGGAGCGGGCAATGTTTCTGGCCGATCTGGGGATTGAGAAGTCCGGCCTTGATCGCCTGATCCAGTGTTCGTATGAGCTGCTGGGGCTGATCTCCTTCCTGACCTACGGAAAAGACGAGTGCCGCGCGTGGACGATCAGGAAGGGCACGAAAGCGCCGCAGGCCGCCGGTAAGATCCACTCGGATATCGAGCGCGGCTTTATCCGCGCCGAGACCATCAACTTTGACGAGATGATGGCCTGCGGCGGCAGCGTGGCTGCCGCCAAGGAGAAGGGATTGCTGCGCTCCGAGGGCAAGGAGTACGTGGTCAAGGACGGCGACATGATCTACTTCCGCTTCAACGTCTGAACTGCAAACAGATGACCGCGCACGGCAAACGCCGCGCGCGGTCTGAGACTGTCAAAAAGTATTACTTTTTGACAAAGGGGTCTGCGGCCTGACTGCAGCGCACGCGCCGTCCGCCGAAGGCAGACGGCGCGCACGTTTGCAGGCCGAGATGTATTTTCTCCGCCGCACATGTCGCCGGAGAAAATGATTGAACTTTTTTTCACCGCTCCGGCGGTGAAACTCTGCGAGGCCTTTTGACAAGCTGTGACCGCGCGCGGCAAACGCCGTGCGCGGTCTTTCCCTGTTTTATTCCGTTGTGCCGCCGCCGCGCAGGCGGCCAATCTTTCCGCGCAGGCGCTCGCCGAATTTCGGCGGCTGCACGGGGCGCTCCAGCAGGAAAATGCCGCAGTCGGCGCAGTACCGGCAGTCAGCGAAGCTGCCTTCCCAGATCCCGCGGCTCACCACGAGATCGCCCTCCTCGTCCGCGCGAAAGGATATGGACTTTTCCTCCTGGCTCCAGATGATCTGCCGCGCGCTCTGCAGATAGCCGGAGAGCAATTCCCTGCCGCAGTAGGGGCATTTATCGCCGATGGTCATGGTCGTGTGCTCCTTTCTGTTACTGGTTGTGCTTCCAAATTCAGTATAGCATATATTTCCGGCGCTTGGCAAGCGTTCTGTGCAGCATTTCATGCACAAACGGAGGATTTTTCATCCTGCTTTCGTATGAAATTGTGCTTGACAGGGGTAACGGTCGGTGTTAGGATGATACCGTTGCAAAGGCAATGACGGGACTTGCACCCGAGTGAGGACGGACAGAGAATGGCGGTCATAGGCTGTGAGCCGCCTGCGGCACCCCTCCGGCGCAGACCTTCCCCGAGCCGATCGCCCGAACCCGCAGTAAGGCGATCCGCGCGGCGTACGTTACAGCGCCAACTGAGTGAAACTCAGGGTGGAACCGTGTGATTTCAGCACCCCTGTGCCGCAAGGCGCAGGGGTGTTTTTAGTTTAGGAGGAGACATTATGGACGATCAGTACACCTTTGAAAACAAGACCTATAAGGACACCTACCGTCACACCACCAGCCACATTCTTGCACAGGCCATGAAGCGCCTGTACCCCGAGGTGAAGCTGGCGATCGGCCCGGCCATCGAGGACGGTTTCTATTACGATTTTGACAGCCCCGAGCCGTTCACGCCCGAGGTGCTCGAGAAGCTTGAGGCCGAGATGCGCAAGATCTGCAAGGAAAAGCTGCGTCTCGAGCGCTTTGAGCTTCCGCGCGCCGAAGCACTGAAGTTCATGGAGGAGCGCGATGAGCCGTATAAGGTCGAGCTCATCAATGACCTGCCGGAGGACGCCGTTATCTCGTTTTACCGTCAGGGTGAATTCGTTGATCTCTGCGCCGGCCCGCATCTGGACTCCACCGGCCGTGTCAAGGGCAACGCCATCAAGCTCACGAGCGTTACCGGCGCTTACTGGCGCGGTGACAGCAGCCGCAAGATGCTCCAGCGCATCTACGGCACCTGCTTCCCGAAGAAGGAGGAGCTCGACGCGTACCTTGCGCGCATCGAGGAGGCCAAAAAGCGCGACCACCGCAAGCTCGGCAAGGAGCTCGGCCTGTTCACCTTCATGGACGAGGGCCCGGGCTTCCCGTTCTTCCTGCCCAACGGCATGGTGCTCAAAAACCAGCTCATCGACTACTGGCGCGAGATCCACAAGAAGGCTGGCTACGTCGAGATCTCGACCCCGATCATGCTCAATCAGGATCTCTGGCACCGCAGCGGTCACTGGGATCACTATAAGGATAATATGTATACCACTGTCATCGACGATGTGCCGTTTGCGCTCAAGCCGATGAACTGCCCCGGCGGCATGCTGGTCTATAAGTCCCAGCCGCACTCTTACCGTGATCTGCCGCTGCGCGTGGGCGAGCTCGGCATCGTGCACCGCCACGAGCTGTCCGGCGCGCTGCACGGCCTGTTCCGCGTCCGCTGCTTCACGCAGGACGATGCGCACATCTTCATGACGCCCGATCAGGTCAAGGACGAGATCAAGGGCGTCGCCAAGCTTATTGACGACGTGTATTCGCTCTTCGGCTTCAAGTATCACATGGAGCTGTCCACCATGCCGGAGGATCACATCGGCACGGATGAGCAGTGGGCGGCCGCGACCGACGGCCTCGTCTCCGCGCTCAACGAGCTCGGCAAGCCCTATGTCATCAACGAGGGCGACGGCGCGTTCTACGGCCCGAAGATCGACTTCCATCTGGAGGACAGCCTCGGCCGTACCTGGCAGTGCGGCACCATCCAGCTCGACATGCAGATGCCCGAGCGCTTTGACCTCGAGTATGTCGGCGCGGACGGCGAGAAGCATCGCCCGGTCATGATCCACCGTGTGTGCTTCGGCTCGATCGAGCGCTTCATCGGCATTCTCACCGAGCACTATGCCGGCGCATTCCCGCTGTGGCTCGCACCCGTGCAGGTCAAGGTCATGCCTATCACCGACCGCACGAACAATTACGCCAAGCACGTCGCCGACCGTCTGGAGAAGGCCGGTCTGCGTGTTGAGACCGATCTGCGCAACGAGAAGATCGGCTACAAGATCCGCGAAGCGCAGAGCCAGAAGATCCCGTATATGCTCGTGCTCGGCGACAAGGAAGCGGAGAACGACACCATCTCCGTGCGCACGCTCTCCGGTGAGCAGAGCGTGGAGAGCCTTGCCGACTTCATCGCCCGTCTGCAGGCGGATGTGAAGTCCCGCAAGAGCTGAAATTTGCATAGCATCGCATAAGAAGACCGACTCCTTCGCAGACTATACCCAAACGTCTGCGAAGGAGTTTTCTATATGCACAAACGGTTTCGGCATCTGTGTCTCGCGCTCGCGGCGCTTGTCGCTGCGGGGACGCTGCTTGCGGCGCTCATTCCGGCCGCTGAGGCGGTCACGTATAAAAAGGGGTCGAGCGGCGCTGTCGTGTCGCAGATCCAGACCAAACTCAAAAATTGGGGCTACTACGCAGGAGACGTAGACGGGATCTACGGCAGCGCGACCGAACGCGCCGTGCGCGCCTTTCAGCGCAAAAACGGCCTCACAGCCGACGGGAAGGCCGGGGCACAGACCTTGGAGGCACTGGGACTGCCGGCGGACAGCGGCGGAAATTCGGGCGGCTCCGGCGGCATGACCGGCGCGCAGGTCGATCTGCTTGCGCGCCTTATCTCTGCCGAGGCGCGCGGTGAGCCGTATTCCGGACAGGTGGCCGTCGGTGCGGTCGTGCTCAACCGTATCCGGCATCCGTCATTTCCGAATACGCTCTCGGGCGTGATCTATCAGAGCGGGGCGTTTACCTGCATCACGGACGGGCAGTTCAACGAGCCGGTCGCGGAGAGCGCCTACCGCGCTGCGCGCGACGCACTCAACGGGGTCGACCCGTCGGGCGGTGCGATCTACTATTTCAATCCCTCGACGGCCACGAGCGCGTGGATCTGGTCGCGTCCGCTCATCACCGTCATCGGTAAGCATCGCTTCTGCTCCTGAGTGTCCGGTTACACCACAAAATAGGGGATGCCGCGCCGCATCTCCGCTACATATGGATGTACGAAAAAATGTCGCAAAAAAGTTTAAAAACACTATTGACAACTGCCCCTGTAAAGTGCTATATTATCAAACACGCGAGGGGTGCTCGTTACGAACGAAACGAACTTCCGAAAAAAGTTGAAAAAAGTTCTTGACAAAGCGAGCCGCGTGTGGTAAGATAAACAAGCTGTCGCCGAGAGGCGCAGCGGCGTGTACCTTGTAAATTAAACAATGTAAGAACACAAAACTTGATAAGTTTTGTAGCTTATGCAAAATAAGCACCAGAAAAGGGTTCTTAACATCAGCAATGATGTAAAACAATTCTTTTGAGAGCTAGAAAGCGATCTAAAAGATTATATCCGCTTCGGCGGTTATGATATGATTTATAGAGAGTTTGATCCTGGCTCAGGATGAACGCTGGCGGCGTGCCTAACACATGCA
>ERZ826220.505-NODE-505-length-45749-cov-71.249136_pt1 | contig 45749 bp, 75 predicted proteins | sample MGYA00519927_ERZ826220 | MGnify/ENA primary metagenome ERZ826220 (study PRJEB31778, sample SAMEA3449225) | human gut metagenome | biome: human gut; feature: human-associated habitat; material: faeces | place: United Kingdom | collected 2010/2012 ... | reverse complement strand
GTGGAGCCGGAGAAGCCGGTGACTGTGGAGGAGCTGTTAGCGGCTCTGCTCGGGGAGGAGGTGAACAAAAATGGATAAACTGCAAGCGGTACGGGAGCTGAGACGGGCTATTCAGCTTTTCCTGTCCACGTTGGACCCGGAGGAACACGCTAAGACTCTGCTAGAGGTACCAACTGTGTTTCCGACCTATGAGGTGGGCCACGCCTACAAAATCAAGGATGTGTTTTCCTACGGCACCAACGCCGTAGGAGACCCCCAACTTTACCAGGTTTTGCAAGCCCACACGTCCGCTGAACAGTGGCCCCCTGATACGGCAACCAGCCTGTATAAAAAGATCGGTGTAACGTCCGGCGGCTATCCTGAGTGGGTTCAGCCGTTGGGTGCTACCGATGCCTACAACAAGGGCGATATTGTCAGCTATAAGGGGAAGTTGTACCGTTCGACCATCGACAGCAACGTTTGGGCACCGGATGCCTACCCGGCGGGGTGGGAAGCCTACCAGGAATAAACAAAGGCCCCCGCATCTTGCAGGGGCCAAACTTAAAGAGAGAGGTGCCAGAATATGGAACCTGAGCAGATCATCACGGCGCTCCTGGCTGTGCTGGGTTCGTCCGTTGTCGTGGAGATCATTCCCATTAAAATCAACCCCTGGACGTGGCTGGCCCGGAAAATCGGGAAGGCCATTCTGGGCGATGTTACGGAGCAGTTGTCCGGGATTTCGGAACAGCTAAAAAGACACGTCGAAGAGGATGCCAGAGACAAGGCCAAGCGCTTGCGGGGGCGTATCCTGCGGTTTGCCGATGAATTACTCCAAGGCGAACGGCATAGCCAGGAGCATTTTAATGAGATTTTGGAGGATATCACGGAGTATAACCGATACTGTTCTACTCACCCTGATTTTCCGAACGATAAGGCCTCTATCTCCATCGGCCACATTGAGAACGTGTATCGGGCGCGGCTGGAAAACAACGATTTTTTGTAGGGAGGGAAACGTATGAAACAACTGCTGAAACTGCTGGACGTGAAGAGCCTGGTGACGCTGGCCATGACCGGGGCGATGATCGCCTTGCTGTTTGCGCCTGTGAACGTGAATCAGGACGCTGTGACGCTGTTCTGCACGGCCTACGGGGCTATCATCACGTATTTCTTTACCAAGAAAACGGAGGGCAAAAACGATGGATAAACCGACCAGCTACCTGCAAACAGACCCTCGCTGGGCCAACGTGGACTATTCGGCCAAGGGAGAGAAAACCACCATCGGCAAATCCGGCTGCGGCCCCACTGCCATGGCGATGGTGCTGGCAACCTGGGCGGATAAATCCGTCACGCCGAAGAGTGAGTGTGCTTGGGCGCTGGCCCACGGCTACAAGGCCCCGCGCCAGGGGACTTATTACGGCTACTTCGCCCCCGCCGCCAAGCGCTTCGGCCTGACCTGCAAGATGCTCAACGGGGCCAGCATCTACGGCAAGCCCAACAGCCCGTACCACGCCCAAGCCAAGGCTGCCGTGGACCAGGGTGATCTTGTGATCGCCTGCATGGGCCGTGGGCTTTGGACGTCTTCCGGACACTTCGTCCTGGTGTGGAAAATCACCGGGAATACCATCTACATCAATGATCCTGCCAGCACCCGGACGGCGCGGACGCAGGGGGACTATTCGCTGTTCAAAAAGCAGGTGAAATACTATTTCGCGGTAAAAAACACGGCCGCTTTGCAGCAGCCGAAAAAGGAGGATGACGAGATGGACATTGATAAGATGATCGCCAACATGACGGGGGCGCAGGCGTTTGAACTGTACACCAAGGCTATGACGTTCGCCGCCGCTGTGGCGGAACCTGAGTGGAGCAAAAAACAGGGCCATTGGGAAAAGGCCACCCTCAAGGGCGTCGTGGACGGGCAGGAGCCGGAGCGCCCTGTCAAGCGGGATGAGCTGGCCGCTGTGCTGGGCCGTCTGGGGGTGCTGGACTGAGGGAGGTGGTGGTATGCCACGCTATCGGTACAGCCCCGCTCAGTTGGAGAAAATGCACGGGAACCCTTGGCTCACGGACCGGGAGAGGGCGGCTTTTGAGTTGCACTACCGGAGAGGTTGGCCTATCGAGGATGTGGCCGCGGAACTCGATGTGAGCCGAGGGACCGTCAACAACGATTTGGCGTCGATTCGGCGGAAAAGTCTGTGAAGAAGCCCCTGGGTTTGGCCCAGGGGCTTGCTTTTATTTTGGTTCATCCTGATTGTCGATGTGCCTTTGAATCAATCCCCGTACATACTCACTGACTGAGATGCCCTGCGCTTTCGCGGTGTTTCTAACATCACGCAACATCTCCGGTGGAACCGTGATAGTGAGCGTCTGCATGTGTTTGTTGGACGGTTTTCGCCCCCTTCCTTTCTTCTCTGGGTGTTTTATTTCATAATTTTCCCTGGATCTTTGTTTATTCAGCATCTCCGAACATTCGTCGGAACACGTTTTTGCCCGGCGGCTGCGATTTTCTGCTATCTCATTCCCGCAAACAACGCAAATTCTTGGCGGGTCTTGGATTTCGCCTCTTTTGATTAGCTTCATTTTTCGGGCGGATTCCATTACCTGCACGGAACGGCGCTCCCTGGAACAGCGCGGGCAGAAACGCGCCTTGGATTCCCTTGGGATACTCTCCCCGCACATCTCGCATTTTTTGAGTGCTTTCACTCCGGACTTCTTCTTTTCCTCCATGGTTCCTCCTGATGAAGTGATGGGGCTGCGTTATGCCGTCCCCCTCTTCATTATGCGGCATTTTTAGTCCATCGACGGGACGATGTTCCAGGAACGGAATTCCCGCTCCCACGGTTCTCCGTGCCAGAAGTTGGCATCAACGTTTTCGGCTTGCTTTGCCAAGTCGCTTATTTCGGCGCTGATTTTCTTTTTAATCTCTGTGTGCCGCTCAGCGATTTTGAACTCGCTGTAATACGTATTGATGTAATCTGCTGCGTCATGGTAAGCGTTTTCACAACGCTCGTTGTATTCCTCCTCTTCTGGCGTCTCCGTGAAATCCTCTCTCCACTCGTTCTCCTCGTAGTAGTGATAACGTTCACTATCATACTCCGGGAAGAATTTCTTTGCGAGATTCTCGATAGCCTGATTTTTTGCGGCGATTTCTGCATCAACTGCTGCGTTGCAGAAATCAAATGCAGCTTTCAAGCCCGTATAACGCTCCTTCAACCATTCATACATTTTTGTTTCCTCCTAGTTTTTGTTCTGTGGGTTCCTCTTTATCCCCAGAAATCTGCTTGAACCGCACGATCTAGCAACAGTAGGATGTATTCCGGGCAGGGCGCTATTCCAAGCTCCCAGTTTTGCCAGGTGCGGTATGGGATTTTGTACCACGCCGTAAACTCCTTTTTGTTCAGGCCGGTGGCGGCGCGAATTGCGGCAGGCGACAGCGCGTCCTGACCGTCTTTTCGGTGCTCCTCCACGGCGTGGACGATCCGCTGAATCAAATCATCCCAGGTTTCACAACTCCCGAACCAGTCCTCGATCTCGCTGGTGATTTCCAGGCTGTCGCCTTTGTAGTCGTGTGCTGAGCGGCTCTCCTGCTCAAAATACATGCGGATGTCGGTTACCACGCCGTCCTCTACATCCGCATAGGCATGATCTAGCATCCGATCCACGCCGTCCTCCAGGACATGACCAGGCATTTTGCCCTGCACGACAATGTGACCGCTTCGCAGGGCGGGGCCGTAGGTGTTCATACAGCTACGGACACTTTTTTCCAGTTTTTTCATGGTGTTGCCTCCTCAATTCATTCCCTTAATCCAGTAGGGGTTAAATTTGAATGTTTTCATTTCGGGGTTGCTAGCCAGCTCAGAAACCAGCCAACTCCACTCTTTGAAATTAGGAGCTTCGGGATTGTACAGGCTGTAGCGGTCGCTGTTGTCTAGCCACCAACCGGCGCGGGTTGCGCGGGAGATCAACCAGGCGAGTGCGTTGTTATTTTTGTTGATGCGGTCCTTGTATTTTTCTACCCGATCAAATCTACCCTTGGCGGCAGCTTTGCTAGCTAGTTTCTCGAAATGGGCGTTGTCGCGTTCAACCCATGCGATGTGGGCGGCGCGGATTTTCTCAGCCCACATAATCTGTTTCTCGCTCCCGGTTAAGGCAGGCAGCTTGTCCATCTTATTTTCCTCCTTTGCGGCCACCCAAGCCAGATGGAGGCAAAAACCAAAAGAAACACGTCCAACGGGAATGGACTTGTAACGCCCCCAAGCGTTTTTCATGATCTCAGACTTGTTGTACTTCATGGTGTTTTCCTCCGTTTTCTGTTTCGTGGGTCCCTCTCTTAACTATCTTTATTATACACCAGCTAGGTACAAAATACAACTGACATGCTGCACAAATATACACCTGCTAGGTGTACAACATGACGAAACAAAAGCCCCCGCCGGTTTTCTGCAACGTGCCGGTGGGGGCTGCTGTTACACGTCCGCCGCATTACCGGGGCCGTGGCCCCGTCACTCTGCGTTTTTGATGTAATCTCTCAGTTCGCTGTCGTATGCGTCGCTGTCAAGCCAGGCGTTGAAAGCATCAGGATAGCGGCACTCGATCTCGTCCATCAGCCACCCGCGAATGATAGAACTTTCTCTGGTTCTCTGGTTCTCTGTGCTTTCCCAGACAGTCAGCAATTGATTGTCACTCATGGTCTTAACTCTCTCTTCTGCCTGTCTTGCCATGGCTGCTACGTTCTTTTTCATAGTGATTTTCCTTTCTGCCCTCTGGGCTGTCCCGTTCTTTTCTATGGTCTTATTATATACCGTATTACCGTAGAAATCAATAGACACAACCAACAAAGTAACACCGTATATTTTGTGTAATATGTCTACTGTAATACCGTAACTAAACATGGTACAATGTAGTAAAACAGGAGGTGAGAAGATGGCAGTTAGCAAAGCCCAACGTGCCGCCGCTAATAAGTGGGATTCCGCAAACATGGCCGTTGTTACGTGCAAAGTGAAGCGCGATTTAGCGGACGCTTTCAAAGCGGCCTGCCGGGCGGCAGGTGAGACGCCTAACGCCGTGTTGCGGGAGACGATGATAGCGTACATCTCTGAGCATGCGCAGAAATAACAAAGCCCCCACCGTGCTATAAAAGCGCCGGTGGGGGCTACCTTTTCGTTTAGGGGAGAAAAGGTGTTTATAAAATATCACATTTCCGTTGTCGAAACCCGTTCCATTTTGAGGGCGGGCTTTTTTAGGCAAAATTTGAGCATAAATTGAGCAGGAATTGGGCATCATTTGAACAAGCAAGGGAGTGGGAGATGGTAAGATTTATTCAGAACGAGGGGTGATAACTATGGCTGCTTACAGTGTGCCGAACTACGGCGGCAACTATCAGATGCCCAACCAAATCCAAAACGTGCAGGGCTATCCGCAGAATCAGGTATACCAGCAGGGGCAGAACTACCAGCCCTCTATAATCCAGCAGAGCAACAGCGGCTATATCTGCCGACCGGTAACAGGACGGGAGGAAGCGGTTGCCATGCAGGTTGATTTCCTGGGGCCTGGCACACTGATGCCTGATTTTCCCCACGGAATCATATATTTTAAGCGATTCAACCCGAACACTGGGGCGGCGGATTTTGCCGAATTCCGTTTAGCGCCGCCACAGCCGGAACCAAAACCAGCACAGGGCGTAACGATGGATGATTTCAACGCCCTAGCAGATAGGGTTAGAAAACTGGAGAAAATGGAAGGTGGGATAAAAAATGGTGCAGATGAACCCCATGATGTTTCTGATGCAGGCCGCTAGAAGCGGGAATCCTATGGGGATGCTGCAACAGTTGGCGGGCCAGAATCCACAGATTTCTCAGGCCATGCGGATGATGCAGGGCAAATCAACTCAGCAGTTGCAGCAGATGGCCCAGAATATGGCGAATGAACGGGGCGTTAGTCTCAACGATGTGGCCCGGCAGTTAGGAATCACGATTCCTAGCAACCGGTAACAAAATATAACCCTTTCAGTTGGCGAATCTTGACAAAAATCGTCAATTCTAACTGAAAGGTGGTTTGTCAAATGGCAGACGAAATGATGACTGGTTATCTGGCTGGACAGGCTGATAACAACAACTGCAACGGCGGCGGTATGTGGGGCGGTGACGGTTCTTGGATTTTCGTATTCCTAATTATCGCCCTGATCTTCGGTGGCAACGGCTTCGGCTGGGGCAACAACGGCGCGAACGGCGGCGCTTTACAGGGGGCTATCACCCGTGCAGACCTGTGCGAATCCTTTAACTTCAACGGCCTTGATAACGCCGTTCGTGGTGTGCAGAGCGGCCTCTGCGATGGATTCTATGCTATGAATACCGGGATGCTGAACGGTTTCAATGGCATGCAGCAGGTGGTTTCCAACGGCTTCCACGGTGTTGATAATGCTATCTGCGCCATGGGTTACCAGAATGCCCAGCTTATCAACGGCGTAACCCAGAACATGAACACCGGCTTTACCGGCGTGACGGCTGGCCTCACGGCTCTGGGCAATCAGATGCAGTCTTGCTGCTGTGATACTCAGCGGCAGGTGGAGCGCGGCTTCTGCGATACCAATTACAACGCTGCAACCAACGCCCGTGATATCATCCAGTCCACACACAACGACACCGACCGGATCATTGCGCGAATCGACCAGATGGAAACCGCACGGCAGGCCGAGAAGATCGCGGCGCTCCAGGCCGAAAACCAGGGCCTGAAATTTGCCGCGTCCCAGGCCGCACAGAACACTTACCTGGTGGCGTCCCAGGCGGACCAGACGGCGAAAATCATCAACGCTATCAACCCGCCCCCTATCCCGGCCTACCAGGTGCCCAACCCATACACTGGGAACGCCTGTGGCTGCAATAGCGGCTGCGGTTGCTGATCCAACACATTCCGGCTATGCCGTGATACTAAAGGCGGCAGGCTAAAACCTGCCGCCTATTTTTGAGAGGTGACACATGGAAAAAGAAATTTTCGACAGAGCGGTTGACATGCTACGGGATGGAAAACAGCGGGAAGCTGTTATCCTGCTGCGAGACAACGGATTTCCCTGTACCTCTGAGGACGGCGGCTTATCCGTTTCGCTTATGCTGTTGATGATAGCGTTTTCTGATTGTTTCGGCAAAGAAGGAGAATAAAAATGTTTGATTTCAACGATTTCCAAGATTTCCAGAACATAATTTGGCGTAGCAGAATGGCCAATGCAGCAAGTAAGCCGGGTGATGACTTCGGGTTGGGACGTTCTTCTGCACCGGATTACCAGGACAACAGCAGTGATTTTTTCATGTTCGCGGCAATTATGATAATTTTCGGCGGCGCATGGATGCGCGAAATTTCCGAAAAATTAGATGAACTGAAAGGGGACAAAAAATAATGGCCTGCAAAACGATTTGCCGCCTGTGCGACAAGTTGGTGATTTCCCAGGCGGTGAACTATTCCGCTGCGTCCGGACTTATCATCAACATTCCGGCAGGTAGCTACACCAATGGGCAAAAAGCCTGCTTGGTGATCGCCCAGAACATCCCGGCGGCGGCTACCATCAATGCGCCGGTATTTATCACTATCGGCACCGGCACCCAACTGTACCCGCTGAATCGCGCAGACTGCACCCAGGCAACTGCCTGCAACCTGCGGACTAGAACGCGGTACAGCACCAGAATTTCGACAACGGCCACGGGTGGCGCTTTCAAACTGCTGGGCCGTCCATGTTGTGCGCCTAGCAACTCCCTGGCTTCCATCGACGGAACGGCCCCGACAACTAACGAAGGAGGCGGCGCAGGATGAGTAAATTTAGCAGAATGATGCTCCTAAACTCTGGTAGCAAAAAGGCTTCCGATGATCGCGAGGAAAGTGAACGCCGCGACTGGCAGGAACACCGCCATAACTACGATGTAGATGATCGTTTCCGTGATACTAATGGCCGCGAACACTACGACAATGGCCGCTACGCGCCACAGGACACTATGCCCTATTACTATCCCCCTTATGGAGGCTACGACGATAGGGGAGGGCGTGAGCCTGGCTATACGTGGACTAGAAACGGCGGATACGCGGAACCCACCAAAGCAACCCGCCCCATTGGGTTTGAGCGCGGCGATGCTCCCTACATGGGCGGCGCAGATGCTACCGTTCCCCGGTACAACGAAATGGAACGTATGCCCGGAAACCGTGCCATGACCGGCGGCGCAGAATCCAACGCTTCGCCGCGTTTCGACATGCAGATGGCCCAAGAGTGGACGCGCCGGATGCAGAATGAGGATGGTACCACCGGCCCACATTGGACGATCGACCAAACCAACAAAGTGATGGAACAGCGCGGGGTAAATGAGGACCCTGTTAAGTTCTGGGCGGCGATGAATATGATCTATTCCGATTTCGTCAATGTAGCCAAAAAGCTTGGCATTTCTAACGTAGATTTCTACACTGAAATGACCCGTGCTTTCCTGGATGATAAGGACGTTTCGGGGGATAAACTGGCAAAATATTATGAATATGTTGTGAAATAACGAATAAACAACCGAAACCCCCAGATTTTCCCAAAATCAAAGAAACGGCCAAGGATTTTGACTAAAATTTGACTAAAACCTGGGTGTATTTCGTGGCATCTCAGGGGCCTTCAAAGTACCACCAAAAACAGCAAAAAACCGTTGAGAATCAAAGGAAATCCTTGAAACTCAACGGTTTTCTGTTTGGCGGAGAAGGAGGGATTTGAACTATCACTTTTTCGTTGAAAATCAAAGGTTTTTTACGCCATTGACTAAAATTTGACTATCATTCCTTTTCTGGGGTTTCAAACTCATAATTTGCCCCTAGTAGTTTTTTGTTCACCTTCCTGGAATGTACCTCTCGGATGTGTGTATAAATATCCTTGGTAGTGGATTCTTGGGCGTGTCCCAATAATTTTTGAGCGTCTTTCGTTCTGATGTCCTCTTCGTATAACAGGGTAGCGTATGCGTGGCGGATAGGATGCGGAGTGCAGGTTACGCCGGATTCGCGCTTATATTTTGCCCAGCACCCTTCAAAAACCCCCTCTGTCATCAGCTTTCCGTATTTGTCCGGGAAAATCAATCCCTTGCCCTTCTGGGTGATGATTTTATCTTCCAGGGCTTTCAACAGGGGTAAGGGGCGGATTCCGTTCTCGGTTTTGGGGGCCTTTATTTTTTTTACGCCCAGGGCAGACACGCGGGATTTAGTAACGTGAATCAATTTTTCTTTGAAATCCACGTCCTCCCAGCGCAGGGCGAGTAGTTCACCGCGCCGCAATCCTGTGTACAGCGTCCAATATGCGAACATCCCGAATGTGCATTCTGTCGAATGGATCACTCGCTTTATATCATCGTCGCTGGCTATCTGCCGCTTCTTTTTTGGCAGGCCTGCCGGTATCTCTATCTCCCGACAAGCGTTGATCCTTGTGTATCCGTGCGCCACGGCGTACTTGCAAATCATGTTGATAACAGAACGCTGTGTGCTAGCTGTTTTTCGCGCTGGATGCTGTTCGGCAACATAGCGCATTAAAAATGCGTTGATGTCCACGGGTTCAATTTCGGTTATCTGCCTATCGCCTAGAGCCTCGATAGCTCGGCGGATGGGGGCATAGTACGATTTCTTTGTGTTGATTTCCAGCCCTTCAACATAGTTCTCCTGCCATTCTTCGGCGATAGCGCCAAATGTCCGGGCCTGTTCCTGTTCCTGTTCGTACTGGTTAATCTTTTCCAGCACTTCCCGTTTTGTCCTGCCATAGAAAAATTTGGTTTTCTTTTGGCCGTTTACAACAATGGGCAAGTTTTCTTGCCACCTTCCGTCTACGCGTTTGTACATTGAATTTTCCTCCTGTGTGTGCTACACTAGCAGGGACTGGCAGCGTAGCAGCGTTGTCTAGTCGGGTTTATAGGGGGAGCTGCCTGCACTCGAATTTTGGGCGGCTCCTCTCTTTTTGTTCAATATGTCCATGCTCCACCCTTGCATTGGTACAGCGTCCCTGCTATACTGATACCGATGCAACGCGGAGAAGTTGAAAAAGTTGCAGTTTTCTCCTAGCCGTGGGGGCTAGGTGCAAGAAAGCCGTCTGGGAATTCAGGGTCCCGGACGGCTTTTCTTTTTAGCTTAATTGTGCAGGATCAAATTCCTGTGTTGCTTTGTCAGCGCCGCCAAGGAAAACGCTTAGTTCAAATTCTACCTTAGATGTTGTGTTAGGTAATTCGTAGGCAAGCTGAAAATCTTGGGTAGTTCCAGGGCGAATATCCTTCCATTGTGCATCCCCGTCATAAACACCATCCCGATCTTCGACAGCAGCGTTTTCTAACTGTACGCCGTCCTGGAACGCCTGCCCCATCAAAGCTGTCAGCGCGGATGTGGTTTCTTCGCTGTTGTTCGTCCAGGTGCAATCAACGATGATAGCATCGTTTCCTTCTATGTCTTTCGCGAGAGAAGCGCCCTTGATGGAGAAATCATAGCTATCAGTGGAAATGCTTGCAGTATCTTTGGGCGTTTCTTCGTCCTTGGCAGTGTCAGCGGCCTGGGTGGTATTCTCTGCGTTGTTTTCGTTGGTATCAGTTGTCGTACCAGCATCACCACCGCCGCAGGCGCACAATGTCAGGGCCAGGGCAGAGCCGAACAGAATAGCGGCTATACGTTTTTTCATTGGGCACCATCCACTTTCTCTAGGGTGGCGGTAACGGTGCTACCGTCCACAGTCACGTCATAAGTGATCTTGCCGTCCTGGTAGGTGAATGTCTTGGTTTCGTCCGGGGATGCCATGAGCGCGGTGCTAGTCTGCTCTGTGTCGTTCTGGGAATCCCAGGTATAAGGTTCATCTGCCGTGGTGGGTGCGGTGTAGGTACCAGCCCAGTACAGCATAGAATCACCATCTACCACCCAATCGACCGTGATGGAATCGTCGGTGATGGTGGCTTTCTGGCTCACCTCATCGGACAGTTTGGCTTCCCATTCGCCCACCAAACTAGGTGGGGTTGCCTGCTTGGAATCTGCTGCCGGTGCATCCGTCGTGCTGCCACTGCTCCCACAGGCGCACAAGGACAGCATCAACAGGGTACCGGTCAGGCCTGCTAAGACTCTTTTATTCATTTTTACCTCCAAATATATTTATTGCCGCCCTCCGGCGGCATTGGGAACTCAGTACCTCACCCAACCCAGTCCGCCGTTGAATATGTCGATCAACAGGAACACAATAGCCCCGAATAGGGTAGCCAAAAGCGCAACGGAAAATATACGCTTCTGCTTTCGTTCGTATTCCAGGTGCTTCAACAGCCCTGCGATGCGCTGCTTATAAGCTTCCTCTAGGTGGTTCTGTGATTCCTCTAACTGGGCCAGGGTGGTATTGTTTCTCATGGCGCGTTCGTCCTGCGCCGCTTTCTCCGCCCTCAACATGTGCATGATTGCGTCCGCAATGTCCGGCGGCGGTTCGGATTGCCCATTGATATAACGGCTCACCATACTCTCGGAGCTGTTACATGTAGCGGCAATTTCTCTTAGTGTTACTCTTGTTTCTTCCTTCAACTCCTTTGCTGCCTTGGCAAATTTTCCACCATCATCACCCACGTTTCTACATCTCCGTTCATTGCAAGGGGGATGCAAAATGTTGAAAGGCCCCTTGCGTAGTTTGCAATGGATATTCCACACCTTCCATGTTATGGTAATCCAAGGAAAATTGGGAAAGGGACGAGCGGGGAAGGGATTTCACAAACCACCCCGCGCCCCGCGTTTACACCAGAACGCAATCGGATATAATGGAGGTATAGGGATGGATCGCTTACTGTTGCTGGGGAAGATTCAGGCTATCCTTGATGGCCTGACAGACAGAGAGCTGCGGATGTTGTACAACCGCCTACTCGCCGCGAAAAATGGGAGGATAACATGACTACAACCTACGGAAACAACGACCGATTGACGGAAATCATCAACCGGTGCCAAGAGCCGCGCAGGGTGTTAGCCCTGCTTGCCCTTATTGTTAAACCATGCTTGAATCAGAACGACAACACTAGAGAGGAAGTCCAGATCAGCGTCGGTGATGTGTTCACCCGGCTTGGTGATACCCAGGCCGACTAACACAGCCTCGACCTCTTCCTTCGTTACAAGGTCCTTCTGTCTCGCAGATTGCGGGGCGGGAGGATCTTTTTTCTTTTCTTTTAGTGTATCCGTTCTTGCGCTTTCTATGTCCAAATCTAGGGCATCAAACACTTTCAACATCACCTGGATGCTTGCACCATCTATGCCTCTCCGCAAAACAGAATTTATAGTAGACGGCGATATATTCAGCGAAACTGCGAAAGCGTTAATACTCTTGTATTTGGTCAAAATAATCGCTTTTAACTGCTCCTCTTTAGTCATTTTCGGTTTCCTCCTGTACTTGTATAGTACAATACCGCGCCTGGAATGTCAAGTAAAAAATCGGTGCAATTGCGCAAAAATTTTACTAAAAGGGGTTGACTTTGTGCGCAATTGCGCGTATACTAAGACCATAGCAAACGCAATTGCACACAAAACGGAGGTGAGTAAATGCTTTGGAATCTAAAAAGCGAGATGAAGCGCCACGGCGTGCGTCGAGCTGACATTCAGCATTTGATCGGTTGCAGTTCCAAGACGGTAGACAATAAGATTGCCGGGACCAATGCCTTTAGCATCGGAGACGCTTTCAAAATCAGGGATACATTTTTCCCTAGCCTCCGCCTTGAGTATCTGTTCACCGATGAGGAAACGAAAGATAGCTGAAAGGAGGTGATACCATGGCGAAGAAGTTTGTAGTGAAACCAGAGAACGGCAAGGTTGCCGTCCTGGTTGATGGGACGGAGATCGAGGACGTTACCGCCTACACCATCCGGGAACACGCTGAGAACAGCTATGCGGAAGTCACACTGTCCTTCATCGTGTGGGACAAGTGGCTGGTGTTCAAGGGTGAGGATACCGACGGGCCGAAGAAACCTGACCCGGCCTATCTGAAAGTCCTGCAAGAGGACCTGGCCCACGCAAAAACCAGGCTGGAAAACGCCGACCCGGAAGGTAAGCTGTACGCACTGCAAGTGCTGTACGAAGTAGCACGGGAGATCGACCGCTACATGGCTTACAACAAGGAAAGGGGGAAGGAAAGTGGAAAAAGCAACATTTCACGACCACTTGACCCGTCTCCGGGAACTGTTTCCTGAGCGGGAGACGATCACGGTGGCAGAAGCCGCCCGACTGGTGGGGTGTAAGCCCCAGACCTTGCGGGAGAGTAGAGACTTTCCCATGAAGCCCGTTGGACGGGCGAAGCGGTACCATGTAGTACCTATCATCAACTTGGCCCGTTGGATGGCCTGCTGAAAGGCTGGTGTAGGAAACGCGAAGGAAATATGTGCTGACCGATGAGGTTAAACGAATCGGCGATAAAAAGCTGTATCGCATTCGTGCTGCGGTATCGTTTGGGGACGTAAAGGAATGGGACAAAGGGGGATTTGTTCAGTCCACCGAGAACTTGTCCCATGCAGGAATGTGCTGGATATACGACGGCGCGTGCGTGTTTGATTATGCGCGTGTTTCCGATGATGCTATCGTCTGCGAAAACGCCTGGGTATACGAACGGGCGAAAATCAAGGAGCGTGCCTGGGTTGGCGGAAACGCCGAGGTCTACGGTTTCACCACGATAACGGGCGAGGCATGGATCGGAGACGATGCCATTGTATCCGGCAGGCAAACAATAACAGAATGAAAGGGGAACAGTAATGACTACTGTACAGGAAATCAAAACCCGCAACACCGAGCGGGAATGGGCTGATATCGAGGCCCTGGTACGGGCTATCAGCCCCACGCTGGAGAAGAACGCCAAGCGTCGGCGTGACGAGGAAGTCCGCAAGGCGCGGGACGCCCGGCGGAAGCGTATCCGCAACCGGCGCAAGGCCAACATCAACGCCGCCCTGCATAACGCCGGTATCCCGCTGCGGTTGGTGTGATGCCATGAAGCACGAATTCACGGTGTCCGCTCAGAAGCCATGGCGGGATATCAAGGCGGGTAGTGCTGAACGTCGTGGGCCGTACCGTAAGGGCGAAAACCCGGAGTTGGTTGAAATCTGCCTGAAATGCCCGCGCGAGACGTGCAGGCCGAATGACTGCAAATACTTGCAGAACCCACGGGAAAAGTTCCCGATTCCACCCCACTTTGCCGTCCGACTTCGGGCTGGGTGGTCAAAAGCTAAACTGGCCCGGCAGTACGGCGTCACGGTTTACCGGGTGCGGAAGTGGGCCGAAAAGCTTGGGAAATGAAAATGCCGCCCACAGGGGGGTGAAACCCTGCAAGCGGCAAAGGAAAGAAAAAACTATGGATATAGTACCAGAAAGGACGGGATTTGTCAAATGGAAAACGGAAGCGCCCTGTTTCCTATGGAAATCAACATTCCAGTGACGATGGACGAAATCAAGATTTTCACCGCCGCTGACTTTGATGATTTCTTTGCTTGGGTGGAGAAAAACCACGAGTATGTGCTGTACCGCTACCTGATGGAACGGCTGGACGCCCTGAAAGGGTATATCCGTGAAGGAGGACTGACCAATGACCCTGTATGAAATCGACGCCGCTATCCTGGCGGCTATCGCCCACGGCACCGACCCGGAGACCGGGGAGATCAGCAACCTGGACGAACTCATGGGCCTGCAAATGGAGCGGGACCAGAAGATTGAGAATATCGCCTGCCTGGTGAAGAACTTGAAAGACGATGTGCGCGGCCTGAAAGCAGAGGCCCAGGCCCTCACCGAGCGCCGCCGGGTGGCAGAGAACAAGGTTGCGCGGCTGGAAGCTGTGCTTGATGAGGCACTGGATGGGCAGAAGTTCCAGACGCCCCGCTGTGTGGTGTCCTTCCGCAACAGCAAGGCAGTTGAGGTAGATGACGAAGACGCCCTTATCAACTGGGCCTGTCTGAACGGGCAAGAGGACAATTTCGTCCGCTACCGCGCCCCGGAGATCAACAAAGCCAATCTGCTGCGGTACCTGAAAGAAGACCATCCGCTGGACCCGCCCGGTGTGCGGCTGGTGGAACGGCGTAGTCTGGGGGTGAAATGATGGACAACATGGAACTGTACAACGCATTGCGCGAGGTACCAGGAAACGCCCAGAAACATATCGGCGGCGGCCGGTTGAAGGGTATGACGGACATCAATCCCATGTGGCGCATTCAGGCGTTGACGGAACAGTTTGGCCCCTGTGGTATCGGTTGGAGATACGAGATCACCAACAAAACGTTACAGCCTGGAGCCAACGGCGAGATTGCTGCATTCGTTGATATTATGCTGTACTACGTTGCTAAGGACACCGGCGAGATTAGCGCCGGAGTTCCTGGAACTGGTGGCTCGATGTTCGTCACCAAGGAAAAGAATGGCATGTACACCAGCGACGAGTGCTTCAAAATGGCGCTTACTGATGCTATCAGTGTAGCAGCAAAAGCTTTGGGTGTTGGGGCGGATGTTTACTGGCAAGCTGGCCGGACGAAGTACAACAACCCGGAACCGGCAGAACAAACCACTCTGCCAAAATGTGAACAGTGCGGTAGTGATATTATCGCCACGTTCTCCAAAAAAGGGCAACTCCTCAGCCCTAATTTCCTGGCTGACTACAGCCGGAAAAAATTCGGGCGGTGCCTGTGTTCCGATTGCATGAAACATGCAGAACAACAGGATGAAAGCGCCGGATGAGAACGCCAACAGAGGTGCTGCAAGGCCGTATCGTTGATTACGATGAACGAACGGCAGAGCTGGTTATTCGGGTGCCCTACCGCGATTGGGAATTGATGACTAAGCGGCAGTACAAGAAGTGCTTGGTGCAGCCCATTGATAGCAGACCACTATCTGACAGGCAACGTAAAGCCTGTTACGCCCTCCTTGGTGAAATTGCTGACTACACCGGGGAGGGCAAGGATATGACAAAGGAGCGCATGAAGCTAAAGTATCTTCTGGAAGATACGGAAGATATGGGCAATCAGATATTCAGCCTAAGCAACGCTCCAATGTCCTTGGTTTGCGGGTTTCAGCGTTTCCTAGTGCGATTCATCGTTGATTGGGACATTCCGACACGATTCCCGCTGTTGGATATGGTGGACGATGTTGGGGATTACCTGTATCAATGTCTGCTGGCAAAAAAATGCTGCATTACTGGACGACCGGCCCAGCTCCACCATATCGACCGGGTGGGCACAGGGCGAGATAGGACAGACATAGTGCACGAGGGGATGGAGGTTTTGCCTCTGTCCCCGGAGATGCACCAGTTGGCCCACACCATGCCAGATAGTGAGTTTTTCGAGCGGTACCACCTGCCGGGCGGTATCATCCTGGATAAAACACTCTGCAAGGTCTGGCATCTGAAAAGGAGGAAGGACAATGGAAAACCTGCTGCTGACCAAGAAGGAAGCGGCTGATAGCCTGAGAATTAGCGTTGCAACGCTTGACTGTATCTGCAAGTGCGGATTCATTAAACCGATTAAGATCGGCGCTAGGGTGTACTACACGCCTGCCGAGCTGCGTCGGTTACTGGAGAAAAAAGAGATTCCTACGTTCATCGAGCGCAACGAAGTGCCCGGAACGTACAGACTGTAAGGAGGATATACCATCATGGTAAACCACTTGATTTTGCAGGGCCGTTTAGTGGCCCAGCCAGAGCTTCGCCACACCCAGAGCGGCGTTGCTGTTGCATCGTTCCGGGTGGCTTGGAGCCGCAAATACAAGGAAACGGAAACCAAGCTGTTCCTCAACTGTGTGGCTTGGCGCGGCACCGCTGAGATGCTCTGCAAGTATTTTGGCAAGGGCCAGGAGATCGTCGTAGAGGGCGAATTGAACACTCGCGGCTACACCGACCGGGATGGCAACGATCGGCAGGTGACGGAGTTGATCGTGTCGCAGGCTCATTTCTGTGGGCCGAAGAGCGGCGGGAGCAACCAACCGAGCGGGGGCTATCCCGAAAACCAGTTCGATGAACTGACTGGAGATGATGGAGAGCTGCCCTTCTGATAGGGCGGCTCTAAGGAGGGAACAACCCAGATGTTGCCGTACATAAAAATCTATCGGGATTTCATCGACGTAGCCAAAGAACTAGATGATGAAGAGCGCGGGAGGCTATTCCTGGCAATCATGCAGTACGCCAACGGCGAAGAATTCCCACCCCTGAAAGGGACAGAGAAAATTGCGTTTGTCGTTCTTCGGTCCCAAATTGACCGAGACGATGCCGCACACGATGAATACATCGAAAAGCAACGGGAAAACGGGAAGCGCGGCGGACGCCCAAAGAAAGGCAAACCAGAAAACAAAAACCCAAAAAACCCAACCCTTAAAAAGCAAAACCCAAAAAACCTTGATATAGACATTGACATAGACACTGACATAGACATAGACACTGACGTTGATATAGACATAGACGGAGAAGATAGCGCGGAGCCGGAAACCGTCTCCCCGCCGGTTATCTCCCTGCCGCTGAATGATGGGAGTTTTTACCCAATCTCCCAGGAGCAGTGCCATGAATGGGCGGGCCTGTACCCTGCTGTCGACGTGATACAGCAGCTTCGGGGTATGGTTGGCTGGTTGAATGCCAACCCAAGTAGACGGAAAACGAAACGCGGCATCAACGCATTTGTCAACCGGTGGTTGTCCAAGGAACAGGATCGGGGCGGCAGTAAAACGCCCCCTACCAAGAGCGGAACGGGGTTTGAAACATCAAACCCATTCCTGGAATTGCTGAACGAGGAGCGTGGATTGAGTGGATAGAACTGAAACCTTGGCTATCATGTCCGTGCTGAAAGCAGCCTATCCCAGCTATTACCGGGATATGAAGCGGGCCGATGCTGAAAGTGTGGTTGCCCTGTGGGCAGAGATGTTCGCTGGTGATGATTACGCTGTCGTTGCCGCCGCCGTGAAGGGCTTGATCGCCACGAAAACCGATTCCTTTCCACCCCCTATCGGGGCTGTGAAAGCCAAAGTCCGGCAAATCAGCAACCCGGACGAAATGACGGAGCAGGAGGCGTGGACGTATATCGCCAAGGCGCTGCGAAACAGCAGCTACAACGCCGAGGAGGAGTTTTCCAAACTGCCGCCCATTCTCCAGGATGTGGTACACGCGCCCCAACAGTTGCGAGAGTGGGCGCGGATGGATGAGGCAACGGTGCAGTCCGTGGTTGCATCCAACCTGCAACGCAGTTTTCGGGCCAAATCTCAGAGCAGGCGAGATTTTGAAGCCCTGCCCAAGGACGTGCAGGCGTTGGCAAAAACATTTGCCGCCGCTCTGCCACAGATGCCGGAGGAACCCAAACCGGCGGCATTGCCGCCTAGGGTGCGGACGGTGGAGGATATCAAGGCCGACATGGAGAAAACCAAAGCTATCCTGATGCAGCAGGCCGGGACGAAGAAGAAATCTGCTGACTACACGCCACCTACGCCGGTAGACTGGGAGCGGCAGAGGCAAGAGGTATTGCGTAGATTCCGGGAGGTGGCGCAGTGAACGAGGCTAGACGGGTGGCGTTTTTTACCATCCCCTACCCGGAAACCAAGCGGGGTATGACGGCGTGGAACAAACGATTTAGTCTAAACGCTTACTATGCGGGAAAAAACTACCACGCACGGAAACGTGATGCCGATGATATCCACCTGCTGACCGTTATAGCCCTGAAACGGGCTAGGGTGCGGAAGGACTTGGTAAAAACGCCCGTGCAGGTTGTGTTTTACTGGGATGATGGGCTTGATGTAGATAATCACGCCGTCCTGGGGAAGATGATCGTCGATGCACTGAAAGGGTGGATTTTGCCGGACGATAACCGCCGCTGGTACAGGAAGGTGTCGCACGAATTTTGGGAACGCCGGGAGATTGGCGTGGAAGTCGTGGAATGGGAGAAGTAACCATTTCCGTGAACCCACGAAAAAGGAGGAAAACCAATGATCGAAATCAAGAAAAACTGCACCTTGGAAACGACATGGAAGGAACTGAAGGACGATATTGAGTCCGCTTCTAACCCGTTGAATGTTGGCGATGAGATCGACATTGTGCTGAAAACTGGCGAAAAAGTCACGCTGGTGTGTGAACGTGCAGGGCATAGGAGCGCAACGTTTTTTACGAAAAACCTGCTCGAAGATACTCACTGCATGAATGAGAACCGGAAAGCAAAAAACGGTGAGCAGTTGAGTACGATGGAGGCATATCTGGGCAAGCTCTTCCGCTTGTTGCCGTACGATTTGCAAGAAGTTGTAACTGAGCCGCTCCGATTGTTGCGAGAGAAGGAAGTCTTTGGAAAAAACAACTACGGGAATGAAGAATTGTGCGAAGTACTCCATCGTTACTCTGAGAAGGAAAACCGGGTTAAAACGCTGAACGGCGTCCCATTTCCATACTGGTTGGCATCCCCGCATGCGGAAGACCCCGCGTACTTTTGCACTGTGACCGACGGCGGCAACAGCGGCAACAACGACGCCAGCCACAGCCGCGGTGTTTGCTTCGGCTTCGACATTTAATCTAAAATCTAACAATCGCGGGGCCTTGTGTCCCGCATAGGAGGAAAACAAATGAATGAATTGAACCAATACGGTATTCTGTCGGGCAACGAAATCCGGCAGCGCATGTCCAAAGGGGATATCATCATCCACCCCTACAACGACCAGCAGCTCGGCCCGAACAGCTACAATCTGCGTCTGCTGGATCGGATGCTGGTTTACGCAGAGGCGGTGTTGGACCCCAAACGGGACAACAGAACGCGGGAGCTTATTATCCCGCCAGAGGGCTACGTCCTGAAACCTGGGCGCGTGTACATCGCGTCCACGGAGGAATGGACCGAGACTCGGAACCTGGTCCCCATGCTGGTTGGGCGCTCCTCTGTGGGGCGTCTGGGACTGGGTGTCCACGTCACAGCAGGGTTTGGGGATGTTGGATTCCGTGGGCGGTGGACACTCGAAATGGTGGCAACAGAACCTGTGAGAGTGTACCCTGGCATGGAAATCTGCCAAATCTACTACCACACCGTGTGTGGCGAGATTTTGGATGAATACGTTGGGAAATACGTCGGCCAAGAGGCGGCTACTCCGTCCCGGCTCTTCCAGGAGATGGGGGATGCAGAATGAAAGATTTGCACACCCTGGACAAATACCGAGACAGGGATTTTGGGTACCGTATCCACGGCGGACCCGGCGACGCTGGTAACGGTGCTTTCAAGGTTTATGTCGGCGGAAGATCGTTTTTCTGCATCGCCAGCAATGGCGGGGGTTGGGAGCACGTCAGTGTGTCGCCCTGCAACCGCAAACGGGCAACGCCACCCACCTGGGCGGAGATGTGCGCTATCAAGGATATATTCTTTGAGGATGAGGAGGCGGTCGTGCAGTACCACCCGCCCAAGAGCGAGTATGTGAACAATCATCCATACTGTCTACACCTATGGCGGCCAATCTCTCAGGAAATGCCCAAGCCGCCGAAGATTTTTGTGTGAGGGGGAACGGAAATGGATAATAAAATTCGAGAGTTTGCGCTTCGCGAAGCCGAGCAAAACGCAGAATTGGTTTGGAATCGAGCTTGGGAAGCAGGATACAACAGGGCAAGAGAAGAGTATGCAAACATCCGTGATGGTGAGGCCATTATGGAACCGCCAACAAAAGAACAACGGAAGGAATACGGAAACAACCTAGTCGGTTGGTGCTCCCGTTGCTCCAAACCATTCAACGGGAGCTGGGCTGGATTGATAAATTTCTGCCCATGGTGCGGCAGACCGATTCTGCGGAAATTAGGTGAGGTAGATGTTTGAGTATATAGAGAAAGTGGCCCTGATAAGAAAGGCTAGACAGCTATTCGGAAGTGAATGGTACACAGAGAGGGTTGTTAGCCTAGTGGAAAGCCAACCTGTCGTTGATGTGGCCCCGGTGCGGCGGGGGCATTGGGTGCGGGTTGGCGATGGGACAACATGCAGCGAGTGCCTAGCAGGGATGAAGCGGACCGATGGCATACAAACCGAGTGGGTAGATCTATCCATGATGCTATTTTGTCCAAAATGTGGTTCCAAGATGGACAAGGAGAAGAGCCATGCAAACTAAACCTACCATCGATCTAAAAAATGGCAACTTCGGGGCCGTCTTAAACTGCGCGGTTCGATACAGCCTGGGCCGTCACACCTACATGCCGGGGCTTGTTATGGATTTCATCGGCCCGCTGTTGCCCTACGTTAGCGATAGGACACTGTGGTGTATGGAGCGAGATATCAAAGACTTCGTCGAGCCATACGCCAAGTGCCCGCCCAAATCCATCATCGACAAAATGGACATCGAGCAGTGGGAGCGATTCCTGCAAACGGTCCAGCAAGCTATCGACGAAAGAACAGTCGAGAAGGAAATCAAAAGAGAACGGGTTGATTCATCTGGAACTCCCAACTGCGGCGCGAAAATGGAGGTACCAAATGACGATTGACGAAGCAAGGACGTGGCTCCAACGCCACGCAGACAACACTCCCATGCCTGGAGCGAGGGAGGCGTACAAGACGATTCTGGAGGCGCTGGAAAAGATGAGGTGGATTCCGGTAGCGGAAGAAAATCCGCCCGAAGGAGAGCTTATCCTGTGTAGTGATGGAAATGTTGTTTTCCAAGGTATGCTTGCAGCAGGCGTCTGGGTGCTGGATAACGTGGCGCGTGGCTTGCATCCCACCCACTGGATGCTCCTGCCGGAACCGCCGGGGATAGAATGACAACTAACACGTAACCGTGTTGAAATCGACACGGTTAAACTGGCCGAAATCGACCAGTTTAGAAAGGAGAGCAAAATGAATATCCCGGATAAAATGAAATGCTGGGGAGATTTCCCGGCCATGGTAGGCTACGCTGCCTGCTATGAAGCCCTAGCAGAGGAGTGCATGGAGTTGGCTCACTGCGCCCTGAAACTCGCCAGAGTTTTGCGGGGAGATAACCCGGTTAAAGAGGACGGAACGATCTACCTGGATAAGTTGGACGAAGAATACACCGACGTTGTTTCCTGCGCTATCGCCCTTGAGCTGAAACCCAATGCGGATATTTCTGTTTGGAAGTGGGAACGGCACAAGAAGCGGCTGGAAGAAATGGAGGGGAAATAATGGAGTTGGAAATCAAGCCCTGCCCTAAGTGCGGGAATCAAAAGGTTTCTGTGAGGGGCATTTTCAGGGAAAGCGACGGGAAAGGGTGTGCTCGTGTTAAGTGCAAACAGTGTGGCTTTACTGGACCGTTCGCAGAAACCGCAGAGGAAGCAGTGAAGGTTTGGAATGTTTTGATCGTTGAGGTATTTGAAAGAATGAATCCTCATCACGAAAAGGAAGGAGACGCAATGAAGAAGCATGAACCCTGCCCTGTTTGTGGCAAAGCAAACATGGAGGTCAAACAAATGACCCTTTCCAAAGAAGAAATCATTCGTGGAGAGCGAAAGTTCCGCGCCGTGTGTCGGAAGTGCGGTTGGGCTGGCCCTGAACGCGGCAACCCGAACGATGCGTTGTGGTATTGGGACAAAACAATCAAGCAAATTCACGGAGAAAACGAGCCAAAGGAAAAACCGGCTAGAATACCGGAAAATGTGGCTTTGATCGAGCGTGTCATTGGAGGGCTGGATTGTTGTTTGATGGATAAGCTTTGCGAGGATTGTCCTTACAACGATGGGAACAGAGGAAGTACGGAGTGTATCAGCCACCTGCTTAAGCTGGCAACTAAGCTACTCTCTGACTACCGTGACGCAACCGTTCTGATGAACGCAGAGAAGAAGGACGCCACCAGAAAAACCATCCTAGATGCCGCCGCAACCTGTGTCTGCAAAGAGCGAAACGATCAGTACGGGGAACCAGAAGATTGTTTCCAGGATATTGCCAACCTCTGGGCAGCTTACAAAGGCGTCGATTTCGACCCCTTTGACGTGGCTATGATGATGTCCCTGTTAAAGGTGGCACGAGCCAAAGCAAACCCTCAGCACACAGATAACTACATCGACCTCTGCGGCTATGGAAGCATCGCCGGGGAGTTAGCAAACAAGGAGGAAAACGAATGAAAATCTTTATCTCTCAGCCCATGCGGGGCAAAACCGATGCTGAAATCCTGGCAGAACGGGAGCGAGCTATCAAGGCCGCTAAAGCCAAGTGGGGTGATGATGTGGAGACCCTGGAGAGTTTTTTCCAAGGTGCTCCCGCCGGAGCAAAGCCGCTGTGGTTTCTGGGCGAGAGCCTGAAGGTCATGGCGGACGCGGATGCTGTGATTTTGTGCGCTAATTGGCACCTTACGAGGGGCTGTATCGTCGAAGCCGCCGCCGCTAACAGGTATAATATTCCGACATTCGTGATGGTGGATGGGGTTTTGTGCTGATAAAAACGCGGAATATGTGCAAAAAAAGCACAAGTTGGAAAGGAGAACCAATGATCGAATTTGAACACACAGAGGTAGTGGGCTGGGAAGCCGCTATCCGGGGGATGCGGAACCCCATGAACTCCTGGGAACGGTCGGACAGCCAACTGTGCAAGAGCGTGGACGGTTTCGAGGATTGCCGTGTGGGAGTTCATGGAGGTTGCCCACGTAGAGACGAGGACTACTTCAAAGAGGACATCTTCTGCGTCGGAAAGAACGACTTCGAGTTGATGCAGCGCCTTGCCAGGGCCGGAACTGACCACCGCAAATTTATGCGGATGATCGTGGTGTATGTGGATGTGACTGCGCCGCTGTATTGGATTTCTGAACTTGATACCTACAAAGTTGGAACCGTCAGGAATAGCTGCAGCTTCATGCACAAAGGCGTATCCAGACCATTTACGATAAGGGACTTCAGTGTATTCGATGAGCGGATTTACGATGTTCTGTCGAAGCCCGAAAAGACCGTGTACAAAATGACCTATCCGTATGAGACGAGCGACTTCAAACGAGTCGAAATTGAAAACGGAAGAACATATCGCGTCTACAGAAACGGGCGAGTCGTAAAGGAGAAGTTTGAATACACGGATACATATGGGAGAACAAGACATTTCGAGGAAAAGGAGGTTTCCGTCTTCCAAAATAAAGGTGGGTATTTCTACATCAGGAAGTCAGGTCGAGGTTCTGGAACCATTCTGCTACACAGGCTTGTTGCCTTTGCATGGCTTGGAGATGGCGGAAGCAAAATGCAGGTAAACCATAAAAACGGGAACAAAGGAGACAATTCCGTTGAAAACCTGGAATGGGTAACAGCTCGCGAGAACATGCAACATGCCATAGGGCACGGGTTATACAAGAACCTGTCAAGTTTGCGTTCAAGATACATCTCGTGGAAAAGCTCTGCGAGTGTGATTCCTGCGAGCAAACGAATGGAGTTCTACTCCGACGTTCATTCTGGTTTGCATTACCAGAAGCTCACAGAAAAATACGGGATCACGAAAAGACAGGCGTATAATTCAAAATGGACCATGGAACACTCTGAGTACGAAGAACTTTTCCAGATGTGTTATACATGGGAGAGGATCTTGAATACGATGAACGCTATGCGCGAAGAATACCTGGAGACAAAGGACCCGAACATATTCCAAGCAATTAGGTGTTTGCTCCCATCAGGATACATGCAGCGTTCTACCTATATGCTAAACTATGAAGTTCTGGCCAACATTTACCGCGCTCGGCGCAATCATAAGCTCACCGAGTGGAGGGAGTTCTGCCACTGGATCGAAACACTCCCATACTCCGAACTGATAACCGGGGGCGTTGAATAATGGCCCTGACAGCGCAGGAAATCAGACAACGGGATTTGCGGTATAAGAAGCAGAGTTATGAATGGGCAAAAGCTAGGGGGCTGTGCGTTCGGTGTATGAAGGAACGCGCCGCCCCTGGGCGGTATAAATGTCTGGAGTGCTTATCTATCAGCGTAGAGGCAAATAACGCCTGCAACGCCAAGCTATCCCAAGATGAAAAGAAAAAGCGTGAAGAGCGCAACAGGGAAAGTATGAAAACCTTGTACGCGCAGCGAAAAGCGGCAGGGCTATGTACAGCATGCGGCAAACCGGCCTACAAAGGGCAGTCGTTCTGCAATGAATGTAGGTTGCGACGCAACAGAAAACACAGAGAACGGTATATACGGAAACCAGCAGGGGAGTGCCGTTACTGCGAACGCCCAGCGCTACCAGGACGGCAGATGTGCAAAGAACATTATGAGCGTGATTTGGAGATATTAGAGTACGCTAGATCACAACGTAAAACGGACCCGGTTCGGGATGCTATCAATGATTTCTGGAAGCTGAAAAAAGCGGGAGGATAATATGGATGATTTCGATAAGAAGATCCTTCTCTCGATGGAAAGGAACCGCATGATGATTAGCAAGGTGGCGCGGGAACTATTTTGCCACCGGCACACTATCACCTATCGCCTGGATAAGTTGAAGAAGGAAACGGGCGTTGATCCGTTGGAAGTGCGGGGTCTTGTGGCCCTGCTTGATAGAATTGGGGGGCAGATTTGAGAGAGGTGTGGCTGCCGATTCCCGGCACTGACGGGTGGTATGATGTTTCTAATTTTGGCGAAATCCGAAGCTGGATAAAACAACGTTGGGACCATTCCAGAGAAAGGGCTGAAAATCCGCGAATCATGCGCCAACAGTCGCACAACGGCAACGTCACTATTCAAATTGCTGGTAAAACAATTCGAGTAAAAGATGTTGTGTGTGATGTATTCCTTGGTGGGAAGCGGGAGGGCATGATTCTACACCACAAGGACGGGGACTATCGAAACTGTGCGGTGAACAATCTGGAATTTGTGACTAGGGCGGAACTGAACAGAAAACGTAGAAGTCCAAATTGCCGAATTGTGGCCAAGACGGACAAATGGGGTAAGGTGCTGAAATTCTATCCCAGTGCAAGGGCTGCTGCACAGGAAAATTACCTATCCACAAGCGGCTTGCACAGACGAATTAGAAATAAGTCGTTCATCGACGGCGTGATTTTCAAATATGCTGATTAACAGATGGACATATTGTCCAAAGAATTAGCAAAAACACAGATTTTCGTGGAACGATACGGTAGATTATGGTATAATAATAGCAAGGAAGTCTTTGTCCTTTCGGGCTTCCGCACGCTTCTTCCGCCGGGTGGCGGCGGCAATAGCCACCCCTCCTATTTGGTATAGGGGCGGGGGTTCTTCCCCTGCCCCGCCCTCCATATCCTGGGCGCTGGTGTGTATGATTTGGTTCAATTCCGAATCCCAGGACCATCCCGAAAGGGAAAAATAAAATACGAAAGGTGGTGAAAGCTTTGCTCCTACCATCATTTTGTGTTTTGTTTTTCAGCACCTAACCAAGCGCGGCGAGCGTCCTATTATCTGGCACGGTAGGGATGCCACGACCCGCGCAGGTTGGGATATATGAAAGAACGCCGCCGGATAACGCAAGGGTGTGTCACCAGCGTCTTCGACGTGGCAGTTGCGCCGGGAGTTCTTTCTATATGCTGGCTATCGGTGCAGGAGCCGATTGCTGGCTTTCCGCTCTGTCGGTTCTCTTTTTTGTTTCCATAGGGAATGCTCCTTCGGTAAGCTGCGGCCTGTAAAAGCAGCTCCATCACTCACCTGGTGGCCCCGGTTGGATTCCGGTTAGGCATACGGTGGGATACTCAAGATTGGTTTAAGAGGCCGCATTGCTAATGCGGTATGGGCTACAGCCTGCGTAGGTTCAAATCCTACTCCTGCCGCCGGATGGGTTATGGTGTAATCCTCTGAAACACCTGGCACCCCGGAAAGACGGGGATATATGCAAGAAAGCAGAAGGTGCGCCGCCAAGATTCGGCGGAATGGGTTCAAGGCCCAGCGACTGCACTGTATACAGTAGCCGATGAACGTACTAAATCGGCGATTCCCCACGGTGGAACACTGTTGCGTGTGTGTACAGCACCAACACCGCTGTGGGGCAATATGGCGGGCTGGCAATAGCCTATATCCGGGTAGTTACCGGGGCCTGCTACCAGAATAGCGGTTAGCATTTGCGGATGCTGGGGCGATGGAAACCCGCCCTGACAGCTCGGAAGAGACGGGTGCAGGAGGAATAACGATGAACCTAAGAAAGGTTGCAACTAAGCTGCAAACCGCCCTGTGCCAAAAGGGACGGTTTATCAAACTGAACCAGATGCAGGCGTATTCCGAAAAAACGGGAAGGATGGTGACTAAGTTCGTGCTTACTGAAAAGAAAGAAAATGCTGCTGGACGTATGCGGGACAGCGCCATCATGGAAAGCTACCAGTTAGCCGATATTGTGAAGAAGCTGGCCCAGATTTACGGCGGTGATTCCGCTTGAAGAGAGATGAGTTTGGCTTAACGCTGAAACAGCGGAAATTCGCTGATTTATATCTGAAATACGGGAATAAAACCAAGGCAGCGATTGAAGCAGGGTATTCAGAAAGAAGTGCGTCGGCGATTGCGGACGAAACCCTGGGAAACCCTAAGATAGTTGCCTATCTCGAACATTTTCAGAAGAATTTGGACAACGAACGCATTGCAGGCATTGAAGAAGTAATGCAATTCTATTCGGATGTAATGCGTGGACGGGTAAAAGATCAATTCGGACTGGATGCTTCCTTAGCCGACCGGCTAAAGGCTGGTGATAGTCTGGCAAAACGGTATACTTCCGTTGGTAAGGGATACGGCAAGCGGAAGAAACAGGTTGACGATCTTACCCGTTCGCTGTTGGAAGATGCAGAACGCATGGAACGGGAAAGAACGGGTGATGATTGTGCTAAGTGAAAAACAGCGCAAAATCCTGGCTTTCCCGTTTACTGGATACAATGCCCTGATCTGTGATGGAGCTATCCGTTCGGGCAAAACATCCCTGATGACGATTGCATTTGTCGATGATGCCATGCGCCGCTATGACGGCCAGCGGTTCGCTATCTGTGGGAAAAGTGTGGACAGCACCGTTAAAAACATCATCATCCCATATATGCAGGTGGATTGGGTAACGAGCCAATATCAGGTTACCTGGAAACGCACGGATAAGGTGATGGTGGTCAACGATGGCGAACATGAAAATGTGTTTGAAGTGTTCGGCGGCAAGGATGAGGGTTCGTCCATGCTGATTCAGGGCCGAACGCTGGCGGGGGTGTTGCTGGACGAAGTGGCGCTTCAACCCCGTTCTTTCGTGGAGCAGGCACTTGCCCGGTGTTCTATTGCCGGTTCCCGGTTGTGGTTCAATTGCAACCCTGGCCCCCCTTCCCATTGGTTCTACCAAGAATGGATTAAAAAAGCTGGGGAAAAGAACGCCTTGCATCTACACTTTCTTCTGGACGATAATCCGGCTCTTGCACCTGAAATCGTCCAGCGGTACAAATCCATGTATGCAGGCGTGTTCTACCGCCGCTATATCCTGGGCGAATGGTGCGTAGCCGACGGCCTAGTTTACCCGATGTTCGATAAATCAAAACACATAGCCACGGAACAATACTCCGGTGGTGTGTATTATATCAGCATCGACTACGGCACGTTGAATCCTACGGCTATGGGGCTGTGGCAGCTGCGAAACGGTAAAGCTGTGATGCTGAAAGAATACTACTACGATGGGAGAAAGCAGAAGCGCCAGAAAACGGATGAGGAATATGCCGATGATTTGGAAGCCTTTGCAGAAGGGTACCAGATAGAGCGAGTGATCGTCGACCCGTCGGCGGCATCCTTCAAAGAAACGTTACGGCGGCGCGGCAAATTTGCTGTGATGGATGCCAATAATGCAGTGCTAGATGGTATTCGGCTTACTGGTAGCCTGCTGTTAGCTGGTAGAATCCTGTTCGATGCCAGCTGTGAAAATACGTTTGATGAATTCGGTTCCTACTGCTGGGATGAAAAAAAAGAAACCGATGCGGTAGTTAAAGAATCGGACCACGCAATGGATATGATACGCTACTTCGTGTATACGATAATGCGGAGGGAGGTGCGCTAATGGAAAGCTTTTTTGCTAGGACGTTCCGAAATCTGAAAAACTGGCTGTTTCCTACCGCTGCTGCTAAAAGGGATTTCGGCGTAGATACGGCGGTTGGTACCACGATGCAGCAGAATATCAACCTGTGGTATTCCATGTACATCAACGAACCGCCCTGGGCCAAGCGTGATATTATCCCGCTCGGCCTGCCTGCTGCTATCGCCCGTGAAATGGCACGGCCTGCGCTGGTTGAGTTCAGCGGAACAGTTACCGGCGGGGCGCGGGCTGAGTTCTTGGATGCTTGCTTCCAGGATGCGGCCCGGAGCTTTGAGAAAAATTTGGAGATGGGGCTTGCTCTTGGTGGGCTGGCCCTTCGGCCTTATGTGTACAACGGAACGTTGAAAGTCGATGCTTCTAGCATTATGGCATTTCAGCCTACCAACTTCGATGAAGCCGGTAAATGCACCGGCGGCGTATTCCGTGAACGGGTGCAGCTGGCCGGTAAATGGTACGTTCGCCTGGAAAGCCATGAGTTTGTGAGAGACGGAGATCGCACGGCCTACGTTGTACGGAACAAAGCTCACAAATCCAATCAATACGGAACAGTGGGCGAGGAAGTACCGCTCGATACGGTCCCTGCCTGGGCAACCTTGGATGATGAAACCACCCTTGATGGTGTGGAGCGTCCGCTGTTTGCCTTTTTCACCCCGCCCGTTGCGAACAACATCGACACTGATAGCCGCCTGGGTGTATCTGTGTTCGGTGGTTCCATCGTTGGTCTGGTTAAGGATGCAGATGAACAGTGGGATAGATTGTGGTGGGAGTTCAAATCGGGCGAACGCAAAATTTTTGCAGAATACACCAGCGGGAACGCCCGTGATTTCGGACGAAATCGGCTCTATGAGTTCGGGCCGTTTATGTCCCAGGATGGGGATTTTTTCAAGGAATTCAGCCCAGCTTTTCGGGATGATGCCATTTACAGAGGCTTTCAAAACATTCTGAAACAGATTGAATTCCAGACAGGCCTAGCCTATGGAACGATTTCCGACCCGTCCAGTGTTGAGAAAACGTCAACGGAAATCCTGGCCAGTAAGCAACGGCAGTACATTACCGAGAGCCACATTCAGCAGGCGTTTGGGGATGCCCTGGACGATCTGGTATATGCGATGGATGTATACGCTACACTGTACGCCCTGGCCCCTCAGGGGGACTATGAGCTGCATCTCAGCTTCGGCGATGGTGTACTCGATGATCCTGAGAGCAACCGCGCAGAAATGGCGGCTGACCTGCAACTGGTATCTGCTGGTATCCTGAATGCTTATGAGTTCCGGCAGAAGCATTTCGGCGAGGATGAAGAGACTGCCAAAGCAATGCTACCAGGGATGGAGGAAATGGTCGATGAGCCGCAAGAGGAACTTGAATAATGAAGTACCCATTCAGCCCCGCTGTTCTGGATGCCCTGCCTGAGCCTATCGCCGAACTATTCCGAGGCCTGGAAGATCGGCTTCTACAAGAAATTTGTTGGCGGCTGGTGGTATCCGATGATCTGAATCAAGTGACTGTTGAGGATATCCGGGAACTGCGTGCCCACGGGATAACGCTGGACGAAATCACAACAGCCATTGCGGAGACTACGCAAACTAGCCTGGACAAGGTAGATGCTATCATGGATGGCGTGGTCGAGCGAAACCGTAAATACTACGGCGCACTAGCAACGGCAGCAGAGATTACTGCCCCGCGCCACATTGTTGATGATGTGGATGTTGAGGCTATCAGGCGGCAGACCAAGGACGAACTGCGAAACCTAACTCAATCAATGGGCTTTGCAGTCCGACGCAACGGCAAAGTCGTTAAGTGGCTGGAGCCCAAGAAAGCGTATCAATGGGCACTGGATATGGCAGAAACAGAAGTTATGTCCGGGACTATCAGCTACAATGAAGCAATAGCCCACGCCACGAAGCAGCTTGCCGCTGGTGGCCTAACGTCTATCCGCTACGAATCCAACGGGCGAGTACACTACGATCAGGCAGATGTAGCCGCTCGACGCGCCGTTATGACTGGGGTGAATCAAACCTGTCAGCGCTACGCAGAACAAAGCATGGAGCGGCTGGAAACTAACCTAGTCGAAGTGTCCGCCCATGCTGGGGCGAGAAACACAGGAAGCGGACCGGAAAACCACCAATCGTGGCAAGGGAAGCTTTTCGTGTGGAATAAGCCGGGGCAACCCAAGAACACGAAGTATCCTGATTTTGTCGAAAATACAGGGTACGGTACCGGGCCGGGCCTTGGTGGGTGGAACTGTAAACATCACTACTACCCATTTGTTGAAGGGGTTTCTTCCAGAACCTACACCGATACACAACTGCGCGAGATAGATCAACCACCATTTGAATACCAGGGCCGCACATACGACCAGTACCAGGCGTCCCAAAAGCAGCGGGAGATAGAACGATCTATCAGAAAACAAAAGCGCATACAGAAAGCGGCGGAATCCCTGGGAACAGAGGAAGCCGCCAAGGACGCAACAGCGGCAAAAGCGAAGATTCGCTTGCTGAACCGTGAATACAGGCTATTCAGTGAAGCTGCCAACCTGCCGTTGCAACGCGAAAGGACGAAGGTGGTATATTGAAGATTACCGTGTGTGAGAAAACGTATGATGCTATTCGCGCTGCAACCGTGGAATTTGATGGGAAAAGCGCAAACGAAATGGTTGCTGTGAATGAATTTTTCAATATCTACTTTAACGGCCCGGAGCCAGAGGATGAAGAGGAAGAGGACGATGATTAAAACAATCAACGGACAAACCTGGTTCTGTTGCCCTGAATGTGGGAAGAAGATTCACCCGGTAAAGCCGGGAGCCTGCGGTGTCCTGGTGAAATGCACCGGCAAAAACAACGGTATACGTTGCGATTGGTACGGTGAAATCAAATGGGCCGGATAACCAAACGAAACCAAAATTAAGCAAGCGTAAGCAAACAAAAAGCAAACGTAAGCAAAAAGAAGCAAAGTAAAGCGAATAAAACCCAAATAACCTGAGCCTTTGAGCCAAGAATCAACTAAAACGTTGGTTTTTGGCTTATTTTTTATCTTTGACCGCCCCGACGTCGTAAAACTACGGGCGACAGCGGATGCAACCCGCGTAAATAAGCGTAGTCGTGGGAGAGAACAATGAAACGCGAATATCTAAAAGAGCTTGGCTTAGAGGATGAAATCATCGACAAGGTTCTGACCGAGAACGGCAAAGACATTGAACGGGAGAAGGGCAAGGCCGAAGCTGCCAAGGCGGACGCCGAAAACCTAAAAACCCAGCTTGCCGACCGGGACAAAGACCTGGAAGAGCTGAAAAAGAACGTCGGTTCTGCCGATGAGATCAAAGCTCAGATGGATGAGCTGAAAGCCAAGTACGACAAAGACACAGAAGCCTACAAGGCGCAGATTGCGGAACGAGACTATTCCGCCGCCGCTTCTGCTGCTATCACCGGCGCAAACGTCAAGTTTTCGTCCAAGGGCGCTGAACGCGCTTTTAGGGACGAACTGAAAGCCAAGGGCCTGACCCTGAAAGACGGTGCGCTGGAAGGTTTCGACGATTTCCTGAAAGCGCAGCGTGAAGCTGACCCCGGCGCTTTTGCATCTGACAAACCCACCCCTTCTTTTGGCCGACCTGTCGGCGCGGGTGGTAAGGACAATGGCACCGAAAACATCGGTATCGCTCTTGCAAAAAGCATCGGTGCGGCTACCGCGCAGAACAACAAAACGTACAGCGACGTACTGTCGCAGTATAAAGGAGAGTGACGAAAATGGCATTAGGCACCATGAAATACTCTGAGGTTTCCGCACCTTCGGATGTGGAAATCCTGTACAACTCCGAGTATGTGGGCAAGGCCCTTACTCTGGATTCTACCGCATTTACCAGCGGCGTTTGCAAGGCTGGCACTCCTATGGCGGCTGATGGCAAAAAGGCTGCAACTTCCGGCGAATCCGGTAGTCAGACTTCTACCGCCGTCGGCGTCCTGCTGCGGGACGTTTACGAGGATCGCCCCCAGGGCACTATCGTAATCGGCGGCTACATCAACACCACCAAGGCGCAGGCACATTCCGGTGTTACCGTGGATGCAACCGCTAAGGCTGCCATGAAGAACGTCGTATTCATGTAAGGAAGGAGGATAAAAGATGAACATTTCTGATGTTTTCAGCGCTGCCGCTATTGCTGTGCAGCAGACCGAGGCCGCGTCTAACCGTATGGCCTATCTGGGTGAGGGTTTTTTCCCTGCCAAGAAGAAGATGGGCCTGGATTTGAAGTGGATCAAGTCCCACAAGGGCCTGCCCGTTTCTCTGGCCCCCTCCAATTTCGACGCCAAGTCTACCCTGCGTAGCCGCGAGGGTATCAAAGTTGATGAGACCCAGATGGCCTTTTTCCGTGAGTCTATGCTGGTGAAGGAAGAGGATGAGCAGGAGATCATGCGTATCATCGACGGCAATGACCCCTACCTGGCCTCTGTCCTGTCCTCCATCTATGACGATGCTTCCACCCTGGTTGAGGGTGCCCGTGTCGTGGCTGAGCGTATGCGTATGCAGCTGCTTGCCCCTGTTACCGATGGTTCTCCCAGAATCGTCCTGGAAGCTGGTGGCGTGCAGTATTCCTACAACTACGACACCGACGGTAGCTACAAGACCAACAACTACAACGCTATCACCACCGCAACCAAGAAGTGGAGCGCCACCGACACCGCCGACCCCATGAGCGACATTCAGGACGCCTTGGATTCTGTCGAATCCAATACCGGCACCCGGCCCACTATCATGCTGTGCAGCAAGAAGACCATGGGCTACCTGAAAGCCAACGCCAAAATCAAGTCCGCTGTGCTGGCCCAGAACATCACCGCCAACGTGTTTATGACCGATGCGCGAGTGAATGAGCTGTTCCAGAACGAGCTTGGCGTGACCATCATCGTGTACTCCAAGCAGTACAAGGATGAGGCTGGCACTGCTCACAAGTTCTATCCCGACGATATGGTGACCCTGCTGCCTGAGGGCGCACTGGGTTCTACCTGGTACGGCACCACCCCCGAAGAGCGCACTCTGATGGGCAAGGCCGATGCCGATGTGTCCCTGGTTGATACCGGCATTGCCGTTGCGGTGACCACCACCTCTGACCCCGTGAACACCAAGACCACGGTTTCCGAAATCGTCCTGCCCTCCTTCGAGCGCATGGACGAGACTTACGTTATCAAGGTAGCCTGAGAAAGGAGTTAATCAATGGCTTACGCAACCTATGAGTTTTACAAGAACGAATACGGCGGCAACGCCATTGAAGAAGCTGATTTCAACGGCCTTGCTACCCGCGCCACTGCCTACATCAACGCCGCCACTAGTGGGAAAGCTATGTCGGCGGTGGGAGATGATTTAACGGCGGTGCAAATGGCTACCTGTGAGCTGGCTGAAATCTTCCAGGATGAAAACAGGCTGAACGCTCTGACCTTTTCCTCCACCGGTTCCATCTCTAGCGAATCGGTGGGGGGGTGGTCCCGGAGCTATGGAACCAAAACTCTGAGCGCGGCAGACCTGCAACTGCTAACAGCACGCAAAAAAAGCGCGTTGTTAATCTACCTGCAAGGTACCGGCTTTTTGCAGGCTACCGGCTACCCGATGGCAAAGTGGGGTGACTGCTGGTGACGATGTTTCCACATACCATCACCCTGTATATCATCACCGAAGATCAAGTTACATTTGAACAAGTGACTAATATCACGGTGCTGGAAGGGGTGCTGTTGGACGCTGCCAAGGCCGCCAACGTCCGTTCTTCCGGAATGGAAAACGCCGATGCTGTGACGGTATACATCCCATTCAACGTGAAAGCCTACGACGGCCAGACAGCCGAAATCAAACGGTATGTATCCCCGAAGGAATACCATGCCGCCGCCGATAAAAGCGGCCTGTGGACGCTGGATTCTGCACCGCCTACCGATGTTTCTACATTCATCGTCAAGGGTGAGGTTGTAGAGCCTGAGAAGGATTTCCAGTGGATTAACCGCACACATGATGATGTATACAGAATCAATTCGGTGGATGCGAAGGATTTCGGCTCGGAAGAGATGAAACATTTTGAAGTAGGTGGGCGTTGATGATTAGCGTTAAGGTTGATGTAAAAATTGACACCGCCAAGTTCGCCCAGCGTGCAGACCGGGCAAAGGAAGTTCTGGCAAACGAAGCCATGAAAGATACCGACCAGTTTGTCCCAGCTCTTACAGGTTCCCTTGCGGGACGAGCTAGGGTGCAGGGGGATACCATCGTATACCCCGGACCGTATGCCCGTTTTCTGTGGGAAGGTAAGGTGCTGGTCGACCCAGATACCGGAAGCCCGTGGGCTAGGCCTGGAGCTACTAAAGTAGCAAACGGCAAGAGCTTGGTATTCACCAAGGCGATGCACGGACAGGCGCAAAGTCATTGGTTTGACGCTTCCAAGGCTATGAATCTGCCGAACTGGGTAAAGAAGTACAAGGAGGCGATATTGAATGGATGATAGACCATTACGCATGGTATCCAAGGCGGAAACCGATCAGATTTCCAGGAAACTGCTGGTTTGGTTGAATCGGTACGAAAATAAGCCTGCTAATATCGCTTTCGAGTATCTTCCTTCCGATCAGCCTGGTATGGCGCTTTCTACTATCCAAGGGGCCTACAAAACCAAGGAATACGTTCGCGGGGCGTATCAGGGGCAGTATCAATTCAAAATCATCTATCGCCTGCAACCGTCCAGCAACAACGACCGGTTGAAAGCTGATGAAATCCTGGATGCTATTGGTGACTGGGCCGTATCCCACCGCCCATTGCCTTATCTGGGGGATGGGAAACAGGCAACTAAAATTACCTGCAACACCAGGGCGGCAATGTTCGCCCGGTACGATGATAACACCGAAGATCATCAAATTTTGATGACTATGGACTATTTTTCCAACTGAAAGGGGAAATGAAAAAATGAAACTTTCTACCCTTATGACGGGCAAGGAGCCGTCTCCTTCCTTTTCCGGCGTTGCCACTGCCGACGATTTTGTCCTGGCTGTTGACATTGCTTCTTCTCCCACCGGCAAAATCGGTGACTATGTGGTTGTCCAGGGCGGCATCACTAACGTTGATTCCCAGCTGAACCCGGAGAGCGAGGACAAGACCTACATCCGCAACGGCAAAGTGACCACCAAGACCGCTACCCAGCGCACCTTCAACGTCACCGGTGATCGTATGTTTGGTGACGATTTCCAGGACTACGCCCTGTCTCACGCTATCAAATTCGGCACCGGCCAGGCTGTTATCGTGCCCTACGTCTATTTCTCTCTGCTGACCGGCAAGGGCGAAAAGGGCACCGCTGCCGTTATCGTGAACTCGGACGGTTCCGGCGAGGCAGGCGCTTCCGCTGAGATCGATGTGGATATCATGGCAACTGCCGCCCCCACCGAATACACCTATTCCGCCGACGTGTAACCAAATATAAGGAGGATTAAGCATGGATATCTATAACATCAACGGCGTTGCCGTGGAGTACGACACCTTCGACACGGTAAACATGGAGCTGTTTATCAATGAGCTGGAACGTGTGCAGAAGGAAACCGAAGCACTACCCACCAAGGATGTCACCACCTACATGAAGGGCATGTGTGAACTGGTTCGGGACTTCTTCGATACCATCATCGGGGAAGGTACCTCTGACAAGTGCTTCGGCCCCAGAAGCAACCTGAAAGTTATCGTGTTTGCATACGGCGATTTCGTCCGCCGCGTGGCGGAAGAGATGGCTTCCATCAAGGATATCGCGAACGGGCTTCCTGTGCCCGGCGCTGCCGCCACCCCCACCAATCGGGAGCAGAGACGCGCAGAGGAACGGGCACGACGCCGCGCAGAAGCTGCCGAGCGGGTGAAGCTGCGCAAGTCCGATGCGAACTAACCCGTTTCGGGCGCTACCGGATCATGTTGAAGTCAACGGGAAGCGGGTTCCGATAGACCCAAGCTTCCGCGTTGGGGTGGCGATAGAGCTAGAGGTGTTGAAGGAAGAAAAACCGGATGTTGCCGGGCTTTTATCCCTTTTCTACCTTGGCTCTGTCCCTGCCGATGTTAAGGCCGCTGTTGATGCCATGCTCGGCTTTTTCCGTGGGTACAATCAGACCGACGGAGAACCAAAACAAGGGGATAAGAAGAAGGGAGGGAGAGTATACGACTTTGAGCAAGATGCCGAAGCTATCTCTTCCTCCTTCCTTACTTACTACAATATCGACCTTACCAAGGCAGACTTACATTGGTGGGAGTTTCGCCGCCTGCTGTTCAACCTGCCGCATGAAAGCAATTTCATGCAACGGATTATGTACCGAACGGCGGACTTAAATAAGCTAGACCGGACGCGCCGCAAGCATTTCAAGAAAATGCGCGAAATCTACGCTATCAAGGATACCGTAGACCGCAAAAAGCACATGACGGTGGAAGAACGCGACGCTGAATTGTTGGCGCAAATCAACAGGAGATACCAGGAGGCAGAGGAATACGTCAAACAGAAGGGGAAAGGTGATTAAGGTGGTGATGTAAATGGCCGATGGTTCTGTCACCATCGAGATTAACGGTGATGCTAGTGAAGTAATAAACTCGTTCAAACAAGTTTCATCTGCTGCCGAAGCATTAGCAAACAACCTAAAGGGTATCACTGGTTCATTTGAGACTGTTTCCGGCGCTTCGCGGGGCATGTCAGAGGGTATTTCTGGTTCCCTTGGGGACATTGATACCTATCTTAATGAAATCGACGCCTCACTGAATGAGCTGAACAACGATCCGTTTTCTACGGCGGCGGATGGTGCCCAAAACCTGGGCAATTCGCTGAACGATATGGATTCCTACCTAGATGATCTTGAATCATCGTTCGATGAATTACGAAACGACCCGTTTAGCACAAACTCGGACGGCGCGGACCATCTTCGTGAGGATTTGGATAGGCTGAGCGATTCAGCAGATGATGCCGAGGAAGACCTGGATAGATTGGGTGATGCTGCCGATGATGCCGGGGACCAGATGGATGAAGCTGGTGGTAGTGCCAGCAAATTCGGCGAGATTTTCAAAGGCACCTTCATGGGCAATCTTGCTGCCAAGGGCGTTGAGTTAGCTGTCGAAGCTGTAAAAAAGCTCGGCGAGGCTATGATCGACGTCGGCAAGCAAGCTGTCGAAGCCTACGCTTCTTATGAGCAGAACGTAGGCGGCATTGATACCCTATTCAAAGAGGCCAGCGGCACGATGCAACAGTACGCCGCTAACGCCTACAAAACAGCCGGGCTTTCTGCCAACCAGTACATGGAGACGGCTACATCGTTCGCCGCGTCTCTGGTTTCTGGTCTGGGCGGTGATGTAAACAAAGCGGCAGAGATAGCGAACCGAGCTATCACCGACATGTCGGACAATGCAAACAAGATGGGCACCGACATGCAGAGCATACAGGACGCTTACCAAGGTTTTGCTAAGCAAAACTATACGATAAATCTAATGTCCGCCGCATAAGCGATTTTGCGGTGAATGTGCGTGAACGTTAATCAGCGGTGTGGGTGCAAAATACGGCAGGAAATGGCCGTTGAGATGCACCTGCTAACAGGGGAAGCCTAAACCTAAATGGCATGGTAATCCTGTGCGAAGCCCAGAAATGGGAACGTCAAACGACTATGGGCTTGTCACCCAGTACGGCAACTATTGATACGTTGTTGGAAGTGCGCACCATCTAAATAAAAAGTCCAACCCTTTTTTCTACCCTTTACGTACAGCTTTTCATAATGAATAAGGCCCTTGCTACACTGAAAGTGTTCGGCGGCATCATTCCTAGAATCAAAATGCAGGATTCTGCCGTCCAAATGAACGGCAACAACCCTTTTCTTTCGGTTTTCGATGCGTTCCGCATATCCAAAATTCCAACAATTTTGGGATACGGAAACCCAACGAAGGTTTTCAACATTGTTGTTAATTTTGTTGCCGTCGATGTGGTCAACCTGTGGCAGATTGTCCGGGTTATCGAGGAAAGCGCTAGCAACTAACCTGTGAACGTATTGGGGATTTCTTTGACCAAGGTCGAGAGACATATAACCGCTTGTAGCCTTGTGCTGCTTCAAGATTCTTCCGGTTTTATCGTTTCTTATCTGCCCGTCGGAACTTGCAGAATACTTAGGAAATTGTGGTATGGTTTTCCAAACTTGCATTATTATCACCTCTTATAACATTATACCATAGAATTGTTATAAAGACAACTAATGTAAGCTGGATTTTAGATGAAGATATAGTCTAAACCCCTAATAAATATCGGGAAACCGAGGGTGTATTTGGTTAGATAACCTAAAACTGGGTAGACAGTGCCATACCATTGCCCAGTATAAACCCTGTGAAAACGGTGAAACCCCAAACAGATAATGCTGTGGGCAATACCGTGCGAAACGCTAAATTATAGTGAACGTGTAACGACTATCGAAATGACGGGGGGAACCCGGAACAGAGTAGAGTACGCCCAAGCGGGCGGAAGCGCAGGGGGCCGGAAACGGTCAAGAGATAGTCTGACCTGCATGGAAACATGCAGCAGCCGAAAGGCGGGTACAGCCTTGCAAACTGTACTGAACTTACTTGTATGGCGGCACGCAATCAGAAATGATTCGTCTAATCAACGATTCGGGCGTCCTTGGCGAAAAAATCAGCAGCCTGGATAATGTGTCCTTTGCGACAATGATCGAGGCTATCCATGCGGTGCAAAACAACCTAGGAATCACTGGCACCACGGCGAAGGAAGCGGCTACCACCATCGAGGGTAGCGTAAACTCTATGAAGGGTGCCTGGGAAAACTGGCTCGTCGGGCTGGCAAGCCCGGACGCAGACCTTGGTGCTCTTACAGAGAACCTAGTCCAAAGCGTTGTTACGGTCATTCAAAATGTCGGGCCAACTATCGGACGAATTCTCAGTAATTTGGGCAACCTCATCCTGGATGGGCTGAGTAACCTATTCCCCGACGTTGCAGGCTGGATTTCTGGCCCCATTGAAGGTGTGAAATCGGCATTTTCCACATTGGGAGAAGCCATAGGGAAGGTTTTTACACCAGAACGAACGGCGGTAATCAGTGAGTTTTTCCAGAAATTTACCGAAATTGCGGCAACGGTAGCTATCACAGCTCTCAGTGCTGCCCTTGAATTTTTGGCAAACGTAATTACCGCTGTTGTAACGGTAATTGGTGCGCTGATTACATTTTTCAGCACCACCTTACCCAACGCAATCCAAACGGTAATCACCTGGTTCCAAAACCTGCCTGAAAACATCACCAACGCACTGACAGCGGCAGGTGAGGCTATTCGCAATTGGGGCACCTCAGCGAAGGAAGCACTGGTAAACGCTGTGACCAACGCTATCAATGCAGTTGTTACATGGTTTTCCGGGCTGGCAAGCAAGATTACCAGTGCTTTAACGGCGGCTGGTGCTGCTATCCGTAACTGGGGCAACAACGTTAAGCAAACGATGGTGAACGCCGTAACCAATGCGGTTAATGCGGTGGTTACCTGGTTCCAGAATCTTGCTGGTAAAATAACCGGCGCACTGACTACGGCTGGTGCCGCTGTTCGCAGCTGGGGATCGCAGATGATAGCCAACATGCGGCAGGCGGCGAGTAACGCCGTCAACGCGGTTATCACCTTCTTCTCGTCCCTTCCCGGCAAAATCAAAAGCGCTTTAGCAGGCGCTCTATCTGCTCTGATTAGTTGGGGTTCCCAGATGGCAGCGCAGGCCAGGGCCAAAATGGTGCAGGTTGGCAACAACATCAAATCTGCACTCGCCTCTCTACCTGGGCAGTTGCTTTCTATTGGCGCTAACATCGTCCAAGGCCTTATCAATGGTATCACCAGCAGAATCGGCGCTGCTATAAGCGCTATTAAGGGATTCGCTGGGCAAATCAAGGGCGCTTTCACAAGCCTTTTAGGAATTCATTCGCCGTCCAAGGTATTCTATGAATACGGTGTGAACATCATTCAGGGCCTTGCGAATGGCTTGAAAGAAAACATCAAGCTAGCCCGTGATGCAGCGAGAAACGTTGCTAACATCGTTTCCAAAGAGGTTGAAAAGCTGAACGATGAGATTGAAAAAATCGAAACGGCAGCTAATGAACGTGCGGCAGCTAAAGAGCTTGCTGAGTACAAGAAAAACCTAAAGGAAAAGAACGACGAACTAGCCAAGGCAGAAATCAAGGACAGGGAAAAAATTCAGGCTGATATCGACAAGCTGAATGAAGATTGGAACGAAAAGCAGCTCCAAAAGCAGGAAGCGGCCCAGAAGGAAGCCTTGAAATCTCAGGCGGATGCCCTGAACGAAATCAAGAACAACTACGAAAAAGCGCTGAACGCTGTTGAAAGTAGCCGGGATAGTTTGCAGGGCAAGTTAAGCGACGTTGATCTATTCACCGAGGAAGATGATTTCTTCCAGTTGACAAACCTGCAAAATAGTATCGACGCTATCAACAAGTATGGCGATACCATCCAGGCCCTAAAAGACCGTGGCATTGCGGATAGCTTGCTTGATGAAGTCTTGGGGCTGGATCAAGAAAAGGCCATGAAATACGCCAACGCCCTGTTGGGCATGGCGGATGACCAGTATGAGAACTATATGGCCTTGTGGCAGGAGAAGGAAGCGGCATCTAAAAAGGTGGCCCAATCCATCTATCAGACGGAGATCGACGCTATCCATGACGAATACCTGGATAAGTTACCGGATGAGTTTAAGCCTGCTGGACAGGAAGCGATGGACGCTTTCGGCGATGGTTTGGCTATCAGTGGGGAGCGGGCTATTGCAATAGCAAAATCCGTATCTGATAGCATCCTGGCAGAACTGGATAGAATCAACGCTGCCGACGTGGTTTCCAGGACGGTAAACGCCGATGTTTCCGACTTCTCTGGGCGGCTGACTGGTACGGTAAACGACAAAGCGGCACAGGCCGCGTCGTTGAAAACCGAGGATATGACCGGACTGGCAAATGCCATTGTCCTAGCATCCAGCGCCCAGGGACGAAGCAAGGAAATCGTGCTGAACCTGAACGGCAAAGAGGTTGCCCGTGGCCTGATTGATGATATCCGGGCTGTGGAAGACCAAAGCCCACGCATTGTAAGCGATTAAGGGGGTGGGAAAATGAACGAAGATACTGGCAACATGTTCCTCTCTATTGATGGAATCGAAGTCGAAGATTTGGAAGAGGGGGACTACACCGCCTATGAGGAAGAGTTAGGCGTCTCAGAGCGCATGATTTCCGGGCGGCGTATCGAAGAGGTTCGCGCCACCATCTGGCACGTGGAACTGGAATGGTCCGCAATCGACTATGCTACAATGCAGCGGATTGCAGAGGCTATGAAAGCTAGGCGTCGGCATCAATTGTTTTTCCTGCCCTCTACCGGCGGTAAGGAGCTGGTGCAGGGGTGGTTCCACCTGGTAGAACAGCCCCAACCCACACTCACCCGCTGGGGAGACACTGGCCCCACATGGGGCGGGTACAAACTGGTATTCGAGGAGATAGACGGCCATGATTAAACACAGCGCAGAATACGATGCCGCCGTCGTTGCTGATTCCAGAAAACAGCTAGTCCGAGCAGTGTTCGACCTGGTAGACCCGGATGCAACCATCAACAGCATCGTTCCCAATGAGGAAGGTCCTATCTCCAACTCAGCCCAGATGGCGAATCGTGGCAACGATGAAAGCCCAGATACCATAGCAACACTGGAACTGAATCGCTGGGTACTGGATGGTAGTTTTACCATCCGGCCCAGCGACCCGGCGGACAGAAGGGGGCAGGTTGGTTGGGAAGGGGAGACCCTATCAGGCCAGGATGGAAGCTTTTCTGAACCCTATCCCTACATCGAAATCGCAGTGTCCAACATCGAAATCTTGCAGGCCGTCACAACGCAGTTTTCCAGCAAATCAGCGGACGGATACCCAACCGAGTTTGAAATCCACGTTTGGAGTGGCGATAACCTACTGTATACCAGGGCTGTGACGAACAACCGAGATACCAGTGTGGTAATTGATGGATTCACGGTGAACTATCCCACACGGGCACGGCTGACTATCAAGAAGTGGTCCCTACCTAACCGCGTTGTTCGGGTTCTGCGCCTGCTGTTCGGCCTCTATGAAACGTGGGACACGAAAGTTTTGCAGTCCGTGGATATCCTGACAGAGGTGACTTTCTCAGGGCTGAAAATCCCGTATTCGACTTGTGATATCCGGGTAGAAAACAGAGACCATCGTTTCGACCCCTACGCCCCGAACACGATCTTTACATCAATCGAAGATCGGCAAAGAATCGTCGTGGAGCTGGGCCTATACCTAGAGGATGGCACGATTGAGTGGTTGCCCGGTGGTACCTACTACCAGCAAAGCGCAGGTTGGAAGCTGCAAGACCTTACTGTTGAATGGTCTCTGGTAGACGTTATCGGGGCGCTGACAAAACGAAATTTCATCGTCCCAGAAACCTTGCCAACGAAAGTATCCGGCTGGATAGAGGCTATTATGGCAAGCCTGGGCGCGAATTTCCGCACAAACTACATCGTGGAAGATGCTGTAAAGGACATTTCCATTACAGCCACGAAGGACGATATCAAGGATAAAAAATGCGGCGAGATGCTACGCTTCCTCTGCATGGCAATCAACGCATGGCCCCGGCAGGATTTTGCAACCGGCTACCTGCGTGTCGGCAAGCTAGCCCAGGACGAAGGGAACCGAATTACCCTAGATAACATGTACGAATACCCGGAAATGTCGGCAAACGATGATATAGCGGATATCACGTTTAAGTTGGACAACAACAACGAAGTCACGTTTTCCGGGAATAACACCGAATCCGAAGTATCCCTAAGCGTGGATAACCCGTTTATCCACACCGAAGCGGATGCTAGAAAGGCGGTTATTTCCTGCTTGTTTGAATACGGCGGGCGTTCGTTCAGCGTGAAAAGTCGGGGTAATCCATCCAGCGAATGCGGCGATATCCAGGCGGTAGACACGCAATTCAAAAGCACGATTTCCGCCCGGCTGTACAAACAACAGCTTACCCTAGAAGATGGCGTTATGCGTTCCAGCCCGTCCGAACTGGTGCAGTCTCCCAATGATTCCATGTATCAGAACAAAATCATTCTCACTGGTTCCGGTACCTGGACAGCGCCCCAAGCTGGTGCAATCAAAATCACACTGATTGGCGGCGGTAACGGCGGCATGGGCGGCGGCGGCGGCAATATGCTGTGGGGTGATTCTTTCGACCCGAAGGACAACGACGGCGGCATCGGTGGCAATGGTGGCAGGGTGTTCATCATCGAAACAACTGCCACCAAAAACCAAGCATATACCTACGCTTGTGGTGCAGCTGGTACCGGCGGCGCTGGTGGTGCAAAGGGACAGGATGGTACCAAGGGAACGGACGGCATGCCTACCACATTCGGTGTGTTCACGTCCGCGAATGGCAAAATCTACACCTCTGGTTTGATGGACATTCAAAGCGGCGCTGTGTACGCTCAGAAGGGTGCTGACTACGCCGGTACAATCACCGGCCTGGAAGGTTCGGGCGGCGCAGGCGGCAAGCAGGGACGCAATGGTAAATATGCCCAGCGCAAAGACAAAGAAACCGGCATGTATCATACCTATGTAGCCGCAAGAGCCACGGAGGGCACAGCCGGGGAGAACGGAAAACCTGGGTGTGTAATTGTAGAATGGTAGGTGATTCAATGGGTGTAAAGCGTTCAGCAATTACAGAAAACGGTAATATTATCGACGCCCTAATCACGGACCGTACAGCGTCGGATGTTGCCGAAGCCGTTAGTTTGGCCCAGAAAATCAGCACCGGAAACGCAACGGGAGCGGAAATTACCGAGTTTTTGACCGTGATGAAGGGGAGTTACAACTATACCGACATGAATCGTGTCGGGCAGGCGGTGGCTTACCTTCGGGACAGATTGCGGGATGATGCTGGTACCTCTGTGGAAGTAGCCCCTAAAACGGACTGGGCCAACGGTGATATCCCAACCCCGGAGCAGGCGGCGCAGTATATCAGCGATGTAAAAAACATCCGTGCGGCGTTTATCCTGCCGGAGAACACACCACCGGCTCCCGAATCCCTGTCCAACCTAACCTATTCCCAGGCGAACAATATCGAAACGATATTCCAAAACCTGGACAAAACAATCGAATCGCTGAAAATCACGCTGATAACCAGCGGCGAAGTTTTCAGCGGGGAGGTGTAACATGATTGATTCTGTATTAAAGGGGACTGGTAACAGCCGATTCCTGAAAAGTGCGGTACCCACTGGGACTAGCTGGGCGGACGCCCTAGCAATGCTCCATTCCGGTACATTCCCCATTGATTTCAATGGCATCAACACCGAAGGGTTTCAGCAGGTAGGAACGCCTCTGAACAAGGCTAATCTGTTGAAGGATGCAACCGCTGCTCAAATCGGCCTCCCCCCCTCCACCACCCCCGACGGCATGTTTCAGGCGTTGGGGAATACGGGGGAGTTGCATGTTTGGCGGAAGACGGTTACGACAGCGCAGGAGATTCCGGCGGGGTATACACTCGGAGACGCGGAGAGCGGGACGGCGTTTTCTGTTCCAAACGCAGGATCGCAAAATTATGTAACCCTGCAATATGGCCCAAGTATCACCGTAAACGATGGTGGAGGTGTTTCTCTCACGTCCGTAACGGGCAGTGTTGAATTTAAACAATATTCTAATGTTTCAGCCATTTACGACATTAGGAACAATTTTGTAAAAGCAATACCTAACGGTACCTACACCTCTGCGTTCGATGGTGTAATATTCGTTCCGAATGATTGCTCCTTCAAAAACACCGCTGGAATCGTTACATTCGGGAAATTTTATCGCGTCAACGCCTACCCCAAAACCCCCGCCGGAAC